>Ga0209648_10001505_pt1 | contig 18923 bp, 17 predicted proteins | sample GraSoi2013_115cm_FD_185830 | JGI IMG/M metagenome (GOLD analysis project Ga0209648, IMG submission 185830) | Grasslands soil microbial communities from the Angelo Coastal Reserve, California, USA - Sample 9_17_2013_115cm (SPAdes) (version 2) | ecosystem: Environmental > Terrestrial > Soil >...
AACCCTGGAGGTTGTGCCCGTAGGCGTTTAGGATCGTGATAGCATTTTGCGCGTAGGCACTATTGCCGGTGATCCAATACAGCAATGCCTGCGTGTAGGCGGTACTACCGTCTTCGTCCTCAGCCGTGCAACCGTTGTCGGGGTCGGAGTACGATCCGCAGTCTATGACTCCGCCCGACGGGGGACCTTGGGGCGTGTAAGGTGAAGTCGATCCATAGGTGCTTTTTTGCGCGTTCAAAAACTCGGTGTAGATGGGATCGATGTGGCTGTTCACCTGCGCTTTAATAAAATCCAACTGCGCCCTGCTGACCAGGACTCCTGGATGTTGAAAGGTGGGCGGCGCCTGCGCGGCGGCAAGCTGGCTTGCGATTGCGATCAAAACCAGGGCGAGCACAACCCACAGAAGTGAATGCTGCTTCGTTGATTCTCTCCGGGCGTGCTGTTGCTTTTTGCTGGTTACATTGAAATCTCCTGGACCGGCCTCGAAAGCTTCGGCCCTGCGAAACCTATTCTGTGTTGGTTCCATGCTGTGGACTCCTTGAAGTTTTTGCTGTGTCCCAAAGTGCTTTGCTTTGGGATCCGGTTACACCTTGTGGATGGGGGGAAAATGAAGGTGGGTGGAAGATGAACATAACCGCCAAGCGCTTGCCTGTGATCGTGCGCGCTCGTGACTTTCGACAGCATCTGAGGACTTACCATCCGTATTCTCCTCGCGGCTAACGTCAGAGATTGATGAGGGTCTAAGTCGTCGTACTGTTTGCTGGTCTAGCTGAGAGAACCGCACATCGCTTACCGTTTACATCATGCGGCTCGACCTGTGTCTCATATTATGAGACACAGGTCTCTATAACGGGACAAAGCGTACTCTTGGCTTTCTTTTATGTCAAATGTTTTCTTAGGGGTCCAATGAATAGACAAACGTTTGTTTTATGTATGGACTTCAGGTGGTATTGCGAGGTTTGCGAGGGGCCCACAACGCCAAGAGAGCGCCGGTTGAACCGCGATGGGTGGCAGCGAGGAGTGTAAATCGGATTCTACGCCAAACTTGATGTGTCCAAGAAAGATGCAATACCGATAAGAAAACCTGCTATTCACATTGCACTTGTTGAGAGCGATCCGCATTTTGCGGAGGTCCCCGATACTGCATCGAAAACTTCATTCCCGAAAAGGGAGCTGATACTCTCATGCTCGGCGGTTTTAAAGGTGATGATTTTGCTTCGCTTATTGGCAAAGACAGGAACTCTGACATCGCTGGAAAAAGCGAGAAGCAGGGGTTGGTTTTGAATTGAGGCGCTTATTTCTTGGACAACCTCGAAATATGGAGGCGAACAAAGTGTAAGAATGGAAGTTAGATGGCATGACGCCGCTTAAGACTTTAGTCTAGTCTAGAAGTTCTCGTTGATTGGTTGGCTGCATCCGAACTCTGGGAATCGTCCGGCGCCGCAGGGATAGACGGCAGAGGCCCGCCCGACATAATCGCGCCAACGCTCCGTCGCCTCCTGCAGCTTGCCAGCCGTGGCCAGCTTCTGGCCTTCAAGATAAATAGGGAGAAGAGGATTCTCTGGAAGATTCGGTCGCGCCATAGAGGTCTCCCCTCTACCCCTGAATGCTCCTGACGTTCGGGCGAAAAGCAATTGCCATACAACCAGAGCGCAGCACAATTTCTGAGAGCTAATGCTTCCTCCCCGCGCTGGGTTGAGACCCATTCGTTCGCCCTAGACCGGTATCACGGCCCTTTACCATGTCGTTTCTCTCGTGGTCAGAGCCTTCTGATTGCGGTTGTGGCCCTCGGATCGGGTGCGCAGGCTCAGGGGCCGAATCTTCTCCCACACGGCTCGAAGAACCCGCTTTAATAAGGATCGAGGCGCCAATACCCTTCGCATTCGTGAGTTCGACCACCCCTTCCTCAACTTCAACCTTGGTGACGTTGTGCCGGTCTACCTCCACCGTAAAGCGAGTTCCACGCACTGAAATCACAGCGCTGGGAGTCCCAATCTGAAACGGTGGTGACCCACTGATACGTTTCTGTACCTCCACCTTTATCCGGCCAAGCCACAACTGCAAACGCTGCCAGCTGGTTGCAGAGGGCTGCTTCAATACCAGGCGGGTGTGCGGATGCACCGTTACATCTCCATCTTCAAGCTGCAACAGGAGCTGCCCGTTTTCCGTGGTAATCGTGCTTTCCGCCGGCAAGATCTGGCCTTGAGCTGCCGCTACGGGACCTTGGCCCGGAAGCCGCACTTCCACTTGGCCCTTGAGATCAGCGATGGTCGCACCTGCAAACGGGACGCTTGAAGGCGGAGGCGAATTCTGCTGTGCAGTCGCGGACAGTGCACACGCGCAGAACCAAAACACCGCGCAGAATCCAACTTGCTTGCGAATTTGGAAGTAAGCGCCCGACAACATACCGCCGCCCCTGCGCATCGAGGTTCGCTTCGGCTTGAGCGAGTACCCAGCCCGCATCTTGGTGCTGAATCGGATTGCTGTGATCTTGACAGCACGGCTCAAATACGGTGTCCGAAGATGAGTTTTTGAATGCGAATCAAGAGATTGCAATCAATCCTCCAAACATCCAACCCCCTTTAGGATGTGAGTCATGAGACTTCATGATTAAGAGCGAATGTATCGAAATAACTCACACCCTGTATCCGATCACGTCACAACTGGGTAGCCGAAGTCCTGGATCGGAAGCTGAAACCTCCTATGTCATTGACTTCATTAGGTCGTCTCCTTGGCAAGGAATGTGCACTACAGTTGGGGCAAATGCGGCCCTAAGGAGGGATACATGAGACGCTTGATCACGCTGTTTACTACAGTAGTGGTTGCCATCGCCATGTCCGGGATAGCCTCAGCCAAAGGCAACCACGGCGGAGGAAGGCCCGCGACCACGGGCTTAGAACATGCTGAAGCTACTGCCAACTCACATGGACAGCGCGGCATTGAGAATGCAGAATCCAAGCAGGCTGAGCACAAGGACAAAGACAGAGATAACGATAAGGACAAGGACAAAGGCAAGGGCACGCACAAAAAGCACAGACACTCCCGATAGAGAAAGTTCTACGCAGGGATGTGGTCCGCAAAAACCTCCTCGGCAATCTAACTGACGCAGAATCAGCGGGTTCACGGTTGTAACGTTTTGACCGAGTTGACTGCTTTTTCTAGAGATTAGGTGCGTCCTATTTACCATAAACGAGCGAGAATTTCACCTTTCCCATCGGTTGCTTCATGTGGGATTCTGACGATCCATGTCACGATGGCAGGCAATTTGCCGAATCCTCTATATGTGCCAGGATCTGCTGAATGAGATTCTGCGCCTTTTGCAGTTGATGGTCAGCACAAAAGCCTCGCTGGCAGCGGAGGTTCTATTCTTACGCAAGCAGTTAGCCTTTTATCAGGAACGTAAGATCAAACCACGCCGCTTCAGTGATTGCGCGCGGCTTTCGCTGCTCCTTTTGGCTAAGCTCTTCGACTGGAAGAACGCCCTGGTGAATGTAAAGCCGGAGACCTTCATGGGCTAGCATAAGCAAGCATTTCAGACGTTTTGGCGCTGGAAATCGCGAGGGGAAGGCCGCGGTTGCCGAAGGACATTCGGCGATTGATTGTGGAGATAGCAGTCAACAACCCGACATGGGGACAGGAGCGGGTGGCAGACGAACTTTCGCTCAAACTCGGAATCCTGGTGTCGCCGCGAACGGTGAGGAACTATTGGCCTCACGATCTGGATGCAGGGCCGAGGAGAGCTTCGTCCCAGCGCTGGATGACCTTTGTGCGAAACCATGCGAACTCTATTCTCGCCTGTGATTTTGCCGTTGTCGTGACAGCCCACTTCCGCGTCTTGTATGTTCTTGTAGTCATGGAGGTAGGCACGAGAAGAATTCTGCATTGCAACGTGACTTCTCACCCCACAGCCCTCTGGACTGCGCAACAGTTCCTCGAAACCATCCCCAGCGATCACGGCTATCGCTTCCTAATCCATGATCGCGACAGCATTTTCTCGGAACAAGTGGATGAGGCGGTTCAGGGTTTCGGCTTGAAGGTTCTGCGAGCACCGCAAGCCAATGCCTACTGTGAAAGATTGATTGGAACGATCCGTCGCGAGTGCTTGGACTTAGGGCCAGATTTTCCAGCAAGGGGTCTTTACGGGATGAAAAGAGGCGTTTGAGAGCTCAACCAGAGCCGACACAGAGCAAACACGGCGTAGCTCTATGGTAGAACGTCGACACCTAAAGTATTGATTCTAGGCCGCACATGGATTTTGGCGAAGGACAGGTGCTAAAATTTCTGGCTTCGATAGCCCATAATGGGAAATTATCATTTTAGGAAATTAATGGTTTCGTGCTGCCATTGTTTTTCTCTTTTATTATTGACTTTTTTTTGAGAAGGTAGTATGCCTTTATTTTTTGCAGCGGGGAATGCCCATGTAATAGTCCGGGGAGAGAGCGTAGGATCCGTATCCTACGCCGAGAAGTCTCGTATTTGACCTGTTATTCGTAAGCGCTGCGAACTGATCTGAACCGATGTAACTGATTGGATAGGTCGACACCGGAACTCAGTAATTCGCTTCCGAATAGTGGGATCCAATCCGGCTCGTGAGCACTGCCGCCAACGCAGTATCAAAACCGATGCAAGTGGCGCGACTTGGTCACGGTGAAACACGGCCGTTGTGACGGCCGCGAATGCATTTCTTCCGGAGTTTTGCTCATCCCACATTACAGGTTTGCCCTGATTGTGATCGTTGATTCCGGCTGCTAGTCTCATCACCCGCCACATTCGTCCAACCTCACTGCGTGTGTCTGAGACCGGGTTTCCCATTAAGCCAAAGTGCAGTCTGTTGAGTTTAGGCGCGCAATTCTTCCAGGCGGAGCGCTAGTTGACAAAGTTCCCGGCGATCCTGAAATTGACAATGACAGAGGTCGTTACGCATGACATATATTCAAAAGCGAGACAGCATGCGCAGCCCACTCGGGGATCCCGTCGTCGCAAAACGGATTAGTTATCACCCGCGCTTAGCCAGGTTAGTGTCATACATGCAAGAACATACCCTCGAAGAGATAAGCCTAGAGCGTGCTGCCGAAATTGCGTGTATGGAAAGAACGTCATTTTCACGTTTTTTTAGGCGCGCAGTAGGAATGACCTTTCAAGACTTTGTTCAACAATGGCGGGTAGTGATTGCCGTGGAGCAAATGCTGAAATCAGATTTCTCTCTGACCCAAATAGCGGAGACAGCAGGTTTCTCTAGTATCGCCTCGCTTGAAAGGACATTCAAGAAGTGTTGTGGATCTACTCCATCGGAATACCGCAAACACCTTTTGGCAGAGTATGGGCTGATGTGCGGTACAGAAGTAAGCAGCAAGCCACAGGCACCGCGCAAATCCAGCAAGGAAGTTTGAGTTTAAAAAAACAAACAGTCAACAACCACTTTATTAAAAGCTCCCACCGGCTGGCCATTCGCTGCCGTTGCAAAGGCTTCATAAGCCCCGCTAGGACCCCACTGGCTATTACGAAGTTTATATGGTGACGGCAATCCGATAGCCGTTGGTTTCATCCGGCATTCCGGGGTCCCGCGTTCAAGACTAGCGAATATAGTGAAGATCATTTTCTGGGCAGTTCGCAGATGTTGTGAGATTGTAGCCGGTCCGACTCTAGAATGAGTGCAGGGGATTGAAAGAAGACCCAAGATGACACTTCTGTTCTATGCCAACAATTGAAGGCAAAATCACAATCTTTGTAGAAACAAGGGAAAGAATCGGCTAGCGCGACATTGTCGAAGTGAATATAATTTGTCGCTTCAAAAGGGGAACGCTCATGCACGAGCGAGTCAGCTTCCCATCGGCATCGACGATTCGCGCCGGCGTACGTCCAAGGGTACGAGGGAAATTTCTTTGGGTTGGAGATGAGAAGTTATACGTCCGCGGTGTGACGTATGGAACGTTCCGCCCCGACGCGAGTGGAAATCAGTATCACAATCGGGAATTGATCGAGAGAGATTTTGCCCTCATGTCGGCGAATGGCATCAACGCCGTTCGCGTTTACAATACACCGCCGCTCTCACTACTCGACGCAGCTCAACAACATGGTCTGCGTGTGATGGTTGACCTTGCTGCCGATCAATACGTTGGGTTTCTCACGGACAAAAAAGGCGCACCAGACATCGCGGAGAGAGTGCGCGCCAAAGTGCGTGCCTGCTCCGAGCATCCGGCCATTCTGGCCTACTCGCTCGGGAACGAGATTCCGGCACCGATTGTGCGCTGGCACGGGCGCCCCGGGATCGAGCGATATCTCGAGAAGCTTTATCGCGTTGTAAAGGCCGAGGATCCCGGGGGCATCGTTACCTATGTCAATTATCCTTCGACAGAATATCTGCAGCTGCCATTTCTGGACTTCTTCTGTTTCAACGTTTACCTGGAGTCGCAAGAGCGGTTCGCAGCGTACCTTTCCCGCTTGCAGAACGTTGTTGGTGACGCTCCGCTGGTCATGGGCGAGATCGGGCTAGACAGCCTCCGCAACGGCCAACAGACTCAGGCACGTGTTCTCGACTGGCAGATTCGAACAGCATTTGAAGGCGGCTCTGCCGGCGTTTTCGTTTATTCGTGGACTGATGAATGGTACAGAGGCGGCGCCGACGCTGATGACTGGGCGTTCGGCCTCACAGGCCGAGACCGGTCGCCCAAACCGGCTTTAGCTGCCGTGCGGGATGCATTCCGTGAGATTCCGTTTCCGCTACAAGTATGCTGGCCCCCCATATCGATTGTAGTTTGCACTCATAACGGTGCCCGCACGATCAGCGAGTGCTGTGAAGGCTTGCGAAGAATTAGCTATCCGAAATTTGAAGTGATCGTGGTTGATGATGGTTCGACGGATGGGTCAGCGGCAATTGCACGTGAGTATGGATTTCGGGTGATTAGCACACCGAATCGTGGCTTGAGCAGCGCGCGAAATACTGGCTTGACAGCAGCCAGCGGCGAAATCGTCGCCTATATAGATGACGACGCTTACCCGGATCTCCAGTGGTTGTCCTACCTCGCTTACACCTTCATGAATACAGATTACGCGGCGGTCGGAGGGCCGAACATCGCGCCCCCCGATGATGGGCCGCTTGCTGAGTGCATCGCCAAGGCACCCGGAGGTCCCGTACATGTCCTCATTTCAGACCGCGAGGCAGAACACATTCCGGGATGCAATATGGCATTCCGTAAGGCTGACTTGGAGGCAATTGGCGGATTTGACGCTCAGTTCCGTGTCGCTGGCGATGACGTAGATTTGTGCTGGCGTTTGAAGCAAGTCGGACGAAGCCTGGGATTCTGCCCGGCAGCGATGGTGTGGCACCACCGGCGCAGCTCCGTGCGGACGTACTGGAAGCAACAGCGAGGGTATGGCAAGGCGGAAGCACTGTTAGAAGCGAAGTGGCCAGACAAATACAACACTGCCGGACACGTGAGTTGGGCTGGGCGAGTCTACGGCAATGGACATGTGCGCAGCTTCTGGCGCAGGGGACGAATTTATCAGGGTGTGTGGGGCAGCGCGCCATTCCAATCCATATATCAGCCAGGTTACGGCACGTTGTCATCATTGCCACTCATGCCCGAGTGGTACCTGCTGATTCCGTGTTTTGCTGCATTATGCGGTATCGGGAAGCTTTGGAAACCTCTGCTATTCGCACTTCCCCTTCTTGCCGTAGCAGTTGGCATACCAGTACTCCAGTCCGCTTTAAGCGCGGCCAAGACCAGAATCGCAGATACAACTCGATCTAGACTCGCTCTGATGAGCATGCGCTGCCTGATTGCGCTTCTGCATCTGCTCCAGCCAGTGGCACGCCTGTACGGCCGCCTTTGTTGTGGGCTCACACTATGGCGACACCATGGATCCTCGATTCCCGCATTCCCTTGGCCGCGTATCTTCGGCATATGGACCGAGCATTGGCACGCTCCTAGCGAGAGGCTTCAGTCTGTCGAATCGAAGTTGCGAGCAGAAGGAGTGTGCGTATTCCGAGGGGGTGACTTCGACAGTTGGGACCTTGAGACTCGGCCCAACATGCTCGGAACTGCACGACTGCGAATGGCCGTCGAAGAACATGGATTGGGTCGACAGTTAGTTCGATTTCGTGTGTGGCCCAAGCCTTCGGCTGTAACCCTTGTACTCGTCTCTTTGTTTTGCGCTCTGGCGTCTTGGGCGGCGCTGGATCGTGCTTGGGCGGGCGCTACTTTTCTTGCCGTCATCGCGGTGATTCTTGCGGCACGCTTACTTCAGGAATGTGCGGCCGCAACCGGTTCCTTGCTCAGTCCTGTGCTGGCCGAAGAGCACGCCGCCAGGCAAACGGCCCGCAACACGCAGAAAGGACTACTGACAGCACCAGCGACGAGCTACACGTTTCCCGTTAGACACACAATAGGCTTCGACCCTGATTCTACGGCAACCAAGCAAGTATTTGGCAGAAAGGTAGGGTAAGGCTATGTACGGCTTCCGCGCATTCATCCACGCGCTGCTCGCGATGCTGATCCTTCTGCCGCCTCTTCTCGGCCAAGCGAGCCTGACAGTGACGGGTGTTGTCGAAGATGGCAGCGGAGCGGCGATTTCCGGTGCGAAGGTCACGGTAGTCCGTCAGGATAGCAACGAGTCGCAAGAAATTGCTTCTGACGAAAACGGGAATTTCAGTTTCAAAGACGTGTTTCCCGGTATCTATGTTCTGAAAATTGAAATGCGCGGTTTTGAGCCGTATGAAAAAGCTCTTACACTCGGTCCACCAGGGCCAAAGCCTCTGCGGATCAAGCTGAAGGTCGGAACTGTAAAACAACAAGTCACGGTCGACGCAGATGCTGACGAGATTTCAACCTCCGAGAGTGATTCTGCCACAACTAGAGCAGATGACGATCTGCTTCGAAAGTTGCCAACGCTCTCGGACGACATTCTGCTACTGATCGAGAAATTCATCTCTCCGGCAGCACAAGGCGCAGCGGGGGCCTCCATTATTATCGATGGAGTAGAAGGCTCAGAAGTCGATCTGCCTGCATCGGCGATCAGAAAGATCAGAATCGACCGCAATCCGTATTCCGCCCTATTCCAGCACCCCGGGAAAGCGAAGGTAGAGGTCACCACCGAGCACGGACACAGAAAACGTTACGACGGTGGTTTCGCGATGTCTGCCAGGAATTCTCTGTTCGACGCGCGGAACGCGTTTGCGAAATTAGCACCGGATTTAGACAGAAGACTCCTTCAGGCCAACTTGGGCGGGGCACTCCCGGGCAATTCTTCCTCCTTCTATATCGCCGCCCAGCGCTCAATGCAGAATCAAAGCGCGATCGTCAACGCGGTGACCCTCGCTGGCCCGCTCGTTACGAACGCGCAGACCTCACTGCGTCGCGATAACGTTTTTGCGCGGCTACAGTGGTGGGCCACTCCCCTCCACACGCTGTACGCAAGCTACGACTTTAGCGATCGCTCTGCTCACGACAGGAACGTGGGAGGTTTCATTCTGCCCGAACAGGGATTAAGTGACGGATTCCATAAACACAGAGTAATGTTGGACTATAGCGCAATGATTCCGGCCAACTGGCGCAATGACCTGCGCTTCAGTTTCAGCAACGACAACGACCACATAGGAAATGCTGCCACGACGCCAGCCACTATCGTCAACCAGGCTTTTACGGCAGGGCCATCTCAATCATTTACCCGCGAGGAGAAGCGCACCTTCGATCTTCAGGATACCATCTTCTACAGTCACGCCAAGCACTCGCTTACTTTCGGCGCCAGGCTTCGCAGAGATCGGATTGACGCGTTTGATGCGTCGAACTTTGGCGGGACATTCCAGTTTGGCAGCCTGGGAGAATACGCGGTCGGCAATCCTTTTGTGTTCAGCATTGTCAGAGGCGACCCAAATATCGTATTTGCTGTGCACATGGCCAATGGATTTGTCCAGGATGAAGTGCAAATAAGACCACAACTGACTCTAACGTTTGGCCTGAGATACGACTGGCAATCCACGATTGACGACCGCAACAACTTCGCACCCCGATTTGCGTTTGCGTTCGCTCCGGGAAAACGCGGGAAGACCATCATACGCGGCGGAGCAGGAATTTTCTACGATAACTTGCCTGCATCGGCCACCCGCCAATCGCTGCTCTACGATGGTATTCGGCTTCGTGAGCTAGTGATTTCCAATCCCTCGTTTCCAAATCCATTCTTGACCGGCGAGGCAACGTCGCCTCCGCCCAGCGTCATACGCGTGGCGCCGGATACGCGAGCGCCCTACTTGTCGCAGGAGAGCGTTAGCGTTGAGCAAGAGCTTTGGCATAAGAACTCGCTCACGCTGGAATACTCCTTCCTGCATGGCGTGCACCTTTTTCGCTCACGCAACATCAACGCACCACTGCCCGGGACGGGGTTGCGCCCGGATCCGAACTTCGTGAACATCAATCAGGTCGAGGCAACGGCATTCGAGCGGGGTCACGCTCTGACGGCCACGTTCCGTGGGCGAATCGGCAAGGTGTTTGAACCCTATGTCCAGTACATCTTCTCCAAAACCATTAACGACACGTCCGGGCCCTTTTCTCTTCCAGCTAATAATTACGATCTGCGACCGGAAATCGGACCGGCGGACTTTGATTGGAGGCATCGCCTCAACCTAATGGGAGCGGTAACGCTACCCCGGGCTTTCCAAGTGGGATTGGTGCTGTCAGTGGTCAGTGGCGCACCTTTCGATATCACCACCGGATTTGATAACAACGGAGATACCGTCGCCACGGACCGTCCCCCGGGCGTGACTCGCAACACCGGTCGCGGACCCGGGACTGTGCAACTTGATGTACGCCTTGCAAAGACTTTCAATGTTGGGCGCCTTTGGGGCGGCGGGGAAGCCACAAAACGCAAATGGAACAACCTTGAATTCAGTGTGGATGCGTTCAATGCGATCAACCACACTAATGTCAAGAGCATTGTGGGAGTCCTGAGTTCACCGTTCTACGGCCGTGCTAATTCGGCAGCGGAAGCAAGAACACTTCAGCTCAACGTTAGATATCTATTTCGGCGGTAGTTGCCGTATTGCCCGCTCAATGTGGCTATCTTCAACGCCGTTGAATATTTCGCGTTTTGAATGGGCGCGTATGGAAACAAAACGGAATCTTTCTGGCCTGCCAGTTTGGCATGGGCGCGATCTCACCGAACTATGAACCGCATGCGTTCCAATACTTGGCGGTTGTGGCAGGAGATGCGGCCCTACTCCGGGTACCTCTCGATCCTGTTCTTCCTAAGCCTGCTGGGGACTCCGTTGGCGCTGTTAACGCCTTTGCCGCTCAAGATTATTGTAGATAGCGTCATCGGTTCGCGTCCATTGCCGCGCTCACTCGACACGATGGTGCCCATGGCTATCAAAGGTTCGGAAGGCAACTTGTTAGCGATGGCCATTGGTCTCGTACTAGCAGTCGCGTTGTTGAATCAACTTCGCGAGTTCGGAGCCTCATTCCTTACAGCCTACACTGGAGAAAAGATACTGCGGGAGTTTCGCGCGAAACTCTTCCGGCACGTACAGCGGCTGTCGTTGTCATACCACGACGGCCAGGGCACAGCCGATTCCCTTTACCGCATTCAATATGACGCCACGGCGCTGCAAAACATCGTGGTTATCGGCATCGTGCCGTTCTTCTCATCGGCCATCACGCTGATCGCCATGATCTACGTGACGGCGCGCATCAGTTGGAAGTTTGCGCTGGTCGGGCTGGCAATTTCGCCATTTGTTTTGCTGGCCTCGCGTGCCTATCGGCGACGCATGCGCAGTCAATCGCGAAGAGTGAGGAAGATCGAAAGCTCCGCGCTGTCTGTGGTGCAAGAAGTGTTAGGTTTGGTTCGCGTTGTCAGGGCATTTGGACAAGAGCAGCGTGAGCACGACCGTTTTATGCAGAGGTCCAATGAAGGAATGCGGGAGCGTCTGCACCAGGCAAGACTGGAGGGTAGCTACGGCATCGTGCTCGCGTTGCTAACCGCGATCGGCATGGCCAGCGTGCTGTATATCGGCGTGCATGACATCAAATCGGGAAAACTAACGCTGGGCAGTCTTCTGTTAGTGATGGGGTATTTAGGGCAAGTCTACGGCCCTTTGCGCACAGTCGGCAAGAAGATGGCAAGCATGCAGACTTACTTTGTTGGCGCCGAGCGGGCTTTCGCGCTATTGGACGAGGCTCCCGATGTAGTTGAACGTCCCCGCGCGCGCGCGCTGGTGCACGCCTCAGGCGCGATGATCTTTCGCGATGTATCATTCGCCTACGATGACGATCGACTGGTCCTGCAAGGCATCTCGTTCGACGTCAAGCCAGGCGGCTGCATCGGCATCGTGGGAACGACGGGTGCGGGAAAAACCACGCTTGTGAACTTGCTGACTCGCTTCTACGATCCCACCGAGGGACAAATCCTGCTCGATGGCGTGGACCTTCGCGACTACAAACTTGCCGATCTGCGTAACCAATTCGCAATTGTCCTTCAGGAGCCTCTCCTTTTTTCGACCAGCATCGCCGAGAACATTGCTTATGCCCGCGCGAGCGCAAGCGAAACTCAAATTGTGGCCGCGGCAAAAGCTGCCAATGCGCACGACTTCATTATCGGACTGCCGCGAGGTTATGAAACCGTAGTTGGTGAACGCGGCATGCGCCTATCCGGCGGCGAACGCCAACGAATTTCGATTGCGCGGGCGTTCCTGAAGGACGCACCTATTCTCATCCTGGATGAGCCAACTAGTTCCGTTGATATCAAGACCGAGGCTGCCATCCTCGAAGCGTCGGAACGGCTCGCGCGAGGGCGAACGACATTCGTCATCACCCACCGTCCCAGTGCATTGAAACAGTGCGATGTCATCGTGAGGATCGAAAAAGGACGACTGGTGACGATTGGGCCAGGGACCGGGGGCCGGACGGTTTTGCAGTTGTGAAAGTGAGCTATGAAGAGATTGTGTATTGGATTCCTGTTGCCGCATTACTCCTCGAAGAGCAGGAGCTTTATGCCGGCGGTCGCGCAGGCGCTTGCCGAATCCGGGGTGATGGTCGACATCATCCACCCGGTGGACCGGATGGTGGACCTATCGGAAGTCCGGGTCGAGCATGACCTCTATGTATTGCGGCACACGAGCAGCTTTTCCCTCAGCTTGGCGGGTGCACTTCATGAGTTGGGCGCCATTATCGTGAATCCATATCCGGTCTCCGTGGCGCTACGCGATAAGATCATCGCCTCGCGGATCCTGCAGGCCGCGGGCGTGCCCACGCCTGCAACATACGTTGCGTCGCATCCTGATCAATTGCTTCCACTGCTGGACTCAGGGCCGCTCGTTATTAAGCCATATCAGGGAGCAGGCGGCCACCATGTCCGCATCGTCCGGACCCGCACCGAACTCGCAGAAGTGGATTGCGGCCGCGAGCCCGTGTTCGCCCAGCGCTATCACCCGAACGACGGCCACGACCGAAAGATCTACGCGATCGGCGGCCGGTTGTTTGGTATCAAGAAGGTGTTTCCACGCAGGACTGAAGAAGAGAAACAGGGGGAGCCGTTCACGCTTACGCCCGAGTTACGCGAGATTGCCATGCGCTGCGGTCGCGCGTTCGGCATCGATCTGTACGGCGTGGACATCATCGAGAGTGACGGGACACCGTACGTCGTGGACTTGTGCAGCATTCCCGGCTTCAAAGGTGTCCCAGACGCGCTACGGTTGCTGGCGCAATATTTCTATACAGCGGCGGAGCGTGCTGCCCGAGGAGAACCGCTGCGGCAAAGGACTGCCTTGGCCGTCGTAGGGGGCCGATCCGATGTCTAAGCGAACGATGCCCGAAATTGTCACCGAAGGCGTGCGGGAGCATCGGGCCGTCCAGGCTTGGCTGCAAGTCCAATCGGATTCCTGGGAGCCAAGCAGCCTTGAACTTCTGCAACGGAGAAGATACAGCACCGTTTATCGGCTCAACCATGCCAAGCAGGATAGCGCGAAAGTCATTGCTAAGAGGTGCCTGACAGCGACAGCGCATATCGAGCGCATGATTTACGAGGAACTGCTTCCGCTCACGCGAATGCCGGTGCTTCGTTGCTATGGACTGCTGGAAGAGCCAGAGGCAGAGTTCTGCTGGTTTTTTCTCGAGGATGCTGCAGGTGCTCGATACTCACAGCAGCTTTCCCAAGATCGCGCTCTTGCAGGCTATTGGTTGGCGGAAACACAGTTAGCCACCGTGTCAACCGACCTCAAGTCGTGTCTCCCGAATCGCGAACTCGATCATTATCTGCATTTGCTGCGTGGTTGCCGCGCCATGCTACTGCATCACTTGAGCGGCGGTGGGCTGTCGGTCGAGGATGCCATGGTGTTGCGCAAAGTCGCAACGCACATCGACGTGCTGGAATCGCAGTGGAGCGAGATGGAGGAAATCTGTAGCCTGATACCGCCGGGGCTGGTCCACGGCGATTTCGTCATCAAGAATCTGCGCATCCGCGACACCGCGACCGGTCCCGCGCTGCTGGTGTTCGACTGGGAATTCGCTGGCTGGGGTGTGCCGGCCGCCGACCTAGCCCAGTTCATTGATCGTGCAGCCAGTCCAGAGCTCAGCATCTACTGTTCAATCTTGAAGCGTGAGCGTCCGCACCTGGACTCACGGGACATTCAAGCCGTTGCCGCCTGTGGCAACCTCCTCCGTCTCGTCGACCAAATTAGTTGGGCGACAGTGGGCCAAGAGTCTGTCTCTCCTAGCCAACTGGTCAAAGCCATAACTCTGCTGCGCTGTTATGTGCCCACCATGGTCGCAGCGTTAAACGCTTTCCGATGGAGCCAACATGATTGAAGGCTTGGACAAAGTGCTCGAAGGCCACGGGCAGCCTGGCTTGACCGAATTAGGTGGCTTATTACAGGAGCTGCTCGGCGGCCGCGAGACAGAGGGCCGCTTGGTTGAGCAGCAGATGTTGTCGCCACGCTCGTTGCGTGTCTTTCGGTTATGCTTCGACATCAACGGGCAGAGTCGCCGAGTGATTGTTAAACATCTGAGGCCCGAGGTCGCACGACGCAGCGAGTTGGTAGAGAAACGCTGGCTGCCTGCTGTCGGCATGGGCGATAACGGTCCCGCATTACTGGGGAGCGTCGCTGAGCCGAGCGGCAACTGCGTCTGGCATGTCTATAACGACCTCGGGCCCTGTGAACTCGATCCCAGCCAAATCAACCGCAAGAGCGTGAGCGCAGCCGTGGAGCTGATTGCACAACTGCATACGCGGTTCGCTCGACATCCGCTGTTGGGTGAAGTCCGGTTGTACGGCGGCGACTTAGGTATTCACTTTTACGAAGCGAATGTGCGCGATGCGATTTACGCGCTTGAAGCATGTCATCCTGCGCCGCAGCAAATTCAATTACACAATCGCCTGCTGCAACGGCTATACGACCTGCGCCGAGAACTGCCGCAACGCGTGCGGGCGCTGGATGAACTGGGTAATCCAGAGACCTTGCTGCACGGCGACTTGTGGGCCATCAACATTTTTGTTGTCCCTACAGCCAATGGGCTGCACGCGCGACTTATCGACTGGGACCATGCCGCCGTAGGACCGGCAAGCTATGACCTCTCGACCTTCCTCTTACGTTTGCCGCCTCAGGAGCGGCCCTGGGTCTTGGACGCGTACCGCGAAGAGACCTCACGTGCAGGTTGGAGCCTGCCATCAACCCGAGAGTTAAACTTTCTATTCGAGACGGCTGAGTATGCGCGAATTGCCAATCGCATTATCTGGCCCGCCATCGCGCTGGTACAAGACCAAGCTCCGTGGGGTTGGGATGCATTGGTTGAAGTGGGCCAATGGTTTGAAGATCTTAAATCGGTGCTACCGTGCGAACACGAAATGCAATCCGCAGCATCCTGAAAACTCCGGTTTCGCTGTTGCCTGACTTGCCGACCCTGACAGCCCGGCTCACGGCTGCCTTGGATCGTAATGGATACCAAGAGCGCCCGGTAAAAATCCTGAGAAGGGACCTGCCGCCATTCATGAGCACGTTTCCGAACGAGATCGTCACCTGCCAATTGCCGGATGGCCGCAAACGACGAGTCTTTATCAAATATCAGGCGGGACAGAGCCACAACTCATATGGGCACCGCGGCGACATCCCTTATGAGACGGAGGTCTATCGCCGAGTGCTCCAATCCCTGCCAGACTTCAGACCAAAGTGCCTGGGGGTGCACGCTGATCCCAGCAGCGGCGACATTTCGTTGTTTCTCGAATACCTGTATGGCAGCGTTCGCCTGAGCGACATCGTTTGGAAGCGATCAACACGTCAGCCCCAGGCGATGGCCCAGACAGCTCGCTGGATTGGGCGGTTCCATGCCGCGCACCAGCGGCGCATCGGGGATCTCTCGTTGGCATTCCTGAAACGGTACGACGCCGACTATTACCGCGGTTGGGCGCGACGGACTCTCGAGTTCTCGCGCCCGCTGCACGGGCGCTTTTCTTGGCTGGCCAAACTATGCGAGGCCGATGAGTGGTTCGCCCCTCTGTTGGAGAAATCGCCAACCGTAATTCATGGCGAGTTCTACGCGAAGACGATCCTGGTCCGAAATCAAAGTGTGTTCATGGTGGACTGGGAATCGGCCGCCTTCGCTGCAGGGGAGATCGACTTGGCGGCACTGACTGAAGGAAAACATTGGCCCGTCCCCGTTGTGCGGCAATGTGAGCGCGCTTACATACACGCGCGCTGGCCTGAAGGTGCGCCCTTCAGCTTCAGGCATAGTCTCGACGCCGCAAAGATGTACCTGCATTTCCGCTGGCTGGGCGAGCGGCCGGATTGGACCGTCCGTGAAAAAAGTCTCTCGCGATATGACCACCTAGGCACAGCAGCAAAACGACTGGGCCTGATCTAGAGTCGAGCAATGGCGACCATTGTCATTTCAGCATACGACGTCGTGAATTATCCCGAAGGAGGCGGACACTTCTGGGTATATCTGCAATACGTCCTCGGGCTGCGCCTCCTGGGCTATGACGTGTATTGGCTGGAAGCTTTTCGCTCCAAGGGTCGCGCGGAACAAGAAGCTGCTGTACTGGCCACGTTCCGTGCCCGGATGCAACAGTATGGTCTGGATAGCAAGTGCATCCTTTACGTTGCACACGGCAAAGAGCCCTCGCCTGAAGCGCCGGCAGAGTACCTCAACATGAGGCGCGCGGAAGCCGAAGCGATCTTTGCTAACGCGGACCTGTTGCTGAATTTCCACTACGCCATCAGCTCCGGGCTGCTGCGGTACTTCCGCCGCACCGCACTGCTGGACATCGACCCTGGGCTTCTGCAGTTTTGGATCAGTCGTGGACAGCTCAGTGTGCCGCGCCATGATTTCTATTTCACCATCGGCGAAACGGTCGGCCGGCCGGCTGCGGGACTTCCAGATTGCGGCTTGCCATGGATTCACTTTCGCCCTCCGGTGTGCTTGGAGCGCTGGCCTTATATCTTCAACCCCGAAAGCAGCGCTTTCACGACTATCTCCAACTGGGATTCTTCCGATTGGGTGGTAGACGGCGACGAAGCCTACGAAAACACCAAACGTGTCGCCTTCCTGGAGTTTATCGAACTGCCGCGTCTGACCAGCCAATCGCTGGAACTAGCGCTGTTCATGCGTACCGAGCGGGACATGGCGGAATGGAAAGACATGGAAGAACGCGGCTGGCGCATCCGCCACTCCCGCGAGGTTGCTGGCACTCCCGAAACGTATCAGGCCTATATCCAAGCTTCACGCGGTGAGTTCAGTTGCGCTAAGCGGTCTTATGTGAGATTCCAGAACGCCTGGATCAGCGACAGAACCGTCTGCTATCTGGCCAGCGGCAAACCCGTAGTCGTGCAGAACACCGGGATAAGCTCGTTCCTGCCCAACGGCGAAGGAATGTTTCGCTTCTCGACTGCGGAGGAAGCGACCGAGGCTTTGGCCGCGATCAACGCGGATTACGAACGGCATTGCCGGTCCGCACGCCGGATCGCAGAAACCTACTTTGATGCCAAGCGAAACATAGAAATCCTGCTGAACATCGCTTTGCATAGGCCGGCAGACGCGCCTGATCAACACACAGCTTGTGTGCGAGAAAGAGCTCACGCGATGGAGTTGTAACCCATCCCACGAAGCAAGTGCCTATCTTCGATTTACGGAGACTTTATGCGAATTTTGCTAACTGGCGGAGCAGGTTACATTGGCAGTCATACAGCCAAGGCGCTGACGCAATGCGGCTATGAACCCATTGTTCTTGACAACCTCAGCACCGGACATCGCTGGGCGGTGCAGTGGGGGCCGTTGGTGAAAGGCGATGTGGGCGACGCAATCCTGCTCGATCGCGTGCTGCGCGAGTACAGTATCGGCGCTGTAGTCCATTTCGCCGCTAATGCCTATGTCGGCGAGTCGATGACCAATCCGCGCAAATATTTCCACAACAACGTCGTCAATGCACTCACGCTCCTCGATGCCATGCTCGCCACTGGCGTTCAGAGCATTGTGTTCTCTTCCACTTGTGCCACCTATGGGATACCTGAATGCGTGCCTATCACTGAAGACCACCCGCAACGGCCCGTTAATCCTTACGGCGAATCGAAGCTATTTATTGAGCGCGCGCTGCGGTGGTATGACCAGGCATACGGGCTGAAATCGGTCGCTCTACGATACTTCAATGCTGCTGGCGCTGATCCTGACGGGACCCTGGGCGAGATCCACACGCCAGAGACCCACCTGATTCCTCTCGTCCTCGAAACCGCGCTTGACAACCGCTCTTTGGTTAACATCTACGGTACCGACTATCCGACGCCTGACGGTACTGCAATTCGGGATTATATTCACGTAACAGATCTTGCCGAAGCGCACGCAGCAGCGTTGCGGTATCTGGAGCGCGGCGGAACCAGCACCGCCATAAATTTGGGTACCGGCAGCGGGTATTCTGTCCGCCAGGTCATCGCAACTGCGGAACGAGTGACC
>Ga0209648_10001506_pt1 | contig 18921 bp, 21 predicted proteins | sample GraSoi2013_115cm_FD_185830 | JGI IMG/M metagenome (GOLD analysis project Ga0209648, IMG submission 185830) | Grasslands soil microbial communities from the Angelo Coastal Reserve, California, USA - Sample 9_17_2013_115cm (SPAdes) (version 2) | ecosystem: Environmental > Terrestrial > Soil >...
GACGCGGGTGGAGGCTACCGGCGCCGACGGCTTCTTTCTGGCCGTCATTTGATTTTGAGGCGCGGCGCGCGATGCTTTCCGGCGCAGGTTTCATGGCAAAAGCAGGTCACCAGGTGGTCGTTGACCATGCCGGTGGCCTGCATGAAGGCGTAGACGATAGTCGGGCCGACGAATTTGAATCCGCGCGCGGCCAGTTCCTTCGAAATCTTGATCGATAGTGGCGTCGATGCCGGTACGCTGGCGGTGGTCTTGAACTGGTTGACCTTCGGCTTGCCGTCGACGAAGTCCCAGAGGAATTTCGAGAAGCCGGGGCCGTCTTCCATGATTTTCAGATAGGACTTCGCGCTTGCGACCGCGCCCTCGATCTTGGCGCGGTTGCGGACGATGCCGGCGTCGTTCATCAGCGCATGGAGTTTTTTCGCGTTGTAGCGCGCAATCTTTTCGGGCTGGAAATCGTTGAAGGCGCGGCGGAAGTTGTCACGCTTGCGCAAAATCGTGATCCACGACAGCCCGGCCTGAAAACCGTCGAGCATGAGTTTCTCATACAGCGCGCGGTCGTCATATTCCGGCACGCCCCATTCGGTGTCGTGATAGGCCATATAAAACGGGTCTTCGCCGGGCCACGGGCACCGCGTCAGGCCATCGGCATGCAGGCGCGCCCAGCGGCTCATGCGACCGTCTGCTTCGGTGCTGCCAGCACGTCATCCGGATCGGCAAGGCGAATGGCAAGACCGCCCGCCGTCAACGGCGTTCCCGCCTGCAGCGCGTCGGCGACACGGTCGATCCGGATCAGCGCGAGACCGTTTTGACCGGCCGTCGAGCCGATCGTGCCCACCGGTTTGTCGCCGGCGAGAATCCCCGTGCCCGGCTCCGGTGAAAAATCCTCGAGAACGATGCGCACCGTTCGCGTGCGCGCGGTGCCGCGATGCTGCATCCGCGATACCACCTCTTGTCCGACATAACAGCCCTTCTCGAAATCGACGCCGTGCAGGTGGTCCATGTTGGTTTCGTGCGGAAACGCATCGCCATATATGAAGTCGAGGCCTCCGCGCGGAACGCCGCAGGCGATGCGATGGGCATCATAGGCTGAGCTGTCGACCAGGTCCGCGCCGATCAGATCGGCTACTTTTTGCGCGAGCTCCGCTGGCGCAAGTATCCGCCAGCCGAGCGCGGGGTTGCGCGGGTCGGCGAACGCCAGATCGGGCGTCATGGCGGGATCGCCATCCCAGGCCGCGAGCACGCCGAGACTATCGGACAGATTTTCGACCGCGACCTTGGCGCGCAGCTTGTAGAAGCCGAGCTTGTCGGCGAGGGCCTGCGCCAGCGCGCGCGGGCAGTCGATCAGGAAACCGCCGCCGTGGCCGGCAGGTGCTTCGGTGATCAGAAAATCCGCAATTATTTTGCCCTGCGGCGTCAGCAACGCCCCGAATCGGCCGAGGTTTGGGCGAAGCAGCGTCACGTCGGTGGTCACGAGGCCGTTGAGAAAGTCGCGCGCGTCGCCGCCGCTGACCTTGACCACGCCCCGGTCGGGAAGAAACGCTGCTTTCATGCGGGTTCTCTTGAGAGTTTTTCTTGGAAGTTCTTGGGGAAACACCGGCCCCGGATATCGCATGGGAACGTAAGCCGCTAAGGTGCTCCGAACAAGGCCCGCGCGACATCCAGTTCCGAGAGAAAGCGGGCACCGAGGACCGATGAATCAGCGTTTTGATACACTTCTAAAATCCGGCACCGTGGTCAATCAGGATGGTGAGGGCGTGCGCGACATCGGCCTCAGCAATGGCCGCATCGCTGAAATCGGCGGGCTTGGACAGGCCTCGGCCGCCGAGGTGATCGACTGCAGGGGCCTGCATATCCTGCCGGGCGTGATCGATACCCAGGTGCATTTTCGCGAGCCGGGCCAGACTCACAAGGAAGACCTGGAAACCGGTTCGCGCAGCGCCGTCATCGGCGGCGTGACGGCCGTGTTCGAAATGCCGAACACCGATCCCTTGACCGTCACGGCGCAGACTTTTGCCGATAAGGTGAAGCGCGGCCGTCACCGCATGCATTGCGATTTCGCGTTTTTCATCGGCGGCACCCGCGACAACGTGCAGGATTTGCCGGAGCTGGAACGCGCGCCCGGCTGCGCCGGCGTCAAGGTGTTCATCGGCTCCTCCACCGGCGCGCTATTGGTCGAGGATGACGAGAGCCTGCGGCGGATTTTTGAGGTGATCAGGCGCCGCGCCGCCTTTCATGCCGAGGATGAGTATCGCCTCAACGAGCGCAAGGGGCTGCGCATCGAGGGCGATCCACGTTCTCATCCGGTGTGGCGCGACGAGACCGCGGCGCTGATGGCGACCCAGCGCCTCGTCAAACTCGCCCGTGAATCCGGAAAACGCATTCACGTGCTGCATATCTCGACCAAAGAGGAAATCGAGTTTTTGCGCGGTCACAAGGATGTCGCCTCCTGCGAGGCGACGCCGCATCATCTCACGCTGGTTGCGCCGGAATGCTACGAGCGGCTCGGCACCCGCGCGCAAATGAATCCGCCGGTGCGATCGGCAGATCATCGCGACGGCATCTGGCGCGGCATCGAACAGGGCGTCATCGACGTGCTCGGCTCCGATCACGCGCCGCATACGCTTGAGGAAAAGGCCAAAACCTATCCGGCCTCGCCATCGGGCATGACCGGGGTGCAGACATTGGTGCCGCTGATGCTCGACCACGTCAACGCCGGGCGATTGTCGCTTACGCGCTTCGTCGATCTTACCAGCGCAGGCCCGGCGCGGCTGTTCAACATCGCATGCAAGGGCCGGATTGCCGCGGGCTACGATGCCGACTTTACGATTGTCGATCTCAAGCGCAGCGAGACCATCACCAACAAATGGGTGGCCTCCCGCGCCGGCTGGACGCCGTATGACGGGGTGCGTGTCACCGGCTGGCCGGTCGGCACCTTCGTGCGCGGCCGCCGCGTGATGTGGCAGGGCGAGGTGATCGCGCCATCGACCGGCGAGCCGGTGCGATTTCTGGAAACGCTGAAGGCGTAGTTTCTCACGCTCAGGTGGGGACGAAGCGCCGAGCCAACCTCAGCCGTCGTCACCCGCGAAAGCGGGTGATCCAGTACGCCGCGGCGCTGATGTTCAAACGCGACGGCTTCTGCAATACTGGTTTGCCCGGTCAAGCCGGGCGATGACGGTTTTGCTGGTTACTGCTTCGCCAGCGTCGTCGAAAACTCGCCGTTACGGACCCGGACGGGAAGGCCTTCGACGAATTTCGCCACCGCGTCTTCGCCGTAGGTTCCGACCAGTTCGGCGAACGCCGCGAACAGGCTTGCCTGCGCAAGGCAATCGCCATCGACGCCATCGTGCCGCGCCTCCGCCCAGGCCTCGTTGAGATAGCTGAGCGCGGCCTGTTTCTGCTCGTGGTCGGGCAGCGGGTCGCGGGCGGTTGTGAAGGACGCTGGATAGCTCATGCAACTCAACAGGCTGTGCGCGATCCAGGTCGGAGCGCGTCGAATGCGCAAGGTTTAGCATGCGGCGCGGAGCCGCCTAGACCACTTCTTTAGGAAAGGTTAACGGTGCGGAATAATAAGATGAATCTGTCGTTCCGAACCGGCAGTTCCGGCGGCGTTTAGTTGGCGTAGCGGGCCGTCAGATCCCGTGAGATCTTCGAGCCTTCCTCGATGTATCGGCGGATTGCGACGGTGGCTGCCGGCGTGCAGGTCCGGTAGGTCTGCTGGAAGCCGTTATAGCCGCGGTTGAAGCCCGCGATCATGCGGGCGCGGCGATCGCCCGAGGGGGTTTCGGCATCGATCAGCGCCTGCATTTCGTTGCGCCATTTCGGGCCTTCATTGCTGCCGCAAATGCCGCGGAGGTAATGCAGGGTACCGAGGATCTCGGCCAGCCGCTGCAGGTCGCCGTCGAACGGCGCGGCTGCGTCCTGGGCCCGCGCAGGGCCAGAAATGCACGCCGAGATAACGATGAGAGCGGCCAGAAAATGCTTGAGCATGTGGGGGTCCAGAACCCGCCCGATATGCCTTTTCAATGCGCTGGAAGCAAGGCACTGGCCGACGGCTCCCTAGGCCCGGAGCAGGCCCCTGGCCGACTGGATGACCTCCTGCAGGCCGCCGGTGAGCTTGAGATCGCCGAGCGCGTCCGGCGCGAGCCACCTGAAATCGTCGAGTTCGTCGTTCAGGACCGGCTCGCCGGAGGTCCAGCGCGCGGCGAATGACATGATCAGATAGTGCCCGCCGCCGCTGGTTCCCGGCACCACCTCGCGCCAGCCGGCGAGGCCAATGATCTCGATTTTCAGCGCGGTTTCCTCATCGACTTCGCGGTGCAGGGCGGCGTGCAGCGATTCGCCGAATTCGACCCGGCCGCCCGGCAGCGAATAGAAACCCTTGGCCGGCGACCTTGCGCGCCGCACCAGCAGGACTTTGTCGTCGCGAAAGATCGCCGCGCTGACGGCGAGCTGGGGATGCGACGGTTGGACGGGCGACGTCACGGCGGTCAGTGAGTCATGATGTAGTCGACGTCGGCCTCGGTGCCGCCGTTGATGATGCCGCCGGCCAGCGCGACCAGCGGTTTGACCCAGCCGGTGGCCTGCTCGGCCAGCGTGGCGCGGGTCTTGTCCTGGCGGACTTCGCGCATGGCCGCACCCACCGCGGTGAGTATGGAGGTCATGGCGCTGGTGATGTTGTCGAACTCGGCGCGGATGCCGGCGTCAGCGGATTCATAGGCTTCGATCGCGAGGTCGCGCGCCTTGAAATGTGACGCCATGAAATGCTCGCGATAGGACAGCGGGTACCATAGCAGGAAATCTTCCGCGCATTCCGGGATGTCCGGGATCATCTCGAGCAGCATGATGGCTTCGTTGAAATGATTCAGATAGTCGGTGGCAAGCCCGGTGCGCGGATTGATGTTGGCGGCCCGCAATTGAGCAGCGCGCGCCTTCTCACCAGGGCTCGCCTGGCGCGGCATCTGACGGTCGGATCGCGCGGGTTTGGAAGCGGTTGATGTCATCTGCCACAGTGTTAACGGTTGGGGTTAAAAGGTGCTGAACGGATGCCTAACTGGACCAGAGAATGTGCGGACGCTTCGTAATTACATCGCCGCCGGCGGCCTTGCGGCAGATTTTTGGCTATATCGAGCAGCCCAATTTCCCGCCACGGCATAATATTGCGCCGACCCAACCGATACCGGTCGTTATTGTCGAGAACGGCGTCCGGCATTTCCGCCTGATGCGCTGGGGGCTGTTGCCCGCCTGGGTCAAGGACGTCAGGAAATTCACCCTGCTGTTCAATGCGCGCGCCGAAACGGTTATGGATAGACCGGCCTTCAAGAACGCGATGAAGCGGCGGCGCTGCCTGATCCCGGCGGACGGCTATTATGAATGGCAGGCATCCGAAAAACGCAAACGGCCCCACTTCATCCATCGCCGCGACGGAGGTCCGATCGGTCTTGCGGGGCTGGCGGAAACCTGGATCGGCCCGAACGGCGAGGAGCTCGATACCGTGGCGATCGTTACGGCGCCGGCGAGCGCCGACCTCGCGGTGCTGCATCACCGCGTCCCCGTGACCATCGCACCGGATGATTTCGAGCGCTGGCTCGATTGCGGCGCGCACGACGCGGAGACGGCGATGGCGCTGCTTAAGGCACCTGACGAAGGTGAATTCGTCTGGCATGAAGTCTCCACAAGGGTCAATCGCGTCGCCAATGACGACGCGCAATTGATCCTGCCGATCACGGCGGAGCAGATGGCGGCCGAGGAGCCGAAGCCGGCGAAGAAGGCCGTGCCGCGCCGGCCTGTCCCGGTGGCATCCGATGACGGGCAGGGGTCGTTGTTCTGACAATTCCATCCTTCGTCATGCCCGGCCTTGTGCCGGGCATCCACGTCTTTCTCATGAGCTTGCGGCAGGTCCGTGGATGGCCGGGTGCAGACAAGTTTACGTAGTCTGCACCAGGCAGACTACTATGCCCGGCCATGACGACCTTGTAAATTTTGCTCTACCGGAAAATATTCAGCGCCGCATATTGCAGCAGCATGATGGTCTTGGCGTCGACGATGCGGCCATCGGCGATCATGGCGAGCGCCCGATCGATCGGCAATTCCATCACTTCGATGTCTTCGCCCTCGTCGGGGACGCCGCCGCCGCTTCCGACCCGCATCGAGGGTTCATATTCCGCGACAAAGAAGTGCAGTTTCTCGGTCACCGAGCCGGGGCTCGTGAAGGTTTCAAAGATTTTGCGGATTTCGCCGAGCCGATAGCCGGTTTCCTCTTCGGCCTCGGCGCGAACCCTCACTTCCGGAGATTCGTTATCCAGAAGACCAGCCGGGGCCTCGATCAGGAGATCGTCGTAGCCGTTGACATAGGCCGCAAAACGAAACTGCCGCACCAGTACCACGGTGCCCTGCGCCAGATTATACGGCAACAGCGTCACAGCGTCGCCGCGGTCATAGGTCTCGGGGTGCTGGATCTGCCATTCGCCATTGGAACGCCGCCATTCGAAGGTGGTGGTTTTCAGCGTGTAATGATTATCGGAGAGCACGCGGACGTCCAGGATGCGGATACGGTCGGAGACGGTCATGTCATGCCCTATGATTTCGATTAGGGGGTTGGCTCGCGCCCGTCGAGCCACTTGGCGTAGACGATGCGTCGCTGCTCGACATAGCCGAGCTTCTGATAGAAGGCCTGAACCTGCGCGTTGTCGGGGCGCACCATGAGCTGCAGTTTTTCGATGCCGCGCCCACGCAGCCAGTCTTCCGCGGCGTCCATGATGACGCGGCCATATCCCTTTTGGCGAGCGTCGGGATCGACGGCGACGTAATAGACCCAGCCGCGATGGCCGTCATGTCCAACCAGAACCGAGGCGACGATACCGCTGCCGTCGCGCCCGGCCAGCACCGCCGCATCGGGTCCCTTGCGTGCGAGCGCGATGTCGGCCGCGGGATCGTTCCAGGGCCGCGTCAGGCCGCAGCGCCGCCACAGCGCAATGACCGTAGCGATATCGGCGTCCTCGATCGCCGCGATCGACAGCGCCGGAGCAGGGGCTGGCTCAGCCACGCCTACAGCACCTTGCCGGGATTCATGATGCCGAGCGGATCGAGCATTGCCTTGATGGAGCGCATCAGTTCGATTGCGACCTTGTCCTTCACCCCGGGCAGTTCGTCGCGCTTGAGCACGCCGATGCCGTGCTCGGCGGAGATCGATCCGCCCAACCGCAGCACGATGGCGAACACCACCTCGTTGACCTCATGCCATCGTGCGAGGAAATCGGCGCTGTCTGCGCCAATGGGCTGGCTCACATTGTAATGGATATTGCCGTCGCCGAGATGACCGAACGGCACCGGCCGCGCGCCCGGTATCAATTTCACAACGGCCGCATTGGCCTGTTCGATGAAATCAGGCACCGCGACCACCGGCACCGAAATGTCGTGCTTGATCGAGCCGCCTTCCGGCTTCTGCGCCGCGGACATTTCGTCGCGCAGCTTCCAGAATGCCGAGCGCTGGCTCAAATTCGCCGCGATCACGGCGTCGTCGACGATGCCCCGGTCGAGACCCTGCGCCAGGATCGCTTCCAGCGTGGTGCGGGCGTCATCGCGCGGGGACGACAGCTCCATCAGCACGTACCACGGATGCTTGCCGTCCAGCGGATCGCGGATGTCGATACCGTGACGCACGCTGAAATCCACCGCGATGTCGGAAAGCATCCGAAAACTGGTGAGGCTGCCCGCGGCTTCATTTTGCGAAATCGACAATAGCTTCAGCGCCTGCGCAGGCGATTTGAGGCCGACGAAGGCGGTTTCCACCGCGCGCGGTTTTGGAAACAACCTCAAGGTCGCCGCGGTGATGATGCCGAGCGTGCCCTCGGCGCCGATGAAGAGGTTGCGCAAATCGTATCCGGTGTTGTCCTTCTTCAGCTTCGACAGCCCGTTCAGAATGCGGCCGTCGGCCAGCACCACTTCCAGCCCGAGCGCCATCTCGCGCGCCACCCCATAGGCCAGCGCCGTGGTGCCGCCGGCATTGGTGGAAAGGTTGCCGCCGATGGTGCAGCTTCCCTCCGCGCCGAGCGACAGCGGGAACAACCGGTCGGCCTCGCTGGCGCGCTGCTGCGCAATCTGCAGCACCACGCCGGCCTCGCAGGTCATGGTATTGGATGCGGTATCGATGTCGCGGATCTTGTCCATTCGCCGCATCGAAATGACAATCTCGCCATTGTGCGGCGTCTGGCCCCCGACAAGGCCGGTGTTGCCGCCCTGCGGCACCAGCGCGATCCGATGTTTGGTGGCGAGCTTGCAGATGGCGGAGACTTCCGCGGTCGAGCCCGGCCGCAGAACAAGCGGGGAATGTCCGTGAAACAGGTCGCGCTCTTCGGTGACGTAGGGCGCGATGTCAGTCGCATCGGTGACCGCATATTTGTCGCCGACGATCGCACGGAAAAGCGCGATCAGTTCGGGCGAGAGCGGCGGCGCTGAGGGCTGGACGATATTCATCTTTGTCTCTTACACTTAACTATTCCCGCCCCATCGCGGCGCGGCGCAGCCGATCGTTGATGGCTTCACCGAGCCCGTGATGCGGCACCGGCATGACCGCAATGGCGCGCGCGCCCTTCGCGTCGAGCGCGCGAAGATAGCCGAAAAGATTGGCGGCGGCCTCATTGAGATCGCCATGCGCGGACAAATTCATCACCACGGTCGCGCTGTCTGTCCCCGGCACGGTAGCTGGACCGAACGCCAGCAGCGCCTCGCCGGCCTCGATGTCATCGGCATTGAGCCGCACCCGTGTGCGCGGCGCGTAATGCGAGGCCAGCATGCCCGGCGCCAGCGGCTGGCTTGCATCGTTGTCGGCATCGTCAGGCGGCTGCACCAGCGTGCGGCCGAGCACGCGTTCGATTTCGCCGCGCGGCACGCCGCCGGGGCGCAGCAGCATCGGTGCATCGAAGCATCCGACAATGGTGGATTCGACGCCAACCTCGACCGCGCCGCCATCGACGATCAGATCGATCAGGCCCATCAGGTCGCTCTGCACATGGGCCGCGGTCGTCGGCGAGACGTGGCCCGACAGGTTGGCCGATGGCGCCACCACCGGCCCGCCGAACGCCCGCAAAATGGCTCGCGCCACGGGGTGGGCGGGAACCCGGATCGCGACGGTATCGAGCCCGGCGGTGGCGAGATCGGCGACAGCGCAACCGCTCGTTTTGGGCAGCACCAGCGTCAGCGGCCCCGGCCAGAACGCCTCGGCCAGCGCGATCGCGGTCGCATCGAAACGGGCAATCCGCATCCCGGCCCTGAGATCGCCGACATGGGCAATCAGCGGATTGAACGAGGGCCGGCCCTTGGCCTGATAGAGCTGCGCAATCGCGGCGGCATTGGCGGCATCGGCGCCGAGGCCATAAACGGTCTCGGTCGGGAACGCGACCAGCCCGCCTTGCGCGAGGCAACGCGCCGCCGCCGCCACGGCGGCCTCGCCGGCGGGCAGAATCTGCGTTTTCAGGCCCACATTCACGGGGGTAGCGTCCTCAATTCGGCTTCTTGCGGTGCGTGAAAGCCAAGGCTATAAGCCGCGTTCTTGTCGGAGTGTGGCTCAGCCCGGTAGAGCACTGCGTTCGGGACGCAGGGGTCGCAGGTTCAAATCCTGCCACTCCGACCAAGTAATCATTAGGCTTTTTGCCTTCTTTCCCGAGCGCTTTCAAGGTCAACCACCGTTTCAACCACCGAAACCCGGTGCCTGGAAGCAATGGCATTTGCGGCAACGTGCGGGAAGTCGGGATGGTGGTGGCCATAGGTCCCCAATAGCACTTCGGCCGGCATGCCGAGAAAGCCCGCCACCTCCCACATGGGCACACCACACTGCATGAACCAGGTCGCCGCCGTATGACGCAAGGTGTGGGGCGTCACCTTGCCGCTCAGGCCCGCGAGCGCTACCGCGCTTTTTGAAGCCCTTTTTGACCGACGCAACCGGCTTGCTGTTGAACTCAACGAAACAGTCTGCAATCAATTTTAGCCTGACCCAGCGGATGCGCGAATGCAGGCTGAGTTCATCGCTCTTCATTCTGAGGCTTGCGTCGAGCCGAGATAAGGGAGCCCTGATGAGGGTGCGGGAACCGAAATATTCTTCATCCCGCGTGTTTTTTCATGATTTGCCGGATATCTTTTCGGAATGAAAGAGAGACAGGAATCGGCGATCCGCAGTTTAAAAATGATGATGGTGGGAACCGTCATCGTACCCTTGGCGATATTCTGCTTTGCGGCCTGGGAGCACTATAATTCCATTTCAAGGCTGGCTGATGAACGCATTGCCAGAACTCTCGACATTGCTGTTGAACAGGCACAAAAAATTTTCCAATCGATTGACGTTGTATTTTCAAGCGTCGGCGAGATAACCCACGGTCGCACCGATCAAAGTTTGCGGCTCTACGAAGCCGCATTGAGTGAGCGGCTGAAGGCAATGGTTTCGGCCATACCAGATGTCTACTCGATATGGCTGTTCGACCTAACGGGAAAGCCCATCGCTACGTCTCTCGTTTACCCGGCTCCTGCCGAGTTGGACAATTCTGACCGCGACTATTTTGTCGCTCAACTCGATAAAAATGTAGGCACCTATATTGGTCGAGTGTCGAAGCCCAAAATCGGCAACGAGATATTTTTCTCAGTCAGCAGAAAACGATACGACAGTAGCGGCGAATTTAGTGGAGTAACTGCTGTTGTAGTATCTCCATCGGCGTTCGAACACTTTTACGAACGGCTTGCCCGAAACACGACGGCCAGTTACGCGATGATTCGCTCGAATGGCGAAGTTCTCGCGCGATACCCTATTGCAGTGAGACCGGGCATTGTGCTGCCGGAAAGCGGCAGTTTTCGCCAGACTATTGCGCAACATCCCGGAGGGGGACAATACACAGCAGTCTCCGGCGTGGATGGGCTGGAGCGCCGGATCAATGTACAGCGGCTGGGTGAATTGCCGCTTTACATAACCTCGAGTCTCGAAGTTTCCTCCATAAAGGCGGAGTGGTTCGGCTGGATCACTACGCAACTTATATTTGGAATTCCGGTAACATGTCTTTTGCTGTTTTTGGAGTATCTGGCTCTTCGCAGGACGGATGATTTTTATGCTGAAGCGGGTCGACGCGAGCATGCTGAATCCACACTGCGCCAGTCTCAAAAAATGGAAGCTGTCGGCCAGTTAACCGGCGGTATCGCCCATGACTTCAATAATCTGCTTATGATCATCATAGGCAATCTTGAATCGCTGGCTCGACAGTTTTCCGATACAAGCAAACTCCACCGGAAAATACAGAATGCCCTCGACGGTGCTCAACGCGCCGCACAACTCACTCACAGACTGTTAGCCTTCTCTCGGCGGCAGCCGCTCGATCCAAAGCCCGTTGATGCAAATCAACTAATTTCTCGGGCATCGGATTTGCTCGTTCGCTCGCTCGGTGAACGGGTAGAAGTTGAAACCGTGCGCAGCGCAGGACTTTGGCTAACGGAAGTCGACCTAGCTGAACTAGAAGCCGCCATCATAAATCTCGCCATCAACGCCCGCGATTCAATGCCTAACGGAGGCAAGGTCACGATTGAGACCAGCAACGCCTTCCTTGATGACGCTTACTGTTGCGAATATGAAGGTGTCATGCCCGGCCGGTACATCCTCATTTCAGTAACGGACGAAGGCGTCGGCATGGAAGCCGATGTGATCGAAAAGGCGTTCGATCCGTTCTTTACCACCAAACAGCCGGGTCTGGGTACCGGACTGGGATTGAGCCAAGTCTATGGTTTCGTGAGACAGTCTGGCGGCCATATCAAAATCTATAGCGAGGTTGGGATTGGAACGACTGTCAAAATGTATCTCCCGCGTTCCTATGAAGGTCCTGTTGAAGGTACGCGACCAAAATCAAAAGACCTCTTGCCGGGCAACGGTGAGTCCATCTTGATCGTCGAAGATGATGCCGCTGTCCGCAACTACCTGTTGGAGTTATTGATTGAGTTGAAGTATGCAGCAATAGCAGCGGACGGCGGTGAAGCTGCTATAAAGTTGCTTGATGATCCTGATCAAAAAATTGACCTGCTTCTAACTGATGTGGTCATGCCTGGAATGAATGGGAGGCAAGTTGCCGAAATCGCATTGGCCAAGCGACCCCATTTGAAGGTGTTGTACATGACTGGTTATTCGCACAACGCAATCGTCCATCAAGGTCGTCTGGACCCGGGAGTATCGTTGGTTCAAAAGCCGATATCGGAACAGGATTTGGCTATGCGCGTCAGGTCGATGTTGGATGCATATTGATTTTCATTCGGCATCCGGTGCCGAAGGCAAGAATCCGGGCCGCGCTGGAAGGATTGATTGCGTCATCGACTGATCGTACGCGCCAAGGATTTCCGTGCGGCCTGGCCAAGGCTCTCAACCAAATCGAATTGATACGATCTTCATGAAGGCAAGCGAGAAGAGAGGTCGTCACGGCATGCGGTGATACGCCGGCGGGATTATTGGAACCGCGCTTAGGCCGATGACCTGCAGTATTGCCTTAACGCCTCCGCAACACTTGAGCAGAGTAATAGACGGCGACGGCGGTCAGCAACGCCGCGATTCCGGGCCCGATTTTGCCGAAGCCCTCGTTCGCGGGTGAACCCCAGACTCCCAGGATTCCGAACAGGCATTGCCCAAGGCTGGTGAAGAACGCACCCCAAGCGGCCCAGCGGGCGCGCGAGCGAATGAACGGGATGAAGGCGAGCACTGCACAGGTGGTGAGCAGGACGAGAATTTCGGTCTGCGGAGGCCGACGCACGGGCTGCAGCGCGAACTCAGCGGTGTCCCAAGCCACGAGCAACGTCATGAAGATCGCGGCGACGGCGCGCGCGCGGTCCGACGAGTCGGGCGGAGTGTTTACGGAAGCATTTGCCATGGTCGGGTTCCTTTCCGAATTCGCTGGGATGCGAGACTGTGTGCGTAATAAATGCTTTTTAAGCAGGCCCGACGCGCGGCTCGCTGCATTGTCGCGATCTCGGCTTGGCCGATAGCGAATCTGGCGTGCAGATTTCTGGAAATCTGACCTCTAACCGAGCCTGTGCAAGAGCGTACGACCACCCCAATGGCCGTCGTCATCGCGCACACTTGGTCGCGCCGAGCTGCGTCAAACGTTGAAGCATGATGCCTCGACCCAAGGCTAACTGATCTTGCCGTTGGGCACTCTGTGTATATGTGGGTCTCGTCCGTAGACAGGGTACGCTGAAGCAGCAATCTGCACGGCAATCTAGTCAGCCGACTTGGACGTGGATACTGGCCATGATCCACAGGAGAAAGCGCGCGAGCTTGTGACACTCCACAATCGTTTCTGTGCCGTCCGGTATGTCCGGACCAATTTCAAGTCCGCTGCTGATGTACGAAACGGTCACCGTCCCCGTTCTCGAATGGGCCCCATTCGAGATTGCGCGAAGCCTTTTTCCGGTTGCGGCCGGCCTCTGGCCGCGTGGCCGTCGGATCGATTGTGCAAGCGCCCTTCCGATACCGCATGCGCGCACTGCGCCGCCAACGCTAATTGTGTAATTCAACAACGATCTTCTCGGATCACTGTGCAAGATAGCCAGTTGAACGTCCCCTCACTGTGGCGATAACTTGGGTGCGAAGCTGGGGGCGGCAACGGCTTTGCCGTTGCACAAGGCACATATCGGAGCTCTTCACTTACTACGAGCTAGTCGCCGCTAAATCGTAGGCGCGTCGCGACGGACTTCTGAACGCGTCGTCTGACCGTACGATAATGTTGGGCCCACAAGGAGAGTTGCGATGACGACCGCGGGCGAAGTACTCAAGCAATTTTACGACGCGGCCATCGCAAGGGACCTCGCAAGGGCGCGGGCCTATTTGCATGACGACTTGGTGTTCGTTGGCCTGTTCGAGACGTATCGCAGCGCCGACGACTACATCAAGGCCTTCACCGGGCTTCTGCAGATCACGGTCAGGCTGAAGGTCAAGACCATCATCGCGGAAGGCAATGAAGCAGCGATTTTCTTTGAGTTGGAGACAAAGGCACCTGCGGAGGGCGTCGTATTGGTCGCCGAGTGGCACCAGATCAAAGGCGGCAAGATTGCGCATGTCGAATCGGCCTTTGATGGCCGTCCATATGCAGCAATGTTCACGGGCGGACAGTCTTAACCCGTCTGAAACGAGCAGGCTGAACTGTGCGTTTCTCGCCTCTTGGAGCCGCAGACTTGTCCGTCTCGCGCCTTGCGTTTGCCGCGAGGAAATTTACTGCGGAGCGATGGGACGTCCGCTTGCCAAATTGCAGGAAACCGAGATGACCGATCGGAGCAACGCCCCCGGAACATTGAGGGGCACGCGGTTTGATCCTGTGGCATTTTTAACCACGTCAGCGAAGGGTCGCTTGATTTCGACACATCAGAAGAGACAAATCATTTTTGCGCAGGGCGATAATGCAGATGCGGTCATGTATATTAGAAAGGGCAAGGTCAAAATCACCGTCATATCCAAGCAAGGCAAGGAAGCCGTTGTCGCAATCCTGGGGCCGGACGAATTCTTCGGTGAGGGATGCTTGATCGGACAGCCGAAACGTCTGGCGACAGCTACTGCAATGACGGAATGCGTGACTATGCGAGTGGAGAAGACCGAGATCCTGCGGGTTCTTCAAGACGAGCCTGCGTTCTCCCAAATGTTTATCTCGCATATTTTGGCGAGGAGCGCCCGGGTCGAAGAAGACCTGGTCGACCAGCTGTTCAATTCAACCGAGAAACGGCTCGCCCGGGTGCTGCTGCTGCTGCTCGCCAACTTTGGCAAGGAAGGCCGGCCCGAGCCAATTGCCACGAAGATCAGTCAGGAGACACTCGCTGAGATGGTCGGCACGACCCGGTCACGCGTGAGCCATTTCATGAATAAGTTTCGCCACTTGGGCTTCATTGATTACAACGGCCGTCTCGAAGTCCATAGCTCGTTGTTGAGCGTGGTTCTGAACGAGCAGCCAGATACTCGGGAGCCGCCGCCGTAACATCTGCGCAAGCGGTTCCGCATTGGGCCGTCGGCGCCAATTGTAGAATTAAACAACGATCTTCTCGGATCACTGTGCATCATGACCAGTTGAAGGCCCCCTCATTGTGGCGATAGCATTGGTCGCGCAGCTGGAGGCAACCATTGGCCGCGCAGCGTGGGCAGTAGTGGCTCTGCCGTTGCTGAAAGCACACATCGGAGTTCGGCATGGCAGACCATCATAAGGTCGTATCGCATGATCAATGGCTCGACGCGCGCAAGTCGCTTTTGGCCAAGGAAAAGCAGTTCACCCGCCTGCGCGAGGAACTCAGTCAAGAGCGACGCGATCTGCCATGGGAGGCTGTTTCGAAGGATTACGTTTTCGAAGGACCGAACGGCAAGCAAAGTCTTTCAGAGCTGTTCGACGGTCGAAGCCAGCTGATCGTCTATCATTTTATGTTCGGGCCCGACTGGGACGGCGGATGCCCGCACTGCTCCTTCTGGGCCGATAGTTTCAACGAGGTCATCGTCCACCTGAATCAGCGCGACGTGACAATGATAGCGGTATCGCATGCCCCGTACAGCAAGCTGGCAGCCTACAAGAAACGGATGGGATGGAACTTCAAATGGGTTTCGTCGAATGGCGCCGATTTCAACTTTGACTATCAAGCGTCGTTTACGCCCGAACAAATAGCCGGGAAAAAGGCCTTGTATAATTTCGTTGTGCAAGACCCTGGCATCAGCGAGCGCGAGGGCATCAGCGTATTCTATAAGGACGAATCCGGACGCCTATTTCACACCTATTCCACTTACGCGCGCGGCATCGACATCGCGAACACCGCCTACAACTACCTGGACCTGGTGCCGAAGGGCCGCGACGAGCAGGGCCGAGGCCAGTATTGGGTACGGCGTCACGATGAGTACGCCGCCGGGCCCGCCACCAAAACAATATACACGGACCTCCTGGAGAACAGAGGCTGATTACCCGTCATCCGCACGCGATGGCGTGCCGCAGGGCCGACCGGCTCACCGAGCTGACGGATTTTGTGCTGAGGCAGTGACGCCTCGAAGATATAAAGGAACACAATCTGCCGATTTACACGATCGCGGAGTACCGCGTCAAAGCATCGGGCGTGAAGGTGGTGGGTCAGTTTGGACGGACCCCGCCGAAGGCGGTAATGCCTCACGCTTTATGCAAAGTATGGAGGAAGCGGTGACGTTGACGTCCACCAAGCGTCGTATAGGATTGTCGGTAGGCGTTGCGCTTTTTGCCTTGGCCTTCTTCCTCATCCTGTTTGATCACCGCGATGGCGCGCTTCGGATGCTGGCACTCGTTAGCTTCGGCTTTCTCTGCCTCGCGACCGCCTATCGCCTAATCAAGGAGATTCGAGCGTCCGTTGTCTAAACCGATTGATCTATTCGTAAGTATCCCGTCCTCATGCCCAGCGCTAAGCATGGGGCGGATCGGGCGAGTCAAGCGCCAAGAGATTTCAAACTGACCCACTACCGGCGTGAACAAGCAACCAGGCTGAGCTATGCATTTGCTGCCATGAAAGGTTTGCTACCTGGGCACGCCGCCAAGCAAAGACCAGAAACGAAAGAGGCCGCCAACTGAGGCGGCCTTGTGGTGAGGGAAAGATGTTAGTTACGTTCGGGCCATGCTGCTTTTGCGGTCGCGATATTGAAAAGACCGAGGTCGATCCGTGTCGCGTTACGGTCGCGACGGCGGAAGAAGGCAAGTGGCAAGTATGGGCGTGCCATGGCTCATGCTTCCGGGAGAAGCTGGCCGACACACCCGAGGCTCCGGGATTATTCGAGCCCGCCTATTTCTGATTGCAAAGGCCGTTAGCTTGGGGGCGCGTCATAGGCGTCAGTGGCCCGAGCGGGTGCGAACAGGACGCGCATGGCAACGAACAGGTCTGATGGATCTTCTGGTGACGTCCGAGATGTGATGTTCGGGCTTGTCGGCGTTGCGGCGGTTGCCTGGATTTATTTGTTCACCGGTGGCGTAACGCAAATGCCCATGTCCGGTGACGATTCCATGTTAATGGAGCCGGTGTGGACGTTGGCCTACGCCACCACGGTACTGGCGATGTGGGCGATCATGATGGTCGCGATGATGCTGCCAGTCGGCGCTGCTGCCATCATTCGGGCAGTTCGCCGCGCGGATAGCGAGCCGGAAGGCCCCGGTGGCGTGACGGCTGGCCTGGTTTTCGCCGCAGCCTACATATCGGTTTGGCTTGGCTTCGGAGTCGCGGCGACCCTGTTGCAGTGGGGACTCGACTTCACATATCTCATGTCGGGAAACATGGCCGTCCGCAACCGTGTGATCGCGAGCCTGTTGGTGGTTGCCGTCGGTCTCTACCAGTTCAGCTCGCTGAAGCGTGGGTCGCTGCGGCGCTGCCGCTCATCGGACGAACGCCTTTCGGGCGATTCCGGCCGGGGCGCGGGGTCGGTGTGGAAGCTTGGCCTTACCCATGGCGTTTCCTGCCTGATTTGCGTCTGGGCTCTGATGCTTCTCCCCTTCATCGGTGGATTGATGAACCCGGTCTGGATGGCCGCCGCAACGGCCCTGGCACTGGCGGAAAGGATTTTTCCAAAGGGCGATGACGTTGCAAGGCTCAGTGGCGCCGGCCTTTTCGCCCTGGGCAGTTACGGGTTGGCTATCGCCGTGCATTGAACCGCGGCGGCCCGGCGTGGAGGAGGTGAATATGAATAGTTGGTTAGAAGGGGTGATGATTGGCGGAATGTGCATCGTCGGCGCCGGGTTCGGGCTCGCCCTTTGGCAGCAAGTGCTGACAGTCAGGCAAGTCGGCAGGCAAAAGATTCCGCTGGTGACCGCTCGGCGCTTAGGCAGCAGCGTCCGCCAGGATTGGTTCTACGGCGCAGGGTGGTTCGGATTGCTTCTCATGATTTCCAGTGACGCCGTCCACCAAGTACAGCATGGCGCACCGGCCCAATCGATCATGTTGTCGCTGGCGGGGGTTGCCTCCAGCGCTTTCGTGAGCGGTGTCTGTTTCGGACGCCTGCTGCTCCGTCGACAGTGGCGCCTGGAGGCCGCCGAGGAGAGTCGGCTTGACGATCGGGAACATTGACGATGAAGGCCATGGACATAAGCGTGCCCGCACGATCTCGCCCAAGCTGTTACTGCAATTGCGACGTCAATTTGATGTTTGCGCGTCAGCAACGACAGAATCACAGGTCGCCATCGACTCCGATGATTGACGAGGTGTTGCAGTCTTAGCCTCTGGAATCGTTACCGAGAAAGGCCCGGCATGACTTCCCCCGCAATTATTTTAGCCATCCCCGGTTTGGCTGTGTTGGTCCTCTTGTGGACGATCTGGCGTTGCGTAATCCGTCGGCCCACGCCGTCGAGCGCTCCCCTCGAACGATTATGTGGTGTTGCCGTTATCTTTTTGCTGATGGCCGCGAGTTCGGCACTCAATTTCAGCGATCGGGTCGCCTTCACTTCTTCTGTTCGCGGTGGACCACTGGCGCCGTTTGAATGGATAGCTGCTGGCGGCATGTTGTTTTATCTCTTCATTGCCGGAGCCTTCTCCGGCGCGGCATTCTTGCTGTGGTTCCAGCGCAGGCGGGCCAAGCGGCAGAGCGCGAGCAGCCAAGCTTCTGTGGCAGTGGGGTCTCGAAGTGAGTGATACAATTAATCAACTCGCTTTTCTCTGGCCGGAGGCCATCGATGACGGATTTGCCCTTGGCCTAACGAAGGGCGTGTCCACACAACCTTGAACTCGAGATCATCCTCAAATTCCTGAAGCGTTGAAGAGTGTGCCGTTTGGTATACTATCAATTCTCGCAGGGAATTCTTTATGGACCAGCTAGATGTGGGCTTTCAGGAGGTTGTCCATCTGGTCCGAACCGAGGAAGCTGAGGTTGCGAAGCTTCAGTGTTCCACGGAGAGACCAGATGAACACCCACAAGAATGCTCCCCTGACGCCGAAAGGTCGAGA
>Ga0209648_10001510_pt1 | contig 18911 bp, 24 predicted proteins | sample GraSoi2013_115cm_FD_185830 | JGI IMG/M metagenome (GOLD analysis project Ga0209648, IMG submission 185830) | Grasslands soil microbial communities from the Angelo Coastal Reserve, California, USA - Sample 9_17_2013_115cm (SPAdes) (version 2) | ecosystem: Environmental > Terrestrial > Soil >...
TCCCAGATACAAGCGCCATTGTTGCTCATTCAATTCGTTCCGCAAGATCTCGTACTGTTGTTGTGTCGTCATTCCTTAACCATACCATATTTCCCCGTCTTTTGGAAGTTATTTGCGGATGAGCCCTTAGTTCCGCTCCCGGTCAAATCGTCGAGGGAGGAATCGCATATACCGTTTCCCTGGAACACTACCTGGGCCTCACCCTGCAGCGGACACTCAAACGCCGGACCTATGGAATCTGGGGAGGATTCTGGGCGGGAGCGCTCGCCCAGCGAGGAGTGGCCTCGCCTCTTTCTCTGGAGGATGAGATTGTGATTCCGGAAGACACCTATGAGCACACCGTAGCCCAGTACTGGTATGAGGCGCTTGGGCTGGCCGTCTCTGAAGTAGCGTTCGAACGAGTCACGCAAGGGAAATGGCGAGCGGAAGTGCCCTCATTTCTTGATCGGCAGAAAATTGAAGGACTCGTGCAACTCCATCTCCGCGTTGTTCAGGACTCTTTAGGAACTGCCCTGGGAATGAGGCTGATGGAGACTGATATCATTGAACAACGACGTTTTCTCGATGATCTGGCAGAAAAACTACGCCCGTGGTGGAAGCATCTAGGCACCATTGACCCGCTCGTCGAGATGTTCATGCCAATGCCAGGAGGGGGAAGTGCGTTCCATAAACAGTTACCGCCCACAGAACCAGCACCCTGACGGACTGATACGCTACCACGAGCGCCTTGCTAAGGAACATCGCGAACAGGTGCGCGTGACGGTCCAGGCCATGCAACGACGGAAAATGAAGCCACACGAGATCACCGTTGCGGCTGTGGTAAAAGAATCAGGGGTCTCGAGCGCCACTATCTACCGTAACGACGAGCTTTTTGCCCTCATCCGGCATGCCAATCCCAACGTCCAGCGACGGCAGGCCGGGCAGGTGTATGAGAGGACTATTCATCAGTTACAAGAAGAACTGGCGAAGGCAAAAGCTGATAGAGAGTATTATCAGAAGGAAGCTCAGCTTGCAAAATCAGGAGGGAAGGGACCTCAGCAGGAGGTGATCCAGCTCAAAAAGATGATCATCGCTTTGCAACGTCAAGTCGCAAGCCTGGAAGAGCTGCTTGCCCGCTGTACCTGCGGCGTACGTTCAGACTACTCCTCCATCTCACGCTAAAGTCGAATCCTGCTCGGCTTCCATCCTGAATTGGCCACGCTCCTATGCCACTCTTTCTAGAGGGAGAGGAAGCCATGTGATACTCCCTGAGGCAAATTGACTTTGGTAACAAAGAGAGCTCCTCAGTTCCTCTCTGCACCGGTTGTTCTTTATAGCATGACACATCCTGGCATGATGGGGCGAGCATTAATAGAATTGAAGCATGCCGCAGAAAAACTGAGCGGCGTCAGAGGGCTTACGGGGTCAGGCAAGACTGGCGTCGAGGATATGTGCTGCGGAATACTGATGTCTTAACCATAGCCAGGAGACCGTCGTACCATGAGAAAAATAGTGAGCATGTGGGAAGACCTGCACACAATAGGCTGCCCGGACCTTCGTGATGATGTGGAACTTGAAGACTGGTTAGCCACACTTGACTTCTATATGCTCTCGTATATTGATGAGTTCATGAATTGCAATGGTTCACTTGTGCCAAGTTCGATCGGTCATTTATCGAATTGCAAACGAGAGCTTGCGCCTCTCCTCAAGGAGCTTGATGGCTGGGAGCATAGTTACTTTGAGCTACTTCTCCAGCTGGCAACAGCGGTGTTGCGACACGGCAAGGTCAAAGAGGCTCGCCTGATTGTCGCTCGCGAAGCAACGTATGAGAGGAAGAGATAGGAGGAGGACAGAGACCTCAGCATGGTCATGCCCTTCTCCTGGCGAAAAGCCTCTATACCGTCTGCGGTTTCCTTGCCCGAATGAAAGCGCTGACGAACTTTCCATCCACGTTGTGCCGTTCATTTGGAGAAAGAGCGGCAATCGAGGCGTTCGCCCCGCTCCCGACGATTTCGTCAAGGGAATACCGCCGGGTCACTTCAACTTCGATGTCGGTGAACCCTGCTTCACGAAGTAGTTCCTGGTAGGTCTCTTCTTCCAATGCTCCGGCGATACAGCCCGCCCATGATTCCAGATCTGTACGGAGGGTTTGTGGAATGCTGCCCTGGAACACGATGTCCGAGACGGCGAAGCGCCCGCCAGGAGCAAGCACGCGGTAGGCCTCGCGCAGCACCTTCCCCTTGTCCGCAGAGAGGTTGATGACGCAGTTAGAGATCACCATGTGCACGCTCTCTGAGGGAAGAGGAATGTCCTCAATAATGCCCCTCAGAAACCGCACGTTCTCCACGCCCGCCTCGGCACGGTTGCGCTCGGCCAGCTCCAGCATGGCGTCGGTCATGTCGAGGCCATAGGCAAAGCCGGTGGGGCCGACGCGGCGCGCTGATAGGAGTACGTCAATGCCGCCTCCGCTGCCCAGGTCAAGCACGCGCTCCCCCGCTGAGAGTTCTGCCAGCGCAGTGGGATTACCACAGCCGAGCGACGCCAGTGCGGCCGCCACCGGGATCGTCCCGAGTTCCGCCTGGCTATAGAGGTCCGACGTGATGACACTCGCATCTCTTGTGTCGGTGGAGCAGCAACTCGGCCCGCAACACCCCGCGGTCTGCTCTGCCTCGACGACCGGCAACGCTTTCCTGCTCTCAGCCGCGACAGTCGCGGTCGGCGTACAACAGGTGGGGGCGCAACAGGGATCGGCCGCCGCTGTTTGCTCGGTTAAGAGGACCTGTAGAGCGGTCCTGGCATAGCGGGCGCTGACCTCGGCTCGCAACTGCTCATCGTTGGTTGGGACGGTGCTCATCTTTCTTCTTCCTTTCGGTCTGTATGCTTGCGGCGAGGAACCCCAGGTCCGCTCACCGCTCTCAGTTCTGCTCATAAAGACGGAGCGTTTGCAAAAAGGACGCACCCGGTCGGCTCCTCGTTGGGATAGAGCTGTACACACCGGAGGGCGGCTGTTCGCTCCCTGTTCCCACACTCCCAAAATCGCTGACTGCACACCCGTTTTTGGTCTCGGGGAGACCAGTGACCCTGCTTCATATTCCCTTGCTGTTCCTCCCGTGTGCAGCCCCAACCACAACCAGAGCATACAGCAACCAGAGTGTTTTGCGCGTCGCACACCCAAAGGTGATGCTTTGGGTGTGCGACGCGGACGTCTGGTATAATTTTCCGGGAGGCTCTCTCCTGATGAGCCACCGGCCAAGAGTTTTTCAGGTTTTCGTGTAACCTTTTGGCGGATGCGGCTGATTAGTTTGTGGAGGCTACTCCGAGCACTATGGGACAGAAAGGAGCGCATCATGAGACCATCAGATCAATCCGAGCCGCCCGTCTTCGCTGAGATAACCCTCTCCAGCGAAAGGTCGCGGCTCGTCCGCCTCTGTACTCAGTTGACCGGTAGCAGCGAGGCAGCTGAAGACCTTGCGCAAGAAACGCTCTATGAAGCCTGGCGCCACTGCGACCAGTTGCACGACCCGCAGGGACAGGCGCACTGGCATAATGCGATTGCCCGCAATGTCTGCCTGCGCTGGAGGGAGCGAAGCTTCCGCGATTCTGCCCACCTCCTTCATCCGTGCTCGCGCGACCTGGGGGAGCCTGATTCACTTGATCAGGAACTGGTCGACCCAGCCGATCTCGAAGGGGATGTAGAGCGGTCGGAACTGGCTGACCTGCTGGAGCGGGCGCTCCATCTGCTCCCTGCGCTTACGCGCCAGGTGCTGGTCGCTCGCTATTTTCAGGAGTTGCCCTACGCGGCCATCGCCGCGCAGTTGGGCCTGCGCGAGGGCACGGTGAAAGTGCAGGTCCATCGCGCCAAGCTGGCGCTGCGCCAGGTGCTGACGACGCAGTTTCGCGAGGAAGCCGCCGCCTACGACCTGGTGGCGCCCGATGCCGCGCAGTGGCAGACCACGCGGATCTGGTGTCCGCTCTGTGGGCAGCGGCATCTGGAGGGGAAGCTCGACATCGCGCAGGGAGACTTTCTCCTCCAGTGCCCAGCATGCGTGGCCGAGGCGGGCGTGTATACGTCCTATACCTCCATGCCGTCCTGGTTTGGGGGAGTGACCGGCTTCAAGCCCGCTCTCAATCGGGTGATGCGCTGGGTGAACGCGTATTATCGGCCGTCGCTGCGCCACCACTCATCACCAGACAGCTTCTGCGGCTGGAGCAGACCGCTGCACCCCTCTCCGGCTGAGGCCCTGCCGGAACCTCAGAATCGTGCGCGGGGCATGCTGGTGTGTTGCGCGCCCTGCGACCAGGGGGGCGCAATGCGTCTCTCGAACCTGGTCCTCTATCAGCCGGAGGCGTGGCAGTTCTGGCGCGACCACCCACGCCTCCGGCTTTTGGAGGAGCATCTGGTTGAGCATCAGGGACGTGCCGCGCTGGTGACGAGCTTTCGGAGCATGATCGAGCCGGTCCAGCTTGATGTCGTCCTCGCCCAGCAGACGTATGAGGTCCTCTCTATAAAGACGAGCACGGATGTCTACCACATCCGCGAGCCGCTTGCCGGGGGAGGAGCCAACTCGTGACCCGCGCTACTGCGCCGGCGCCATGCGTGGTGTGTTGCTGCAAGCGGAGGCGGCTGAGCAGTTCCGGGGGCGGATCTCCGGCGCGTTCACGCGCAACCACGTCTCTGTTGCCGACGTGTGGAGTGCCGGTGGCAGGTGCGCTGGGAGACCGGCTCGGCGTTCTGCCGGTTCCGACTCACCAGGGGAGCATGCATGCCCTCGTCATCGCACGGGCGTGGCCTGGTGCGATAAGCAACAGTTGCGGCCCTGAAACAGGGCGAGTCACCCAATCATGATGGAGCAGCAGAAGCTTCACCGCCGGCACGGCTCGCAAGTGGTATGACAAAACACAACACAATCCCTCGTTCGCTCGCACGCTGAATGTCTGGGATGGAAAGGAACATTATGGCTATTTCTATCGAGTCTTTGCTTGCTGCGCGGTTGTTTCTCAGCCCCAAGCTGCTGGGCAATCGTCTCTTCTTCCTGAGCAATCTGGGCCAGGGCGGACATCTGAGCCTGTACGCGATGGACGCCGGCGGAAGCGTCCCAGAGCCGCTGTTGCCGGCGCGCATTGCCGTGCCGAACCCGGAGCTCGCGGAAGGGGAAGTCTTTGCGCTCTTCCCCAAGCTGGGAAAGATTCTGCTGATGCTTGATCGGGATGGAGACGAGAACTATCAGCCCATGCTCATTCCACTGGAGGGCGGCATCCCTGAGCCGGCCTTTGGGCCGTCGTTCGATGGTCATCGAGTCCGCTGTCTTGAGAGCCATCCGGAGCGCAACCTGGCCTACCTCAGCGCGGAGTCGCGCACCGAGCGGATGTATGTCTCGTTCCAGGCAAACCTGGAGACCGGGGAGCTGGTGAAGCTGGGCCAGCACCTCTGGGGGAGCTATGTTGATGGGGTCAATGCCGACCATACCAACGTGATTCTGGTGGATGCCTATTCGGGGGGCGACCACACGCTCTATCAGTGGCGAGCGGGCTGGTCAGAGCGCAAGTTACTCTATGGTGTGCCGCTGGAGGAGCGGCGCGACCAGCGGGAGGTGCCGCTCAACAGTATCAAGAACATCTTCTTTACGCCGGGCGACAAAGGGCTGCTGTTCATTACTTCGCTCTTTGTCGATAGGTATGGGCTGGGCTATCTGCATCTCTCCGACCGGGCAGCGGTGAAGCCGGTGGAGATCAGCGGCGTCCAGCATGGCGGCCTGGGTGAATTGGTCAAACTCAAGCACCTGCGCGAGGCGCGCTATGCGGTGGAATACAATATCGATGGCTGCTCCCGGCTGTATGAGGGCACGTTTGACGAGTCCAGCCTGACCATGAGGCTGGAACGAGCGCTGTGCGGCGAGGGCAGGCTTGCAAACGGCGTGCTCGAAGCGGTTTCCTACGAGCAAGCCACCGACCGCTTCGCGCTCTCCTTTTCCACAGCCACCTTGCCCTCGCAGATATATACCATCGAAGGCGAACAGCGCCAGATGGTGCGCCAGCACACCCGCGAGCGTGTGCTGGGCCTGCCGGAGGAATGGCTCTCGGAAGGCTCGGACGCCTCATTCACCTCGTATGATGGGCTGCGTATTTCGGCGCGGCTGTATCAGCCGGCCCCGGCGCTTGGTTACGAGGGGCCGCGCCCGCTGGTCTACTATATTCACGGCGGCCCACAAAGCCAGGAGCGGCCCGACTTCACCTGGTTCTCGATGCCGCTGATTCAGTATCTGACGCTGCGGGGCTTTGCGGTCTTTGTGCCCAATGTGCGCGGCAGCACCGGTTACGGACTGAGCTATACCAAATGGGTAGACAAAGACTTTGGCGGCAAGGACCGGCTGGACCACGTGCATGTCATGACGGAGGTCTTGTCCCAGGACAGGCGCCTCGATGTGAAGCGGGCCGGCGTGGTCGGGCGCTCCTATGGCGGCTACATGACGCTCACGCTGGCAGCACGCCACCCGGAACTCTGGTCAGCGGCAGTGGATATGTTTGGCCCCTACGACTTGATTACCTTCAGCCAGCGCATCCCCGAAAGCTGGAAGCCCTATTTTGAGCTGGTCATCGGCCACCCGGAACGCGACCGGGACTTTCTCCTGGAGCGCTCGCCGCGCACCTACATGCAGCAGATCAGGTGCCCGCTGCTGGTGATTCAGGGCAGGAACGACCCGCGCGTCATCGAGCGTGAGTCGCGGGATGTCGTTGAGCAGCTCCGGGCAGCCGGAAAGCAGGCCGACTATCTGGTCTTCGAGGATGAAGGCCACGATGTCCTCAAGTACGCCAACCGCGTCGCCTGCTACACCGCCATCACCGAGTTCTTCAAACAGTATCTCTAGATGGAGTGCGACACTGCGCCGCATGCCGGTGATAAGGCGCGCGGCGCAGGCTTTTCGGAAGGTCCCAGAGGTGTCCTCTCTTGAATATCGCCAAGAGGAGAACCGGTGCATAGAAGAGCAACAAAAGGGGAGAAGGCTCCTCCTCCCCTCTTGCTAGCCCTTTGGGGCGACATTTCCATTCCAGCTTCCTGTTCCTCTCGAGCCCTATGGAGAATCTGATGTCATTTGAATTGCTCCGAAGGTGGGATTACAAGGCGTGTAGTTTATCTCATCAGTTACTTTGCAGCGGATGATGAGAGCGTAGTAGCTCTCCCCCTCGTTGGCATCAGGAGTTCGTCAGCACAGCACACTGCTGTTTCGCAACATTGGCACCTCGGTCGATAGTCGATGATGTGGCCTCTCCTGTCCAGCTCAAAGTGGCAGCACTCGAGCAACTGCTGTTTGAGTTTCTCCCGCGCGCGCTGCACGCGCGATTTCGCGCCCGAAAAGGACAGTCCCAGGCGTTCGGCCAGTTCCTTTTGTGTGAGTCCCTGATATTCGGTGAGCACCAGCGCCTGCCGGTCCAGTTTTGGCAGGTTTCTCACCATCGCCCGCACACAGGGTACCAATTCGCTCACGACGTCGTCATCGGGAAGCTCTTCGGGCAAGTCAAGAACCTCCTCCGCTTCAAGTGGAGTCGTCGGCCTGCTGTTGCGGTAGGAATCGATGATAGCGTTGCGCGTGATCTGATAAATCCAACTCTCCAGCTTCTTCACATCTCTGAGCGTTTCCATGTGCTGGTGGATCTTGAGAAACACGTCTTGCAGCACGTCCTCGGCGGTGTCCTCATCGGAGACGCGCCGCCGGATGAACTGCTGGAGAGGGGTATGAAATGCCTCCCAGACTAACTCGGTCGTCATAGACATTCGCAACATCCTTTCTCGGCTGCTTGGGTTGCTCGTCCAACGTGTTGCAGCGCGCATCCCCAGGAAAGCAGAACACACCCAACCCAGCAGAGGTCCTGCTGGAAGAGTCGTTCGGAGCTTTCAGGTGTTCGTCTCACCGCCCTCAGGAGCCAGGCTTGCTCAGCTTGCCGCAGCATCTCCCGATGGCGTTGTTGTCGAAGAAAGAACATGATGTCGAATGGCATCATCGTGTGTGCTCCTCTCTCGGTGGTCTCGATACGTTCACTATGAGAGACGGCGTTTTCACCAAAAGGATGCACACGCCTCTCCAAGGACTTCGATAGTGTATATCAACCCCTGCATGGCTGCTGCCCTGATTCCAGCCTGAGGACCATCGCTTGCGCCGAGGCTGGACAGGCACTCGTCCACTCAACGGAGCAGTGGATGGCGGGTGAGGCGTCTGCCCGTTCGATTCGGTGGAAGCCGAAACGGGAAAAGTAATCTTCGGCAGTTTCAGTAAGCAGGTATATCTCATGGATACCCAGCTGTTGTGCCATGGACAGCGCCGCCTGCACGAGCCGGTTTCCAAGGCCGTGGGAACGTCTGATCGGATCAACCGCCACGGAGCGAAGCAACGCCGTCGTTCCGTACACCTCCAGCGCCGTACACCCCACCACGCGCCCAGCTTCGCGCACAACCACCATTGTCGCAAACACCTCTTTCAACCCTGCCTGCGGGAGACCGCAGCGCTCCAGTAATGCGAGTATGGCAGCAAGATCCGCCGGGGATGCGCGCTCGATGATGTTCATACGCTGGTGCTCCTTTCGAAAGTCGAGTCCTTCATCATGCCGGTGACGTCTCTGCCAGATTGGTAGAGAGGAGGCGTTCAATGCCCTGGTTGTAGATGACCGCGATGGCCGCCGCATCCTCTGGGGTGGCTAGTCGCACGTACATTGCTCAGTTCCTTCCCCATCACGCTCCATCAGGCCAACACTCATCTCTTCTGACAACGAGGGATGTTCCACTTCTGCCTGCAGCGCCGCGAGCAACAAGGTGAGAGCCCGCTGGACCCCCTCATGCTCGGGCAACGGAATGCGCTCCATCACACGTTCTGACAGGCCACCCAGCGTCCCATTGTGTAAATCATTTTGCTTCGTGGGCGAAAATTGGATAATTCAATGGGCGGATGTTCAGAAGCCTGAAACAGCCAGCAGAGCGGAAGGAAGCTCATTTCCTCTGCTAGACATACCTCTTCTGCTTGTTTTACCGCCCACCTAATTATCCAATTTTCGCCCACGAAGCAAAATGATTTACAGTATAAACAGACCGAAAAACAATAAAGCTCAAAAATCCTTCTCGTTGCTTTCCGTACCATTAATACTCAAGAGCCTTATTAGGCTATCCCCTGGTAAGCGGCTGAGTACGCATAACAATAGTTATGTGTACTAGTTTTGACTTTTGGGACTACGCAGGGTACAATAACCAGTAATTGGATGATAGTTATACGTACTTTTTTAGAAGGAGGTGCGTGGATTGTCACTGTTGATCTTGTCTGCACTGAGAGTAACTTTCGTTTACACTGTGTGAATATTTCGTTTGTCCTGCAAATGCTAGGATATTAAATGCGCGAAACTGGTACAATTATCCGGGTCGCTCCGACCTCAAAGAAGAGCAAACCGTCCCTCGAATTATCACATTCGCAAGGGAGGGAGGATTTATGAAATCGATGAGAGTTACTTATTATGTCGCGATCTGTGTTTTTCTTCTCTGTCTGGTCGTGATTGTTGTCAAAATGACATTCTGGCCTGTGTGTGTAGGGATTACAGCTTGTGATGGATGGACAGTCGCAGGGTTAGCAGCAACGATACTTGGAGTAGGTGCGACCATCTTGACACTACTCGGAGCCTTTACTGTTGCTGCCTGGTGGTTGGGCTTAGACAAACGTGTGCGAAACCAGGTAAGCGCACTGTATGAGACGCAGAAGGCGGAGGTGGAAAGGCAAGTACATACCTTGCTTGTTGAACAACAAGATAGGGCAAATGAGCAGATACGCCACTTCCAAATGGACTTTGCGGCACTTGAAAGCGGATTTCAAACGCTGCAAGGGAATATAGGGCAGCTCAACCAGTGGGTAGCAGAAACCGCCGATTTGGCTTTTCAGGCTCTTCTGATAAATCCTCCCGATAACATAGATGACCTTGCCACGAAGGCAATGAAGCAATTCAACAGTCCTCAAATTGCAGAAAAGATGAGTTTGATGTATCTCGAGCGAGCTGAATCTTATTTCCCGACTTTATCCGGGACAGATAATGATACAGCTCGTGCCTATACTCCCAGTCTCTTTCGCAATTGGGAGCGAGCTCTGCATTGGTATGGAGCCTTGAAAGCATTCTATCCCGATAATGAACACATGCGTGTTTTGGAGTTGCAGGTATCGGATACAGGAGCGGTAACAGCTCAAGAACCGGAATCGGTCAGGCGAGTCAAGGAAAAAATAGACCAATACGAGCCACAGGTAGAGGCTTGGAGGAATCAATATGAGCTGGGCAAGCAGCCCGAAGGCGAAATCCGAGGGGAGTAAGTCTATGATGGATGTTCTTAGCGTTGTTTAGCGTTCTGTTACTCCTTGGAGGCCTGATCCAAGGCGAAATTCTAGACGCTGTCGGGTTGCAGCCATGGCTACCGACCGTTTGAGGGATGAAAGGCAGGTCTGTTTTATGGAGGCGACCACTCGCACAACGATTACAGAGGCGCTTGAAGATTTTGCTACGCATGGCCTTGCCAACCGCGCCAGGGCCAGCGAGAACACGCGCAAATCGTATCTCCTGGACCTGCGCCAGTGGGCGGTATGGTTAGGCACAAAGATTACTTATGTGGATGAGATCACGGTCGAAAGCTTCACGCGCTACCAGGTAGAGATGGAAGCGCGAGGTTACAAGCTCTCGACGCGCCATCGTAAGGCGGCAGCGCTGCGGGTGTTTGCCCACTTCCTGGTCCGGCACTATGGCCTGGACCCGGAGCTGCTTGACGCGATCGTGCTGCACGAGGTCCCGGAAAAAGACCCGCAGCCTCTCAAGGAATCGCAGTATAAAGCGCTCTTGTTTGAGGCCGGGCAGGTGAAGTCGCAGAACAAGCCGGAGGCCAGAGCCAGGGCGCGGAGCCTGGCGCTGCGCAACGTTGCCATCATCCAGGTGTTGTTACAGACCGGTATACGACTCTCGGAACTCACCGCCCTGTCCCTCGACGACCTGGACTTGCCCCCGGAACGCAAGGGCAGCAAGGCCGAGGGTGGGTCGCTGCGGGTGACCAGAAAGGGCGGTGACGAGAAACTGCTGGCGCTCAATAGCAAAGCGGTGGAGGCAATCCGGGCCTACCTGAAAGTGCGACCACAGAGCCAGGCCAGGAGTGTCTTCTTAGCCAGATCGGGCGAGCCGCTCAAAAATCGGGCCATACAGAAGATGTTCAAGACCGTTGCCACGAGAGCCGGCGTCAAATGGAGCCATGTCCACAACCTGCGCGCCACCCACGTGACGTACCACCTGGCGCGTGGTACCAATATCGTTGAGGTGCAAAAGAATACGGGGCATAGGAACCTCAAGACGCTCCAGAAGTATGCGGGCGTGGTAGATCAGTATTATCGCGAGGCGATGGAGAAGAATGCCTTGTAGGGAGAAAAACGGGCGTTTTTGTAGGGAGTGCACGCAACATCCTGTTCTCGTCTGCACTCGTCGCGAGACCGAAACGACACAGAGAGGAGACCCGAAACCCATGAAGTTTAGCACAATTGTTGGCGTCTACGTCGAGAACTACCCCAACCCGTCGGCGCTGCCGAATAATCCGACCTGCCTGTGCTTAGAGCATCAGGACACCGAGCTACCGCAGGCCCCGTTTACCTTTCCGATCAACGCCATCCAGGCCTATTACACCCGCGCCACGTGTGCCGTGTGTGGGAAATACCTGGGACTGTCGGAGGACCAGGCCCCGGACAAGCGCCCTGCGTCTGTTGATGCGCTCCCGCGGGAGCGTGTTGCAGCCTTGCCGGATTACGAGATGCGCCTGCTTGTGGCTCTGCTGAGAAGAATTGCCGACTACTTTGGCAGGCGCATCTACGACGATATTGATCTTGCTGCGCTGGTGCCGTCCCTCCAGGGACGCCGGGAGATCATGCGCCTCTATCATGAATGGAATGACGATCCCGAAGCATTTAGCGAGGATGAGGCAGCTGGCCAGGAGTATCTCTTCTGGTCGTATAGTTCTGCTCTGGCATACTTTGCGTTTCGACTGGCGCCAGATAAAGAGCAAGAGCTACGCAAAGCAGCCAGGTAATACCACCACAGGCGGAAGTGGGAAACGGGCGTTTCCGCTTGCTCTATGACGAAAGGCAGCATACCAATGAGTGAACAGCAGCAAGTACAGGCGTATATGCGTAGCCGTGTAGGGGAGCATCAGGAAATGCGGCAATGGCACAACATCGGTAGGCTCTGGGTGAACGGCGTGAATTGCACCGAGCTTGCAGAAGATGCAGCCAACAAATTCGACGCCTACGAACCGCCTACAGCCGCACTTCCTGAGCGGTTTCTTACATGGGCAATCGAGATCGCTCGTGAAAGCGGATAGATAGAAAAACGAGCGTTTTTGTAAGGAGAATAGGAGGCATGGAGATCGTCAAGGATGAACCGAAACAGCGGCAGAAGTGCTACGGCTGCGACAAGCGGCGTGTGTGCCAGCGGGTACGCTTCCAGGCAGCACACCGCCCGCCTTTTGCCTGGTTGTGCAAGCAGTGCGTCGTCTCTGGCCCGTGGGATGCTGCATAGTGTGAGCATTGGGGGGCGATCATTCGCGTCTCGACGAGTGAGACCAGCCAGTTCGCGAAGCGAGAAACACCGAGAAGAGAGAAGGCAGGCGCAGGTATGATAAACACGCTCACTGATGATACAAACGATATGGCCCAGGAGATCATTAGCGCCGCGCTGATCGCCTGCAAGGCCATCGATATCTTGAAGGAGATCAAGCCAGGGGAGGCGCTCACCCCAGGCCCAATGCAGGACCAATGGAAGGCAACTCTTGACCAACTCAACCGGGCCAGTGTCACCCTAGAGGTCAAAGCATCCTGGTTACGGGGAGAATACCGCTTACAGCGCTCCCGACCAGAAGAAGAGGCGCAATTCCAGCGAGAATTAGCCGAGATGGTAGCTCAGGAGCGTGAGGGGGAGGAAGAGGAATGAGCAGAGTAGCCTGGGTGCCGAAGTGCGAGAGGACAGGAGTAGACCGCTTTTCGATAGAAAAACGCCCGTTTTTGCACCGAGTGCAATGGCCTGAGAGGAGACCCGATGGATGCTGATATCATCGCAAAGCTTCAGCGTCATGGAGGCTACCAGGGCTGGCGGATGCGACCGTATCCACTGAATACTGCCCTGTGGCTTGCCGAAACCTCTACCTTTCTTGGGCGTGGGAATAGGAAAGGCTGGCGAGCGCTGCGAGATGCAAAACGAGGCGACTATCGAACCTTCACGACACCAGAAGCCGCATACGAGGCTCTGATTGCATTGCACAAGGAACTTGAGGACCTGGAGAACCAGTTTGACTCGAAATGAGCAAACGACTCGAAACTGGCCAGGTGAATACCTATGGGAGAAATGAACATGGATGCTATCGATGAGGTGCTCGAATCATTTCGGATCCTCTATGCACGTCTGGAAAAGCTCCGCCACCTGGAGGGGCCTGAGTTCTTATTGCCGGGGAGAGTCAGCGACCTCACGGCTCAAGCCGGAGGCTTGTGAAAGCAAGCCTCGATGCTGACCAGCCCCCGGTGTCTTTGGAGACCGGAGCCGTTAGCTGGAGGTGCCTAAGTTCGGACCTTTCGGTAGCTTTTCCAGCCGGAAGCCCTCCAATTCTGCTGTTAAACAGGTTGATGAGGTGTCCAAAGCCAGTGCAGCAGAAAGATGGCCGCCAGCCATACACGGGCGAGGAAAACGTTACCGTTGGCGCTTTCTGGGCAACCAGGAGCACCAACGCGTCGCCTCATTGCGAGGCCCTTTTGGAGGAAAAATGTCGCGAGTTCTCGTTGTGGATGCCGAGCACCGTCCATTGATGCCTTGCACGCCAGCACGTGCGCGCCTGCTCTTAAAACAGCAGAAAGCAGCAGTGCTGCGCAGGTTTCCATTCATATTGATTTTGAAGGAAGCCAAAACAGAGCGGGTGGTTCACCCCTTACGGCTCAAACTTGATCCAGGCTCGAAGATGACCGGCCTGGCCGTGGTCAACGATGCTTCTGGTGAAGTCGTATGGGCTGCGGAAATCACGCATCGCGGGGACCAGGTGCAGAAAAACCTGACGACTCGCCGAAGTGTGCGTCGCAGCCGTCGCCAGAGACATACCAGATACCGCCAAGCACGCTGGCGCAATCGTCGTCGCGCCATCGGGTGGCTTCCCCCTTCCCTGCGTTCACGGATACAAAATGTGCTGACCTGGGTCGCACGGCTCTCACGCTTTTGTCCCATTGGTGCGCTCTCGTTCGAGCTGGTTCGGTTTGACATGCAACTGCTCCAGAATCCCTCGATCGAGAGTGTGCAGTATCAGCACGGTACGCTGTGGGGCATGGAAGTCCGCCAGTACCTCCTCACCAAATGGGAGCATCGGTGTGCCTATTGTACTGCGACTGGATTACCCCTGGAGATCGATCACGTGGTTCCACAGAGTCACGGAGGCAGTGACCGGGTATCAAATCTGGTGATCGCTTGCCGGGCGTGTAACCTGGCCAAAGGGGACAAGCTCCTGGAAGACTTTCTGGCTGACCGTCCCGAGGTGCTCGCACGCGTCCAAGCCCAACGCAAAGCCCCACTCAAAGATGCTGCCATTGTGAACAGCACGCGCTGGGCGATCTACCAGCGGCTGGGCGCGCTGGGCTTGCCGCTCGAAACCGGCTCTGGTGGCCTCACCAAATGGAACCGGCAGAGTAGGGAGCTTCCGAAGGGGCACTGGATCGATGCAGCCTGCTGCGGACCCTCAACTCCTCCAGTGCTGCGCCTACAACTGGTGCGCCCCTGGCTGATCGAGGCCAGAGGTCGCCAATCGCGTCAGATGGTCAACGTTGACAAGCAGGGATTCCCTCGCAGCAAACCGAAAGGGCCAAGCCGGGTACGCGGCTTCCGAACAGGAGATCTGGTCAAAGCCGTGGTCCCGCCGCATCTGAAGGCGAAAGGCGTGCATATTGGGCGAGTCCTGGTGCGCACGCGCGGCAGTTTTGATGTACAGACTAGCCAGAGGCGAGTCAAAGATATTCCTGCACGCTATTGTCATAGTTTGCACCAAAACGATGGCTATGTCTATCAGCTTGGGGCGGCGCTTCCTCCACATGCCTGAAGGCAGTGGCCCCCGCGCCGCATCTTGGTGGACGATTACCACAGCGTCCTGGAAGATGCGTACGCAGCCTATGGCAAAATCGAGACCAGGGTGGACGAACTCGGCCAACAGCTTGAAGCTGAGCATGCACGGTTAGACAAAGGGGTGAACACATATGGCTAAGGCAACGTGGTAAATTGGGCACAATCTGCACGGATTTTGAGGCATCATGTAGGAAATCGGCGCGAAACAGAGGAATCGACCTGCAAGACACTGGAGAAACCGCTCCCTATCTGGGTTGTTAGCATAATATGTTGTAAATACATTGCTCGTGCTCTCGCCTGCCGCAGAGAAGCGCACTGGATCTTCCCCCTTGCTTTTTGATGCACCAACGCTCTCAACCCAACTCCCCATATTCGTCTGCTCTTTGCGATGAGTTTTGGATCAACTCGCCGTCCTATGAGTGAAAAGTGATCGATCTCATAGTGCACCGTCATCTTCACCCAGGCGCGAGGTGCCTGGATGAAGGAAGTGAAAGTCGAAAGGACACCAGCTTATGAACTGCAATCTGAAGGGAGGTAGGGTGTGATGGAGAGGAAGGCAAACCTTGCCTTGATCAACCTGTTTTCTTGAACAAGAAATGAAGCACAACAGTGAGTCAGATTCGTCGTATCACGCAGGTCATGACGCTGATCGTCACCTGCCTGGGATCGTTTCTGATCCCAGCTTCGCGCATCCATTGTGATGCTCTGAAAAAAGGAGAGAAAGATGGGAACGCTACTTTCGAATAAACATGCGGTGATCTACGGGGCTAGTGGAGGGATTGGCAGTGCTGTTGCTCGCGCTTTTGCCCACGAGGGTGCCACGGTCTTCTTGACTGGACGCAACCTGAAAAAGGTAGAAGCGGTGGCCGATGAAATCAGAGCCGCCGGGGGGAAAGCCGAAGCGGCACACGTCGATGCGCTCGACGAAGCGGCCATCGAGAAGCATCTCAGCGACGTGGAGGCTTCGGCCGGCAGCGTTGACATCTCGTTCAACGCGGTCGGCATCCCGAATACAAAGATTCTGGGTGTGCCTCTGGTCGAGCTGGATGTCGAGCAGTTCTCCCTGCCGATCACGGCCTACACAACGTCGTACTTCCTGACCGCACGCCTGGCCGCAAGGCACATGATCCCGAAGAAATCGGGGGTGATCATGACCGTCACCGCGCTCCACTCGCGGACGGGCCTCCCAGTGGTGGGGGGCTACGGTCCGGCGCAGGCCGCCAAGGAGGCCCTCACGCGAGCTCTCTCCGCCGAGCTCGCCCCTCAGGGCATTCGCGTGGTCGGTCTGCGACCACAGGCCATGCTGGAGACACGCACGATCAAGGAAGCCTTCGAGCCTCGCGCCAAGGCATCGGGCATGACCTGGGAACAGTGGCAAGAGTTCCTCGCAAGCAGGACCCATACGCGACGACTCATGACGCTCGAGGAGCTGGCAAACCTGGCGGTCTTCATGGCGTCCGACAAGGCGAGCGGGATGACGGGAACGACCGTCAACCTGAGCATGGGCAGCCTGGACGACTAGCGGCGAAACAGCTGCGATCCAGGTGCTGTTGAACCTGATGATGCGAGTGGCCATCGCGGTCGACCTCGGCGCCTTCGGGCGTCGGCGCATGTTCGTCGCGGCCTCGGCGGCGTGCGCGTTCCGCTGGCAACATCGGCTGGCAGGTTGCCGCACGTGCCATCCAGAGGAAAGGATGAGATAGGCGGCACGTTGGAATATTCTCCAAGGTAGTCGAGTCCCTGAAGCCTGCAGAGATTCTGTTTGCGCCCTCTTACAGTGTCTCCGATCTCGAGTTGAAAGAAGTGCCAGGTACTATCGTCATACGAGAGAGCATACCTGGCACTCCCTGGGCTAGGTATGCTCTCTCTCGTATGGAAGGGTGGGTGGCAGGGCAAAGGACGAGAAGCTGGACAGTTCCAGGAACATGACCATGTTTGCGATCTGCCCTTCCACCACACCCAGCACCATCAGACCAATGAGCTGATAGCTGTCGGTCTCTCCCTCCTGCCGGTAAAGACCGAAAGCCGGGCTGCCATTGGCGCGCGTCGGAAGCAGGCGCCAGTGCCTTCCAGGAATGCGGATCCTTCTCGAGAGTCCTGTGGCGATGGCTGCTCGTCCCTGGAGCCAGACGGGAAGTGGCGGCATGGTGAACCAGGCGTCCTCTCGCAGCAGCGCCACCAGGCCAGGGATGTCCGCCTGCTCCCAGCACGTCACATAGCGGTCAAGCAGGGATTGGATTTGAGGGATTGGGAGAGCGGACTCTTTCTCTGAGAGGCTGTTGTGCTCCTGCAAAGCGCGTCGGGCTCGCTGGAGACCGGAATTGACAGCAGCGACCGAGAGGTTGAGCCATTCGGCTACCTCGCTGGCAGGCCATCCCAACACCTCGCGCAAGAGAAGAATGGCCCGCTGCGCTGGCGTTAAGCGCTGCAGCGCCACCAGAAAAGCCAGGGTGGTCCGTTCGTTCCTCTCCGCTCGGTCTTGCGGATCACTGTGCTCAGAGGCTTCCAGATCGTCAGGGAATGGCTCCAGCCAGATTGGCTCCCGCACTCGTTTCGGAGAGGGACTCTTGGGATCACTCACCAGATGCGGATGTCGGGGCAGAGATCGTCGAGGAGCACTCCTGAGCCGATCCAGGCAGAGATTGGTGGCGATACGGTACAACCAGGCCCGGTATGATGCCGGACTCGTCAGGGTGGTGCGTTTCTCCCAGGCGCGTAGCAGGGTTTCTTGCACCAGATCTTCGGCGTCATGGAATGAGCCCAGCATCCGATAACAATGCACGAGCAGCTCGCGCTGGTATGCACTCACCAACGCCTCGAACGCATTCTGATCGCCCGCCTGAACGGCGAATATCAGGGCCATTTGGGATGGAAGCTCCATCAAGATCGTTCTTCCTCTCATTTCCTACGAAGTCAGTTGTCGTTCATTTCACCCGCAATGTGAGCAGAAGTGTAAATTTTGAGATTAAGCTGTTGATTTTTTGGTAATTACTCTGTTGATTTCGCCTCTTTGACATATCGATAGAGCGTAGCGCGAGAGATCCCGAGGGCTGTACAGATTTCTGGAAGAGAATGACTTTGGTCAGCGAACATGCGGTAAGCTAAAGCCACTTTCCCATTGGTTTTGAGTTTTCTTGGCCGCCCGCCTACGCGCCCCCTGGCTCTTGCCGCGGCTAATCCGGCATTCGTGCGCTCGCGAATGAGATCACGCTCAAATTCCGCCAGAGCTCCCATCAGGTGGAAGATGAGCTTGCCACCGGGCGTCGTGGTGTCGATTTGCTCAGTCAGGCTGATGAACTCGATCCCACGCTCTTTGAGACCCTTGAGCAACTCAATCAAATGAGTCAACGAGCGCCCCGCCCGATCCAGCTTCCAGACAACGAACGTATCTCCTGGCCGCAGATACGCCAATGCCTCGGTGAGTCCTTTTCGCTCAGCCTTCGACCCAGTCATCTTGTCCACAAACCATTTGTCACACCCCGCTTCTTTGAGTGCATCAATCTGCAATTCCTCGTTTTGCTCCTGTTTGGAGACGCGAGCATAGCCAATTTTCATAAGCTCTTCCTTTTGTCTCACGTTTCCCGTCAATTGCTCGACCTTTTGAGATTCTGATTATGAGATAAGTTTTGAGATTCGTCAAGGCTCTGCATCACGCTTGCCGAGGTAGTGTGTGGTATCTTGCGTGAATTCTTGAATCCTTATTGCACGAATTCTTGAATCTTTGCAGGAATCTTTGAAGAGCAGAGTTTATCCGTAGCCTGATGCCTAGTAGCATCTGCTAAATGCTTCCATGTTGA
>Ga0209648_10001511_pt1 | contig 18897 bp, 18 predicted proteins | sample GraSoi2013_115cm_FD_185830 | JGI IMG/M metagenome (GOLD analysis project Ga0209648, IMG submission 185830) | Grasslands soil microbial communities from the Angelo Coastal Reserve, California, USA - Sample 9_17_2013_115cm (SPAdes) (version 2) | ecosystem: Environmental > Terrestrial > Soil >...
GTAACGATGGGTTCACTGTCTCTACAAGTATCTCAGTGAAATTGAATTAGCCGTGCAGATGCGGTTTGCTTATGGTTAGACGGGAAGACCCTATGCAACTTTACTGTAAGTTGTTATCATGTTTTTTGAATATAGGTGTAGCAATATAAGGTAGTCGATAGGACACAAGTGAAAGACCTTAACTATCATTAATTAAACATTAACCCCAAGGACGAGGATAGAGTAGGCACACTCCTAGTTCGCTTTGTTAAATAGTATGAAATTGTTATAAATACAATATTTAATATATGCAGAAAATGGCGTTAGTAGGGAGATATATGACAACTTGGCAGTTTGTCTGGGGCGGACGTCTTTAATAGAGTATCAAAGACACCCAAAATTTAATTATATTTTGATATTTATATATCCTTTATTTTTTGTAAAGGGTTTTAGTAAATATAAGCTATTTTTATTATGTAAAGTTATTATTTTAAAGGTTTGCTAACATCGAATGGAGATCGATTGACCATGTAGGGTTAAGAAGGTGTAATGGCTAAAGCAAGCTTGACTGAGTGACCGATAAGTCAAACAGATACGTAAGTAGGGCATAGTGACCCGGCGATATATTATGGAATAGTCGTCGATAAATAGATAAAAGTTACCGATTCTATTTAATACTCTAATAGTTAATAAAATTTTATAATAATTAGGTGAGGGATCTTTATTTTAAAAGTATGATAAAAATTGACAAAACTTATAAATTGTCAGAAGTATCCAGATCTAAAATAGCTCTTGATTTAAATTTTAATTCTGGAATATACCAGTGAATTAACAGTATAAATGGTAAGAGTTATATTGGCTCTTCTTCTAATTTAAAAAGAAGATTTCTAGAATATTTAAATCCTAATCGTTTAAATCGAGAATTAGAAAGAGGAGAAAGCATTATTTATAAAGCTTTACTAAAATATGGTTATTTATCTTTTGAGTTTAGAATTTTGGAAATTATAGAATTGGACACTAATTTAAACACAAATGAACAAAGTTTATCCTTAAAAATATTAGAACAAAAATATATAGATACTATAAAGCCAGCATACAATATTTTAGCATTTGCTGGCAGCAATAGAGGACATAAACTTAGTTCTTAAACTAGAGCTAAAATGAGCTTATCTAAAAAAGGAATAAAATCCCATAGAAAAGGAAGTATTCATAGTACTGAATCTATACTTTTGATGAAAAAAAATAGTGGTAGAAAAATAATGGTATATGTTTATAACCATGAATGAGTTTTATTGAATTCTTTCAACTCTATAACAGAGTGTTCTAAAGAAACTAATATTCCTTATTTAGTTATTCGAAGAGCTCTGATTTCTAAAAAATTAGTATACAATAAATATTATTTTTGTAAAGATCTACTAAAATAGTATAATACTCTTAAAATATTTTTAATTATCCCCCACTCTCATTTACTTTAAAGACTATTTAGATATAATAGAATATTAGTGTGACCTTAGTATATAACTCCATATTTAATGAAATTTATATACTATGCAATCCTCTATATGCGGGAAGATCTTAAAAATTTAGGTTAAATATTTATTCAATTTAATATTTTGCAATAGACGACCTGCAGGCAATTATAGCCTCAGAGACTATACGGGGATATGTTTCAACCATATAAAATATAGTCCAATTTAATAAGTAATCTGTTTATTTACTTTTATTTTTATAGTTAGAGTATAGTGATAGATTTGACTTATTTTTAATGACGCTAGGGATAACAGGTTAGTCGCGGTTGAGAGTTCATATGGACACCGCGGTTCGACACCTCGATAGTTGATGTCGAGGATAAAATGGGTTAATTGCAAGTAACTCCTAAGTTTTAGTTGTTATAGATCAGACTTAGGATAATTTGCAGCGAAGCTTATTCTAGCAAAACTATAAACAATAGAATAAGAACGTTCAACGACTAACAGGTGAGTAAAATTTTGCAACAATAATCCTGACACGAACGCCCATCAATTCAGAGTTTTAAAAATGAAAAATAAAAAAGTAATCCAAAATCTGAGAGATGGTTATCATCTAAATTCTAAGTATTGACAAGATATTAAAAACAATCGAACGGATTTAAGTCCAAAACTTTTAAATATTGCTATTGGAATGTTACTAGGAGATGCAACAATGTATAAAGTAAGTAAAAATGCTTTGATTAAGTTTGAACAAGGCTATCAACAAGAATCTTTCGTTTATCATTTATTTGATTTATTTAAAGATTATACATTTATGTTAGAGCCAGGTAAACGTATAGATTTACATCATCCTATTAGAAAAGGTGAGGTTAAAAGTTATTGATTTAAAACATTCTCTCATAAAACCTTTAATGATTTATGAGACTTATTTTATAAAAATGCCAATGGTAAAAAAGGAATACCTCATAACCTTCACTTAAGTGAAGAGTGTATTTCTTATTGAATAATGTGTGATGGTTCTTTAGCTAAGGATAAGCAAACTATGATTTTACACACTCAAAGTTATAGCTTTGAAGATAATATCAAATTATCTACATTCTTAAATGTACAATGGGGTTTTCAAACTCAAGTTATACAACATAAAGACAAGTATCCTGTTATTAAAATACCTAGTAGTAATAGCAAATTATTAAAATCCTTAATATCTAAAAATGTTATTGAAAGCATTGTCATACAAAATACCTGTTTAATGATAAATTTATTAAAATTAGTTATCTCTCCTCCCTCTTCATTTAACCTCTAAATTGAATACATAGTCTGAACCTAATAGTAATATTAGGAAATATAAATTAAATATTTATATGATAACAAAATTATATTGGTCGACTCATCCTATCCTCCGGGTGTAGGTGCTTGGAAGGGTTCGGCTGTTCGCCGATTAAAAGGGTACGTGAGTTGGGTTCCGTTAAATCGACAAAATGAAACCAAAAATAAAGAATATGAAAAAAACACAAATATTTAATTCTAATAATAAATCTCTTGATTTAGTTAATCTCAAAAAATTAACCTCATTACCAGTAGAACTTCACTCAATATTAATTGGTATTATGCTAGGAGATGGTGGAATATACCGTTCATCGCCAAAAGCTAATGCTAGATTTGAAATGAGTTTAGGAACAAAATATCAAAATTTTGCTGAATATTTAGGTGATTTATTTAAAGAATATATGAGTAATCCTGTAAAAAGTATAAACATTAAAGGTAAAACTAAAAATTATACTAATTATAGATTAAAAACAGTTTCTTTACCGGTATTCAATCAGTATCATGGTATGTTTTATATATTTAATACTGATAAGCAAAATTATGTGAAAATAGTTCCCTTTAATATTAATGAATTAATAAATCCAATTGTATTAGCTTATTTAATTATGACAGATGGAAATTTTGATGCAAATCGAAATAGAGTACGTATTTATACCAATAGTTATAAAAAAGATGAAGTGGTTAAATTAGCGGGTGCTATAATGAATAATTTAAAAATATATACTGGTGTACTACATGATAGAAATGATCAATGAATTTTAACTATCGGAGCTAATAATTTAGAATTATTGAGAAAAACTGTTTCTCCACATTTTCATTCTTCAATGCTATATCGTATAGGCATTTTAGAATAAGCTTTCCACCCCCTTTATTTTATAATAATATTTTGAGCGAGAGCCCCATGTTCATTTCTCATTTTAGCCTTTAATGTTATTTTTAAGAAATAGTATTGGTTAATTTAAGATTTGCATATGATAACCGGAGAAATTACAAGGAAGACTGTTTATAATAGTCCATTCATTTTTATGAACGGAAAGATGAATAACAGTTAATTTGTAGCCGAGCTTGATTAAGTGAGATAATATAATATTATGTAGATCAAGAAGGTTCAACGACTAATAGGTGAGTATCACTAACAATAAACCTAACACGAATTTCCGGCATTAGTGTAGAATATAAATAAATATATATACATTGGTGATGACATAGTCTGAACAGTAGCGTGAGTTACTGAAGTAGTGAATAAAGAGTCATTACGATAACACAATTGTTAATACGACGTGAGTCAGTATGGATCCTATCTTCCATAAGGAGAAAAGTCAAAGGGGAATGGCCTCTCAGTACGAAAGGATCAGATGGCTGTGTTTCTATAGTGTACCAATTGTTGTAACGTTATTAGTTTAAAGGAGAGGTAATATATTATTAATTAAGGGCAGAATCCATATAATGGAGTAATACCTTATAATGGAAAAATGCCAAATAACGTATTAAAAATAGAGCGTTAACAATCTAGCATGCTTCTTTAATAGTACGTTAGGAAATTATTATAGGTTACAAGGAATTTTTACAAAATAGTAGGTATGGCATCGTTGGGTAGCCACAAACATAACGGATAAGAGCTGAAAGCATATTAAGCACGAAACCGTTCCCTAGAGACTAAAAATATTTGATATTCAGCTGATAAGTTACATAATTATTTATTTATATTCAAATTTTAAGTAATACCTTAAGCTAGGGTTAATATTTAATTATTTAATGTCTCCTCTACAAAACTTTTGTGTAAAAACTTTAGATTATTGTATTAGGCTTAGGATTTTATATTAGGTCTTTAAATAGACTTAGAAATTACTATAGGTTTAGAAATAAGCTTAATTTGAGGAGTATAGGCTTTATTTTTCAAATATAATAAGAAATAGATTATTTCTTAAATTATATAGGATGCTTGTGAAAGAGATGAAAGTCTTTAGCCTCTTTAAATATATTGAGGTAGCTTAGCATTACTAATTTGTTAAAAACTTTCTGGTTTCATATACAATATTTACATATTATTAAATAATTTATAGTACGTTTCTATTTACCTTAATATTTAAGTTATTTTAACTTATATAATATAACTTTAGTATACTATACATATTATTATTTATTTATACTTAGGATAATAAAATTTATTAATAATTTAAAGAATTTTTTTTTAATATAAGTTATAATTAAGATTTATTTCTATATAAATATAGAAATAAAAATAAAATATTTTAACAAATTAATTATATTAAACATATTATTAATTAATAGTAGCTTATATGATAAGCGAACATGCTGAAATTGGTAGCCAGTCTTTTCTTAAGCAAAAGTGGATATAATCCGTAAGAGTTCGAGTCTCTTTGTTCGTAGCTTTAGTTTCCTGATCTTGCTAGTTTACATTGATTGTCTATAGTTTATATTTTTATACCTGAATATTTTATATTGTATTTTTTTATAGTATAATAAATATTAAAAAATAGTTATATATTTTTATAGGGCTAAGATAATTAAATACTTACCCCTTTTTATTAGTAGTAGTAAATTTAGTTTAATCCCTTTTTGGTAAAATAAAGGCGAGTATGCTGAAATTGGTAACCAGGTCGTATTTAGGATACGATGATCTTAAGATTTTAAGAGTTCAAGTCTCTTTACTCGTATACTTAACGAACTGATACTATTCATTATAATCCTTCTAATTCATTTAAATTTATGATTCTATTTTAATAAATTTTCAGAAATAATTATTATAAAATGGAACTAAGTTTTAATATTAATCATTTTAAACTGTCAGTCCTCTTATAAAAATAGAAATATTAGTTTCAATAAAAGTAAAAAGTAAAAGTAAAAGTAAAAGTAGATTTAATAAATTATATCTACCTTAAATACTAAAGTATAATAATATATTTATTTTCCATTAATCTTAATTAAATATTATAACATCTTTAGCTAAATTGGTTAAAGCATTTGCCTTCGAAGCAAAGAATTATGAGTTCGAGTCTCATAGGATGTTGAAATTCAAATTATTGTTTATATTATAAAAATATGTAGCTATTATTATTAATAATAAGGTTTTAGTAAATAATTTTTTACAACGGGTATCGTTTAGTGGTAAGACTTCTACCTTCCAAGTAGTTAATATCAGTTCGATTCTGATTATCCGTATTCTTATATAAGACTATAATTTATAGTTATTAAATTGACATATATATTTCAAAGTGCTGTTACTTTTCTGAATATATATTTTATATATTCTATCTTTACAATTTATAAATTAGGCTATTATCTAATCAATTAACCTTAAAAGGTGATACTTATTTAATATAAATGTAAATTGTATTAACATTTTTAAAGTTAACAAATAAACTTTGTAATTAGTTACCTTGAGGTTTATCCTTAAATAGTGACACAAGTAGATACTTAATTATTTTCACGATATCTTATTTTATAATAGAATTAAATATATATTATATGTAATTAATTCTATTTTTTGTTATAATCGTAGTAATTAATATCTCACTAACTACTAATATTATCTTATTTTTACACTATATTTTATTTACTATATATTATATATACATATAAACAGTGTTAGTGATGATGGTATAGAAAAATGTTAGTCAAACTATTTATAATATATTATAAATAGTTTTATAATATACATATATATAATAATATATGTATATATATACATATCTTTTGGGCCTTATAATAAATAAATGATAACTTTATTATTATTAATTCCTATAATAGGAAGTTTATGTTTAGTTCCCTTAAAAGAACTAGATTCCCGAGAATTAGTTGGCGCTCCAGAATCATTAAAAATACAAAATGAAAATAGAAAACAACTAATGAAACAAATAGCTTTAATTGCTTCAATAGTTAATCTAATAGTAGCAATAGCTCTTTGAATACAATTTGATCCAAGTACAACTCAATATCAATTTATAGAAGAATATACAGGATTAAGTCTATATAATCAAATAGGAAATATAGAAATCTCTTTACCATTTATCCATTTTTATGTAGGTATAGATGGTATATCAATATATTTTGTACTATTAACTGCTTTTATAACACCAGTATGTATATTATCTAATTGAGAAGATATTACAATAAAAATTAAATATTATTTAATTTCCTTCTTAATTTTAGAAACGTTACAAATAGCTGTATTTGTGGTATTAGATCTATTAGTTTTCTATGTATTCTTTGAAAGTGTATTAATACCATTATTCTTAATTATAGGTATATGAGGTGCTGGTTTACCTAGAATAAGAGCTTCATTTATGTTATTTTTATATACATTATTAGGTTCATTATGAATGTTATTAGCTATAATGGTAATATATAATAATTATGGTTCAACTGATTTCCAATTAATAGCTTTAAAAGAAATTTCTTTGGATAGTCAAAAATGATTATGATTGGCTTTCTTTATAAGTTTCGCTTTTAAAACTCCTTTGTTTCCATTTCACATTTGATTAAACTTTGCTCACACATCTGCTCCTTTAGGAGGAAGTATAATATTGGCAGGTGTTATATTAAAGTTAGCTACTTACGGTTATTTACGAATATTACTTTCAATATTACCTGATGCTACTAATTATTTTGCACCTTTAGTTCAAACAATAGCTATTATTTCTTTAATTTATGCTTCGTTAGCTACTATTAGACAAACTGATATTAAAGGAGTGGTAGCTTATAGTTCTGTAGCTCATATGGCTGTAGTGGTTTTAGGTTTATTTTCTAATAATATTCAAGGTATTCAAGGTGCTATTTTATTAAGTTTAGCTCATGGTTTTGTCAGTCCTGCATTATTTATTTTAGTAGGTGGAGTTTTATATCATCGATATCACACTAGAACTGTAAACTATTATAGAGGTATGGTTTTAACTATGCCTATTTTTACTATTATGTTCTTCCTATTTACATTATTCAATATGGGTACACCTTTATCTGCTAACTTTATTGGGGAATTCTTATCTTTAGCGGGAGTATTCCAAAGAAATCCGGTTATAGCTGCTTTAGGAGCAACTGGTATATTCTTTTCTGCTTGTTATTCTATTTGATTATACAATAGAATTGCTTATGGATCATATAGTAAATATATACCGGTAACTTCTGATATTTCTAGAAGAGAATTTATGTTACTATTACCTTTACTTATTGCTACTTTAGTTTTAGGAATTTTTCCTAATATCATATTGGATAGCATTGCTCTATCAGTATCTACCTTATTATACAATGTATAATAAATAAATTATCTAATTTATTTATAACTATTGTTAGAATTATTATTTAATTAATTTATTATATAATTAGCTTATTATAATTATTCTTAATATGAGTTTATATTTATAATAAATAGTAATATGTAAATAAACATTTTACATAAACCCCTTTTTCCTTTATATATTATTAATATGTACAAATATATAATACTTTATTTTTATATGTTTAAATATTTATACATAGTAAAACATTTACACTTTTTCTATAAGTATAGAAAGTTATCAAACATTTAATTTTGAATTCCTTTAGATATTTTATAAGCTAATAATCAATTATTATATCGTTTATTTATTAAAATGTATTATATTATTAATTTTTATTTTATTCTTCAATTGTGATGATGTGTATGATAAATGAATAATTTTAATAGATATTGATTTAAATTTTGAATTAAGCTAAAGATTGCTATATATTAAATATTTTTCATATTATTATATATAAATATAGATATATATAAATATATAATATTATATATATATATAATATAGAATATATATTCTATATGTATGCTAGCAGCTAGATTATATTTATATTATAAGTATTAATTATATAATCCTGACAAGTATCTTTTTTAATCTTATGATAAGATTAAGTATATATAAACTTAAGAAATATTATCTGAAATCAGAAAATTTTATAAAATATATAAATTAAAATTTAATTATGTTAGAAACTGTTTTTAATTTCTTGGAAGTTTTAGTTGTTCTAGTTCCAATGTTATTAGCTGTAGCCTTTATGACAATTATTGAACGAAAACAATTAGCTGCTATGCAACGAAGAGTAGGACCAAACACAGTAGGTATTTATGGTATTCTACAACCATTCGTATAGAGTGGCACTTTCGTAAAGTGATTAATTATTCAAGTATTATTCCTTAATTTTACCTTTAATAGTACATATGGAAAAATTTAAAAGGTAGGTAAAATTTTAATTAATACAATAAAATAATATGTTTAACTTAATACGACGTGTAAAATCAGACTATATGCTGGAAAAACTAAGTTTGAACTAATTAACTAATGGATCAAATATACAAAATTAGTTAACTAGCAGGAAAATTTTTAATTCCTCAACGATCAAACGTCTTATAAAGTTCAAAATCTTTGATGATATGATCTACCTTAACTACATTTTGCGGATAAGATGTCAAACAATTATTATTAATTAAATATTTTTATTTAATTTGTACTTTATTATATTCTATTATTTTAATCTGTATATGTATTCTGTTGAACTATTATACTACATTAACAATATTTCTAAATTGTAATTTTAGTGAAGATATTTCACTATTGAGTACACCATTTTTAATTTCTCATCCTGGTAAATTATATAGATTTGTTTTAAATAAAACATTTTGACCTAGTTTGAAAAAAAATAAAAAACATACATCTATAGACCATTGTAAAAATTTTAGTTTAAACCATAATTTATTTTAAATTAAATGATGAGGTATTTCAGGTATTTATAAATTGACCTTTCATCCTTATAGATATTTTTATTATTATGGATCTTCTATCAATTAAGTTCAAAGGTTTAAATACCATTTTGTAAACGGAAGCAAACAAACTGGGTTTTAGCTTTATTCTTAAAAGTTTTAGTTTGAACATATTTTTCTGTAACTGTGGTAGAGACACGTTCACCACATCAATTAATAGAACCAGAAAATTGATATTTAAATAATTACCATCCTTTATTTAATATCTTAACCTAATTCTATACAGATCCTAGAACCATATTTAAATCTTCTCCAATTAAAAATTTTAAAAAATCCAGGTAGAAAGGTAACTGATCAAACTAGAGCTAAAATAAGTGCATCTAAAACAAGATCCAAAAATCCTCATTTTGGAAAAAGTTTATCTAAACATGTTTTAGATGCAGCAGCAATAATATCAGGTACTCCTATTTATGTATATGATCAAAAAAACATTTACACTTATTAATGGTAAACCTTTTAGAAGCATAAGAGAAGTAGCTAAAAATTTACCAATTAGTACTGTTACAGTCCCTAAAAAATTAGATACTCATAAACCTTTTAAAGGTTATTATTATTTTAGTAAACTACCATAAATAAAAATATAAAAATGTAATAATCTAATAACTCTTTTATCACATATAATTATTCTTTTTTATATTTATAAAAATTTTCTTATCTTATCTTTATATATCAGTGTAATTAATTCATTGTATTTAATATAGATAAAAAATAATATAAAATAGCTTTAATTAAGTTAAGGTGTTAGTGATGCTTTAAAATTAGTTATTAAAGAAACTATAGTACCAGCTCAAGCAAATAAAGTATTATTCTATTTAGCGCCTATTTTAACTTTAGTATTTAGTCTATTAGGTTGAGGAGTAATACCATTTGGTGAAGGTTTAGCTTTATCTGATTTCTCTATGGGATTATTATATACTGTAGCACTGTCATCTTTAGGTATATATGGAGTATTATTAGCTGGGTGATCAGCTAATTCTAAATATGCTTTCCTAGGGAGTCTACGATCTACTGCAAGTATGATTTCATATGAATTAATTTTAAGTACTGCTATTATAATAGTAATTTTATTAGCAGGTTCTTTTAACTTTACTGCTATTATAGAAAATCAACAATCTGTTTGATATATTATTCCTTTACTTCCTATTTTTATTTTATTCTTTATTTCTATATTAGCTGAAACTAATAGAACTCCTTTTGATCTACCTGAAGCTAAAATATAAATATGATTTGGTTTCATATACTATTTATATGCTGGGAAATCCTAAATATATCTACAAAATCGTTTGTAAAAATGATAAGATTTGGCTAATCAGCAGTTTAATGAATAAACTCAGTGACTTAACATAGTAGCCCTGTAATAGGGTAAGAGATAGTCCGAATTATTGCTCAATTACCTTTATAAGTATTATTTAATTTATTCAAGGTTATATCCTGGCAATAGTGTACGAAATTATATAGTAATTTATGCTTAGTGGTTATTACAGGAATTACTTTTAGCATAGTTAATTATTTAACTTGACTAGATGCAAACATATATATTTGTGGTAGTTTATTACTAACACCTGAACCTTTGGATACCTTTGTAGATATTAAAAATAGAAAAGTTGTTTTATCCTATCGAAGTAGGTTATTAAATAAATCAGGTATCTATGCTTTTATTTGTATATTGGATGGCATGAGATATATAGGTTCTTCTAATAATTTATATAAACGTTTATTAGACCATTTAGCTGGTCGTAAAACTAACTTAGCTTTACAACGTGCTTTCTCAAAATATGGTAAGGATAATTTTAAATTTGTAATCTATAGCTATAGCTCTTATAGTCTTCCTTCTATAATTGATTTAGAAACATTATATATATCTTATTTTCCATTAGATCTGCTATATAATTTTACTAGTACTGCTACTTCAATGTATGGATATAGGCATACAGATCAAGCTATTCAAAAAAATGAAAAAAAAGATTTCAGGATATAACTAATCATCCAATGTTTGGTAAAACACATACTCCAGAAGCAAAAGTTTTAATTAGTAAGCCTGGTTCTTTAAATTCTAGATTTGGTATAACTCTTTCTTCTGAAACACGTGCAAAAATATCTGCTAAATTAAGTACACCAGTATCTTTATATGATAAAGATATGAATTACATTTTAACTTTAAAAAATAATACTGAATTAGCATTCTATATTGAATGTCATAAGGTAACAATAGGACGATATTTAAAATCTGGTAAACTTTACCAAAATAAATATTATTTTAGAAGTCCTACTGAAAAATAGATATAATTTGGAATCTGAACTAGTTGCTGGATTCTTTACTGAACACAGTGCTATTATTTTCGTATTTTTTTTCTTAGGTGAATATTGTTCTATAGTAATTATGAGTGCTTTATCAGCTATTTTATTTATGGGTGGTTGATTAATGCCTGAATTATTTGTAAATGATACAGTAATCAATCTACAAAGTATAATATTAGGATTAAAAACAGCTATATTCTGTTTCTTTTTCGTATGATTTAGAGCTACACTTCCTAGATTAAGATATGATCAATTAATGTTATTTATGTGAACTGCTCTATTACCTATAGCTATTGCATTAACCGCATTAGTTCCAAGTATTTTAGTGGCTTTTGACATAGCTCCTTATTAATTTATTATTATTTATAATATTTAAATTATTATTCTTATATTATATATATATATAATAAATAATTATATATATATATATACCCCCCCCCTCTTCGGTACTTAAATTATATTTATCTTGGTTTGTGATAGAATAGTAATAAAATAACTATTAAAATATTAAATACATTTGTAATAAAATATATCTAGTTTATAATATTATAAATAAATTATAATTTATTATTAAAAAAAGTAAAAGAAGTAAGTATAAAATAAATTAAATAAATATTTATATAAAATGTATTTAGATATAATTATACTATATAGGGTGGTGCCTGATTGGTAATAGGGGTTTTCTGTAAAAAAATTGATCTTCGATCATTATTGGTTCAATTCCAATCCACCCTAATATTATTATTTAACATATAAATTTTTAAAACTATTTTTACTAATTTTTATCTATCTTTTTAATAGAAAAATTAGATATATTTTTCATCCTAATTAATTATAATATTAGTTATAATTAACTTACACTTTGAACTTTAATAGTAAAAATTTAATATTGTGAACGATAAATTGAATATAATTTCTAATATATTCTGTAATATTCTAGATATTTTAAAGATGGTTAAGGTAAAGGCTGTAGCATAATTGGTTAATGCAATTCGCTCATAATGGATCTTATGTGGGTTCAATTCCCGCCAGCCTTAAAATCTTTTTAACTTTAATTTAATATCCTATAATATATCAATATTAACCATATCTTATGGTATATAAATTAATTTTTGATTTAATTATTACAATATATTTTAGTTTATTATTATTAATACAAAAAAATATATATATATATATAACTTGATATATAGTAATTTTATTTATATATAATATAAGATATTAATTTTAAATAATTAAGGATATATGGTAGAGTCTGGTTTAATACGACCGTCTTGAAAACGGTTAAACATAGTAATGTTTCATGAGTTCGAATCTCATTGTATCCGTTCGATGTAATAGTCTTTTCCTTGTAACCTTATAAACCTATAGTTGGTTAATCTATTTTATCAAAAATTTATTTTCTAATAGTTTTGAATATAAGAATATTCAAATAACCTATAACTTATATTGAAGATCTTTTTACTAATTCTTAGTATACAAGTATACTAATTATAAACTAATTAATTTATAGATTCAATAAATATAAATAGATAGATAGAAAAAGGTGTGACCCATATCTTTCATAAGATAAACTAAATTAAAAAATGAAACATTTAGATGTAAAAAGAACGGATTATCAAGTTTTCCCTTCCCATTTAGTTGATCCTTCACCTTGACCAATCTTAACAAGTTTTGCATTATTTACATTTACAGTATCAGCTGTTTTATATATGCACGGTTTTACTAATGGTGGTACATTATTAACATTAGGTTTATTATTAACAGCTGGAGCTATGACATTATGATTTAGAGATGTAGTTACTGAAAGTACTTTAAATTTATTAATAGTATATCAAAACCTTATATGCAGGATAAGATATATTGTGATTCCTAAAGAAATTATAAATAAAACATATCAATTATTTGTTAAAGAGAATAATTATTTAACATTTGATAGTAAGTCATTGGGATTTAATGATCAATTAGGTTATTACTTAGCAGGTTTAATAGAAGGTGATGGTTATATTTCTCTTCCTGCTATAGGAAAAACAAAACTCAATAGAATAATAAATCCTAGTATAGTATTTACTAGTCATATAAATAATATAGGAATGTATACTTATTTACAATCTAAGCTTGTAAATATAGGTAGATTTCAAAGAACAGGAATTAATGTATTACGTTATATAATTGGAGATATCGAAGGAATTAAATTAATTATTCAATTGGTTCATGGTAAATTTAGAACACCTAAAAATATTAGATTTAATCAATTAATTAAATTTATGAATGAAAAATATAATCTAAATATACCGGATAGTCCTCTAGATGAATCAAATATATTGAATAATAGTTGACTTACCGGATTTGTAGAAGCAGATGGACATTTCGGTTTGAAAATTGTAAAAGCTTTACCTAAATCTAAAAATAGAAAAAGATCAAGAAGCTATAGTATAAAGATACTATTTCAATTGGATCAACGTGCACATGATGTACCTACAAATTCTTCAATGTACCCTGTAATGGAATTAATTTCTAAGTATTTAAATTGTAATTTAAACATATTTGAAAGTAAAAGTCTATATTATCTATTTCTATTACATCTCCTGAAAAATTAAAGATATTAATCAAATATTTTATTGAGTATCCTTTATTAGGAAATAAGTATAAAGACTATAAAGACTGAGAAAAAATATATTATATGATAGTTTCTAAAGAACATCTTACTGAATCAGGTAGACTAAAAATTGAATCTATACGTTCTAATATGAATAGTCTAAGAAAATTTAATGATAAGATAAGTAATTTATATAACTCTTAGTCTAACTAGATATATGTTATAATAGTATATCCTTTACCCAATGAATAATGTGTGGTTCTATAGAATAGAAGTGCTTTCAAAAATTTTTATAATATGCTTAGTACTCCTAAAGATTTAAGTACTTTAAATTAAAATAAAGTAATAATCTTAAATATAAGCAAAGGAGGATTAGCAGAAAAATAATAAGTTTAATTACTTATTATAATTCTCAGAGACTATACATAAAATATAAATCGTTTAATTAAATAACGTATTTATAAAGACATAGTCCAATATTAGTTTAAGACTAATAAATATTGACTTATCTCGGACATCACACATTTGAAGTTAAAAAAGGTTTAACTATAGGTGTGGCTTTATTTATTGTAAGTGAAGTTTTTGCTTTCTTATCTGTATTTTGAGCTTATTTACACTCAAGTTTAGCACCTACTATTGAAATAGGAAGTTCTTGACCACCTTTAGGTATTACTCCTTTAGATCCTTTTGCTATACCTTTATTAAATACTTTAGTATTATTATCAAGTGGTGCTTTTATTACTTGAAGTCACCATGCTTTAATACAAGGTAATAGATCTGGTGCTATTTGAGGAGGTATCTTTACTATAATTTTAGCTTTAATATTTACAGGACTACAATATGTAGAATATTCTACAGCTGGATTTACAATAGCTGATTCTGTTTATGGAACTGTTTTCTTTGCTGCTACTGGTTTACACGGTCTACATATTATAGTAGGAACAATCTTTATTGTAATAGGACTATTAAGAATATTTGCATATCATTTAACAGATAATCATCATTTAGGTTATGAAAGTGCTATACTTTACTGGCATTTTGTGGACGTTGTTTGATTATTCTTATTCGTTCTGGTATATTGATGAGGTTCTTAATTTATATTGAACTTATTAATTTAACCCCATAAATTTCATTTATATAGATGATGAATAAATTTCATTTTTGTTTTTGATTTTTTGCTTCTATTGTGTAGTGTAAAGTTTTGGGAATTTAAACACTTAAAAGTACTCCAAGCTGTTTTCAACCATAGCCTTTTTAGATAATATGATATTTTATTAGAATCTCTGGCTAATGTGTATTCAGATTCAGTTTTTATATTTTTTTATATCTTTGGATGTAATCACTATTCAGAAGTAATTGCATATGGTGTAACTTCTATTATTACAGCTTTAGTGTGATTGTTTATATTTGATAATTTTAATTATTTTGATATAGTTATAATAAGATGAGCACAAAATATGTTATATACACAACAATTTTTATTTTTGTTATATGATATATAGTTAGTGATTATATATATTGTAGTTCAAATGATGATAGTATTTCTAATATAAATAAGAATACTAATTAATAATCCATCAGATAATAATATATCAAATAATATAATTAATACTACTACTACTAATAATAATACTAATAATACTAATAATAATAATAATAATAATAATAATAATAATGATACAAATGATAAGATATCATTAGTGAATAAATCAGAATCAGAAAAAGAGAAAGAAAAAATACAGTTGTGAATAGAAATAAAGATGATAAATATTATAATTTTAAATTCCAAAAAAGTATAGTAGATAATACAGCTAAAGTTATTGGAGATGTTGTAGTTTCTAGTGCTGGTATTATTGCAAGTAATACAGCTGTCGCTGCTGCTACAACTACTGCTGTATCAAACTGAATAAAACCACAGGTAGGATGGCTCCAATACCACGTGCAGTAGGTCTAGGTATAATGATTAGTATAGGTGCAGCTTCAACTAAAATTGGATTCGATTTTTGTAAATCTGTAGTAGATTATCATTTAAATAAAAATAATTCAATGAATTATCAAATAATGATTTAAGTCTGAATGAAAAACAAATTAAAATAGGAGAAAGTTTACAAGAACAATTAGAAAAGGATATACATCAATTATTAAGTAATAAAAATATATTATTACACCGTTCTATTGGTATACAAAAATTATTAAAATTACTAATATCCTTGGATCGAGATATTACAGATAACAAAAATAATAACTTATATCTAAATAAAAAGGTTTTAAACATTCTACTTTATTTATTTTTAATAATTTATTCACAACATTAAATAAATTAAATAGTCTAGATATATAGTGGTAAACGTAAAAATATACTATATATTACTATAAAAATAAAATATACTATTATAATTCTAATAAATAAAAATAAAAGTATCGAAATAAATAAAATTAAAAATTATTCACTATAAAACTAGTTAAATACTCAAATATGTTGAGTAACTCATCTTATTTTTAATTATTCTGCTCTCACTAAAAATAAATTATATAATCACGCAATTATGTTGCGTATATATATATATATATATATTATTATATATAGTAATATATAACATATTTACTTGGGTAAATTTAAGTAAATAATTAATATGATGTCGCAAAAACTTATCTATGTTAACTTATTATCTAATATTTTAATTATCCTTTTTATAATAGGATGGTAGAATAGTAGATAATAGTAAAGAAAAGAGGAGTTTAAATGGAAATTTTTTTATTGCTTCAAAACTTAATACAAAAACTAAGTAGTACTGACTTTAAGGTAACTAATTCAATTATAAAGGATAAAAATATGATATTCTACAATAATATGCAAAATAATTGAAAATATACAAGTTTAAAAATTAAATTATCTACTATACTTAATGCATATTTTAAACATTTTGGTTGTTTAATAAGTGAACCTGTAATTAATGTAACACCAAAAAAATTAAATATACATATATTTTATTATAAAAAAGATGTAGTAAGTCAAAATTTAATTAACCAAAAATATCAACAAATTTATTCTAATATTATAAGACGAAGTATTAAGAATAGATTAAGTAAAACTAATTTATTAAAAATTTTTAATTCTGATTCTGTTAATTCTTTAAGATCTAATAGTTTAAATAATTCTACTTTATATGAATCATCTTTACCTTTAACATTTAAAAATAAACAGATAAATAGTATTAAATTAGAAGCTGAAAAAGTAGCGAATAAACTTATAAAACGAGTTAAATATAACAGTTATAATGGTTTATTTAATACTTATTATTTAGATAGTTTAGGTTTATTATTATCTCATTTACTACAAACGCATGTAGAAGTAGAATTAGTTAGATTAACTTATCCTTATCATGAAAGCAAAATACTATCTGAATTAGTGGGAATAAATGGTAAAAAACTTTCTTATTCTAGAATTAAATATTTATTATTAAATAAATCTAAAATATTAACTCCTGTAACTGATATTTTGAATAAGAAAGTTATAAATAGTATTAGTTCTATTACTCCTAAAAGTATTTTAGATAAAAAGACTGATGATGATTTATTTAAACTTAATTTGTTTAATTATAGATTATCGGATAATAAAGATTTGACTAGTTCTTCTGAGTCTAATGACTATATTAATTCTAATAATGATATAAGGACTTATTTAACTGGGATTAAATTCAGAATTTCAGGTAGATTAGCTAAACAAAGAGTTGTACCAAAACGAACAGTTAAAACAGCTTATAAGGGTGGTATCTCTGAAAATCAGTATAATATTGTTGAATCCTCCACATTTACTCATAAAAATAAAAAAGGTGCTTTTAGTATTAGAATTTGGTTGAGTCACGGTAAAATTAGTTAATTTTTAATTTTTTTTTAATTTTACAGATCCTTCAATATATTTAAATATATTTTCAATTTTTAATTTATTACATCCTTTATAACTTTATTATTTATTCAATATATACTTATTTTATATCTAAGTTATTTCCTTACTTATTCTAGATCGAAAAGGAGATTATAACATAGTTTCTTCCTTTGTTCTAAAACCTTAAGATATGATCAAAATTTAAAGGTATTTTTATATAGAAATTCCCCATCACGTAATTTAGGATTTACCATTTTTTTGGATAAGTTGACTTTAATTATTTATTATTTAGTGATGTAACTAAATAATTTATTACTTAGTTTATAATAAGTTTACTGAGTTTAATAAGAAAAATGATGCAAAAAGCAAATTTTTTGTTTTGCCTTTTTTTAATGGAATAGGAAAAATGATGCAAAAAGCAAATTTTTTGTTTTGCCTTTTTTTAATGGAATAGGTATTGGTGTTGCAATAATAGTTAAAATTTTTTATGTATATATATGATTTAGGATATAAATATATTTATTAATTT
>Ga0209648_10001512_pt1 | contig 18889 bp, 19 predicted proteins | sample GraSoi2013_115cm_FD_185830 | JGI IMG/M metagenome (GOLD analysis project Ga0209648, IMG submission 185830) | Grasslands soil microbial communities from the Angelo Coastal Reserve, California, USA - Sample 9_17_2013_115cm (SPAdes) (version 2) | ecosystem: Environmental > Terrestrial > Soil >...
GAGCAGTGCCGGCAGCGAATCGACCAACAACGTAAGACCCATTGCAAGCGGCAGTAATCGCACCTGGATCGTTCCCGATGAGACCGTCGAGATCGGCCACAACATACCACGCTGGAAGCTAACCCGTCAGTCTTCCGAGCCTGCTTGTCGCCCGACACCGTCGGCGCATTTGGGCGCCCGTCAGGACTTAGATTCCTAGCGTCACTGAAGGAAGGAGGAGGGCGAAGCTGAAGATGCGAATCAGGACCTTGCGGTCCCCCGGCGGCAGCAAACGAATGAGGAGGCCGCACGCGCACGGCCTCCTCATCTATCGCCCAAGTGTATCGCCCAAGTGGATATCGCCCGAGTGGACCCGAAAACCTAGCCCATTGGGCCGGCCAGACGCCGCCGCCGGCCGCTCAATGCAGGCCGCCGAACGCCCATATCAAAAGCAGAATCGGATCGGCACGCCAAGCAGCCACAGCAAGAGGTAACGGCCCATTTTCATCTCCGTCCAGTGATCGGGCCGATAACACAAACGCGGAACTTTGGTTCCTAGCCCTCTCGCCCCAGCCAACCTCGTCTGCCCACAGGGTACGCGGATGAAGGGTTGCCGCCGTTGCTGGTCTTGCGGCCCCCTGGTAGAGCTTCACGCTTGCCGGATCGTGGGGGGCGCCTCAGGCGCGCGGGCATGGAAGTCTTCACCCAGCAGCTCATCAACGCCATCACGCTCGGTTCGATCTACGGTCTCATCGCCATCGGCTACACGATGGTGTTCGGCATCATCGGCATGGTGAATTTCGCCCATGGCGACGTGTTCATGGTGTCCGCCTTCATTGCGCTGGTTACGCTGCTGCTTGTGACCACCTGGCTCGGCATCGGCTCGTTCGTGGTCGCGCTTCTGATCGTCCTCATCGTCGCCATGCTGTTCACCTCACTCGTCAACTGGGCGATCGAGCGCGTCGCCTATCGTCCGCTGCGCGGCTCGTTCCGGCTCGCGCCGCTGATCTCGGCGATCGGCATGTCGATCTTCCTGTCGAATTTCGTGCAAGTCGCCCAGGGCCCGCGCGTTAAATCGATTCCGCCGTTCTTCAACGAGGTGATCGTGCTGATGTCGGGCAACGGTTATGACGTCACCGTGTCCTACAAGCAGATCGTGGTCTGGATCGTGACCGCGGCCCTGCTTCTGGTCTTCTGGTTCGTGGTGACCAAGACCGCGCTAGGGCGCGCGCAACGCGCCTGCGAGCAGGATCAGAAGATGGCGGCGCTGCTCGGCATCGACGTTGACCGCACCGTCTCGATCACTTTCGTGATCGCAGCCGCGCTCGCCGCCGTCGCCGGCACCATGTACCTGATGTATTACGGCGTGGTGAGCTTCGCCGATGGCTTCGTGCCGGGGGTGAAGGCCTTCACCGCCGCGGTGCTGGGAGGCATCGGCTCGCTGCCGGGCGCCGTGCTCGGCGGCCTGCTGATCGGTCTCATCGAGACCATGTGGTCGGCGTATTTCTCCACCGATTACAAGGATGTCGCCGCCTTCTCCATCCTCGCCATCACCATGATCTTCCTGCCGCAGGGCATCCTCGGCCGACCGGACGTGGAGAAGGTGTGAGATGGCGCACGAGGCGACACAGCCCGCCTCCCGTGTCGACGTCGTTCGCGCGCTGCGCCAAGCCGCGATCACAGGCCTCATTGCATTCGGCCTGTTGCTGCCGCTGATCGGCTTCAACACCGTCCAGAACATCCGCAACGAGCTCATTCTCGAGACGCGCTGGCCATTGCTCGCGGCGATGGTCGCAATTATCGCCGGCGGCCGCTTCCTCCATGCGCTCCTGATCGCTCCCTGGCTCGCACGTCGCGCCCTGCGGCCGCGCCCCGAGCACGCCCCCCGCGCGCGGCTGGCGCGCTGGCTCGTTCCGTTCGCGCTCGGTTTCGCGATCGTCTATCCGCCGCTTGCGCTGTCGATCACGGGCGTCCAGGGCGCGGTGAAATGGATCGACAATTTCGGCGTCCAAATTCTGATCTACGTCATGCTCGGCTGGGGGCTCAACATCGTGGTCGGGCTCGCCGGCTTGCTCGACCTCGGCTATGTCGCCTTCTACGCCGTCGGCGCCTATTCCTATGCGCTGCTGGCAAACAGCTTCGGTCTGTCATTCTGGATTCTGCTTCCGGTCGCCGGCTGCCTCGCCGCGTTCTGGGGCATCTTGCTCGGCTTTCCCGTGCTGCGATTGCGCGGCGACTATCTCGCCATCGTGACGCTCGCCTTCGGCGAAATCATCCGGCTCATTCTGATCAACTGGGTCCCCGTGACCAACGGCTATGCTGGAATCAGCGGCGTCCCGCGGCCGACTTTCTTCGGTATCCCATTCAATGCGTCGGACGAGGGCTTTGCTGCGCGCTTCGGTCTCGAGTTCAGCCCGATCTACCGCACTATCTTCCTCTATTATGTGATCCTCGCGCTTGCTCTGATCACCGCCGCCATGACGGTGCGGCTGCGGCGGCTGCCGATCGGACGGGCATGGGAAGCCTTGCGCGAGGACGAGATCGCCTGCCGTTCGCTCGGCATCAATACCACCAACACCAAGCTCACCGCCTTTGCCATGGGCGCGATGTTCGCAGGCTTTGCCGGATCGTTCTTCGCGGCGCGGCAGGGATTCATTTCGCCGGAGAGCTTCACCTTCATGGAATCCGCGGTGATCGTCGCCATCGTCGTGCTCGGCGGCATGGGCAGCCTGATCGGAGTGGCGATCGCCGCCGTCATCATGATCGGCGGCACCGAGATCATGCGCGAGCTCGATTTCCTGAAGGCCGTGTTCGGCAGCAATTTCGACCCGACCCAATACCGCATGCTGCTGTTCGGCTTCGCGATGGTGCTGATCATGGTTTGGCGGCCGCGCGGGCTGATCGCAACGCGCGAACCCTCGACATTTCTCAATCCGCGCCGCGCTTTGCCCTCGCGCGCGCCGCAGAGCGAGGAGACGCAAGCCTCGCTCGTGCGGGAGCGCCACGGATGAACCTCACAAGCTACGACGCGGCGGCTGCCGGCGCGCGCCCAAGCGAGGCGGCTCGACCCTCGAACCTCGCGCCCGTGCTGCGCGTCGAGCACCTCAGCATGCGCTTCGGCGGCCTGGTGGCCGTCAACGATTTTTCGTTCACGGCCCGACGTGGCGACATCACCGCACTGATCGGGCCGAACGGCGCCGGCAAGACGACGGTGTTCAACTGCATCACCGGCTTCTACAAGCCGAGTGAGGGACGCATCGCGTTGCAATTCGGTGATCCCGGCGTGTGGGAAGAGCTCAGCGCCTTGACCGAGCGCGGCACGCGCAGCGTCACGCGCGGGGACGGCATGCTGTTTCTGCTCGAGCGCATGCCCGACTATCTGGTGGCGCACAGGGCGCGCGTCGCGCGCACGTTTCAGAACATCCGTCTGTTCCAAGGCATGACCGTGTTGGAGAATCTTCTGGTCGCCCAGCACAATTCCCTGATGTGGGCGTCCGGATTTACCGTGCTCGGCGCGCTTGGACTGCGCTCCTACGCACGGGCGGAGCGCTCCGCGATCGACAAGGCGCGCTATTGGCTCGACCGCACCGGCCTTACCGACCGTGCCGACGATCCGGCCGGCGAATTGCCCTATGGCGGCCAGCGCCGGCTGGAGATCGCGCGCGCCATGTGCACGGACCCGGTGCTGCTTTGCCTCGACGAGCCGGCCGCCGGCCTCAATCCGAATGAGAGCGCCGAGCTCGGCCGCTATCTGCACAAGATCCGCGACGAGCATGCGACCTCGATCCTTCTGATCGAGCACGACATGACAGTGGTGATGGAGATCTCCGACTACATCGTCGTGCTCGACCATGGCCAAAAGATCGCAGACGGCACGCCGGATGAGATTCGCAACGATCCCAGGGTGATCGCGGCCTATCTCGGCGTCGAGGAGGAAGAGGTCGCGGAGCGCGCGATCGGGACGCAGTGATGCGCATCGCCCCCGCTAGTGTCCCAATTCCGAAGTTCGCAAACCCATGCGGAATACTCTCGTGCGAACTTCGGAATCTAGGGGACACCAGCAAATTTATGACTCTCGTGTGGTTTTTGGATTTGAAGTTCCTATGTGAGCGCGCTGCAAATGCGTAGGAACTTCAAATCCACCACACGAGCGAGGTCGGCATGAGGGCGCTCTTGGGATTTTCGCTGTTTGCGCTGATGACGGCGGGCGGCGCGGGCACTTGCGCCAATGCGCAGACCTATCCCGCGCGCCCCGTCACCTACGTCGTGCCCTTCGCGCCCGGCGGAGGCACGGAATTTTTGGCGCGGCTGTTGGGGCAAAGGCTCGAGCAGCGGCTCGGGAAGCCGTTCGTAATCGAGAACCGGCCGGGCGGTGGCGGAGTGATCGGGGCGCTCTCCGTCGCCCGCGCCGCGCCCGACGGCTACACCATTCTCATGGCGCCCGCCCCGGTGATGGCGATCAACGCCGCCTTGCACAAGAAGCTTCCCTATGATCCGGCCGTCGACTTCGTGCCGGTCGCGCTTGTCGTCGCCACGCCTTACGTGCTCGTGGTCGCGCCATCGCTATCGGTGCAATCGGTCGCGGACCTCGTCGAGCTCGCCAAGGCCAAGCCCGGCCAGCTCTCCTTTGCTTCGGCGGGGCTGGGCACGCCGCACCATCTCTTTGCCCAGCTGTTCAAGGGCATGACCGGCGTCGAGATGACGCATGTGCCTTACCGCGGCTCCGTGCCGGCCCTGAGCGACGTTGCAGCCGGACATGTTCAACTCATGTTCTGCGACATCCCGCCGGCGCTCGGCCTGATCAACGAGGGCAAGGTGCGCGGGCTCGGCGTCTCCACCAAGGAGCGCGTCGCAGCGTTGCCCGGTATTTCCTCGATTGCAGAACAAGGCTTGACTGGCTTCGACGCGGCGTCGTGGCAGATGGTGGTGGCGCCGGCGGCCACGCCCGAGGACATCGTCCAGCGCCTGCATGCCGAGATCAAGGATTTCATGGTGCAGCCGGAGATCAAGGAATACGCCTTCAAGATGGGCTTGCTCCCGGTCGACACGCCCTCGGTCCCCAGCCTGCGCGTCTTCGTGCAGACAGAGATCGCGCGATGGGGCAAAGTCGTGGAACAGGCCGGAATCGCCGGCTCGCAATGAGACGCAGGACGCAACGCTCCTCCCGAATCGGGCGCGCCGCGCGCCGCGCGCGGGCGGTCAGGACCGGGGCACCGCAATGAGCGCGCCGCTCCTCAGCGTGCGCGGGGTAAAGGCCTATTACGGCCATATCGCCGCGCTTAGGGGCATCGACGTCGACGTCGGCGAGGGCGAGATCGTGGCGCTCATCGGCGCCAACGGTGCCGGCAAGTCGACGCTGATGATGACGATTTTCGGCAATCCGCGCGCCCGCGAGGGCCGCATCACCTTCGCCGGCCGCGACATCACGCAGCTGCCCACGCACGAGATCGCACGGCTGAAGATCGCGCAGGCGCCAGAAGGTCGTCGTATCTTCGTGCGCATGACTGTGATGGAGAACCTGCAGATGGGCGCCGCGGTCGCCGACGCCACGCACTTTCAGTCCGACGTCGACCGCGTGTTTGCATTGTTTCCCCGCCTCAAGGAGCGCATCGACCAGCGCGGCGGCACGCTCTCGGGCGGCGAACAGCAGATGCTGGCGATCGCGCGCGCGCTGATGGGACACCCGCGCCTCCTCCTTCTCGACGAGCCTTCGCTCGGCTTGGCGCCGCTCATCGCGCGCCAGATCTTCGACGCGATCAAGAAGCTCAACACCGACGAAAAGCTCACTGTGTTCCTGGTGGAACAGAACGCGTTCCACGCCTTGAAGCTTGCGCACCGCGGCTATGTCATGGTCAACGGCCGGATCACGCTCAGCGGAACCGGGCGCGCGCTGCTGGCGCGGCCGGAGGTGAAGGCGGCCTATCTCGAGGGCGGCAGGCACTAACAGCGATGCGGATCTCGATTCCCGAGTTCCTTTCCGACGAGCATTCGCTTGCCGTATTTTTCCTGGTGAGCGTCGCCATGGGCGGCGGCGCCGCTTGGCTCGCCGGCCGTGCGATCGCCTCGACTTGGCGGCCGTGGTGGCATCTCGCGCTCTACATGTTGCCTTTGAGCGCTGTGGTGCGTTTCCTCCACTACGCCTTGTTCGACGGCAAGTTCTTGTCGCCGCATTATTATCTCGTCGATTACGCGGTCTGCCTCGCGTTCGGCTCGCTCCTCACGCGCGCCACTCAGATGGTCACCCGCTACAAATGGATCCATGAACGCGCGGGGCCATTTCGCTGGCGGCGCCGCGACGATACGCCGGCCGCGGATACGCCAAAATCCGAGTGACATTTCCGCGATTTGCGGGTTGAATCGCGTCACGGGGCGCGCGAGACAACGAGACGAAACGCGCCCAATCTGCGTTTTCATCCAGAGGTGAACACTATGAGACAATGGCTCACACTCGGCCTCGCCCTCGGTCTTGGCCTTGCTTTTGCGGATAACGCTTCGGCGCAAGTCAAGTTGGGCGTCGCCGGACCGATCACCGGCGGCAGCGCCGCCTTCGGCGCGCAACTCAAGAACGGAGTGGAGCAGGCGGTCGAGGACATCAACGCCGCCGGCGGCATTCTCGGACAGAAAATTCAGGTTTACGTCGGTGACGATCGCGCCGATCCGAAGGAAGGCGTGTCCGTCGCCAACAAGTTCGTCGGCGACGGCGTCAAATTCGTCGTCGGCCACTTCAATTCCGGCGTCACCATTCCGGCCTCCGAGGTCTATCAGGAGAACGGCATGCTCGTGATCACGCCCGCGGCTACCAATCCCAAGGTCACCGAGCGCAACATGTGGAACATCTTCCGCACGTGCGGGCGCGACGACCAGCAGGGCGCGATCGCAGCCGATTACATTGCCAAGAATTTCAAGGGCAAGAAGATCGCCATCGTGCATGACAAGACGACCTACGGGCAGGGCCTCGCCGAGGAGACGCGCAAGAACCTCAATTCCAAGGGCCTCAAGGAAGTAATGTTTGAAGGCGTCAACAAGGACGACAAGGACTTCTCCGCGCTTGTGTCCAAGGTCAAGGCGTCGAACGCTGACCTCGTCTATTGGGGCGGGCTGCACGACACCGGCGGCTTGATCCTGCGGCAGCTGCGCGCCCAGGGCGTCAGGGCACCGTTCATGGGAGCCGACGGCATCGCCGACGAGGAGTTCGCCGCGATCGCCGGTCCCGGCGCCGAAGGCACGCTGATGACTTTCGGCCCCGATGCGCGAAAGCGGGCAGAAGCGAAGGATATCGTCGCGAAATTCCGCGCCAAGAATTTCGAGCCGCAAGCCTACACGCTCTACAGCTATGCCGCGGTGCAGGTGATTAAGCAGGCCGCCGAGGCGGCGAAATCCCTGGACCCCAAGAAGGTCGCCGCGCAGATCAAATCGGGCCAGAAGTTCAACACCGTGATCGGCCAGTTGTCCTACGACAAGAAGGGCGACGTGACCCGCATCGATTACACCGTCTATGTCTGGAAGAAGGATCCCAGCGGCAAGATCACCTACACCGAGATCGAGTGACGATTTTGCCCGCCTGATGTGGCAAGCCCGCCTCGCTCCGAGGCGGGCTTTTTCTTAACCCCTCAGCCGAGATTCTGCAGCACCGGAAACGTCTCGATCAGCCAGCTGTTGAGCTGCGTGAACACGCCGGCGAGAAAGCCGATGCCGGTGAGCACGAGCAGGCCGCCCATCACCCGCTCGACATGAGCAAGGTGCGCGCGAAAGCGCGTGAGGAAAGCGGCAAACGGCTCGACCGCAAGCGCGGCGACGATGAACGGCAGGCCGAGCCCGAGCGAGTAGACGGCAAGCAAGCCCGCGCCCTTGGCGACCGTGGCCTGAGATGCCGCGATCGCGAGGATTGCCGCCAGGATCGGCCCGATGCACGGCGTCCAACCGAGCGCGAAGGCGAGCCCCATCACATACGCACCCCACAGCCCGACGGGCTTTGCAACGTGAATGCGCGCCTGCCGGTGCAGGAAAGCGATCGGCGTGAGGCCGAAGAAGTGCAACCCCATGACGATGATGGCGATGCCGGCGATGATTGCGAGTTCGTTCGAATAAAGCCGCATCAGCGCGCCGATCATGCTGGCACTGGCGCCGAGCGCCACGAACACCGTGGAGAAACCGGCCACGAACAGGGCGGCCGCGATGACGGTATCGCGTTTCACCAGCGGCGGCGGTTCCGCTTCTGCCAGCCGCTCGAGCGAGGTCCCGGCCAAATAGACGAGATAGGGCGGCACCAGCGGCAGCACGCACGGCGACAGAAAGCTCACAAGGCCGGCAAAGAGCGCGGCGAAGATGGTGACGTCGGCGGCCATGCGCCTAAATGCGGTGCATTTGCGTCCTTGCGCAAGCCGCCAATTCAAGTCTCGCTCGGATGTGATGGTGCGGTGATCTGGTCCCACAAGCTGGCAGCGGTTACGCTTGAGCGGTGCAAACGAGGCCGTGGTGCAAGCGAGGCCCAATGGCGCAGCGCAATCTCATCACCGACGTCGCCGGCGTTCTGGTCGGACACGCCGACGACGCGCGTCTTGCCTCCGGGGTAACCGTCATTGTGTTCGAGGAGCCCGCGGTCGCCGCCGTCGACGTGCGCGGCGGCGCGCCGGGCACGCGCGAAACCGACCTGCTCGAACCGCACCGCACCGCCGAGCGCATCGACGCCGTGGTGCTGTCCGGCGGTTCGGCCTTCGGCTTGGACGCCGGCGCGGGCGTTCAGGCTTTCCTGCGCGAGCGCGGGCGTGGCTTCGCGATCGGGGACATTCGCGTGCCGCTCGTGTGCGGCGCCGTGCTGTTCGATCTGCTCAACGGCGGCGACAAGAACTGGGGACGCTTTCCCCCCTATCGGGATCTCGGCTACAGCGCAGCCGCGCAGGTCGGCAAGACGTTTGCGCTCGGAACCGCGGGGGCCGGCTTCGGCGCCACCACCGTCAATCTCAAGGGTGGGCTCGGCTCGGCCTCGGCGGTGACCCGCGACGGGCACACGGTCGGCGCGCTCGTCGCGGTCAACGCCTGCGGCAGCGTCAATGTGGGTGACGGTCCGCATTTCTGGGCGGCTCCGTTCGAGGTCGACGGCGAGTTCGGCAGCCTGGGGTTTCCGCCGACGGTGCCGCCCGCAGCGCTCATCGTGAACGCGAAAGGACGGCCGGGCGAGAATACGACCATCGCGCTGGTCGCGACCGACGCGGCGCTGAGCAAGGCACAGGCCAAGGAGTTCGCGATCATCGCGCAAGATGGGCTCGCCCGCGCCATCTACCCCGCGCACACGACCCTCGACGGCGACACCGTATTCGCCGCCGCGACCGGGCGCCGCACCCTTGGCGATGCCGTCAACGAGCTCACGGAGCTTGGCGCCGTTGGCGCCAATACGCTGGCACGGGCGGTCGCGCGGGGCGTGTTCGAGGCCAAGGCGCTACCGGGCGGCCCCCCCAGCTGGCAGGACTGCCACGGCCCGGCGAGGCCTGCGCGCAAATAATTGCACAGTTTGTTGACTCCGCCTCGAATTGGCCACTTAAGGTTGGATTAAGGGATATGGGCCGAAATTCGGTGGATAGCGTATCAGTGGTACGCTCCTAAGGGGTTGGAGGTCGAACATGCGTCTGGCAGCGATAGCGTCCGCGCTGGCGATTGTGCTGTGTGTGGCCGTGTTTGGCGCCATTTTCTTACAAAAAGCTTCCATTCCGGCGCCAGCGTCCTCGCCCGCAACCGCGCAGACGACACCAACCGAGGGCCGGGCGCCTGGCTCGGTCGTGACGGTTGCGGATAATCCGGCAGACAGCACGATGGGCGCGCCGGTTGCCGTCGCTCAGGCAGCGCCGGCCACCGCCGCTCAGGCGGCGCCGCTGCCCTCCGCCGCGTCGACCTCATGCAGCAACCCCAATGCCTTGGGCATCGCGCGGGTGGTCGAAATCGACACCACCGGCGGCCCCGGCTTCGGCTTCGAGCACTTCAAGAGCCATGATTTCCTGCGCGAAGGCGAGGTCGTGCTCACCTTCGATGACGGCCCGTGGCCCAAGAACACTCCGGCAGTGCTCGCCGCGCTCGCCGCGCACTGCACCAAGGCGATCTTCTTCCCGATCGGCACGCATGCCACCTACGAGCCCGGCATCCTCAAGCAAGTGGCCGCGGCCGGGCATGCCGTCGGCTCGCACACTTGGTGTCATCAGGATTTGTCGAAAACCAAAGGGAATTGCCTGGTCAACGGCAAGGTCCAAGCCGTAGAGTACGACCCCAAGGACGAGATCGAGAAGGGCATCAGCGCGGTGCGGTGGGCGGTCGGCGCTCCGACGGCGCCCTATTTCCGCTTCCCGGCGCTGCGGCAGCCGCAAGAACTCGTCGACTATCTCGGCAAGCGCAACATCGCAATCTTCTCCACCGACATGGACTCCTTCGACTTCAAGATGCGCAAGCCCGAGCAGGTCAGACAGGCAGTGCTGGCGAAGTTGAAGAAGCACGGCAAAGGCATCGTGCTGATGCACGATTTCCAGCATGCCACCGGCGAGGCGGCGATGGACCTGCTCAACGACCTCAAGGCCGCCGGCTACAAGATCGTGTTCATGAAGCCGAAGTTCCCGGTGACGACGATTGCCTCCTATGACGAGCAGATCCTCAAGCTCGTGAAGGGCCCAGGCGGCGGCGACGCCCGCCCGACCTCGAGCGTCGTGCGCACCATCGCTGAGTAACGCTCACAACCACCAGCGCTTAGATGCGCGCCGCGGCAACGCGGCGCGCATTTGCATCTTGCACGCGAGAGTTGCGCGCGCCCTTTCTGGAACTGCATGGCTGTGATCTCCTCTGTATTTTCCTGTTTTTTTGCAAGACGAGAAACACGCCGCACGCGGCCGCGGCTCGCGCTCGCGCAACAAAAAGCCCGGCGCGGCATCCCGCCCGGGCCACTGGCGCAGCTTTGGTGAATACATTTTTCTGGAAGATTCTCGTTACACGAGTCAAGCGGAATAACGCTTGGGTCCGGCGTCAGCGCCCGAAGCGCTCCGCGCCGTAGGGCGCGGGATCGCAGAACGGCGTCGCGCCCGTCATCATCTCGGCGAGCAGCCGCCCGGTCGCAGGACCGAGCGTCAATCCCCAATGGGCATGGCCGTAGGCGAGCCACAGTCCGCTCTGTCCCGGCGCGCGTCCGATCACCGGCCGGGAATCCGGAAAGCACGGCCGGCTGCCCATCCAGGGCGAAGCCTCGACCGCCTCGCCGAGCGGGAAAAGGCCCTGCACCGCCGGCAGCAAGCGATCGAACTGCACCGGCGTCGGCGCTGCATCGCGGGCGGCAAACTCGGCCCCGGTCGTGAGCCGGATGCCTTGATCCATCGGCGCGAGGCAATAGCCGATTTCCATATCGACCACCGGACGCGCGAGCGCGGCGTTACCGACGCCACGGTAGTGGCGGTGGTAGCCGCGCTTGATGCCCAGCGGCAGCGTGATGCCGAGCGGTGAAAGCACGTCGGGGGCAAACGGTCCGAGCGCCACCACCGCCTGGCGGGCGTCGAGCGGACCTTCGGCGGTTTCGATCCGCCAGTGTGCGTTGGCGCGGTGAAGGGAACGCGCATTCCCGCGCATCACCATGCCGCCGAGCGCCGCAAAGCGCGCTGCATAGGCCTGGGTCACGGCGAGCGGGTTGGTCACGCTGGCGGCATGTGGCCAGTGCACAGCGTGACGAAAGACCGGCGCGAGGCTCGGCTCGAGTTCGCGCGCTCCATCGGGATCGAGGGCGTGGTACGACATGCCGAACTCGTGCGCGAGCGCGAGCTCACGTTTCGGCGCCTCGAACGCGCGATCGGTGCGATAGAGCTTGAGCCAGCCCGTCTTGCGCAAGAAGCGCTCCGCGCCGGCCTCCGCCAGCAGCGCCTCGTGCTCCGGGAGCGCGCGCGCAAATAGGGGACGCATCAGCCGCGCGGTCTCGATCAGCCGCTCCGGCCGAGAGGCGGCACGAAATTTCATGAGCCAAGGCGCGACGTGGGGCAGGAAGCTCAGGTGGTAATTCGCCTCCGGCGCGCGCTTGAGCGCGATCCGCAACAGCGCGATCGGGTCCGAGGGGAAGGCGGGCGGAAAGACGGTATTGCCTTCGATCACGCCGGCATTGCCGTAGGAGGTCTCTTCGCCCGGCGCGCGGCGGTCCACGAGGGCAACCGCAAGCCCGCGCTTGGCGAGATGCAGCCCGACTGACGTGCCGACGATGCCGGCACCGAGCACGATGGCATCGACGCGTGCCATGGTGGTCCTTTCCAAACATTTGCGCCGCCCGCGTGCACGCGGGCGGCCCGACCTCGCCGACCGTTATCACCTCCCATATGGGTGTGCGATGGCGCTGCCGGCAGGCCCCGAGAGCTTAAACCACGTGTCCCGGATGCGGCGCAGCGCGCAACGAAGTGGAGCGGTGCGCCGCTGATCCGGGACCGCCACAGAACGGAACGATCCCGGGTCTGCAGCGCACCACTTCGTGCTGCGCTGCGCCCGGGACGCACTCCTTAGGTGAACGCCTAGGCGCGTTGCCCCTCCCCGCCCGCCGTGTTAGGCGAACGGCACGCTCCGGAGGAGGAGATGGACCATCCGCGAAAGGGGCGCCTGTGGCTGTCGGGTAACATCCGCCAGCATAGTTGAATCACTCGATAAACCTGGCACTTTCGTCCCGCTCCTGTCTTGACGTGTCCGCTAACGTCGATTAGTGTCGGCGTTGCGAATATGGGCAAGGGAGTGGACAAGTGGCCCGGACACTTAATCGGCTTTCGACCCTGAAAGTCACGCGTGCGAAGCGGCCAGGCTTATACGCTGACGGTGGCGGATTGTATCTGCGCGTTGCTGACGGCGGATCGAAGCAATGGATTTATCGCTACGTCACTAATGGCCGCTGCCGCGATATGGGCATCGGCCCGGTTCATGTGCTGACACTTGCCGAAGCGCGAGAGCGCGCTAGGACTCAAAGTAAGCTTCGCCTCGATGGCATCGACCCGATTGCCTATAAGCGCGAGCAGCGCGGTGCCGCCATCGCGGCGGCCGCCAAGGCAATGTCGTTCCGGCAATGCGCAGAGAAGTTCATTGTCGAGCACGAGAAGAAGTGGACGAACGCCAAGCATCGCAGCGATTGGGAATCGTCGCTGGTCAAATATGCCTATCCGGTGTTGGGCGAGATGCCGGTGGCGTCGATCGACACGCCGCTAGTGCTCAAGGCGATCAAGCCGCTTTGGGCCCGCGCTCCCGAGACTGCATCGCGTGTGCGCGGCAGAATCGAGAACGTGCTCGGCTGGGCGACCGTGCATCATTATCGAACGGGCGATAATCCGGCCCGGTGGCGCGGCCATCTGGAGCACGCGCTGCCGGCGCGCTCGGAAGTGGCTGAGGTCGAGCATCATGCCGCCCTGCCCTACAAGGAGGTCGGGGCCTTCGTGGGCAAGCTGCGACAAGACACGAGCGTCATGGCCCGATGCCTCGAATTCATCACGCTCACGGCGGCCAGGCTGAGCCAAGCGACGCATGCAATATGGGATGAGATTGATCTAGAGGCGCGCGTGTGGACCGTTCCCGGCTCGCGCATGAAGGCCGGCAAGGAACACAAGGTGCCGCTGTCTGCCGCCGCGGTCGCGGTGCTCAAGAAGATGGCCGCGATCCGGCACTCGGATTACGTCTTCCCCGGCTACAAGCAGGGGCGTCCGTTGGGCCATAACGGCCTTTGGGCGCTGGCGAAGCGTGCGGCTAATGCAGAGATTACCGTGCACGGCTTGCGCTCAACGTTCCGCGATTGGGCCGCCGACTGCACGAGCCATCCGAACCACGTTGTCGAGATGGCGCTCGCGCATCCCGTCGGCGACAAGGTCGAGGCCGCCTACCGGCGCGGCGATCTGTTTGAGAAGCGCCGCCGGTTGATGGACGCATGGGCGGAGTATTGCGGCAGACCAAGTACCAGTAGCAAGGTTGTGGCGATCGGGACGCGCTAACATGGACGCGCGGCGCGTATTATTCGGTCGGATTGCCAGGGCGTATATGGAAGTCCGCGCTACCCATGGCGATCGCACGGCCTATGGCATGGTGTTAATGGCCCTTGCGGATTTTCTGACAGCCAACGGCCTAGGTGGTGGCCCAGTCCCATTATGGCTTATGGAGCTGGGGTCCGCGCTAACCGATTTGGACGACGGTGTCGTGCGCCCCTTGCTCGCGACTAAGAAGCGCAAGAGCCTGCCGTCGAATGAGTGGCGACGGCGCGCTTACATCTGCTTAGGAATGCGCGTCCTCGTGGATGGAGGAATGCCGAGGAGGGGGGCGGCCCGAGCGGCGCGGCGGGCGTCAAGACTGGCTGAAGCGCTATCGGTAGATGAGCTGGTTACGCTTTATGATCAATTTCAAAAGAAGGGCGGTATAAAGAACCGTGAGGCCGCACACGTATATGCAAATAGCAAAGCCCTCGAATTCGCGGCTACAGTTAAGCATGAACAGGTTGCGCGACTTTATTTCCGGATGTCCGACCACCTGTAGGATTTGCCTCCGACTACAAATCCTATTCTGAACAGGTATCTGTCGTTCAGCGCCGTCAGTCCGACGGCGGACGAGGAACGACATGACTGCAATTGAATCTGAACCAGCGCGCCGCAAGGCCGCTCACTCCATCCCCGAGGTCTGCGCCTACACCGGCCTGGGCCGCGACAGCGTCTATGCCGCGATCCGCACCGGCAGGCTGATCGCGCGCAAGTATGGCCGTCGCACTGTCGTCCTCGACGACGACATGCGCGCTTTCCTTGAAGCGCTGCCTAGGCTGGGGCCGGCGTGACCGCGCAATGCGATTGGCCACACAGCCGTTGCGCTGAAGCGGCGAAGCGGACTCTAGATCGGCAAACTTCCCGCCGACGGCAAGTTGAGGCACCACAGCCGACCATTGAGGCGTTGATGTACAGCCTGCGAGAGCGCGGTGTTAAGGCGCTCGAAGAGCCGGACACCAAACGACGGCGCAGCTCAGCGACCGTCAGCTCGCCGAAGTGGGCGACCGATTGCGACGGCTGAAACCGCATATTGCCCGCGCCTGGACGACCGAGGAAGTGAAGCTCCTCATTCGTACAAAGGACATTTTAAATGACGGACGAGATTCCAACGAGCGAGCTAATGCAACAAATGCGCGCAGAAAAGAACGTCATTCGCTTCCCGAAACACCATGACGGCGACGCGCTTACCGAAGATGCGCTCGCATTACGCTTTTCTGAACGACATGAAAACGATCTGCGCTACGTCGCCGCAAAGGCCCAATGGTTCAAGTGGGATGGAGTGCGATGGTGCCCGGAGCCGACCCACCTCGCCTTCGATCTGGCGCGCGATAGTTGTCGCACCGATGCTGAGACATATGGAAACGGCAGGCCGCTGGCCGTTACCGCTCAAATGGTGGCCGCGGTCGAGCGGATGGCAAAGGCCGACCGACGACAGGCAGCGACGTTAGAGCAGTTTGACGCCGACGGATGGCTGATTAACTCGGCGACGGAGGACGACATGGCGACAGCACAGACTTTCGATCTGCGAAACGGCACGGCACGTGCGCCAAGCCCGGGCGATTTCATCACGAAGAAGACCGCCTGCGCTGCCGCGGCTCCTGGCACTCCACACCCGCTGTGGACGATGTTTCTCGATAAAATCACGGCTGGCAATGTCGAGCTCCAGAAATTCCTACAACGCTACATCGGCTATTGTTGCACTGGGGTTACGGACGAGCATGTATTCGTCTTTGCTTACGGCACGGGAGCAAACGGCAAATCCACTTTCATCAATACGGTCCTCAAAATTTTGGGCGACTATGGCACGGTTGCCGATGTCGGCACCTTCATCGCTTCAAACTATGAACGTCATCCGACCGACATGGCCAAACTGCACGGCGCCCGGCTCGTCGTCGCGCAGGAAACCGAAAAGGGGCGGCGTTGGGACGAGGCCAAGATCAAGACTATGACCGGCGGCGATAAAATGGCCGCGCGTTTCATGCGGCAGGATTTCTTCGACTTCATCCCCACGTTCAAATTGTTCATCACCGGCAACCACAAGCCGCGCCTCGAAAACGTGGACGAAGCTATGCGACGGCGGCTGCTATTGGTTCCGTTCGTCGTTCAAATTCCCCCGGAAGAGCGCGATCCCGACTTGCCGGAAAAGCTCAAGGGCGAATGGCCGGCAATTCTGCGCTGGTGCCTCGATGGTTGCGGAGAATGGCGAAGAATCGGATTGGCGCCGCCAGACCTCGTGACCGAAGCCACGAAAAGCTACTTCGATGATCAGGACGTTCTCAGAGAATGGTTGGAAGACTGCACCGCAGACGGTGGGCCATTTGCCTTCACTGCCAGCACTCAGCTCTACGCTTCCTGGAAGCAATGGTGTGACGAACGCGGCATGGAGCCGGGAAGCGTAAAGGCGCTGTCCGACGGGCTCACGGATCGCGGATACATCCCCAAGCGCACTAAGCGCGGTCGCGGATTCCAAAGCCTGGTCTTGAAACAGGCGGATAGCGAAGGGTGACGCTCGGTGACGCATTTTCCACTATCGGACGTATACGCGCGCATACGGTGGATAGGTAAAAACCCGTCACCATCCGTCACCGCGGCCGAAAAACGCTTATTTGCCGAGAAATGACACTATGAATTTGAACCTGCTCCGCAGCTGTCCATGGCGACTGGGCCACCTTCAACGCAGCTGCCGTTATGCGTTCTGGGCCGAGGAGCGCGATTTGACGACCAGTGAACTCAGCGAATGGACCCATGTGCAGCTGAGGGCCTACGGCGACAAGCTGTCAAACCATCACTACCGAGCCATTCGACGGGCGGCGGCGCGCGTGGCGGTGCCGATTGGCCGCAGCTCCAGCGGCAAGGGCCGGCCGGTGATATGGCGGCTGAAAAAGGGAGGATAGCGGACAGGTCTTCCGCTGCGAGGCATTGAAATTACAGGATGAATTAGGACAGGAGCGATCTTGCCCATATTGGCGACCAAAACGGGCACAGAAAAAGCCCCGCCGGAGCGGGGCTGAGGTGTGACCTAATGGAGGAACACACGCGGTCACGCGGGAGTGAGGTCCCGCGCTCCGAACTTACCGCGGGAACCCGGAAAGGCAAGGCGGAAGGAAAAGCCCCGCATTCGGAGCGGGGCTGAGTAAAGGGGATTGCCATGGGGAGACGCTCCCCACGGCGCTCGAATTCTGCGGGAGAACGGTGGCCCAATTAGGGTGCCACACGACCCGCGCCAGGGGCGCCTCGGCAAAAGACCCCCCGGTACCGTTTCGCTGCACAAACACCCGCCGGTGTGGATCGGGGCCACCATCAAGCACCTGCACTTCCTGATTTTTTTGGATTTTTTGGGCTGCCCGTTTCTTGGATTTTTTGGGTTCTGGGGCTCAATAGGTAGCCTCCAGGTAGAAAAACGCACGTACGGCCTCCGCCAGGGCTCTGGGAGGCATTCTGAAAGGACTATTAGGAGAACGGATAGGCCGGCGGCAGTAACGGCCATGTAGAACGCGCCATCGGCGCGAAATCCGCTAATAAGACCGCAAGAAAAAGGCTCATTTTATCGATGTCACGAAACTCGACGTTATAATGACAGTAGATAAGAAAAACTCGGGTTCAATTAAATGGGGAAACGTCATTGCGATACAATGCAAGGAAATACTGGAACAGAGTCAAATTTGGTATCGAGAAGCAACAGGAAGCGATCAGGATTATTCGGCAAGCGCGCCGGCTGCGGGCGGAAGAACTGCTGCCCCCGCCAGGCAGTCCGCCGTTTGCCTATCGGGCGGCTTATGAAGCCGCTGGCTGGCGTCCGATTGCCCCCTGGGAAACCTCGCATCGGTACGGCCGGTGGCACCGCTATGGCTGGGGTGAGGGGCGTTTTCGGCCCAAAGATGAGACGGAGTGCCAATCGCCCCGGGGGGGCCGGAAGCGCTCCGAGAAGGTTTTTGGCCTTGAAGGCCCGTGGCGACACGTCACGCCTGCCAATCGCACGGACCTGGCCGATTACGCCACCGCGCTGCGACACTTGGAGCAGCGGGACCTCCGCCGATTGCGGCGAGATAAAGACAGTATATGGCGCGAAGGATCGCCCAACCAGCTTTCCCACGCCGAGTGGGAGGCCGGCAATTACAGGGTCGAGGTGCCGCGTCTCTTCTTGGACGATGACGACTTATTGCTGCTTCGCCGCGTGCTGGCGAAGTCGCCGGGACGCTCGCCCGGACGCCCGCCGATTGGCGACCGTGCCATGACGGATGCTGAGCGCCAGTGCAGGTGTCGCGCAAAAGCAAAATGGAAACCCGCGTCTGCCGTTTCCCCGCAGACGAACTCACTGGCGCTTCGATCTCGGTCGGGGCGCCAGCTTTTTTAACCGAAGGACGAACAGGAAATGACCGACGTTGTCGATCTGTGTGCCGCGATTGAGACCATGATCCGCACGGCTGATCCGGCGCGCCGCAGGGCTGTTGCGCGAGCGTTCGACGGTTATGCCGCGACGTTCCCGGCAAATTACGATTGGGCTGTCAGCGGCCAAGCGCCAGCGCTGTTGCACTTTCTCATGGGCGCAATCGAGATGACGTGCACCGAGGTGCCATCAAAACCCAAACCAAATTTGCGCGTGGTTGAGTTTAAAAAGATGGAGCCGGCCCATGTCCAAACCCAAAGTGAAGCCGACCCCCTACCTTTTCGCTGTGAGAGACCCCCGCCGGTGGAGCGGGGGCCACCATCGCGCGCTTATGGCTCTGATTTTTTTTGAAAATGGACGACGACGATTTCGGTGAAGACCAATGAGGAAAGCTTTTGAACCCGGAAACACTATCGGCAAGACCGGCGGCCGCCCGAAGGGTGCCCGTAATAAGCTGGCCCGAACGTTTCTTGAGGATTGCTACGCCGATTGGCAGGAGCATGGTGCGGCCGCGATTAAGGTC
>Ga0209648_10001513_pt1 | contig 18882 bp, 15 predicted proteins | sample GraSoi2013_115cm_FD_185830 | JGI IMG/M metagenome (GOLD analysis project Ga0209648, IMG submission 185830) | Grasslands soil microbial communities from the Angelo Coastal Reserve, California, USA - Sample 9_17_2013_115cm (SPAdes) (version 2) | ecosystem: Environmental > Terrestrial > Soil >...
CTCGATGTGATGCCGGAGCGGGGGGAGCTCCACGGTGCTCGGCAAGAACCGCAGCAGCTCCGCCAGGTCACCGCTCGCCGGACCATGACCCACGGTGACCGCGACCCATAGCGTGTGCTGCCGACGGGCGGCCCGGGTCTCCTGCAGGGCGGCCGACAGGGCGTGCAGTCGCCGGGCGCCCAGCCGGTCGACGTGCCGGATGACCAGGCACCCCTCGCCGTCGAGCAGCTCACGGCGCGCCGTCACCTGCCAGTCTGGATCGGAGGCGGCGCCGGCGGCATCCAGCACGTGGAAGCGGCCCGCCGGGTTTCGCCGCTGGTGCACCGCCCGGAGCACGGTCAGCTTGCCGACCCCGGGCTCGCCCTCCAGGGCGAGCCACTCGCCGGAGTCGTAGACCGCCTCTACCTGCTGACAGCCGCGCACCCAGAGCGGCCCCGAGCCGACCAGCCCGGGCAGGATCATCCGGGCCGTGGCCTGGTGCCCCTGGTGCCCGGTCTCGACCGTCGGCGGGCTGCCGGGCTCGATCAGCTTCACGTGCACGACCCCGCCGGCCAGCCGGTCCTCACCGCGCAGGGGCCGGCAGTACAGCCGTGCCTTGGCGCCGGTGGGCAGGTCGACCACCACCGCGGCCGAGTGGCGGCCTGCCAGCGTCTCGGTGGCCTGCCCGAGCAGCACCGCCTGGTCGCCGGGATCGAGCACCTGCCGGGCGTGCTCGTTCATCATCACCACGTCGTGATTGAGCGCCAGCACGATTCCGGCGTTGTGCCGGCACGCCCGCAGGTACTCCTGCAGCAACTCGAACTCCCGCGCGTTGCTGTCGGTGAGCAGCGCCTGGGTGATCTGGTCGGCCGTGGTCTTGGCCAGCGTGATCAGCAGCGGGTCGGCGTCCTTGCGCCAGCAGGTCAGGTCCACGGCGCCGAGCGTTATGCCGGAGATCGGGTGCCGGATCGGCACCCCGGCGCAGGCGAGATTCTCGAGGTTCTCCGCGTAGTGCTCGTGGCCGAACACGTGCATGGGCCGGCCGCCCTCCAGCGCCGTGCCGATGCCGTTGGTACCCACGGACTCCTCGGCGTAGCTGAAGCCGGGAGCGAGCTTCACGCTGTCGAGATACCGGTCGAGGTCGTGATCGGCCACCAGGCGGGTGAGCACCACGCCCAAGGCGTCGGTGAGGATGACGCTGATCGGCTGGCCCTCCAGATGCTCGCGCAGGTGCCTGAGCACGGGCAGGGCGCTGCGGGTCAGCGGCGTGTCCAGGTCGGGGTCGCCGTGATACGACAGGTCGATGCGGTCGGCGGCGACCTTCCACCGCTTGGAGCGCCACCACGACGCCAGGATCGTGTCGCGCACCTGGTTGGGGTCGACCGTCTCGGCGGTGAGGAATCGCTCCCTGGTCTCAGCCAGCCGATCGCCATCGGTCAAGGCCGGCGGGCGCGCTGTTGCGGGTGACATGCCCCTCCCTGCCTCCCTGGTATCGCTCTCGCGGGTGGCGGGTTCAGCCCGCGGGGTGGAGTCCGAGGTGTGCGTCGTATATAACGTAACAAGACCGTAACAGGCACCTGTCTCAAGTTGAGACCCCGGTTTACCTTGGGCACGGTTTGTGTCGCTTGGGGAGGTACCCCATGGACCGACCAGGTGAACCGCAGCACGAGACCTACAATCCGTGGAGCATCGTCAACCTGGTGTTCCACCATCTAGCCGAGCAGGGCCTGCATCCGATTCTGGGGGATGCTGGCGACCCCGGCGCACCGGCCGCGGAGCTGCTCCGGTCGCTCGGGATCCAGCCCGCCCCGGAGGGGAACCTTCAGATCGCGCGGGATGTCCGCCAGCACCTCGCCGAGATCCGGAGCGCGGTCTTCGGCGATAGCTGAATCCGGCCGGGCTGCCAGCGGGCTGTCTCATGTTGAGAGCCCCGTTCCCCCAGGTACGCGGTGTGATGCAGCTCACAAGCAGTTTCCGGCCGTGCGGAGTCGCAGGTCCCTGGGCAAGGTCGGGCGCCGGCGTGGGGACACGATCACGGAGGCAGGCAGGCTGTCTCAGCCGGCCCGAGTGAAAGGAAAGGGGTGACCATGAGTCGCCAGAGCGTGGCCAAGGCCCACCAGAAGATCCAGGAGCTCGCCTGGGAACCGCTCTACCACGAGCCGGTGTCACAGTACGGAACCGACTACACGTTCGAGAAGTCGCAGAAGAAGGACCCGCTCAAGCAGGTCCTGCGGTCGTATTTCCCGATGCAGGAGGAGAAGGACCACCGGGTCTACGGAGCCTCCGACGGCGCCATCCGCGGCAACATGTTCCGGCAGGTCCAGGAGCGCTGGATGGAATGGCAGAAGCTGTTCCTGTCGATCATCCCGCTGCCCGAGATCTCGGCGGCGCGGGCGATGCCGCTGCTGTTCCGCACGGTGCCCAACCCGGAGCTGCACAACGGCCAGGCGATCCAGATGATCGACGAGGTCAGGCACTCGACGATCCAGCAGAACCTCAAGCGCCTGTACATGAACAACTACATCGACCCGGCCGGCTTCAACTCAAGCCTGCGCAACTTCCAGAACGACTACTGCGGCACGATCGGCCGGCAGTTCGCCGAGGGCTTCATCACCGGTGACGCGATCACCGCGGCGAGCATCTACCTGACGATCGTGGCCGAGACGGCGTTCACCAACACCCTGTTCGTGGCCATGCCGGCCGAGGCCGCCGCCAACGGCGACTACCTGCTGCCGACGGTGTTCCACTCGGTGCAGTCCGACGAGTCCCGGCACATCAGCAACGGGTACGCCACCCTGCTGATGGCGCTGGCCGACGAGGGCAACCACCAGCTGCTGCAGCGCGACCTGCGCTACGCCTGGTGGAACAACCACCGGGTGGTAGACGCGGCGATCGGCACGTTCATCGAGTACGGCACCAAGGACCGGCGCAAGGACCGGGAAAGCTACGCCGAGATGTGGCGGCGGTGGATCTACGACGACTACTACCGCAGCTACCTCGTGCCGCTGGAGAAGTACGGCCTGGTCATCCCGCACGACCTCATCGAGGAGGCGTGGAACCAGATCTGGAACAAGGGCTACGTGCACGAGGTAGCCCAGTTCTTCGCCACCGGCTGGCTGGCGAACTACTGGCGGATCGACCCGATGACCGACAAGGACTTCGAGTGGTTCGAGTACAAGTACCCCGGCTGGTATGACAAGTACGGCAAGTGGTGGGAGAACTACAACCGGCTGTCGACCCCGAACGGGCATCACCCGATCGTGGCCGAGGACGTCGACTACCAGTACCCGCACCGCTGCTGGACCTGCATGGTGCCGTGCCTGGTCCGCGAGGACATGGTCATGGCCGAGGTCGACGGCCAGTGGCGGACCTACTGCCACGAGATGTGCCGGTGGACCGACGCGGAGGCGTTCCGGCCCACCTACCAGGGCCGGGAGACCCCGAACATGGGCCAGCTCATCGGCAAGCGGGAATGGGAGACCCTCTACCACGGCTGGAACTGGGCCGACGTCGTGTCCGACATGGGCTACGTGCGTGACGACGGCAAGACCATGGTCGCGCAGCCGCACCTGCACCTGGACGACCCGAAGAAGATGTGGACGCTGGACCACCTGCGCCGGATGGCCCCGCTGCAGAGCCCGAACGTGTTGCTCAACCAGTGGACGCCGGAAGAGCGGGAGGCCTTCCGCGCGAACTACGTGCGCGGCGGCCCGGCCGGACGGCCCGCGCCCGCCGACGCCTGAGCGGTAGCGGAGAAAGCCAGGAAGGAGGGCCGCGGGCCCAGCCGCCGAGGCCCCGGCCCGTGGCTCTTCTTCCTGCACGGAAGTGTGTCCGGTTCCAGTCCGAAGCACGTAGTTCGCGAGGGAGTTCATGGCCGATAAGCATGTCGTCCGGTTCGAGCCGGTCGGCATCGAGATCGAGGTGGCCGAGGATCAGACGATCCTGCGGGCCGCGGCCGAGCAGGGGATCATGCTCATGCACGGCTGCAAGGAGGGCCAGTGCGCCTCCTGCAAGTCGTTCGTGCTCGACGGCGACGACATCGAGCTCGACCGTTACTCGACCTTCGCGCTGCCCGATTACGAGCTGGACGAGGGCTACACGCTGCTCTGCCGCGCGCACGCCTACGAAGACCTCACGATCGAGCTGCTCAACTACGACGAGGAGATGATCAGGTCCGGCCTGCCCATCCAGCAGGCGGTGGCCGAGGTGGTCGCCAACGACCCCGTCACGCATGACATGCGGCACCTGGTGCTGCGGCTGATCGAGCCGGGCGAGGTCAAGTTCTTCCCCGGCCAGTATGTGGACATCTCCGTCCCCGGCACCGACGCCACCCGGTCGTTCTCGATGGCGAACACCTCCAGCCGCGAGAGCGGGCAGCTGGAGTTCGTCATCAAGATCTACCCGGACGGGCTGTTCTCGCACTTCCTGGACACGCAGCTCGCGGTCGGCGACCGGCTCGACCTGACCGGGCCGTTCGGCGTGTTCACGCTCCGCGACAGCGAGGAGGACCTGATCTTCGTCGGCGGCGGCGCCGGGATGGCGCCGATCCTGTCGCTGCTGCGCTCCATGGCCGAGCGCGGCATCAGCCGCAAGGCAACCTACTACTACGGCGCCCGCGGCCGCCGGGACCTGTGTTTCGAGGCGGAACTGCGCGCCCTGGAAACCAGCCTGCCCGGCTTCCGTTACGTTCCGGCTCTTTCTGAGCCCGGCCCGGGCGATGACTGGGACGGCGAGACGGGCCTGATCACCGACGTGGTGCAGCGCCACGAGTCCGACCTGGTCCGTGCGCACGCCTACGTCTGCGGGCCGCCGCCGATGGTGGAGGCGGCGCTCCCGCTGCTCGGCCGCCTCGGCGTACCCGACAAGCGCATCTACTACGACAAGTTCACGTTCACCGGCGATCCCGACAAGGAGGCCACATGACCACGGCACCAGAACGCAGCGTCCCGATGGTGGTCTTTACCGACGCCGAGGCCGGAGCCAGGGAATTCCCCGACTCCACCTCGCGCCGGTTCAACTACTACACGCCCGCCAAGCGCAAGCAGAGCCACTACGAGGACGTGACCGTCGAGGTGCAGCCGGACCCGCGGCACTACCTCAGCCAGGGCTGGCTGTATGGGTTCTCCGACGGCCGTGGCGGCTACCCGCTGGACTGGACGGTACTGAAGGCGTGGGGATCGGACCGGCCCGAGCCGGAACGCTACCCCGGATCCGGCGGCAAGGGCTACGACTGGCCGGCGCTGGGCTGGCACGAGTTCCGTGACCCGAACGAGGAGTGGGAGCTGACGCTCTACCGGTACAACGCCAACGTCGTACGGCAGCTCAACCAGAACGTCGAGAACGCCAGGGAGAGCAAGGCGTTCGAGCAGTGGAACCGCAACTGGGTGCGCTTCGTCGAGCGCAACATAGGCGCGTGGATGCACGTGGACCACGGGCTCGGGCTGTACCTGTACGCGAACGCCAACCGCCGGGCGCCGACCAACATGCACAACAACGCGATCTCGGTGAACAGCATGCACCGGATCCGGGCGGCACAGGACCTCGCCCTGTACAACCTGACCCTGAGCGAGGAGATCGAGGGCTTCAACGGCGCGGCGCACCTCGAGACCTGGAACACCGACCCGGCCTGGCAGGGCGTGCGCGAGACGGCCGAGCAGCTCACCGGCATCGACGACTGGTGCGAGGCCATCTTCGCCGCCAACGTGGTGTTCGAGCCGCTGGTCGGTGAGCTGTTCCGGAGCGGCCTGGTGCAGCACGCCGCGCCGCGCAACGGCGACTTCGTCACCCCCACCATCGTCGGCGCGGCCGAGTACGACTTCGCCGAGCGCGACCTGCGCTACACCACCGCCATGTTCGAGCTGCTCACCGACGATCGCGAGTTCGCCGACCACAACAAGGCGATCATGCAGCAGTGGCTGGCCACCTGGGTGCCGCGGGCGATCTCCGCGGCCCGTACGCTCCAGCCGGTGTGGTCGCAGCCCGACGCCAAGCCGCCGCGCTTCGAGGACGGCCTCGACGCGGCCAAGAGCCGCTTCACCGGAATCGTGACCGCGCTCAGTCTGGATGCACCGAAGGAGCTGGCCCAGTGACCACATTCAAGACCGCCGAGAGCCCGTTCAAGTCCGACAGCACCGCGTCCGGCAGGTGCGGCTTCACGCTGATGAACAACCAGGTAGGCGAGGTCGTAGCGCAGGTCATGGCCACCAAGCCGAACGTGCGGGTGATGCCGCTGCCATCGATGATCCGCGTCGACGCGATCGGGACCATGGAGGTCGTCTACGACGAGATCTCCGAGGCCCTGGGTGAGGAGCCCGGCTCGTTCGACCAGGCCGAGCTCGAGGAGGACATGTCCACCCACTACGGCCGGATGATCCACACCGACGACCGGACTATCTTCGTCGCCAACCCGGAGGACGCCGCGGACTATCTCGGCTTTGACCTCACGCCCACATCGGCGTAGCGAGGTAGGTGAGGCACGGGACTCGGCAAGGACATCGGGAGACAGAGTGTACGAGAAGAACGGCGAGAAGTACTTCGTGGTCGACGGCCACATGCACTACTGGAACGCGGCCCCGGACAACTGGGTGCCCGGGGCCGAGCAGTTCGCCAAGGGCTGGATCGAGTGCTTCCACGCCTACATGGGCCTCGGCCCGCCGGAGACGCACTGGTCGATCGAGCACTTCCAGAAGTACTCCGAGGACGACCTGATGAAGGACGTCTTCGAGGACGGGCACGTGGACAAGGCGATCTTCCAGCCGACCTACCTGCTCGAGTGGTACAAGGAGGGCTTCAACACCACCGAGCGCAACGCGCTGATGGGGGAGAGGCACCCCGGCCGGTTCGTCTACAACACCCGATGGGATCCTCGTGACGGCGACGAGGGACTGAAGACCCTGCGGCGCAACGTGGAACGCTACGGGTCCATCGGCTGCAAGCTCTACACCGCCGAGTGGAACAACGGCTCGCGCGGCTACAAGCTGACCGAGCCGGGGGCCTACCGCTACCTGGAGGCGTGCCAGGAGCTTGGGATCAAGAACATCCACGTGCACAAGGGCCCGACGATCTGGCCGCTGGACAAGGACGCATTCGACGTGTCGGACGTCGACCACGTGGCGACCGACTTCCCCGACCTGAACTTCATCGTCGAGCACGTCGGCCTGCCGCGGATCGAGGACTTCTGCTTCATGGCCACGCAGGAGCCCAACGTGTACGCCGGCCTGGCGGTCGTCATCGGCGGCCTGATGCACGCGCGGCCCCGGTTCTTCGCCAAGGTCATGGGCGAGCTGCTGTTCTGGGTCGGCGAGGACAAGATGCTGTTCGGCAGCGACTACGGCATCTGGGAGCCGAAGTGGCAGGTCGAGGGGTTCGTCGACTGGGAGATGCCGGACTCCGAGGAGTTCGCTGACTACCCGAGGCTGGGCACCGGGGGGAAGAAGAAGATCCTCGGCCTGAACGCGGCCAAACTGTACGGGATCGAGGTGCCGGCCGAGTACCAGCTGAAGGACGGCGGTACGCCCGGCGCCCACGAGGTGCTCGGCGGCCAGCCCGAGGAGCACGCGGCCTCGGGAGCATGACCAGCCCAGTAACAGCCGGATCCCCGAGCGCGCCCCCGGGAGAAGCACCCCCGGGGGCCGCGCGGGTACTGGCCGCGCTCGACGCGGTGCGGGACCCGGAGCTTGACGAGCCGATCACCTCGCTGGGCTTCGTGACCGCGTGCACGGTCTCCGCCCACGGGGAGGCACAGGTCCGGCTCCGGCTGCCGACCTACTTCTGCGCGCCGAACTTCGCGTTCCTGATGGTGGCGGATGCGTACGATGCGGCGTCCGCGGTGCCGGGGGTGCGCAGCGCGGAGGTCGTGCTGGAGGACCACTTCGCGTCCGAGGCGATCAACGGGGGAGTGGCCGCGCGGGCCGGTTTTGCACGGTCCTTTGACGGCGAGGCGGTCGGCGAGCTGCACGACCTGCGTGCCGACTTCCTGCGCAAGGCGGTCATGGCCGGGACCGATCAGGTCTGCCGGCCGCTGCTGGCCGCGGGCGCCGATCCGGCCGGGCTGCGGAATCTCACGCTGGGCGAGCTGCCGCCGTCCGGGCCGCTGCAGCGGCTCCGCCAGCGGCGGGTCGAGCTGGGGCTGCCGGCCGGCGACGACGCGCCGCTGGTCATTGAGCCGACGACCGGGGCACCGGTGAGCGCGGACTCGCTGCCGCTGCACCTGCGGCGCGCCCGCACCACCCGGATCAGCATCGAGTCGAACGGCAGCATCTGTCGCGGCATGCTGCGGCGCAGGTATGAGACGTCAGGACTAGGCGAGGAGGTCGACGAGCAGTGAAGGCCGTCCGGCTACATGAGTTTCACCAGTATCCCGTGATCGACGAGGTGCCCGAGCCCACGGTCAGCGGTCCGCTCGACGTCATCGTGAGGATCGGCGGCGCCGGGGTCTGCCGTACCGACCTGCACATCATGGAGGGTCAGTGGGACGCGGCCATGGGCACGCCGCTGCCCTACATCCTGGGCCACGAGAACGCGGGCTGGGTGCACGAGGTCGGCTCGGCGGTCACCAACGTGGCGGTCGGCGACACCGTGATCCTGCATCCGACGCCCACCTGCGGGCTGTGCCGGGCCTGCCGGGCGGGCGACGACATGCACTGCACCAACAGCGAATTCCCCGGGCTGTCCCGCGACGGCGGGATGGCCGAGTTCCTGCTCACCTCGGCGCGGGCCTGCGTGAAGCTCGACCCGCAGACCCGGCCGCAGGACGTCGCGGCGCTGGCCGACGCCGGGATCACCGCCTACCACGCTGTCCGCAAGGCGATCCCGCTGCTGTACCCGGGCACCACCTGCGTGCTCATGGGCGCGGGCGGGCTCGGTCACATCGGCATCCAGTGCCTGGCTGCGCTCACCGCGACCACGATCATCGTGGTCGACCGCAACCCAGAGGCGCTCAAGCTCGCCGAGCAGCTCGGCGCGGACCACACGGTGGTCGCCGACGGCGGGCAGGTCGCTGCGGTGCAGGAGCTGACCGGCGGAGCCGGCGCCGAGGTGGTGCTCGATTTCGTCGCCGAGCAGGGCGCCGAGAACGACGGGTTCGCGATGACCCGCCCGGCCGGCTCGTACTACGTGATCGGCTACGGCGGCACGTTGACTATCCCGACCCTCGACATCATCTCGACCGAGCGCAACATCATCGGGAACATCGTCGGGACCTACAACGAGCTCGCCGAGCTCATGGTCCTGGCCCAGGCCGGGAAGGTCACCCTGCACACCCGGACTTACCCGCTGGACGCCGCGGCGGAGGCCCTGGCCGATCTCGACGCGGGCCGGGTCCGCGGCCGCGCGATTCTCGTCCCCTAGGGAGGGTGATCGATGGCTAAGGAACTGCGCTTCGGCAAGGACGCACGCGGCCTGCTGCTGGCCGGGGTCGACCAGCTGGCAGAGGCCGTCAAGTCCACGCTCGGGCCCAAGGGACGCAACGTCATCCTGGAGAAGATCACCGGGTCGCCGGTCGTCACCAACGACGGGGTGACGATCGCGCGGGAGATCTACCTCAAGAACCAGTTCGAGAACATGGGCGCCCAGCTGGTCAAGGAAGCGGCGATCAAGACCAACGACATCGTGGGCGACGGCACGACCACCGCGACCGTGCTCGCCCACGCGATCGTCCGACAGGGCATGCAGGCGATCGGCGACGGCGCCAACCCGGTGCTGGTCAAGCGGGGCATCGACGTAGCCGTCGGCCGGCTGGTCGAGCACCTGCAGGGCGTCGCGCACCCGGTGGCCACCGAGCAGGACTACGCCCGCGTGGCCGCGATCTCGGCGAACGACGACGACTCGGTCGGGGCGGTCATCGCGAAGGCGCTGCACTCCGTCGGCGAAGGCGGCATCGTCACCGTCGAGGAGTCCGCCGCCCACGGGATGAGCGTGGACTTCGTCGAGGGCTTCGAGTTCGACAACGGGTACGTGTCGCCGTACATGGTGACCAACCCGGCCAGCCTGGAGGCGATCGTCGACGATCCGTACATCCTGCTGTGCAGCGAGAAGATCACCAAGGTCCAGCAGCTGATGCCGCTGCTCGACAAGATCATGCGGGCGCCGCGCCCCCTGGTGATCATCGCCGAGACCGTCGAGGGCACCGCGCTGAGCATGCTGGTGCACAACCACGTCAACGGGGTCTTCCAGTGCGTGGCGGTGAAGGCACCCGGCTTCGGGGACCGCCGGCTGCGCAAGCTGGAGGACATCGCCGCGATCACCGGCGGCTCCGTGTACAGCAGGCATTCCGGCTTCACGCTGGAGACGATGGCCGCCGACCAGCTCGGCCGGGCCTCGCAGGTGCGGGTCACCGCGGACCGCACCGCCATCATCGGCGGCAGCGGCTCCTCGGCCGACGTCGAGTTCCGGGTCGCCCAGCTGCGGGCCGAGCTGGAACGGGCCACGTTCGGGGTCGACGAGGACGTGCTCACGGAGCGGATCGGGTCGCTGTCCGGCAAGGTCGCCGTGATCAAGGTAGGGGCGCCGACCAACGCCGAGCTGAAGGAGCTGCAGCACCGGGTCGAGGACGCGCTGTCCGCGACCAGGGCCGCGATGGCCGAGGGGATCGTCGCCGGCGGCGGGGCGGCGCTGCTGCACGCCGAGAGCAGCCTGGACGACCTGCAGGTCAAGGATGACTACGCGATCGGCGTGGATATCGTGCGCCAGGCGCTGACCGAGCCGGCCTTCCTGATCGCAGCCAACGCGGGCTACTCTGGCCAGGAGGTGCTGGCCCAGATCGGGCGGCTGGGCCCCGACGAGGGGTTCGACGCGCTGCAGGGACGTTACGGCAACATGATCGAGATGGGCATCATCGACCCGCTCCGGGTGACCCGTTCGGCGTTGCAGAACGGGGCCTCGGTGGCCGGGCTGCTGCTCACCACGAACACCCTGGTGGCCGAGGAGCAGACGCCCTGGGGCGGCAGCCCCGCGCTCATGACGGAGTACGGACAGCTTGACGAGGGCCTGCACCAGCCGTCTCCGGACTCCAGCACGCCGCAGTCGCTCGGCCTCGGCCCCTCGGTCGGCTGAGGCGCCTGCGGATGGCCGTCGCGGGGACCCCCGTTCAACCCCCGGCCGCGGAACAAGCTCCGCAAGTAGTGCCCGATCCGGCCAGCCTGGTGTCCCCGGGGGTAGCACCGCAGAGCGGGCTGCAGCTGCTGCGCTCGCGCGGGCGGACCCGTGGTGTCGTGGCCCTGCTCGGCCCGGCGTTCGTCGCTGCGGTCGCCTACGTCGACCCGGGCAACTTCGCCACCAATTTCTCGGCCGGGGCGAGTTTCGGCTATGCGCTCGTGTGGGCGGTCGTGGTCGCCAACCTGATGGCCATGCTGGTGCAGTACCTGTCCGCCAAGACCGGGGTCGCGACCGGGCGGGACCTGCCGGAACTGTGCCGCGACCATTTTGGCCGGGTCGCGCCGGTGGCCCTGTGGGCCCAGGCCGAGCTCATCGCCATGGCCACCGACCTGGCCGAGTTCATTGGCGCCGCGCTCGGGCTGAACCTGCTTTTCCACGTGCCGCTGCTGGCGGCGGGGCTGATCACGGCGGTGGTCGCGTTCGGCATCCTGGCCCTGGAGCAGCGCGGCTACCGGCCGTTCGAGCTGGCGATCGCCGGCCTGCTCGGCATCGTCTTCCTCGGGTTCGCCTACGACCTGGCCGCCGTCCGAGCCAGCCCCCGGGGCATCGCGGCCGGGTTCGTCCCCGGCCTGGCCAGCGACCGGCTGCTGCTGGTATCGGGGATCATCGGGGCGACTGTGATGCCGCACGTCATCTACCTGCATTCCGCGCTGACGAAGTCCCGGGTGAGCTGCCGTGACGACGCCGAGCGGCGCGAGCTGCTGCGCTTCCAGCGGCTCGACGTAGTCGTCGCGCTCGGCGCGGCCGGCCTAGTCAACCTCGCGATGCTGTTCGTGGCCGCCTCGGTGTTCCACCGCACCGGTGCGTCGCACGTCGACTCGATCGAGGCCGCGCACGCCGGGCTGGGCCGGCTGGTCGGCGGCGGCGCCGCGCTGGCGTTCGCCGTTGCGCTGCTCGCGTCGGGGCTGTCGTCGTCGAGCGTGGGTACCTACGCCGGCCAGGTGGTCATGCAGGGCTTCGTGCGCCGCCGCATTCCGCTGTTCGCCCGCCGCGGCCTCACCATGCTGCCCGCGCTCGTGGTGCTCGGGCTCGGCCTGCCCGCCACGGACAGCCTGGTGATCTCGCAGGTGGTGCTGTCCTTCGGCATCCCGTTCGCGCTGCTGCCGCTGGTGATGCTGACGCGCCGCGCCGACATCATGGGCCCGCTCGTCAACCGCCGCCCCACCACCGTGGCCGCCGCCTGCATCGCCGCGATGATCATCGCACTCAACCTCTACCTGCTCTACGCCACGTTCGCCGGGTAGCCTCCGCCCCAGGCGGGGCTCATGGCTCATCGGGCGGGCGGCGCGTAGCGTGCCGATCCCCATGAACGACACCACGCTGCGTCCCGCGCTCACGCGGTCGGGCCCGGGGCCGGCGGCCGGTCCGCGGCGGCCGCGCGCCGGTCGCTGTCCAGCTCGCGCAGCCGGTTCATGGCGGGCACCGCGGCCGCGAGGTTGGCGGCCTCGTCGTCCGGGAGCTTGTCGATCAGGTCGCCGAACGCCCGGGCGCCGGCCCGGCGCCGGGCGAGCATGTAGTCGGACCCGGCGGCGGTCAGGGCCACCAGCACCACCCTCTTGTCGGACGGGTCGGGCCGCCGCTGGGCCAGGCCGGCCTGCTCCAGCCCGGTCACGAGCACGCTCATCGACGGCTGGGTCACCCCCTGGATCATCGCCAGGTCGGTGAGCCGGCGAGCGCCCGTGCGGTCCAGCGTGGACAGCGTCGATGCGGCAGTGAGGCTGATCTCGCGGGGGCCGTTGCGCACCGCCAGGATGACCAGCCCGTACAGCGCCTCGCCGATGGCGTCCCGGCTCTCCTCCCGGCTCCGCTCCATGCTCACGTGGTCCCTCGGCCGGGCGTCTCGCTCCGCTGCGTATCGTTCTGGCATCTAATAAGCATAGGTCAATCTATATAGATGCATTATGTACAACCCTCGGATCAGGACCGGGTCTCGGCGAGGTGCGTCCTGATGATGGAGCCGAAGTCCGGGTCCGGGGTAAGGCCCAGCCGGACCGCGCGGTCGGCCCGGACGCGAGCGGGCCAGTTCGTCACCATTCCCGCCACCGCCGGGTCGGGAACCCAGTCGATCAGCGCGCTCACCTCGGGCCCGGCCGCCCGCTCCAGCGCGGCGACCATGTCCGCGACCGTCACGGTCAGAGCCGGCAGGCTGACCGCGGTGCGGCCGCCCCAGGCCTCCTCGGACGACGTGGCGGCGCGGAGCAGCCCCTCGATGGCTCGCGCGGGCGAGATGATGGCTGCCTCGGTCCGCGCGTCGACCGGGCAGGTCGCGCGCTCGCCGGCCAGCGGCTCCCGGATGATGCCCGACAGGAAGCCGGTCGCCGCGCCGTTGGGCTTCCCCGGGCGCACGCTGACGGTCGCCAGGCGGACGGCCCGGCCGCGCAGGAATCCCTTGCGGGTGTAGTCGGCCAGCAGCTGCTCGCCGATGACCTTCTGCGCACCGTAGCTGGTCTGCGGGTTCGGCAGGGTGTGATCGTCGATGACCGCCGGGAGCGGGTGCTCGCCGGATCCCCCGAAGACAGCCAGGGAACTGGCGAACACCACGACCGGGCTCGTCCCGAGCGCACGGCACGACGCGAGCAGTGACTCGGTGCCGCGCAGGTTCGTCCGCAGGCCGAGGTCGAAGTCCGCCTCGGATTCCGCGCTGACCGCCGCGGCGAGATGGAAGATCACGTCAGCCCCGGCGAGCGTCTCCGGCCCGCTGCGCGCCGGGTCGAGCAGTTCGCCGAGGTCGCCGTGGATTCCGGCGACCCGCCCGTCCGCGGCGAGATCCGCCGGAACCGGCGCCCGGTCGACGAGCGTCACCCGCCCGAGCGGCCGCGCCTCGCCGCCTGCCACGCCGAGCGACCCCGCACCCAGCAGTGTCCGCGCCAGGCGCGAGCCCAGGAAGCCCGAGCCCCCGGTGACCACCACGTTCACCACGGCGCCTCCCATCTCCGTCTCCCCGGCGACGCGGCCTGAGCAGGAAGCCGGTCTGTCAGGTGCGGTGGTCGAGGGCACGCCTGGTCAGGACGCGGGCCAGGTGCTGGCGGTAGGCCCGGTCGGCGTGCACGTCCTCGCCCGGCTCGGTGCCCTCGGCGGCCAGCAGGGCGGCCTCGGCGGCGCTGGCGCCGTCGGCGAGGGCCTGCTCGGCGGCACGCGCGCGGAGCGGGACCGGGCCCATGTTCGCCAGCGCGATCCGGCCGTCGATGGCGGCCGCGCCGACGATCGCCCAGTCGTTGGCCCGCCGGACGAACTTCTGGTAGCCCCAGGGTGCACCCGGGCGGCGCGGCACGCGGGCCGCGGCGACCAGCTCGCCCGGCTCCAGGGCGGTCTCGAAATACCCGGCGAAGAAGTCCTCTGCCGCGACATTCCGGGTGCCGCCCTGACCGAGCAGGTCCACCGATCCGCCGAGGGCGACCAGCGCCATCGGCAGGTCGGCCGCCGGATCGGCGTGGGCCAGCGAGCCGCCGATCGTCCCGCGGTGCCGGATCTGCGGATCGCCGACCTGCGCGGCGGAATGGGCCAGCAGCGGCGCCTCGGCCCGAACCAGATCGGAGGCCGCCAGGAAGGCGTGCAGCGTGGCCGCGCCGATCACGAGCTCGTCGCCCTCGACCCGGATCCCGATCAGTTCCGCCAGCCCGCCGATGTCGATGAGCACCGAAGGGGCCGCCAGGCGGAGCTTCATCATCGGCAGCAGCGAGTGGCCGCCGGCCAGCAGCTTCGCGTCGTCGCCGAAGCTCTCCAGCAGGTCCAGGGCGTGAGCCGCCGATTCCGCGGCGACGTAGTCGAACGGCGCGGGGATCATCCGGCGACCTCCGCGGGCAGGGTGTCGACCGGCGCGGCGGGCTCGGTATCGACCGGCACGGCTGTTTCAGTCGGCGCCGCGGACGCCGCAGCGGCGGCCGCCAGCACCGCGCGGACGATGTTGTGATACCCGGTGCAGCGGCAGAAGTTGCCCTCCAGGCCCTCCCGGACCTCGGTCTCGGTCGGGTCCGGGTTCTCCGAGAGCAGGCCGACGGCCGCCATCACCATCCCCGGGGTGCAGAACCCGCATTGCAGGCCGTGCTCCTGCCGGAACGCGGCCTGCACGGGGTGCAGCTCGCCGTCGGCCGCGAGGCCCTCGGCGGTGGTGACCTGCTGGCCCGCGGCCTGCACGGTCAGCACGGTGCACGACTTCACCGACGTTCCGTTCAGCAGGACCGTGCAGGCCCCGCACGAGGTGGTGTCGCAGCCGACGTTGGCGGCCCGCAGGCCGCACACCTCGCGCAGGTAGTGCACGAGCAGCAGCCGCGGCTCGACCTCGTCGGATCGGTGCTGCCCGTTAACGGTGAGCTCGGCCCGCATCTACGCATTCTCCGATCCGGTGCTGGAACCGCCCGCGCCAGAGCCGGCGGCCGCCTGAATGGCTTGCCATACTCGCTGTGGCGAGGCGGGCATGTCGATGTGCCGGACGCCGAGGTGGGCGAGCGCGTCGACGACCGCGTTCTGCACCGCCGGTGTGGCGCCGATCGTCCCCGCCTCGCCTATGCCCTTGACCCCGAGCGGGTTGTAGCTGGTCAGGGTCTGCATGTCGGCCAGCTCGAAGCTCGGCACCTCGGTAGCCGACAGGAACGGGTAGTCGGCGAAGCTCGCGGTCAGCGGGTTGCCGTCGCCGTCGTAGACGACCTCCTCCAGGAACGCCTGCGCCGCGCCCTGGGCGATGCCCCCGTGCCGCTGCCCCTCGGCCAGCAGCGGGTTGAGCACGAACCCGGCGTCGTCGACGGTCACCACCCGGCGCAGCACCACCTTGCCGGTCTCGGTGTCCACCTCGACGACCGCCAGGTGCGACCCGAACGGGAAGGTCGCGCCGGGCGCCGAGAACACGGTGCGCACCAGCAGCCGTTCTTCCTCGGCCAGCCTGGTCAGCGGGACCGAGGCGTCCGGGTCGCCAGCCACGGCGAACGTGCTGCGCTCCACGTCGAAGCGCAGGTCCGCCGGGCTGGCCTCCAGCTCGGCGGCCGCGCGCTGCCGCGCCACCTCGATCAGCTCCTGGGCCGCCTGCCGCACCGCGGAGCCGCCGTGCTGCAGGCTGCGCGAGCCGCCCGTGCCGCCGCCCTGGGGGACCAGGTCGGTATCGCCCCACTTCAGCGTGATCTTGTCCACCGGGATGCCGAGCTCCTCGCTGGCCAGCATCGCCCACGCGGTCGCGTGGCCCTGGCCATGCGGTGAGGTGCCGGTGAGGATCGTGGCGGTCCCGTCGGGATGAACCTCGACGGTGGCGTTCTCCTCGGGAGCCTGCGGCCCGCCGTCGCCCATGCCGGTGATCTCGACGTAGCTGGATAGCCCGATGCCCAGCGCGATCACGTCGCCCCGGGCGCGGCGCTCGGCCTGCTCGCGGCGCAGATCCTGGTAGCCGGCCGCGGCGAGCACCTTGTCGAGGGCCGTGGCGTAGTCGCCAGTGTCGTACAGCGCCCCGAACGCGGTCCGGTGCGGCTCGGTGAACGGCGGCAGCAGGTTGCGCCGCCGGACGTCGGCCGGGTCCATGCCGATCTCCGCGGCGAACAGGTCGATGGCCCGCTCGACCGCGGCCGTGGCCTCCGGCCGGCCGGCGCCGCGGTACGCGCCCACCGGGGTGGTCGTGGTCACCACGCTCCTGGCCACCGCCTCGGCCTGGCCGATCGCGTACGGGCCGGGCGTCATCATGATCGTTAGGTAAGGGAGCATTGCGCCGATCCTGGGATAGGACCCGGCGTCCTGGACGATCTCCAGCCGGTAGGCCAGCACGGTCCCGTCCCGCCTGCCGCCGATCGTGACCGTCTGCTGCTGCGCCCGGCCGTGGGTCATCGCGATCAGGTTCTCGTACCTGGTCTCGCTCCAGCGCGCGGGGCGGCCGAGCCGCCGCGCCACCCAGGCCACCACGGCGTGCTCGGGGTCGGCGCCAAACTTCGCGCCGAACGCGCCGCCGACATCGGGGGTGATGATCCGGACCTGCTCCTCCGGCAGGCCGAGCAGAAGGGCCAGGCCCGAGCGGGTGCCCTGCGCTCCCTGGTTCGGGATCCACGCGGTCAGCCGCCCGTCCTCGCCCCAGGCGGCCGCGGCGGCGCGGGTCTCCATCGGGGCCGGCGCCACACGCTGGTTCACGATCCTGCGCGCGGTGACGACCTCGCAGCCGTCGAACAGGTGGTCATCCAGCGTGCTGGCGTCGCCGAAGTTCGCCGCGATGTTGGTGCCGGCCTCCTCGAAGAGCAGGACCTCGTCCGATGCGGCGGCGGCGAGGTCGACCACCGCGGGCAGCGGGTCATAATCGACCTCCACGAGCTCCATGGCGTCCTCGCCCTGGTAGGCCTGCTCGGTGACCACGACGGCGACCGGCTCGCCGACGTGGCGCACCTTGCCCGACGCCAGGACGCCCCGGGTCATGTGGTCGTTCATCAGTCCCGGCATCATCGGAGGGATCGCGGGAAGATCGTCGAGGTCGGCGGCGGTGAACGCGGCGACCACGCCCGGGGCGGACAGCGCCGCGGTGACGTCGACCGCGCGGATCCTGGCGTGCGCGATCGGGGAGCGCACGAAGAACACCTGGCAGGCGCCGGCGAGCCGCTCATCCACGACATCGTCGGTGTACACGCCGCCGCTGGTCAGAAAGCGCGGATCCTCCGTCCGCAGGACGCGGGTGCCCAGGATGCTCACCGGCGATCAGCTCCCCTCGAACCCGGCGCCGGCCACCTCGACGGGCCGGCCTGCCGCAGCAGTGGTCCTCGTGACGCCGCGACGGTCAGATAGCCACCGCCCGACGGCTGAACGCGGTCTCTGCATCTCAGAGATGATCGTGCCCGCCGCGCCCCGGAAGGTCAAACCGAGCGCCAGGACGGGTTCGCCCGCCGCTGCTCCGGCCGAAAATCGGTTTCCGGGCCGCGCGCTTCGTGGCTAGCATTCGGATGCCGGCCCCGCAGCCCCCAGAGTCAAGATCGGAAGTCAGTCATGTTCGCGCGTGCGCTCGTGCGCCGCTTCCCGGTGCTCGGGTACCGCGATTTCCGGCTGCTGCTGGCTGACCGGCTGCTGGCGCCGTTCGCGTTCGCGTTCTCGCTGGTCGGAGTGTCGTTCGCGGTGCTGTACGCGACCGGGTCCACGGCCGACCTCTCGTACGTCCTGGCCGCGCAGATCGCGCCGTCACTCGTCTTCTCCCTGGTCGGCGGGGTCATCGCGGACCGGATCCCGCCGCAGTGGGTGATCATCGCCGGCAACGTCATGATCGCGGTTGGCGAGGGGGCGTTCGGCATCCTCGTCCTGGCCGGCCGGCCGGCGTTGTGGCAGATGATCGTGCTCGAGGCGGTAACCGGCACCGGCCTGGCGATCTTCTACCCCGCCTCGCAGGCCCTGCTGCCCCGGCTGGTACCTGCCGGACTGCTGCAGCAGGCCAGCGCGGTCAGCCGTCTGGCGATGAACGCCGGCCAGATGGGCGGTGCCGTCATCGCGGGCCTGTGCGTCGCGGCGTTCGGTCCCGGCTGGGCGCTGGCCGCCTGCGGGGTCGGCATGCTGGGCTCGGTCCCGATGCTGCTGAGCATCCGGGCGGTCGGCCCGGCGGGCTCCCAGCCGGCCGCGACGCCCGGCTTGGCCGCCCGGGGCGGGGGAATGGTCCGCGACCTGCGCGACGGCTGGTCGGAGTTCCGCTCGCACACCTGGCTGTGGGTGATCGTGGCGCAGTTCGGCGTGGTCATGATGGCGTGGTACGGCGCGTTCCAGATCCTCGGGCCCGTGGTGGCCAGGGCGCACCTCGGGGGACCGGCGGCC
>Ga0209648_10001514_pt1 | contig 18878 bp, 24 predicted proteins | sample GraSoi2013_115cm_FD_185830 | JGI IMG/M metagenome (GOLD analysis project Ga0209648, IMG submission 185830) | Grasslands soil microbial communities from the Angelo Coastal Reserve, California, USA - Sample 9_17_2013_115cm (SPAdes) (version 2) | ecosystem: Environmental > Terrestrial > Soil >...
ATGCAGGCGGCGCGCGTGCTCGACGGGAAAGTGTTTGTCATTCCCCGCCCACAGCACCAGCGTGGGGCACTCGATCTTCTTATAAAGATCGGGCAGTCGAGGTAGCGTCCCCTGGTAGCCCGCGCACATCTTGGCGATGTCGCTTCTCACCTCAGCGCGACGGAAGCAGTTCCAGAAATCAGCGTGCAATTCCGCGGGCAGCCGCGCTCCCCGTGGAAGAAAAGTTCGCTCTGCCCGCGCGAAGACCACGCGAGGCAGATTCCGCAGGATAAATCGGTTCCAGCCGAATTTTCTAAGCACGCTAATTTCCCAGGAAGTCTCTGCATCCCACAGAACCAGTGAGTTCATAGCCACAACACTGGCCACTCGTTGCGGATTCTGTGCGGCGTAAGCCAGGGCCGGCTGAGCACCCATGTCCATGGCTACTAAATGAGCGAGATCCAGCTTCCAGTGATCAAGGAGCGTGCCGATCCTTTCGCCCATATGCATGGGAGTGGCGCCGCCGAGCCACCGATCGCTTTCACCCATACCCGGCCAGTCGACAGCAATTACTTGAAAGCTGGTGGCGAGGCGCGGCGCCAGTTCGCACCAGATCTGAAGGTTATCCGGATAGCCGTGCAACAGTAGCACCGGCGGCCCGAGACCCATGCGCGCCACGCGCAGCTTACGGCCGCCTTCCAGGATTTCGATGGAGGTAGGCAGCATCAGCAAAGGTCCTCATGCAACGCCTGGGCCGAGAGCACGCCAGAGATGGAGCAGAAGCTGACCCACTGGCCGGGATGGGTTGCACTGCCGGCAAGATAGAGGCCTTTTACGTAAGGGCTGCGATGGGCGAGCCGTCCAGCGCGCATGAACGATGCAGTCATCACCGGATTCATGCTGTTGTTGTACAAGTGGAAATCTGCGCCCCATTGGGCGGGTATGCGGGTCTGCAAGACTTTAAAGTCGGTGATACCCTCCTGCCACCACTTTTCATCTAACAACCGCTTGAGGATCGCGGTCTGTCCTGCGGCTCCCATCGCGGTGGCGCGGCCGTGGTCGAGAGGCATCAGCAGTCGTGCTGGGTGCCAGTCACCGAGCACCAGTTCCGGCTCCATCACCGTTGGTGTGATGAACAACCGGCAGGCATCCTGTTCATCGGACAAAGAAAATTTCAAATAGGGCGAAGAGATGGTTCCGCGAACACCCAGGTAAGCGCAGATACCCGGAGATTGCAGAGTCAGCCGGGCCATCTGCGCTTTGATGGAGGCTGAAAGTGATGGCAGCAGCTCGACGTAGGTACCCACGCCTCCGCAGCTGGCGACGACGGCGTCGCATCCGATGTATTCGGTGCTCTGGGTTTCAACCCCGGTGACCTGATCGTCTTTGCAGCGAATGAAGCGTGCTTTGGTTTCATAGCGAAGCTCCACTCCTGCTGACTCGGCGATACTGGCTAGTATCTCCGGAAGTTTTCCAATGCCACCCACCGGGTAATACGATCCCACGCCATGAATCAGGCCGGGCACAAAGGCCATCGGAGCGGGCGCGCTGCGCATGCGCTGCCCGGCAACATGGGTCCAGATTCCGATGGCATTCACCACGGGAGTTGGTAAACCGGCGCGAGAAAGCACGCTGTGCAACGAGCGCAGGAGAAAGGGCAGGTGCCGCCAAGCACCGGTGCGCAGCAATCCGCCAGGTCCAGGCCTAGACATGGTGAGCAAGGGGCTGAGCCGGTGGTAGATCTTGCTGGCCGAATTCACAAACTGTATGTAGCGGTTACCCGAGCCGGGCCATTGCTGTTCCATTGCCGAGGCCGTCTGTTGCAGGTCGGCATAGAAGTGCACGACCGATCCGGTCTGCTCCGCCACGCGATAGACGTGTTGGATGCGCCGCAGTTCAATTCGCCGGTGCACATCGATGCCCAGGTCCTGGAACGCCCACTCCAATCCAGGAAGATCAAGCAGGATGTACGGACCGGCATCAAAGCGAAAGCCACTGTGATCAAAACCTGAAGCGAGGCCCCCGGGCACGTCTCTCGCCTCTAGCACGGTTACGCGGTGGCCAAGTTGGGCAAGTTTGATCGCGGCACTCAATCCGCCCATTCCCGCACCGATCACGATGATCTTTTTCATTTCGGTGGGTGTAGTCCTAGTACAAGCTGTGCAGTGCGGCGGCAGAAACGAAGCACCAGACCTTCGCGGCCGAGCGGTGGAAAAGCGTCTTTGTCCATGGCGGGGACAAACAATGCCCCGCGTCCACTGGCCAGAACATAAACGGGAAAGGACATTAGGCTCAGAAACGCCGACACCTCATCGTCGTATGGACCGTGCCAGGCAACGGGTTCGTCCGCACCTCGGACTTCCGGCTGGCCTGCACTGCTTCCGAACCAGTGACAGGCGGCGTTCACGATGTCGGAGTCGCGCGGGTTCTCGACTCCAATGTGGCGCAGAACCACCGTATCAAGGGCCAGAGCGTCAGCACTGGCATAGAGCCGGCGGGGTATTCTTGGCCTGGAACAGCCCATGACCCCGATCAGGCCGTCCGCTGCAGAGTCATAAGCGTCGAGCAACGCGAAGTGCGGTGGAAACTCGTCGAGGAGCATCATGATGGCGGTGAGGCGGTGGGCCTGCCGCTCTGTAAAGATGAAATCATGGCAACGCGCACCTACTCCTTCAACGTTACCCAAGGCAAGATAGGCTACGTGGGAAGGATGGCTGCGAAGCTTTCCGAAGGTGATCCTGAAATCCGCCTCCTTCCATGTTTTGCCGACGCCGTAGACAGCCATGCCACGAAAATATTCGTGGGCAATCTGCTCCTGAGTGGTGTCGACAATGCGATAGTGCGGCGACTGGTATCCAAAATAGCGGGCAACATCCTCTACCGTGCGGTTACGGTAGAAGTAGTCGTAAACATTTCTTCCTTCCACGACGGAAACGTCGCGACAGCCCAAAGCCACAAGATGTTCGGCCAGCGCCGAAACCAGCTCGGGGTCGGTTATGACCGAGGTATCACGGCGGTCATAGCCCAACATGAAGGTCACCTTAATCACTACATGAAACTCTGCAAGGCTCTTGTTCAGTTTTTGCGAGCGAGCTTCCAGGGCGGCTGCCAGACCAGAGTCCACGAGTAATTCGCGAAACAGTGGCAGCTTTTCCTCGGCAGTTGAGCCGGACGCTACCCAGAGCGGCGCCCCGCTGCCCAGTGGGTTCTGTGCGGCGAGTTTTCTGCGGGAGCGCGGAAGAAAGACTTCACCCACGGCACCGATCTTTTCCGCCAAGGTCTCGACGGTTTCGCCGGGAACGAGCCGGTTCTGCTGGTCGAGCGCGTCGGCGATAATGGTGAATATCTTTTCGTGGCGGGCCTCATCTTCCTGCACCCGCGTGAAATCGGCGTGCATTTGTGCGCTGATATTGGGTTGTGACAGTGCCAACTCGGCCAGCCGGCTCCAGCACAGACATGCCGTCTTTTCCGCGTCAATGTTGAAGAGACAGAAATCGCGAAAGCTGCCGTAATCCAGGTGTTGGTTCACGTCGCGGGGGACCCTGCCGATGGCTACGCCACCCCAAGTGATGAGCGTGGCAAGGGCACGGGAGAAGGGAGCTTCAGACCAGCGAACGTGCTGCCGAACGGAGCTCGACCATCCGCCCACGGCTCCGGCGAACTGGCGGGCAAAGGTCTGCGTGCGCAAAAGTGGACCGCCAAGCTTGAGAAGCACGCCACGGATGTAGATGGCGTGCATCTCCTCGTCCTTCCAGGCCCATACTAGCGCGTGATGGATCAAATCACGGATCTCGGGCGGGATAGGCATGGCCGCCAGTCGGCGGAGAAATACCTCTTCCCGGTAGGCCACGGAGACGATCTCTTCCCGCTCCAGCGACAGCAGGCACAGGAAAATCATTTCGCGCCGGGGCCGCTTGGAATACCTAAGCCGCAATTCCTCCAGTTCGCGAACAAACTCCTCGTAGACAGCCCCCACGTGTCTTCTCCTGCTGGAATCTCGTTATGTTGCCAAGCAACCTTGCGATCAGATGGACTCAGGAGTGTACCTGCAACCTGCAAGCGCGGAAAAGGGGAAAGTGCGAAAGCCAAATCAGAGTGATTTATCTCTACGGCCACGCGTTATCGCGGATGGGCGCTGACCTTACCGCTTTAGCGTTTTCCGTCGTTTGGGTGCAGCCGATTGGCCGCGGCCTCGTGATTGTGCCCGGATCACGTTAGGGCAAACAAGAATAATCCTTCTGGAACGAAAGGTGGTTTTACAAACGGCTGGATGGGGATCACTGACGAAGTCAGGGTTCCGCCGCGTAAGAGTTGGCTTGTCGAAGTGGGCGAAGTCACGCTTGCTGCGGAGTCAACACTTCAAACGTATGCTTCCTCTAATACTTACCCTGGAACACACCATCCACGAAGCACCGCCACACTCTCTGTTGACTCCTTGCTTTATTTTCCAGCAAGTTAACGCGCGGAAACCAAAGTAGCTGTATAGCTACCGGAATCCCACAACCCGCCTGTTTTCGGCGGGAGCCCTACAGCAACCCAAATTGCTGTACAGCACCCTCCCAGGGGTGGCGTGTCATTCTTCAGCCGCTGCGAAGCAGCGTGCCAGACCGTCACTCCAAACTCCCGTCACTCCAAACTACGATTCTCGGGCAAGTGCGGAGCGACGACTGGATGGTGGAGAAACCAGGACCACAAACCCTCGTCTGACCGCAAATCGTCCCCGCCGTCGCGGTAGCCAAATTGACGACGACTGGCCGTATACCCGAACTGCAAGAATCGCAGGTCCCCCTATAGCCGAAAGCCCGCTCTAATGTCGGAGGCACTGCCAAAGGGAGTGGCTCGGCTCCAACTGAGGTTGGAGAAATGGCGCCAAATGGAAGCTGCCAGGCCATCTTTCCGACAGCCCGCTTTGTTTCCTTCACGAAATGCCGATGGGCTTTCGAGGCCCCGAGAAGAGATCCAACAATAAAGGTCATACCCAAGAGACAAATTCCTGCGGTCTGGATGCACGATTTGTACCAGTAGGGATCGGTGGCGCGGTCCGGTATCCATCGCTGCCCGGATAGCGAAAGGGCCAACAGTCCAACGAGAACTCCCAGCGCGACGATGAGCCAGCTGGCGGCCTTTCTGGCGAACACTGATTTCGGACCGAAGGGTAATCCTCGCTGACGGTTACCGTCGACCGACTGCTGCGCAAGCTGAGCCCCCCATCTTCATGGAGCATCCGGCGCATGTGCGGCTCGCTATAATGCTCTAGGTCTCACACTTTGCGAGTCCCACTTCGAACTATGCACTTCAGCGGACTTCGGCAAGCGCTTCGTCGACTGATAAAGAGTCGTGGCTTTTCCTTTTCCGTTATTTTGACGCTGGGGTTGGGAATTGGCGCAACAGTTTCCGTCTTCAGCGTCATTGACGCAGTCCTGATTACACCGCTGCCTTATGCCGATCCCTCGCGCCTGTTCAGCATTTTTCAAAGCACGAGAGCAAATGATGAAGCGGAACAAGAGGATTTCTCTCCGGCAAATTTCCTCGACTTTCGCCGGCAGAACCACGTATTTAGCGAACTCGCCGCCTCTTGCGGCTTTCATTAAAACCTCACTGGCAACGGCCAACCGAGACATCTAAGCGGAGTCGCAACTACTCCCTCCCTCTTCCCCATTCTTGGTATCCGACCCGCACTCGGCCGAATCTTTTTGCCGGACGAAGATCGTTATTCATCGCCTCACGTCGTGCTTTTGAGTCACGACCTCTGGTCGGGAGAGTTCCACGGCGATCCCCACATCGTCGGAAAAACCATTTCTTTGAACGGCGATCCTTACTACGTCGTAGGCGTCCTGCCTCGCGGTTTCACTGGCCTGGGTGGCGACGAGGCCGACGTCTGGATTCCTCTGCAACAGCAGGTACGCCCGGACCGGATGCTCTCGCGCGATCAACACTATCTCAGCGTGGTGGGACGCTTGCTTCCCGGAATCACGATTGATCAAGCGCGGGCCGACATGAACCGTATCGCGACCCAGTTACGCGCGCAATATCCGTATTCGGACAACGGCGCCGGCGCCGTCGCCGCGGTCATGCCTTTGCAGCAAGCCCTAGTTGGTGAAACGAAAAGTGGCTCTGAGCAGGAATCTGTAACGTGTCCAGATTAAATGAGGGTTTTGATTTGCTAGAACTCTGGGTACACTTCGCAGGATGGGGGAGACAGACTGGACCAGAGTGCTGGGGTGGCCCGGGTATCGGGTCTATCGCCACGAAATCAACGAAGCCGCTAAAACGCTGAAGCTGTGGGTACGGCGAAAACGAGGGAATCGGAAATTGGTCTGTTCCGGGTGTGGGCGGAAGCTGAGCGAAATGTACGACACCTACGAACGGGAGGTGCGGGATCTGCCCTGCTTCGAATTTCGCACCACGGTGGTGATCGAGCTCTACCGCGTTCGCTGCCCGGATTGCGGAGTGAAGACGGAGAAGGTGCCGCAGCTGCCGAGCAAAGCGCCTTTCAGCAAGCGCTTTGAAGAGGCGGTAGGGCTGGCCTGTGAGAGTGCGGCGGTACGGCGCGTGGCCCGGCAGTTCGGGCTGTCGCCGAGCACTGTGCGGGCCCTGGATGTGCGTTATCTGAAACGCTGGGCGGCGAGTCGACGGAAACCGGCTCTGCGGGACATGGGAATCGATGAGATCTATCTAGGCAAGAAGCAAAAATTCCTAACGGTGGTGAGCAATCTAGAGACGGGCGAGCCTTTGTGGTTCGGTCGAGAACGAAAGAAAGAAACTCTGGATGAGTTCCTGGGGCAGCAGTTAAGTGCCTTCCAGCGTAGGGTGATCCGCGCCGCCTGCGTCGATATGTGGGAGCCCTTCCGGCAAAGCCTGGAGCAATGGATACCGAAGTGCCAGATCATCTATGACAAGTTTCACATTTTGCAGCACGCGGGCAAGGCGGTGGATGAAGTACGGCGGGCGGAGTTCTTCCGCAAAGGCGGTCCAGCGCGAGACATCGTCCGAGGAAAACGCTGGTTATTGCTGAGCAGCTGGATCAATCTGGACCGGCGGGCGAAACGGCAGCTCAATCAACTATTCGCCTTAAACCGAAGAGTGATGAAAGCGTACTTGTTGAAAGAAAGCCTAACTCGACTTTGGGACTATACCTACGAAGGAGCTATGCTGCGCTACTTACAAAACTGGATCGACCAACTGCGCTGGCAGCGACTCGCCCCCATGGAGAAGCTGGCGGCCATGCTGCTCAAGCACCTGGAAGGGATTCTGAATTACTGCAGGACCAAAGTCCCAATGGGCGTGGTAGAAGCCGTGAACGGGAACATCAAGGCACTGCTTCGACGCGGGCGTGGCTACCGGGACCTGAACTATTTGTTACTGAAGGCGCAACGTTTGGCCGTCACGAAGACTGAATTCGTTGCTTTTAAGAAAGCCGCGTAGAATGCGCACTTCTACAGATTCTTGTGCAGAACCCAAAAAGGAGGCACCATGCACATGCTTGTCAGTAAGTCCCCTAGCGCCTGGATTTGCGCTGTACTTTTTCTGCTTGTTGCTGCTGCGCAGGCAGAAACCTTGCGGGTCAACTGCAACAGCAAGAAGGGCCTGACGCACATCTCGCAGGCGATCAACATTCTTCAGCACGCTGAGTCGCCGGGTTCGAGCACGATTTTGGTTTCCGGGACCTGCAACGAGAACGTTGTCATCCAGAGCCTAGATAACCTGACTCTCACAGCGCAAGCGGGGGCGTCAATCAACGATAGCTCGGAAGGCAATGCTGACGTCATCGATATCGGCGACTCTCGGCGCGTCTCCATTAGCGGCTTTACCATCAACGGTGGCGCCAACGGTGTGGTCTGCTTCGGTGCCAGCCTGTGCAGGTTCAGCGGAAACACGGTCCAGGGTTCGGCAAACTACGGAGTTGTAGTCAACGAATCGCAGGCGACCTTCACTGGGGACACGCTGCAGAACAACGGGGGCCGCGGCCTCTCGGTGATCGACCACGGTACGGCTAACGCCTTCGGCATCAGCGTGCAGGGGAACGGGGACGGTATCGTTCTGAATTCCGGAGCTTACGTCGTTATCGGGAACTCTACGATTCAGAACAATCAGCGCTTCGGGATTCTGGCGAGTAATCACTCGACCGTACGCTGTCTGCCTTGCACAATCACCAACAACTCCAACGATGGCGTTCGCCTCCAGAAGGAGTCGGAGGGGGCTTTCGATTTTGGTGGCAACGCCCTTACAGGTAACGGAGGCGCCGGCGTGACCCTGCTGGATCTCTCGTTCGCCTCCTTCGACCCGGGAGACGTCATCACCGGCAACGTGGGTGGAACCGACGTAGTCTGCAACCCGCAATTCAGCGCGACTCGTGGAGCGCTCACCAACATTGGAGGCGGTAAGACGAACTGCACCGAGCCCTAGTGTTTGCGTGCCCTCGGATCGTGGGACGAGGCGACAAGCCACTGGTCCTGTTGAAGAATGCCTGCGATTGGTCGAGAAGACGCCCATGCCTCTGGTCTCGCCACAATCGCACCCCTCGTGTCGGGTGCAATACACCCCAAGAGCGGCGGAGTATCTATCGCAGATTGTCGCTGAGAGCTGCGCAGGACACGGTAGCTGACGATCACGGTAGGGATGGTTCCGCGAACAACGCCGTGAAAAAGCCACCACCGAAGCCTACGACCGAAGGTATTAGCGGGTTCATCAGAACCTCCCTTTGGCTTGATGGCGCATCATCCCGGCCCACTGGTGAGATAGCATCGCCATTTCGCCAACAACCTGGTACTGAGATCGCGGTAGGGATACCGCTCACGCGGTACCCCCCCGCGCGGACCCGGACGGGTGCTCGTTAGCGCATCCGGTTCTTATCGCGGATGACTGGCGGCAAAGCGAACTGCCGGGTAAGGATGGAGCACTCGCGGTTGAGGGAGCCATTGGTCAGCCAGGGCGAGAACACGCGTCCATGAGATCGGGCGTTTCTGGCTGCGGCGGCGGAGTGTACGCCACGACTGCCCCGTGATCCGATCCCGGAATACGCCGAGACTGTCGAGATTCCCCGGTACCGCGTAGTAGTTGAAGTGGCCCTGCATGATCGACTTGAGCCAGCATTGTCGACTGCTCCATCGGCGTCCTTCCCTCCCCATTCTCCGCCAATGAGTTCCCGTCTTTGTTCGAATGGTTCATAGGTACTATTCCGCCGTGTGACTCCTCGGAAACGTACGCGCGGGCCGTGCGGCTCTTGCCTTCGCCCGCCGACCTGCTGCCTGGTTGAGCCGCAGGTGCCTCCGAGGTCTCCCGGTTCTCGTGCATGAAGTTTCTAGGCGTGTCTGGGATCTTCGACTACGCCGGACTGGGCAGGAACTCGCGCTAACGCTCCCGCTCATGTTGCCTTCCGCGCATTACAAAGACGTCGGCGTCCGGATTGCATCTTTTCGAAGCTCGATCGCCCACCCCGCCTATCCCCTGTCTACGCTTCGCTGGGTCCCTCGCGGTAGCAGCGCAAGACTCGGGGCCAGGTGGTTCGCTACTCCTTTCCTGTAAGACTCTTTCATTCTTTACTTCATGCCGGTTTATCCCGGCGCACTGTAATGGGGATTTCGCCATGCTTGGCCGATGGATCAGACCCACATACTGTGCTAGTACCTCGGTCACTTTCGAACCCGCACGGCACACCGCTAGCATTCTCTTCGAACCCCTGGGCTGTTGGGGATGCCGCCGAAATGGGAGCAAAATCAGGCGGGGAGAAGCTCCGCAAGTCGGAGTGGCCTGCGAGAATCCTTTGCTCGACCGGAAACAGCCCACTTCACTTTCTGAGTACGACACATTCGCTTCAAGTTCTATTGACCGCGTTCTGAGTGACGCCTGTTTTCGCCAGCCTGCCCCCAAATCTCTACTCCGACGACTTTCCGGTGCCTCTGCACACATCGCAAGTTGCGTATGTGTAATCCGGCGCATCGCGTTTTTCAGTTCGCGTTCGTGCAGAGATGCAATGCTCTTAGGAACGCCTGGTGAAACAAGCGCAATGCTGTGCTCAACGCCGTTGGAATCCTGCCAATGAAATGCCCGATATGAATTTTCCAGCAGAACCGGCGCCAGACTCGGCCGCCCCATCTTCTCCGCGTAGAACTGAGAGCATTGCTGCTCGACAAACTCGTCAAAGCCGCGCCCCTCCAACACTCGGTTGAGCTGTTCATAGAAAGGATGCGCGACCGTCCGGGGTAACTCTGTGTGCGCAATCCAAAGCTGTTCTTGGCGTCGCAGCTTCTCTCTTCGGCCCATTCCCATGCGCACATTCTACGAACCCGCGCTGGAAACCCGCGGGTGGTCAGTCTGAAAGATGACCTCGGCGTCGTAGTCTGTAAGACTGAATATGATACGTGGCTGAAGGACCAAAAGCCTCCAGCTCTGTCTTTATATGAACGGCCTGCTCATGAAGGGCCTTGAAGCAGCGAGGCCAGCGCCGGCGACGGATGAGCAGGTCAATACAACAGACGAGGTCAAAGCGGTTTGCAAAAAGCAGTCTGACGACTCGGTCTCCGCTGCCAAAAAGGACGCAGACGAAAAGGCTGCTGCCGCAAAGGCGGCGGTCGACAAGTTAGCGGTCCCTGAGCCGGACGCCAATAAGAAGGCGGCGGTAAAGGACGCTAGCGATAAGGCGGACGTTGCGGCAAAGGAGGCGGCGACGAAGGCCGCTGCCCTGAATGCCGCAGCTCAGCAGCGGTACGTGACAATGCGCTACTATTTGGACTCTCAGTTCGTTACCAAACCGGAAACGAAGGAACCCTGGATCCGATTGTTGGAGCGGCCGTGGCAAAGTGGGGGGGCCGTCACTGTTTCAGTAGGTCCCGCGGACGGGTCACCGTGGCCGAGTACGGCAGCAATCCCATTCGAACGGATTAACCTTGGATGGCTTGTCGGCTGGGCTGCCTTGTTTCTATTGGCGATTATCCTATTCGTCAAGTACGCGCGAAGATCCGACATCATTCGCGACTCTGGTGAGCTGCCGGCGCCGCCACCGGGTACGCCGGCTCGAATGAAGGCGTACAGCTTGGCGCGAACTCAGATGGCCGTTTGGACGTTCCTGGTCGCCGGCGCGCTCGCATTTCTCTTCCTAGTCACCTGGAATGAAAACACCATTAGCAGCGGAGTCTTGGTGCTGCTCGGAATTTCCTTTGGCACCACGCTAATGGCAGCTACAGCTGACCAAGTCTCACCGACTCCTGCTGAAGTCACACTCGCCGAGAAAGATGCAGCGGATAAGGCTGCAGCCGCAGAGGAGGCTGCTAAGAAAGCTGCTGCCGAGACAGACGTTGCTAAGAAACCGGTAGCCGACAAAGAGGCAGCTGACAAAGCCTTCGCTGCTAAGTATGCTGCAGATAAGGTTGCGTCCCTCAAAGCAGGAATCTCCCAGATACCGCAGCCTACTAAGGGGTTTCTAGCGGATCTGCTAACAGAGGGGACGGGCCCATCATTTCATCGTTACCAGATGGTCCTGTTCACGGTGATCCTGGCCGTGATCTTCGTCGCAAAAACCGCAAGTGCTCTCGTTATGCCGGAGTTTGACACGACGCTGCTGGGACTGATGGGGATCAGCTCTGGGACCTATCTGGGTTTTAAGCTTCAGGGGAAATGAAAGCTCAAACTAATTCCCTTCGTCTCCCGCGCCGAGCAACGCAAAAGTCCGCCCCGATCATTTGGTGTGACCTAAGAGGAGCCTCAGCGAGAGCTTGTTCCTCCGCATCAGTCGCTGGCAGTGTGTCGTCGATTTCGCTAAGTATCATAGGCGGGTAGAGTAAACGCAAGCGGCTCCAATGGACCGTCTTATTGGCGCGTCGGAGATGTCGCAGGTCGCGTCTGCACGAATTAGTCCAGGATCACGAGCTATACGGAAGTAATCAGTCGGTGGTCGGGGAGCTGGGATCAAGAACCTTGACCCAGCGCTGATCCGGGCACCAAAACATCAGTTAGCGTCCATGGATCATGGCGATCTGTATAATGAATCGCTGTGGGTTCCCAGGCCCTCCATTGACACTTTTTGCCAGGCTCCTATACTGAAGTTATCTAAGCCCTTCCTGCATGGTTAAGCCAACCGCATCAAAACACAAATCTAAGAAATCTATTCAAGCCGTCACAAAGGGCGAGATGGAGCAACTGCTTGCGGATCAGGCGTCGATGATTCTTAACGCCGTGGGCGAAAAGCTGTCAGCGCAGGAGAGGCGCTTTAACATTCGGCTGGAGAAGATGGAAGCGCGGTTCGCAAACAGGCTCGACGAATTAACAAAGACTCTGGATAAGTTTCTTAAACGTCTCACGGACATTGAGGAAGAATTCACCTTCATGAAGGCGGACCTCAATCGAGTTAAGGCCGTTCTACGGGAGAAGCTCGGAGTCGTGCTGGACTAAGCCGCGATTCCGGCATCTATTGTCAACGATACCGCGATTAACGCGGTCGTTTTGTTTGGGTGTTCTCTTCAGCGTCTCAACCGGATCAATTGCGCCTTTCTTGGCAACGCGAACCTTCTGCATTCAGGCACCCTGGTCAACCTACCAGTACAACCATTGTTTGTCTTGCAGTTTGGGTTAGAATGCAAGCGTGTTATCACGCTGAAAACCATAAAGAGCCGCTGGATGCCAGATTCAAAGAAAAAGCTCGCGTGGTCAGAGACAACTACGTGGGTCGCGGTCGCCGTATCGTCGCTCGTTTGGTGGGGCATCGCATCCCATGGCTCTTGGCAACGCCTGGTCCTTGTTGTATCGCTCAGTCTCGCCTCTTTCATGGTCGGTTCCATTGCGGGATTCCTGTTCACCAGCTATGGAGAAGAGACTGCTACGGTTGGCAAGATTCGTGATTGGCTCATCGGCGGACTCACGGGCCTGACGATCGCAAAAGCAGGCACGATTAAAGCGCTTTTGCTTCTTTTTGCTGCTGGCCCAGGACCGGCTGAGTTCGCTTTCGCTCTAGGTAACGCCATTTTGTACGCTGGGACCGGCTTCTATTTCATGTTCTTTCAGCGTGAGCTCATCTTTAATGTGCTCCTCGCCAAGACTCGTGCAGAACGCGTGAAGCTTGAGGGTACTCAACAGGCGACGACGGTTGTTCAGCAATTGTTGATCAAACTGCCACCCAGCGTGCTATCGGGCGTTGATTCCATCGGAGAGACCGACATCGATGCGGATGAAACAACGCGGCTTAAAGGGCTCTTGTATTCGGACGATGTAGAGAAGTTTCTCGGACAGGCGGAAGAGGCAGCTCGATCAGGCCAACTCGATTGGGACGTAACTTCAAAAGCTGCCTATATCCACTACTATCGCACGTATTTTGAGGAGAAGAACCGAGAAGCCGAGACGAGCAAAGCTTCAGAATGGATCGTTCGAGCCCTCAACATGAATCCGCTGCACATGGACCTTACTATGAAATATGCAGAGATGTTGGGGAACAACAAGGACTACGAATCAACGGTTGCCATATTAGAACGACTCGTGAAAGTACCCGAAGCTCCACTAATCGTCCGTGAGTGGCTCGGCTTCTATTTGCGTTACTTGCCGGGCAGATTGGACGACGCGATACGGTACTCGCGCGAATACCATCAACTCTTCCCAGAAGAAACTGATTCACTGTTCAATATCGCGTATGCTTTTGCGGGCAAATACTGCGAAGAGCTGCGTGTCGACGGTATTGAGGGAAAATATGAATCAGAAAATCGGAAACAGGCGCTCTCATTCCTGAGAGAAGCACTTTTGGACCAGCCTGAAATGATTCAAACCGTCAAGCGATGGACGGAGCCCGGCCGACCGTTCAATTGTCTTCTGCATGACCATGACTTTCGCACAATCATCAGACTTCCAGCGGAAGATTCCAGAAACGAAGACAGTGAACCGGTTCCGTCAATTTCAGATGCTCCATCGGCCGCGTGACTCGGATCGCAAAGCTCGAGACCGCATCGACGTAATTCTTTTTTCAGTTATGCTCGTCAAGAAGTGCGACAACAATAAGGAAATCGAGAAAGGGAACAAGGAAGTGGTCGCCGGATTTCGCTGACCTAACTATTCGTTTTGCACCCGATGCGGAAAACCGATCATAGTATTCCCGAAAAGACGTTTAAGTTTCTACAGCCGCGGACTCAGTAGCAGCCCGATCGAGGCTTGCAGTAAGAGACCGCATCTGATGCGGTCTCTGTTTTCCTTCACGGCATCCTTTTGAATGAGGTGCGTCATCGGATCATGGGGATCATGGTGATTCCTCGTCTCGCAAAGACTACTGCGTTTGGCGATCTTTTTCACCGACTATCCTCGCGCAGCAGCAGACACCGCCTGCTCGCTTTCCAACGCCCTCAGCCATAATTCCGCGATCTCGATCCGCTCGACGAATCTCTTCAAGTCCGCAACGCCACGCGCGATCTCTTTCACGTGAGCTATCTCATCCCGCAGGGACTTCAGGCTTTCCAGATCTCTCTCAAAGTTGCCGCCCTTGGCGCACAAGAGAAAGCGCAAGACCTTTGCCTTGTGAGAAAAGTCCGCAAGCTCAAGTAAGGACAGTGCGAGGTTCTCCCGCTGCAGTTTCCTAAGCCGGTTCAAGATTCTCTTCTTTTCATCCTGGTCGAGAAGTTCGAGCCAGTCATTCTCCAAACCATGCTTTTCTTTGATCCGACTGTTCATGGCGAGTTCCAACTGCGCCACGAGAAAGCGAGGACCGTAACTGGCAGCTTCAGTAGGTCGCTCCACGTCACGATTCCCCTTATCGCAGTGCCGTCAACGACGAGCCGATACGGCTGCTGATGAATCGTGCGGATGAACTGCGAAAGAGGATTGTCCGCCGCGATGAGCACCGAATCATCAAGCGGCCGCCGAACTTCGGGTTTGATCGCTCCACGATGCCAACAATTCGGTTCTCGTCCTCGACGGGCAGCTGATCAAGGTCTTCATAATCAGGTCGGCTAAAGAGCGACTCCGCATCGTCTTGCGGCTTGCATGTAATCAGCGGGAAGTTCGCGATGTGCCGTACACGTAACCCTTCATCAAGACTGTTCAAACTTCCTGGACTAGCATTTCCCATTTCAGTGCCTCCGCAACGGATGGGCGAACGATAACAAAAAACTCGCGCCACATCTACAATCTTCTTAGTCAAAAGTGTGTCTAAACAGCCCGTGGAAACGGGCCGTTTTTTGCGAGCAGGAACATCGAATGCGTTGTCAACGGATCATGGTGTTTGGTGGAAGTACTAAAATATGTGCACTTTACTCTAGCTCGTTTTTTAGGTGAAGCCGGTAGGCAAGGCGAAAAGGAACCAAGTGCTCGAGTATCGGGTCCTCTACTATCCAGACTTCTCGCCAGCGTCAGCCTGGCTACGCCGAGTGCTGATGCTTTCCGATAACGTCATACGGATAGTTCCTTCAGATGTGGAGCCAAACGATTCGGACGATCTTCTGCGACTTCAGGATGAGATTCCCGGATGTCTCACTGCGTTAGCTCCTGAAGACGCCGATGTCGCGATCGAGCCAGGGGACGAACCTCGCTTGAGACGAGCCTTTGAACTTCTCGGGAAAAGGTCCAAGAAGAGCTCGCGCACGATCAAGGTCACCATATCCAATGATGGGAGCTTTTCAGTGGCTGGTCATGTGTTTATTCATGACAGCAAGCTGTCCCATTTCGTTGTGCACCAGTTGAGAACCAACAGGCTTTCAATAGAGTCGTTTAGAGAGTTAACTCCGTCAGAGCGTTTCATCCCAGTTCGGCGAGAGGCGAGTGACGTTATCCTGGCAGGGCTGGCATCGAGAATTGCAAGGCGCTTGGGCGTGGATGCAATTACGGATCAGCCCATGCCCTTTGCGGTCGGTGCTTTGTTAGGAGTGCCTCGGCGGATCACGAATGACGGAGCCGCTGAAGGTGCACTACTCTCGGCCATCGCGACACTTATGATTCCCGCCTCGGTGGCGAGGATACCGGCGAAACAGTATCGTGAGATCCGCGAGTCGTACGTCGGCGTCCGGGAAGTCTTCAAAGCCCTAACCGCGGAACCGGCTGCGCGGCACAGACTGGGACGGACCGATAGTCCGGGTGAGTTCGCAAAGCGTGTCGACGCCGTCGCGCGAGACTTCTCGCCGCGGCCAGAGGCGAAGGCGGCTGCACCGGCAAGGCCAATGCCGACGGGACCGTCACATGGGATTGCGAGGGCGCCGTCACTCTCGGCAAATCGCGATGGACAGGCGAAATAGCAAAGCCACCTGCAGGTGGCTTTTCTTTCGGTTGCTAAAGTGGCTCAAGCGCGTGGACTAGAAACCCAAACCCTCTGTCATGAAAGAGCCACCATGCGGTGGACTCTTTCATGTTCCGGAGCACTCGCACTGTCCGAAGCTATTGGTCTTGGTTACTAGGCGAAGAAAATCCTGATCCGCGAGTGTTCGAATTGAATCTTCCGTGATGTCGTGTATTCGCTATACAGCCAGCTCGGTTCGTGGGCACATGTGTCGGTGGTAGACTGCGCCTATGGTTGCTAAAAAGAAAACTAAGAAGAGGCAGACGAAATCCAAGAGAACTGTTGGCAATAAGAGGATGCGAGTGAAGAAAACGGCTAAGAAGAAGCCGGCAATGAATAGGAAAACTCCCAGAACGAAGTTGGCGAAGAAGAAAGCAGCTCTGAAAAGGATGTCGGTAAAAAAGAAGGCGGTCGGCAAGAAGACAATCGCCAAGATGGTGAGTGTAGTTAAGAAACAGGTTCGGGAAAAACGCAAGAGCGTAGATACGGTGGCATTCCTCCCGGAGGAACCGCTCACGCGGTCGGGTCGGCAATCGGGAGATTTGCAGGGGTTGTCCAGCGTCCAAGGTGCGGATTCGGAGAGTGTCGACGAGTTGCTCGAGGAAGGAAACGCGTTCGAGGCCGACGTAGTGACGGGCGTGGAAGACGCTGGGAACGCTGATGAGAAGGAAGTTCGCACGCACGAGGTGGCGCAGGATGATGTTCCCGGCGAATATCTGGATAAAGAGTAGTGAGTGAGCCCTTTCTCCGCGCCGGCACAATGCGTATTGTTCTACGATCCCGATCAGCGTCGACATTGACAACCTCGCAGCCCTCTTGCGACGGGTCGATGTGGATCTTGAACCATGGGATACTCGTGATGATCTTACTGTTCTTCCTCTTTGGGGACCGGATCATTTGGGCCGATTATCTGACTGGTTTAACGTTGCGAGCGCCGTTTTGTTTCTTTGCCGCAGGAGCGTAGACTTTAAGAAGGTCCCTTACGCATCACTCCGTCGCTCTTTGGACGTTCACTCCTTCCGCGACGGTTCCCTGCGCAACCGATAGAAATGAGGGTTCATCATGGAACCCGTTTTCCGTCCGTTCTGTCCTCGTTTTCGTACACTGCCGACCTTCGTCACTCATTCATTAAGGAACTTCAAGGCATCGGCACGCGGTATTAGGCTGAAACCACAGATCTCCGATTTCGGGTCACAAAGGATGTGCCCGTCTTGCGGCTTCATCACCTCACGCTCGAACGCATTTTGCCTAGCGTGTGGGAAATCGTTTCCAGCGGTGCACCTATGGTGAAAAGATGCGACGGAATAAAACTGTAATCGTCGTTCGGATAAGTATTCGCGCTTCTGCTCCTGTGCGCGATCTTTGGCCTTAATACGGAGAACCGTTTCTGCCCCAGTGTTGGGGGACGATGGCGGTACACATCAGGCGTCATCGTACCCGACCAGTCGAGGTATTTCTCGGTCTTGAAACCGCAACATTTCGCCAGCATGCGAAAACGAGGAGAGGCATTATGAGTACCGGTATTTCCAAGTCCCCGGACAGCAGATATTGGAGGCAGCTGTACAAAGCTGCACTCTTTGAAATTAATAACAGCAAACTACCGGAGCGCATTGCAGAAGCCGAGAGGGCGGTGGTGCTACGAGCGCGAGAATTGTTTCAGGCCGCCGGCGATAACGGCGAAGAGACCGAGGCTCTGGACCACGTGATGTACGCTTTGCACGCTTTACGAAGCAACTACCAAAATCTGGGAGCGCCCTAGTTTGCTTTCTTCTTGCCATTGAAAGTGCGCTCAACGTAGGAGTTACTTTTATGGTTTGCGAAGAGTTGGACCACCTGGAATGGGATTTTATTCAGGCCCGGGCGGGAAGCCTGGACATAGATTCTTTGGGATGGACAGATCGTGAGTTTTCATGCCTTGACGCGATATTGGATCACAAGCGGGAGGGGCATCAGGGCGAACGCTGCCCTGGGGACTAAATACCATTCAGAGAAGAAAGCCCCGACGCCAGTCGGGGCCGGAAGGACTTGCTGCATTTTCTTCGCTCCATTTCTTTTCGCCACCACCTCAGGCTTTGCCGGGCTCATCTCTCCTTGCGCGGGCTCGGTCATAGGCAAGACCTGGCAACCATTCCGAGAAACTAGCCAACGCCACTGAAGGTCCAATAGGACCTGCACGGTAGCGGAGTTGCCCCCATTGTGATCGCAAACGGCGAAGCGCTCGCGCAGCTACCACATTCCGCCGCGTCGATCGCCGCGCCTTCCAACGCGCTCTCCGCCCCCCACGCGCACGTCGGCGAGAAATACCTTGAGCTTGCGGGAGCGCGAGGGCTGGCGTAGCTTGCGCAAGGCCTTGGCTTCGATCTGGCGAATGCGCTCGCGGGTGACGGCGAACGAGTGGCTAACCTCCTCCAGCGTGTGCTCCGAGCCGTCCTCCAGACCAAAGCGCATCTTCATGATCTTCTCCTCGCGGGGAGTCAGGGTGCGCAGCGCTTGCGCGGTCTGTTCCTTCAGGTTTAGGTTGATGGCGGCCTCTGAGGGCGAGACCACGGCGCGGTCTTCGATCAAGTCGCTGAGGTGGGAATCCCCCTCCTCGCCAATTGGCATCTCCAGCGAAATCGGTACCTGCATGATCTTGAACACCCTGCGCACCTTGGCCTCGGGA
>Ga0209648_10001515_pt1 | contig 18875 bp, 14 predicted proteins | sample GraSoi2013_115cm_FD_185830 | JGI IMG/M metagenome (GOLD analysis project Ga0209648, IMG submission 185830) | Grasslands soil microbial communities from the Angelo Coastal Reserve, California, USA - Sample 9_17_2013_115cm (SPAdes) (version 2) | ecosystem: Environmental > Terrestrial > Soil >...
AAGAAGGTCAGGCCCTCGGACGCATCGCTGGTAATCTTTTCACAGCGCGAGGATTGTCATCGTTCACCGATCAAAAGTTCGCCCAGTACATGACCAAGGTGAGCAAAGAGGATCTCAGCATGCTGGGCGACCTCATGCAGGCGGGAAAGGTCAGGCCCGTCATCGAGCGGACTTACAAATTAAGTGAAGCGCCGGAAGCTATCCGCCAGCTCGATGCAGGGCACGCTCGCGGCAAGCTCGTCATCACGATCGGAGAGGAGTCGCGCTAAATCACATGAAGCTAACGAGAATCCTTAAGTGGAGCGCACGCGTGATCTTGGTCGCGTTAGTTTTGGGGTTCCTGGTCGGATTCATCGCTTACTGGAGATCGACTAACGATTGCGATCGCAAGACTGCTTTGGTCAATCCTATGAAAGCCATTCGTTTTTGCGAGTATGGTTCACCTGACGTTCTCAAGTTTGAAGACGTTGAAAAGCCTGCTCCGAACGACGATCAAGTCTTGATCAAAGTTCGCGCGGCTTCCCTCAATTTTATTGACCCGGGCGTGATGCGAGGGCCGTGGCCGCTTCGCCTGATGTCCGGCCTGCGCAAACCAGAGAAGACACGGCTAGGGACCGATGTGGCCGGCCAGGTTGAAGCGGTTGGCAAAAACGTGACGCTGTTCAAAGCGGGCGACGAAGTTTTTGGCGTGGCTCGTCCTACTCTTGCGGAGTATGTGTGTGCTCGCGAGCGAGCATTGGTTATTAAGCCAGCTAATGTGACGTTTGAACAAGCGGGCTCTGTAGCTTGGGCGGGATTCACCGCCTTGCAGGGTTTTCGCAAAGGTAACATTCAGCCGGGGCAAAAGGTTCTGATCAACGGCGCAACGGGAGGCGTGGGCACTTTCGCTGTCCAGATAGCAAAGTCATTCGGCGCAGAAGTAACGGGCGTATGTAGTACGGGAAAAGTGGATCTCGTCCGATCAATCGGCGCAGATCACGTCATTGACTACACCAAAGAGGATTTCACCAAAGGTGACCAGCGTTACGACGTGATTTTTGATAACGTTAGCAACCACTCCTTCTCAGATCGCCGCCGGGTCTTAACTCCTAATGGCATCTGCGTCCTTGCCGGAATCGGAGGAGCAGGACTACACCCGGAAACGTGGGGGCGTATAGTTGGGAATTTCAAAGCGGATCTGTTGTCGTGGTTCGTCCGTCAGAAGTTCGTCAGTTATGTCACGAAACTGGACAAAGAGGATCTGAAGTTGTTGGGCGACCTCATGCAAACGGGGAAGGTGACACCCGTCATCGACCGGACTTACAAGTTGAGCGAGACCGCGGAGGCGATGCGGTATTTCGAAGAAGGCCACGCGCGCGGCAAAGTAGTAATCACAATCGAATGAGCACCATGCACGACCTCAACTCACTCAAAAAGCAATCCAGGATCGCGGCCGCCCTCTATTTCTTAAACGCCCTCCCGGCTCCCTTTGCGCTTCTCTATGTCCCCAGTGCGCTCCTTGTGCGCGGAGACGCAACAGCTACCGCAAACAATGTCCGGGATTCCGAGTTTCTGCTCAGGCTCGGAATGGCGGGCGAGCTGTTCTCCTCGACCGTTGTAATTTTCGCCGTCCTGGCTTTCTACAGCCTGTTCAAGGCTGTGAGTGGGAAACACGCCCGGGCGATGCTAGTCCTGATGCTGATTTCCGTTCCTATTTCCTATCTCAACGTCCTGAACGATCTCGCCGCGCTCACCTTCGCCCGCGGCCCGGAGTTCCTCTCCGCCGTCTTCGACCAACGTCAGCTCGACGCGTTCGTCCTGTTTTTTCTGCGCCTACACAACCACGGCTTTATCCTCGCTCAAATCTTCTGGGGCCTGTGGCTATTTCCCTTCGGTATACTTATTTGGCGATCCGGTTTTATCCCCCGCATCATCGGTGTCTTTGCGATAATTGCCGGCTGCGGCTATGTCATCGGCTCCTCTGCCTCCCTTTTTCTGCCAACGTACGCGGGTGTGATTGGCCAGTACGCGATGATTCTTCAAGCGGGCGAATTGTCGTTTATATGGATGTTGATCTGGGGCGCAAAGGATCAACTAGCGAACCAGCCACATCCTGATCCGGCCACTGTTTAATAAGACCTCTAACCAAGTTTATGAAAGTAAAACGCATTCTGAAGTGGACTCTGGCTGTCATTCTGTTGGCACTCATTGCATGGGTTTTCATTGCCTACTGGACATCAACGAATGACTGCAAGCGCTACGCGGCTGTTCCTACCAATCCGATGAAAGCAATCATCAAATGTGAGTACGGCGTTGAGAACCTCAAGGTTCAGGAGATTGAAAAGCCTGTTCCGGCCGATGATCAACTCCTGGTCAGAGTGCGCGCCGTTTCAGTCAATCCGCTCGATGGGCATTTCACGCGGGGAATGTTAATCGCGCGGGTGATGGACGGTGGACTGCGCAAACCGAAGGACACAACTCTCGGTGTCGATTATGCCGGAACTGTCGAAGCTGTTGGCAAAAGCGTCACGAATTTCAAATCGGGCGACGAGGTGTTCGGCGGCAAAACGGGCGCGTTCGCCCAGTATATCTGCGTTCGGGCGGAGCGCGCCGTCGCGCTGAAGCCCAGCAACATAACCTTCGAGCAGGCTGCGGCAGTGCCGGTGGCGGGGATCACCGCATTGCAAGGACTTCGTGACACCGGCAAGATTCAGTCAGAGCAAAAAGTCTTGGTCAATGGCGCTTCCGGCGGCGTTGGCACGTTCGCAGTCCAAATCGCAAAGTCGTACGGCGCGGAAGTCACCGGTGTTTGCAGCACGCACAATGTCGATCTTGTGAAATCGATCGGCGCCGATCACGTGATCGATTACACGAAAGAAGATTTCACCAAGAGCGATCAGCATTACGATTTGATTTTCGACAACGTCGGCAATCACTCCTTTTCCGAACGCCGGCGGGTGTTGGCCCCGAAGGGGCTTTGTGTTCTAGCCGGCATTGGAGGCGCCGGATGGCACGAGGACACGTTTGGCCATTTGTTTGGAAATCTTACCGCAGGTATGCGATCGAAATTCACCAGTCACAAATTCGCCATGTTTCTCGCGCATCTGAATCACAACGATCTCGCTTATCTCGCCGACTTGATGCAGCCTGGAAAAGTGACGCCCGTGATCGACCGCACTTGCAAATCGTTAGCTGACATTCCGGAAGCGATTCGTTATCTCGATCAAGGTCACGCTCGCGGCAAAGTCGTTATAACTGTGGAGTAACTCTATGAAAGTAAAACGCGTCCTAAAATGGAGTGCCTTATTGATCTTAGTCGCTGTGTTCGTGTGGTTTGAGATCGCTTACTGGACTTCAACCAACGATTGCGATAAGACGGCCGCTCCAAGTAACCCAATGAAAGCAATCACCTATTGCGACTATGGCTTAACTAACCTGAAGCTCGAGAACATTGAGAAGCCGACTCCGAACGACGATCAAGTCTTGGTCAGAGTTCGCGCGGCTTCGGTCAATCCATACGACTGGCACTTCGTGGAAGGCACGCCCAAAATTATGCGCGCGATGGGCGTGGGTCTCCGCAAACCAAAAGACACCCGATTGGGCGTTGATTTTGCCGGAACCGTGGAAGCCGTCGGCAAAAACGTCACGCAATTCAAGCCTGGCGATGAAGTATTCGGCGGAAGCACCGGCGCATTTGCGGAATATGTTTGCCGTCGCGCAACCGGATCAGTCGCGTTGAAGCCGGCAAGTATAACTTTCGAGCAGGCAGCTTCGGCCAACATCGCCGGCATCACTGCGCTTCAGGCCGTGCGCGACAAAGGGAAACTTGGACCGGGGCAGAAGGTATTGATCAACGGCGCCTCCGGTGGTGTCGGCACCTTCGCTGTCCAGATCGCCAAGTCGTTAGGCGCGGATGTGACGGGGGTCTGCAGCACAAGGAATGTCGATCTTGTCCGATCGCTCGGCGCCGATCACGTCATCGATTACACGAAAGAAGATTTCGCTAAAGGAACCGAACGCTATGACGCCATCCTCGACAACGTTCCGAACCATACTTTGTCCGAATGCCGGCGCGTTTTAAGTCCCAAAGGAAAATATGTGTTGATTGGCGGCGGCGGGCCGAACGACAGCCGATGGATCGGTCCTTTCGGCCGCATCATCAAAACGATGGTCTTGTCACCGTTCATCAGCCAGAAGATGGGCATGATGATGGCGGACACGAGTCAAAAGGACCTGACCATCCTCGCCGAGCTGATGCAGTCCGGAAAAGTGAAACCGGTGATCGATCGGACTTACAAGTTGAGCGAAGTGCCGGCAGCGATCGCGTACGTCGAAGAAGGTCACGCTCGCGGGAAAGTAATAATAACTATCGATTAACACTAGCCGACAAACGCTGCAGCGATGTTAAGACTTTAGGGCGAAGAAATTTGCAGGACGGCGTTGCCGTCAAGTTTTCCGGCGCGGAATTTTTCAAGCGCGGTATTGGCTTCTTCTAGCGAAAAAGTTTCGACCTTTGTTTTCACCGGAACGCGCGGCGCGATCTTGAGAAATTCTTCGCCGTCGCGACGAGTCAGGTTGGCGACCGAGCAAATCACGCGCTCCTGCCAAAGATCGACATATGGAAACGAAGGGATGTCGCTCATGTGAATGCCGCCGCAAACGACAATCCCACCTTTTGCGAGCGCGGGCAGCGCAATGGGAACGAGCGCTCCGACCGGCGCGAAAATAATTGCGGCGTCCAATTTTTCCGGCGGCATTTCATCCGAGCTGCCGGACCAAACCGCGCCTAACGATCGCGCGGACTCCTGACCAGCTTTGTCGCCTGATCGCGTGAACGCGTAAATTTCTTTTTTCTCATATCGGGCGACTTGCGCAATCAGATGCGCGGCGTTTCCAAAACCATAAATGCCGAGCCGATGGGCATCGCCGGTCTTGCGATAGGAACGATAACCGAGCATTCCGGCGCAAAGTAGCGGCGCAGCATCGACATCGTTGTATTCGTCAGGCAGATGAAAACAGTATCGGGCCTCGGCTGCAGTGAACTCGGCGTAGCCTCCGTCGATGTTGTAACCGGTGAACTTTGCGCGGTCGCAAAGATTTTCGCGATTAGATCGACAATAAGCGCAATCCCCATCGGTCCATCCGAGCCATGGAATGCCGACGCGATCACCCATTGAAAATCCGCCGGTGTTTGCGCCGATTTGCTCAACGCGGCCAACGATTTGGTGACCTAAGATCAACGGCAACTTCGGATCCGGGAGCTCGCCATCAACAATGTGGAGATCAGTCCGACAGACGGCGCATGCGTTGACGCGAACGAGCAGTTGTCCCCTGCCCGATTTTGGTTTCGGCACATCGCGGAGCACGAGCCGCGTGCCAGTTTTCTCTAAGACCATTGCGCGCATGCCGATGTATCAACCGGCAGAAGGTGAATGGCAATCGGGGAGGCCCCCGCGAGTTAACACTACACGCTTTATGAAGGCAGTTAGTTCGTCTTCTGTAATTGAGCCACGGTTGCTCGCAGTTCAGCGGTGCGATCGCGAACGGCATCTTCGAAAGCGGCGCGCTGGTTGTCGAGAAGCTGGTGCGCACGGCGACTCTTGAGCAGATTACGAGTACGCAGCGCGACCTCAACGTGATCGAACGGCTTGAGCAAGAAGTCGGTCGCGCCGGCCTCCAGCGCACGCCGTTTGGTTTCCTCATTCGTGTCCGCAGTCAGAATCACGACCGGCAGAAATGTATCGCCGGCATCGGCACGGAGCGATTCCAGAATGGCGAACCCGTCGGGAGGCGGCATCATTAAATCGAGCAGGACGAGGTCAGGCAAAAATGTTTTGCAAATCTGCAGGGCGAGTTTGGAATCGAGGATCGACTCGAAACGAGTGTAGCCCGCCTCGACTAGAATCTCTTCGAGGAGGGCCACGTTCACCGGTTCGTCGTCAATGATGAGGATTTTCATTTTGGCGAGGTCCGCTGAGGGATCTTCCCATTGATTTGGTGTGCTCATGTGCTCTGGCAGGCCTCCTTCACATCTCGGTTAGAAATCGCGTTAGGCGATTGACTTGCCGCCTGGTAGCATCGGGATCTTGCAGTCCCGCTTGCTAGCGCGCGCCGGCGGGAATTGGCCCGAACTCGCCTTCCTTACCGGGGCCCGGTTCGCCTTCGTGATGAGTGTGAGCGCTCCGCAAGAACGGCACTTTGTCGAGGACATGTTCCTGCAGCCATTCCAGCCAGAGATAAATCACGGGAGTGACAAAGAGCGTGACCATCTGCGAAAAAATCAGGCCCCCGACGATGACCAGTCCGAGCGGACGCCTTGACGAGGCATCCTGCCCAAAGCCGAGTGCGAGCGGCACCGCGCCCATGAGAGCGGCAAGCGTTGTCATCATGATCGGACGGAAACGTTCGACGCTGGCTTCATGAATTGCGGAACGCAGGTCCCAACCCTCATCAATTCGCTGCAAAGCGAAATCGACCACCATGATCCCGTTCTTCTTCACGATACCGAGCAAAAGAAAAAGTCCGATCACGCTGTAGAGCGACAAGGTCGACCCAAAAATCCACAAGGTGAACAGTCCGCCGACGACGGCCGGCACGATCGCGGGAAATAACACCGTGATCGGATGGACATAGCTTTCGTAAAGAATTCCAAGGATCACGTACATAACAAAAATTGCGGCGATCAGAAGCAGCGGCAAAGCGCGGAAAAGTTGTCGGAAGACAAGCGCCTCGCCCTGAAACGTTGCTTGAACGCCGGGAAACTGCTGATGCACTTGGGCGAATGAATCTTCGATGAACTTAGTCGCGTCGCCGATGGCAACGCCCGGCAGCAAATTAAAATTAATCGTGACGCTTGTGAATTGGTCGAAGTGGTTCACGGCTTGCGGACCAACGACCTGACTTGTCGATGTTACGGCGCGCAATGGAACGAGATCGGCGCTCGATCCGGTCGTAGTTGCGATGCTGTTGCCCGGCGCGCCGCCTTGGCTAATCGTGCTGCCGGTATTGCTCCGCACATATAAATTGTCGAGATCTCTCGGTTGCGCGCGTTCATTGTCCTTCACTTCGAGGATGACCTGATATTGGTCGTCCGGCTGTTTGATTAAATAGACGTAGTTCTGCGAATAAGCGTTTTTCAACAAGCTCTGGATCGCGGAAGTGGAAACGCCGTAAGTGGCGGCGCGTTCGCGATCGATCTCAATCTTCAGGTTCGGCGTGCTGTTGTAATAATCGGAGCGCACCGAAGCGAAGCCTTTGAAACCGCGCAGGTTCGTCATCATTTGATTCGCCGCACCATAAACGTCTTGCGGAACGATCCCGCTGATCGTGTAAGCGTACTGGCCCTGTGTCTGGTTGGTAGCGCCGACATTGATTTGCAGCACCGGACTCGGCGTTATGACCGCAGTCAGGCCAGGAATTGTATTGATCGACTTTTGTATTCGCAAAAGACATTGCTCAATCGGATCGCGCTGCTCGCGCGGCTTAAAAACACAAAAGATAATCGCTTGAGACGAAGAGCTTCGCGATAAGGAACCGGCGACCGTGAAAAACTGCCCGACACTCGGGTCGGCCTCGATTTTCTCATTCACCAGCTTTTGAAAAGCCCGCATTTGCTCGGGCGACGACCCTTCCTGGGCAATGAAAACGCCTCGGGCAAAGCCGCTGTCTCCGGGCGGAAGGAGCGTGAACGGCAAATGAGTAAAGAAAAACCAGAGACCGAGAATGCAAGTGAGCAGGATCGGAATGGTCAACCAGGCGCGGTCGAGAAATTTATCAAGAGCACGGCTGTAGGCGTCGATCACGCGTTTGATGAAATTGCCCGTCCATTTTTCCATCCGCGCGCGTTTATGGCCGGCCCGGCGTTCGCCAAGGATGCGCGCGCACATCAGTGGCGTCAGCGTCAGAGAAACAAGACCTGACGCGAGAATCGCCACGATGATGGTGATGGAAAATTCCTGGAAGATGCGGCCGAGTAATCCTGGCAAGAGGACTAGCGGGATGAAAACAGCGGCCAGCGAAAGCGTCATCGATAAGATGGTGAACGAAATTTCGCCGGCGGTGTTATAAGAGGCCTGCAGAATCGATTCGCCGTGCTCGGCCCGACGGATCACGTTTTCCAAAAAGACAATTGCATCATCGACCAGGAACCCGATGGCGAGTGTCAGCGCCATCAACGTCAAATTATTGATCGAAAATCCGAGTATGCTCATCACCGCGAACGTGAGCAGCAACGAAAGCGGTAGCGCGACCGCCGGAATGAGTGTGTCGGTGGCCCGACCGAGAAAGACATAGATCACCATCACCACCAGCACGAAAGCGATCAGGAGCGTCATTCGGACGTCGTGGACGGAATTCACAATCGTCTGCGAGCGATCGAACACCGGCGTGAACGTGATCGATCCCGGCAAACTCGCGCGCAGCTCGGGGAAAAGCGCCTTGACCGAGTTCGCCACTTCAACCGCGTTCGCGCCCGCCTGCCGCGAAACCGCCAGAACAACGATTGAACCTGGCGGATTAAATCCCCGCATCCAAAAGAAGCGCGACGTGCGCTCGTCCTGCACACCTTGTATAACTTCCGCGATGTCACGCAAATAAACCGGCGAACGGTCTTTGTTCCGCGCGACAATGAGATTGCGATAACCTTCGGCCTGATCGATTTGACCATTCGGTTGCAGAACAAAACTGCGATGCTGCCCGTCGAATTGTCCCGCGCCGGAGTAAACCGTGCCCGCTTTGATCGCGTTCGCGACATCATCCATCGTCAATCCCCGCGAAGCCAGCGCCGCCGGATCTGCTTTGATCCGGATTGCGCCCTGGACGCCGTAAATATTCACTTGCGAAACACCGGGAAGAATGGAGATGCGCTGGGCCACCGCCGTGGAGGCGTACTTATATAGATCGCCATCCGTGAGCGTGTCCGACATCAAGCCGAGCAGGTAAACCGCCTGATCGTTTGGGTTCGTTTTGCTAAAGGTCGGTGGACTCGGCAGGTCGATCGGCAATTTGCCGGTTGCGCGCTGGATCGCGGCCTGCACGTCGGTCGCCGCGTCAGTGATGCTCTTGCTCAGAACAAATTGAAGAGTCAGTGACGTGTTGCCCTGAGAGCTTTGGCTCGTGATGATGTCGAGTCCGGGAATTTGGAGAAATTGTTTTTCGAGCGGCGTGGCGATGTTATTCGCCATCGTCACCGGATCCGCCCCCGGGTAGGCGCACGTCACTTGAATGATCGGATAATCGACCGCCGGCAGATCATTAACGGCCAGTTGCTTGTAGGTCGTGATTCCCGCGACGATCACCGACAATGTCAGCAGGACCGTCATCACCGGCCGCCGGATGAACGGGCCGGAAAGTCCGGTGCCTTTGACCGGAACTAATTTAGCTTCTTTCGGTGCTGCCGATGTCGATCTTACACGATGTCGATCTTGTCCCGCGCCTGCGGGATGTTCGCCATCTGCTGCGCCGTCATGTTCATCTGAGCGCTCCATACAGAATCGGAATTAGAACGAGCTCTTTGCTGCGGCGCTTTGGCCAGCCGGAGGATTTGCAGTGCCGTACGGTTTAGGATCGACTTTGGATCCCGGAGCAAGCGCGAGTTGGCCGGTCACGACGACTGTTTCGTCGGGCTGAATACCACTTTCCACGACCATGAGATCGCCATCTTGCCGCTGCCCCGGTTTCACAGGACGAAGATCGACCGTGTTGTCCGGTTTCATCACAAAAATAAACGGTCCGCTTTGACTGACCTGCACCGCTTGCGATGGAACCAGCCGCGCTTCCTTGATTGTGTCGAGGATGAAACGGACACGCACAAATTCCGACGGCCAAAACGCGTGGTCCGGATTTGGCGTCACCCCGCGCGCTTTCACGGTTCCCGAACCGGGCTGGACGGCGGTGTCGATGAAATACAAATCGCCCAGACGCGGCGGAATTTTATCGTCCGGCGAATACGTTTGCACCTTCACGTTCGGGCCGCCGAGATATTTCCTCACTAATGCCAAATCGGTTTCGGCAACGGTGAAGTCCGTGTAAATCGGATCGAGCCCCTGAATTGTAAGCAACACGGCGCCGCTGCCCGTGTTGCCCGAGACTATGTTACCTACATCGACAAGTCGGAGTCCAGCCCGACCGTTGATCGGCGATTTTATGTAGCAAAAATCGATATTCACCTGAGCCGCCGCCGCTGCCGCTTCGGACTTGTGCGCGTTGGCCTGCGCCGTGTCGAGGTCTTGCGGCGAGATAACATTGCGGGCACGCAGTTCCTGCTGCCGCTTCATCGTGATCTGATCCAACGTTGCTTGCGCTTGCGCCTGCTCGAGAGCCGCTTGATACGGTCGCGGATCGATTGTGAAAAGCAGATCCCCTTTCTTTACATCAGCCCCGTCCTGAAAGTGGCGTGCAATGATTTGTCCGCTGACTTGCGCCTGGACCTGAACTGTTTCGTAAGCGGCGCAGGTGCCGATTTCGTCGAGATAAAGCGGCACATCTTTGCTGATCACCTTCGCCACCAACACCGGTCGAATTGGTGGCTGCGTCGTTTTCGCAGTCTCAACTCCGCGCTGCAATGTGCGCGCGACCGCGAACGCCGCGAGGGTGACGAAGAGGAAAATACCCCAACGCGGGATTCGCTGCTTTCTGTCGCCGGTCGTTTTCACTCTCCTCGGTTCCTGAAGTTCGGTTGCTGCTCCATTTCCTGATTCTAATCGGGCACCCATCTTAGTTTTGGCCGTTCTTTCCAACTCGCGCTCTTCGCGCGCCGTTGTGTTTTGCGCTCCCATTCCCCTTCTCCGCCTTTTGCCGGATCCGATCCAACACCCGGACGCAAGTGCGCAGTTCGGACGCAGGAATATCGTCAAGCAATTCGTGTCGAAGTTGGAACGCCTCAGTCTTGATTTGTTCAATCACACGTTGAGCGCGGGGTGCCAAATGCACTGTTTTACAACGACGATCCTGCGACGAATTTTTTCGCGCTACCCAACGATCGCCTTCCAGCCGATGCAACAGTGTTACAAGCGTTGGTTCTTCAATGCCGAGATGCGCGGCAATTTCGGCCTGAGTCAACGGCCCGGGCGCCACCGACAAATGCATAAGCGTGCGCCATTTGGCCTGACTCAAACCCATCGGCTTGAGTCGCTCATCCAATTTCAGCCGCCAGGCGCGCGCCGTGCCGTGCAAGAGCGGACCGAATACATCGACATCCCTATTCAAAGCAAATTAGTTAGCATGCTAACTAATTCGAACTCAGAGCAGTGTCAATGCCACCGCTTAATCGATCTTCAGCAACAAGATGGATTCTTTTCGGTAATCGGTACTCCTCATGATACGATGGGGCTGACGCGGCGCCCAACGATTGCTTTCCAGTACTTCCTGTTCTCGTTCCGGGCGCACCAACAAATAGCGCGCGTCGATTGGCACTTCATCAATCTCGCTCGCGTAAACCAGTTTCGAGCGCATGTAAAAAAAGATCGGCTGATAATTTGGATCAAGCGCGTAAACAGCCTCCGCTTGTGGGATTGCCGCTTGAATCTGGGCGGCGAGGCGTTTGATCCGTTGCCGCCGGTCCATTTTCGGAACAATTGCGATCGCGTAAGTCCACATCGCAAGGCAGGCCAGAACGACGATGCCAATAATCGTGCGGCGACGCGCGTTAAAAGAAAATAATTTGCCGCCAAGCCATCCTGGCCAGCGAAGATTTTCCTCGCAGAAAGTCATAGCGAGCAGCCAGCACGCGGGCACAAGCGCCGGCATCCCGTACCGCGGAATCGATCCCGGTACAAGATCGACAACGACAAAAGGAACGAGCGCACCCCAAGCCAACGCTTTCGCAAGTTGTCGATCTTTCTCCACGGCAAAATTTCCAGATCGCGCCAGAGGCAGAAAGATTACCCATGGCAAGAGATAAAGAACGCCGTGCGGAGTGTTAAAAATCCAACGGCCAAATTCGAAGTCAGTTCCACGGAGCCGGCCAGTGAATTGTTGCGACCATTTGGTTGTCGCCGTCGCGTGACCGGTGGCTTGCAAAAATGGAATCGCCCAGGCTGCGAAAATTCCAAGCATCACCACCATGCCGACGAAATGCGCTGGATGGAACAACGCTCGCCAGTTTCGCTCTTTCCAAATGACCGCGATCACGACGCCGTAAAAAAATAAAAGATGAAGCGGCCCTTTCGCCAGCCAGCCCAGGCCGAGAAAAACAAATGGAACCGTCCAAGTGAGCCAGGCCGATTTTTTTTGCTCCCAAAAACTCAACCAGAAAATGATCGCAAGCGCGCAAAGCGAAACATAAAGCCCTTCAATTTCGACCAGTCGCCCTTTTTCGATGATTCCCGCGTTAATCAGCCAGATGAGCGCGGCGATTGTCGATCCACGCGGCCCCAGACTGGGACGCGCAACAGTGACAAAAGCGAGCGCAACCAAAAGAACAGAAATGACCGACGGCATGCGCGCGGTCCATTCGTTCTGGTGCCCAGAGATCTTGAATGAGGCAGCGACCAGCCAATTGATCAGCGGCGGTTTCCGAAAGTAGGTTTCACCACCGACCTGCGGCACAAGATAGTTGCCGGTTTCGAGCATTGCGATTCCGGGCAAAATTCGACGGCCTTCTTCGCCTTTGATCGCAAGCGAGCCGAGCGCCGGCAAATAAAGCGCAGCCCAAACGAGAGTGACGATCAACAAGTTGCCGGCCCGCGAGGTCATGGAAGTTGAAATGTTGGACGTTCCGAGGGCGTCGTTCAACCCCGCAGCTTGACGCTCTCCCTCGACAAGGGTAAGTTCAACGTCTAGTCCGCGCCGATTGGAGTGGGAAATGATGTCCCACTCCTTTTGGTCTGCGGACTGGATGTTTTATGAACGCTGAATTCATCGCCATGCTGGATTACCTGGAGCGGGAGCGCGGGATCAAACGCGAAATCCTGCTCGAAGCGGTTTCCACTGCGCTTCTTTCGGCATCGAAGAAGAGTGTCGGCGCCGCCCGTGATCTGAGGATCGACATCGACCCGCGGACCGGCGACATCCGTGCGCTGGCTAATCTCGTCGTAGTCGACGACGTGAAAAATCCGCAGGACGAGATCGCGCTCGCGAAAGCGCGCAGGATCAAAGCGGAGGCAAAAGTCGGCGACACAGTTGAGATGGAAGTGACGCCGCGAAATTTTGGACGCATCGCCGCGCAAACCGCCAAACAGGCAATGATGCAGCGCATCCGTCAGGTCGAGAAGGAAATGATCTACGAGGAATTCAAGGACCGCGCCGGCGAAATCGTCAGCGGCACCGTGCGCCGGTTCGATCGCTCGGATGTAATTCTCGATCTTGGAAAATTTGAAGCCGTTATGCCGCAGCGCGAACGCGTGGTCGTGGAAGATTACAATGTCGGCGACCGCCTTCGGGCTTATGTGGTCGCCGTGGAAAATGAATTGCGCGGTCCCGAGATCATCGTCTCGCGCAGCCATCCGAATTTTGTGCGCCGCCTTTTTGAATTGGAAGTGAGCGAGATTGCCGACGGCACCGTCGAAATCCGGGGCATCGCGCGCGAGGCCGGTTATCGAACAAAGATTGCCGTCTGGAGCGCGAATGAAAAAGTGGATCCGGTCGGCGCGTGCGTCGGCATGCGCGGATCGCGCGTCAAAAATATTGTGCGCGAACTCAACAACGAAAAGGTCGACATCATACGTTGGAGCTCCGATCCGAAGGAGTTCATTCTCGAAGCCCTCAAGCCGGCGAAGGTGAAGAACATAACCTTCGATCCTGAGAAAAAAAGTGCGCAGATTTCGGTGGATGAAGATCAACTTTCCCTTGCAATCGGGAAAAAAGGACAGAACGCGCGCCTGACTTCACGACTCACCGGTTGGGAAATTAATATCGATAAAGACACGTCGGCCACAACGGCGGTGGAACAAAAGGTTGCGCAAGCGGCGCAGACGCTCGCGAGTGCATTGCCGATTACGGAAGAGCAAGCGGTGACGCTGGTGAAATCCGGCTTCACCAATCTGGAAGGCTTGCACGCCGCCGATGTTCAAGATTTGGTAGACATCCTTGGCGTGGACGAAGCAAAGGCGCGTGAAATTCACGACGCCGTCCATAAGCAAGATGTAACGCAGGAAGCGGGCTCGGCTCAAAGGGCTTGAGCCATGAGTAATTTTCTGAAATGGCAACAAAATCGAAAACCGCGGCGAAAAAACCTGCAGCCCGCCAACCAGTTGCCGCGCATAAGCCTGCCCCAGCCAAGGCGAAGGTTCCGAAAAAGAAAGTAGAACCGCATCCGAAACCGGCGCCCGCGCCTGCGCATCCAAAAGCGCCGGTCCATCGCGCCGCAGAAGAAAAGCTGCAAGCGAAACCAGGCGTAGTTCATCGCGAGGCGGTTGAAAGCGTCTCCCTAATCGACAAGAAGCATCCGCAGAAAAAAACGGCGGATGGCGTTTTGCCGCCAATCTCGCGGATTCGCGCTTCATTGGAAGCGCCGACGGCGCCGCCCAAAAGACCGGAACCGGCTCAACCGACAACGCCAACTGACGGGTCAGCCGTGGTTGAAACGGCTCCAGCCGGAGCCGAGGCGCCGACACAAAAAATCATTCACATCAAGCCGCCGATCATTGTGAAGCAGCTTGCGGCCGAGCTTGGTTTGAAACCGCATCAACTCATCGCCGAGCTGATGGCATTCAATATTTTCGCGAACATCAATCAGACGATCGAGCCCGACATCGCGTCGAAGATCGCCGAGAGCCACGGATTCGTTCTCGAAAAAGAGCGCCGCGAAAAAGGCGCGGGCGTGCACAAGGTTGAGCAAGTCGTGGTCGCGCCACCGCCGCCGGTCATTGAAAAGGCGGAGGAACTTAAACCGCGCGCACCGATCATCACTTTCATGGGCCACGTCGATCACGGCAAAACGTCGCTGATGGATGCGATCCGTAAAACGCGAGTCGCAGCGGGCGAGGCCGGCGGAATCACTCAGCACATCGGTGCTTACACGGTTGATCACAAAGGACAAAACATCACGTTCATCGACACGCCCGGTCACGCCGCGTTTACCGCGATGCGCGCACGCGGTGCGAACGTCACCGACATTGTCGTCCTGGTTGTGGCGGCAGACGATGGTGTCATGCCGCAAACGATCGAGGCGATCAATCACGCCAAGGCCGCGCCGCACGTCGAAATCATGGTGGCAATTAACAAAGTCGATTTGCCGTCGGCGAACATCGACAAGGTGAAGAAGCAGCTCCAGGAGCGCGACCTGACCCCGGAAGATTGGGGCGGCAAAACTATCGTCTGCGAAGTTTCGGCAACGCGCGGAACGGGAATCGATCACCTGCTCGAACTGATGCTTTTGCAGGCGGAAGTGATGGATTTGAAAGCGTCCCCCACCGCCAGACCACGCGGCACCGTCATTGAAGCGCAAGTGGAGCCGGGCCGCGGCCCCACCGCGAGCGTGATTGTGCAGATGGGCACGCTGAAAGTCGGCGAACCCTTCATCTGCGGAGATTACTCCGGGAAAGTGAAATCACTGATCGACGACCGAGGCAAACCGGTTAAAAAAGCCGGTCCTTCGACGCCGGTGAAAGTTCTCGGGTTTACCGGACTCCCAAACGCGGGCGATGAGTTCTTAGTGATGGAATCGGAGCGCGCCGCAAAAACTTTAAGCGACGAACGCTTGCAGGCGAAACGTGCCGAGAAACTGACCGTGCCTCAGCGCGCAACGCTTGAAACTCTTCTTGAGTCAGCCACCGGCAAAAAAATTCTTCGTCTCGTTTTGAAATGCGACGCCCAAGGATCGCTCGAGGCATTGAGCGCCGCGTTGAAACAAATCGAAAGCAAGAAAGTAGATCTCGAACTGATTCACGCCGGTGTCGGGCCAATTTCGGAATCGGACATTTTGCTCGCAAGCGCCTCGAGTGCCGTTGTTATCGGCTTCAACACCAAAGTTGAAAACATGGCTGTTTCTGCGGCGAAGCGCGAAGGCGTCCAGATCAAGCTTTACAGCATCATTTACGAGTTGCTCGATCAGATCAAAGACGCGATGGCCGGATTACTCGAGCCGGAATTCCGCGAAACTGTTCTCGGTCATGCCGAAGTAAAGCAAGTGTTCGAGCTCAGCAGGGGTATCGTGGCGGGCTGTTTGGTCACCGACGGCCGAATCGCTCGCACCGGTCGTGCCCGCGTCCTACGAAAACGACAACCGGTCTATGACGGTGGTATTTCAACACTCCGCCGCTTCCAGGACGACGTGAAGGAAGTGCGCTCCGGTTTGGAATGCGGCCTCAAGCTTGGCGATTTCAGCGAATACTACGTGGGCGACGTCATTGAGTGCTATCAGCTCGAGGCTATCGCCCAAAAACTCTGACGGGAATGAAAGGGTCACATGAAACATCGCATGCTGCGCGTCAACGAAGTCGTAAAACGGGAACTGAGCGGAATCCTCGCCCGCGAAATCAGTTTTGAAGGGGCGCTTGTCACCATCAACCACGTCGAAGTCACCTCCGATCTGAAGAGCGCGCACGTTTTTGTCAGCGTGCTCGGATCGGAAAGTAGCGAGACCGTGATGAACAAACTGGAAGAACACCGCCCTGCCTTTCAGGCCGAGCTCGCGCGTCGTGTGACCATGAAATTCACCCCACATCTACTTTTTCATCTCGATGAGTCGGTCGCGCGCGGCTCGCGCGTAGTCGAAATTTTGCAGCAAATCGACTCCGACAGCAGAAAAAACGAGTGAGCGCAGCCAAGTTCGAGCAAATCGGCCAGGCCTTGCGCGAAGGGGGGCGGTTCGCTGTTCTTAGTCATGTCCGCCCAGATGGTGACGCGCTCGGGAGTCAGCTTGCGCTCGGTCTCTCCCTCAAACGACTCGGCAAAGACGTGCGCATTTGGAACGAAGAAGGCATGCTCGAGAAATACAGTTTCCTTCCGAGCGCGAATTTGCTCACGAAACCGCCGGCCGATCCGGAAGATGTCGACGTTGCCATCGCGCTCGATACTGCGATTCAAAATCGGCTCGGCACCGCTTTGCCTGCCGTGCGCTCGGCCAAAGTTTGGATTAACATCGATCATCATCCGAGCAATCCGGGTTACGGCGACCTCGTTTACATCAATCCGAAAGCGCCGGCGACCGGGCAGATTCTTTTCGAACTGATCCGGAGCGAAAAATTACCGATCGATGCTGCGATTGCGGAAAATCTTTACGTCGCCATTTCAACCGATACCGGTTCCTTTCAATATCCAAACACGACCGCGCGAACTTTTGAGATAGCGGCCGAGCTCGTCCGCGCCGGCGTCGATGTCGGACGCGTCAGTCAATTGACTTACGAGAATTATCCGCGCCGCCGGGCCGAGCTTTTACGCGATCTTCTGGGCACGATGCGATTCGAGGCAAACAATCGGGTCGCTAGTTTTAGTTTGAGTCTGGCGACGGCGAAGAAGCTCGGAGTTTTACCGGAAGATAATGAAGGGCTCATCGATCATTTGCGCGCGATCCACGGCGTCATCGTTGCCGTGTTTTTTGAAGAACTAGCCGACGGCAAAGTGCGCGTGAGCATGCGTTCAAAAAGCGAAAAGGTGAATGTGTGTGCCATCTGCGAAAAATTTGGCGGCGGTGGGCATGTGCTGGCTGCCGGCGCACGCATTCCCGGCACGCTCGCCGAGGTCGAAAAGAAAATCCTGGAGGAAGTTCGTGATGTTGTCCGTCGCGGCTCCTGACGGCGTTCTGTTAGTGGACAAAGCCGAAGGGATGACTTCGCACGACGTCGTCGCACTCGTTCGTCGCCAACTTCGGATCAGAAAAGTCGGCCATTGCGGGACCCTCGATCCGATCGCGACCGGGCTGCTTTTGTTAACGATCGGGCGCGGAACCAAAGTCCAGGATTTGCTGATGAGTGAAGACAAGGAATACGTCGGCACGCTCACGCTCGGCACAAGCACCAGCACGCAAGATCGACAAGGTGACGTCGTCGAGGCAAAACCAGTGCCCCAATTGAGCGAGTCCGCAATTCGCGCGGCGTTTGAGAAATTTCGCGGCGATTTTTATCAAATCCCGCCGATGGTCTCGGCCAAGAAACACGCCGGCGTGCCGCTCTATAAATTGGCGCGGCAAGGAAAAGTGGTGGAGCGCGAGCCCCGCTTTGTCCACGTTTATCGCTACACCATTGACCGGATCGGCCTGCCAGAGATCGATTTCAGCGTGGTGTGCAGCAAAGGTTTTTACGTTCGGACCTACGCGCACGATATCGGCGAAGTGCTTGGCTGCGGCGCTCATTTAAAATCGCTCCGACGGACGAAGTCCGGGCGATTCGATGTCGCGAATGCGATCACGGTCGCTCAAATCAAAGAGACGCCTCGCGAGGAAATTACCCAGCGAATTCTCTCGCTCCCACAAGTTTCACGGATGCGCGGCGCCTGACCGCAAGATCGACAATGGAAATTCTGCGGTCGATTCCGGAACTTAAGGGATTGCGCGGACCGGTATTTCTCGCCATCGGCGTGTTCGACGGCGTCCATCGCGGCCATCAGGCAGTGATTTCGACTTCAGCCAATCACGCGCAGGTTGCGGGTGGAACACCTGTCGTCGTGACGTTCGATCCGCATCCAGAAAAAGTTCTGCGACCGCAGGCGGCGCCGCATTTGCTGAGCGCAACCCAACACAAAATCGCGTTAATTCGCGCTCTCGGCGTGGAGCACTTGCTCGTCATCACTTTCGACAAACAATTCGCCGCGACAGAGCCGGAAGATTTCGTCCGAGAGTTAGTTGCTCATGCAAAGCCGCTCCGCGAAATCTGTGTCGGTCATGAATGGTCGTTCGGGAAAAATCGCCGGGGCAATCTCGATCTTCTCAAAAAACTTGGGTCGCAATTTAATTTCGACGTCGTAGGGATTCCACCGGTCAAGATAAACGGCGTGGTCGTGAGCAGCACAGCGATTCGACA
>Ga0209648_10001516_pt1 | contig 18874 bp, 16 predicted proteins | sample GraSoi2013_115cm_FD_185830 | JGI IMG/M metagenome (GOLD analysis project Ga0209648, IMG submission 185830) | Grasslands soil microbial communities from the Angelo Coastal Reserve, California, USA - Sample 9_17_2013_115cm (SPAdes) (version 2) | ecosystem: Environmental > Terrestrial > Soil >...
TTCCGAAGCGCAGCGTGAAAACAGGCAAATCGTCGCGATCGCTCAACGTTGGCACCGTTTTTCTCGTGGAGCTTCCACGACATGCCAATGCCCTGGCACTTTGTGGGTATTTCTTGGCACTGCAAAACCGATGTTCATATCCACACCTAGATCCATCGTGGCACTACGCCTTTATCTTGCCCTCCGCTTTCGCTACGGGTTCGCAACTCGTCCCGTCTCGGATAGGTACACGCCGGCAGCTATCCACAAGAGAAGACAGCTACGCGCCGGTGACTATCCCGGAGTCTCTGCAGGGTACGAGACCATGTCTCTGCGCGGTACAAGACCGCGTCTGGCCAAGGTACCAGACCGCATCTATCCGAGATACAAGCCGCAGTGCAAGCCGGCAGAAGTCGGATTCGCTCGCGGATGCAGCCTCGCACCAACTCGATTGCGACCGTAATGAAGCTGACTTCCTTCTGGAACCCAATTCGATTCCCCACCGCATGCAAGTGCGATGACGTCCGGCTTCCTTGTTGTTCGAATCACGAGCGGACCTTGATGCAAGTCGTAGGGTAAGCCGACGGCGATGGAGTTCGCTCTTGAATACACGAATCAGAAGAATTCGATTCCTGACTGCTGACGCCGAACTTCGTTCCGGAACGCCGCGCACACCAACTCGATTCCGGACCCGCTTGCAGACGCGGTGAAGTCGGGGCCTATCTGGGCTTCAATCAAGAACCAACCGAGCTACAAGCCGGAGTGTATCCGGGTAGTGAACCAGGTTCACTCCGGGATCGAGCTGTGCTTCTAATTCGATTGCTAACCGGGGTGTAGCTGGGTTCGTTCCGAATCCGGCTGTGGACTCAACTCGAATCCTAACGGGTTTCACCACGGTGACCACGCCGTCCCCTCGGCAGTACCGACTCTGGACTGACACTCGATACAAGACGGCACTGAAGTCCGATAGGTGCGTGAATGGTCTGCGAACCAAACCATTTCGTATCCGAAGATGTGCGGGCCACGCAGCGAAGCGGAGGGCAAGATAAATACGTGGATCCACGAGTGAGTTATCCATGCCAAAAGACCCAGGAAAATGTGGATCCACGGGTATATGGCAAAGATCCACGACACGGATAATGCGTTGGATTCAAAGGTGAAAAGTTGATCCATCGAAGCGCGAACCCTACCTTTCCCGTTGTTTTCTCGCTCGCACGCGATTGAAGTCGGGGGGATGCCCGAGGACCCACGATGAGGGCCCCGAGGTCGTGCGCCCCCCGTGGCAAGCAGTCCGAAGCAGGCGATTCCAGCTTGGGCATGCGCACGTACCCATGCCGAACGAGGATACGCACCGGAGTACGCCCACATGCTGGGGTGAGTTGCTCGGATCAGGGCGACGCCGAGTCGTCATTCTGAACGACTGGATCTGCGATACTTCCACTTGGGAGGGTGCGCGCGCCTATCTCGACGGCGCGAGCTTCACATGGGCCTTTGCAGACCTACGTGGCAACGGTCGCTCCAAGGGGCTCAGCGGACATTTCACGCTCGAAGAGGCTGCCGACGACGTCGTCGAGTTAGCCGACAGTCTCTGTTAGTCGCGGCTCGCGATCGTCGGCCATTCCATGAGCAGCCTCGTCTAGCCACACCGGTCCATCATTGGGCGACTGACCCCTCGTAGGCCCCGGCCTCTCCAGCAGGCCCCGAGCCCGACGCCACAAAACGGGGCCGAGCTCTGATTTTCGGCAAGCTTTGGCGAACGTGGCCGCTTACAATTAAGGCCCCGTCGTCGCCGGACGCGTCGCCTTCGCTGTTTCGGCTGACGGCATGCGGTGGAGAACTGTTTCCTCCCCGGCGGAGCGCTTGCGGACGCGAGGTGGTCAGCAATTGCTGACCACCCCCCGTGGTCGATTGCTGACCACTACCCCGGCTCATTGCATCGCAAGGTGAGGATTATCGGGGACTTCGACCCATGCGAGATCCAATGGCGGCCAGGCACGGCCATTGCGCATTCGCGGGCGATGATGAGATCAGGCGGTCGACCGGCTTCCTCCGACCGGAGGAAATCGACCATCGCAGGAGCTCTTTTTCGGCAAGGTTGCTCTCTTCGCGACCGACCAATCCTCTGTAGGTGGCCCGCCAAGGTGTCCGGGTTTTGGGGGTCAGTGAGGCGCGAGGAACCACCAATGAGATGCGAAATTGAAAGGAGGGGGCAGTGACACGTCGGAGCAATCGAGTGAATGCCTCCGATGCGCCTCACGAGACGGATCTGACGGTCACCCCGGGCAGCGACGAATCGGACGAGGGTGCCACCGACCTGGAGGACGGGAAGAGTCGCGTTGAGCGCCGAGTGATGACACGCCGGGCCCGCGAGGCTCGACCGCCGCTCGTCGTGCGGCCCTCGTTTGTATCGCAGGAGACGGCCTACGCGATCCTAGGCATTCCGCCGCGCAAGTTCCTCGACGTGATCGTCCCGACGTGCGCGGGTACCGTTATTCGTGTAGGCAGGTCGGTCCTAATCACGTTGGAGGCCGCTGAGAATGCGCTTCGCCAGCGATCGACGAGAACCGACGGCCACATCTCGGAGGATGACCGTGACGGCGCGCAGGCGACGAGCGTCGACGCCGTCCTGGCAAGTGTCGGAGTGCGGCGAGTGGGCCGATGAATGCGAGTGTGTGGCAAGGCAGAACGACCGATGCCATAGGAAAGGAACGACGGATGCCGCGCGCAGCGACAGGTGAACTTCGACGGCTTGCAGAGGGTTTCGCAGCGCGGATCACGATCAGCGGGCAGAGAGCGACGCGATTTCGTCCTGGCCTCATGTCTCGGGGAGGTCAGGCGCATGATCGTAAGGCCGCACTCGCGAAGATGGCAGCCCGCATGCGCGCAGCGGGGCAGGGCGATAAGCCCGCACGTCGGCGACGTCCCCCTGAGCGAGTTCACGCTCGATGACGCCGACCTCGTCATGGCCAACATTCCCGCCACCAAATCAACGGCAACTCGGCGGCAAGTCGCGCAGGTCGTCCGGCGAGTTCTGGGACTGGCCGTATACCCGGCGCGCCACATCAAGGAGAACCCGATTCCTCGTGGGTGGTTGCCGAAGGTGAAGCGCACGAAGGCGTTCACGTACCTCTACCCGGAGGAAGACCGTGCGCTGCTGGCTTGTACGGGGTCCCTATCCGAAGAACGAGCGCGTATCGGCGGCCCCCCTTTGGCGTCCTCGCGCGCGAAGGGCTTCGTCGGCAAGAACTTGGCAACCTGCAGTGGCGCGACGTCGAACTCAACCGAGGACACATTTTGCTCGATCAGAACAAGACCGATGATCCTAGGAGCTGGGCGCTCGATCCCGGTGTTGCGCGGGCCCTTCAGGCGTGGCGGCAGCGTTACTGTCCAACTGCGACCCCAACCGACTACGTCTTCGTCAATCCCGAGGACGGCAGACGGCTCTACACCCTCCACTTGGCGGACGACCTCCGCAACGACCTCCGACAGGCGGGCGTAACTCGTTCCGCCTTATTTGAGCGGAGCGACGTTCGCCATCCAATCCGTGCCCACGACCTTCGGGCTACATTCGTGACCGTCAGTCTTGCCACCGGGAAGACCGAAGCATGGGTCGCCGATCGAACCGGGCATCGATCGAGCGCCATGAGCAACCGCTACCGACGGGCCGCACGTACTTGGGCCGAGCTGGAGCTCGCCGCGCTTGAGGCGCTCGACGAAGCCATCCCAGAGCTGCGATTGCCCCATGGATTGCCCCACGACGCTATGGTTCGGCTCGACGATGTAGGGCCTAAGTCGGCGGAGAGCGTGGGATTCGAACCCACGGTACCCTTACGGGTACACCTGATTTCGAATCAGGCTCCTTCGGCCACTCGGACAGCTCTCCGCGGCGAACGGTGCAGTCACCGACCCATGTTGTCAAGCGCCCGGAGTGGTCGACTCAGCACGCCGGTACGAGGTCGACGCCACCAAAGAATTCCTCGGCGACGGCCTCCCACGCTCGCCGGTTTTCCGCGGGGCCACACTTGAATGGGCGGCGCACGGGCCGCTCGCCGCGAACGACTGCCCGCTGCTCGGCGTACCACCGAAGGGCTACTTCGGCAGCATATTCGTGAACATCGTTGCCCGGCTGAAAGGCGTAATAGGTTCCACGCCGCACGACGGTGGAGGTGGGCGCGTACGGCTCGAGGCACGCCGTGCTCGTGGCACACTTGCGCTCGATGGCGTCTTGAATCGCGGTCAGGTGCGCTGGCGACCAGTCCCCGTGGTCGGCGTCGTCCAGGTGAAAGATCTCGTGAAAGAGAGTCTGCCGCGCACGCTCTGCGGTCGTATCGATCGAACCGTTCACGTTGTAGGAGACGGTCCAGCCCCTGGCGAACGCGTTCGGGGTCGTGTTTCCGACCGAGCGGAAGAACCGAAGCGTCAGTCCGCGCCAGCGGTACCGCACCTCGCGCTGCTTCGCAATCGCAGCGAAGAAGTCGTCGAAGTCCTCGAGCGCACCGGCAACCCAGGCAAGGTGCTTGCGGTCGACGCCCACGGGAAGAGCCGGAACAAGACGGATCCTACCGCGGTAGCCTCCATCGAACACTTGCGCCCCAAGGACATCCACAACGTCGCCATCGGCGTCGAATAGATGGAGCGCAAGCTTCGCGGCCTCGGCATCGGAGGCAAATCGAGTGACCAGCGCTTCGCGAATCAGAGGCGCGGACGCTGGCGCAGGCGCGGACGCGGGCGCGGGCGCGGGCGCGGGCGCGGGCGCGGATGTGCCCTTGGTGGCAGACGTCGCGACCCCGGGCTTGGTCGCACACCCCGTCAGTCCCATCGCGAAGAGCGCCGTCACAGAAAAGGCCCGAGCTTCGTTCCAGCTTGTTCGGCCATGCCGTCCCTTATGGCGCATCCTCCTAGTGCGCCAGCAACTCTTTCAACCGCGGCGCAATGTATGCGACGGCCCCCTCCCCTTTAATCACCCCTTCGATCTGCTTGCCCGACGCCGTGCCGTCTTGGGTCGGCAGCGCGAAAAGCGGCACGTACTTCGATATGTAGCCAGCCGCAGCGAGCCGCCTGACGTCGCGGTCGAGATCGAACTCGAGCATCGTTAGACTCGGAAACACGGTGTCGAGCTCGCCGCCTTCTGCGGCGCGGTGGAACTTTTGGCACGGCTCACACCAGTCAGCCCCAACGTACACGACAAGCGTTCGCTTCTCGGTAGCCGCGCTGCTTAGGGCATCACGCACGATAGCGGCGACCGCGCCCACTGCGGGCGCCTGCGTCACGCGCATGTGCGTGATCACCACCGGCGCCGGGGGCTGGGTGCGCGAGCAGGCAGCGATGGCAAACCCCGCCGTCATCGCAAGCGCAGACAACCGCTTGGCGCCACCGGTTCCCATCTATCGCGCGTCCAGCGTAGCGCAGGTCGCCGAACGCGACCGTCAAACGGGCCCGTGGCAATCCGGTCGAAACTGCTTTACTCAATGCCTCGGGAGAGATGACCGAGTGGTCGAAGGTGCATGATTGGAAATCATGTGTACCCGCAAGGGTACCGAGGGTTCGAATCCCTCTCTCTCCGCAACGTTTCCCGCGAGAAAACGCGGTCCTTAGCTCCCTGTCTCCAAAATGTCTCCAAAAATCTCGCCGGTCGGCCGCTTGTCTAGAAGTGCAATCGCCCCCTCGCGGGCTTGGGGCGACAGGTGCATGTAGCGTTGCGTCGTGCTGAGGTGGATGTGCCCGGCGAGTTCCTGGATGGCCTTCGCTGGCGCGCCGCGCATGGCGAGATGGCTGCAAAAGGTATGGCGCAGCACGTGAGCTCCGCCTCCTTTGCCGACCACACCGCCACGGGCGTAGACGCGCTGTAGCCAAAGGCGCAGGGTCCGGTAGGACGGCGGCTGACCGGCTGGACTCGTAAAGACCCAGCGTGTCTGCGCGCTGCGCTTGTGACGGCGAAGCGCCTCGATCAGTGCCTCGGTCATGGGCAAGATGCGCCCGCGACCGCTCTTGGGCGTGTCGATCACGCGTCGCCACATCTGCCGCTGCACCGTGATGTGGCGTCGCCCGAAGTCCACGTCCTCCCACCGCAGGGCGATGATCTCTCCGCCGCGCAAGCCGGCGTCCGCACCGAGAAACAGCGCGCACTCGTAGCGCGTGCCCAGGGCGCGGGCCGCGTGCCGGAGCCGCTCGTACTCGTCGAAGTCGTAGAACTTCGGCGGGTAGAGCGTCACCCGCAGCAGTTCAATGCTGCAGGGCATGGCGGGAATCACCTTCCACCGAGCCGCAACGCGCAGGAGCTTGCCCAGTACCGCTAGAACGTTGTTGACGGTCTTGGGCGCTAGGGACGAGAGGCTTCTCTTCAGCCCCTGAACGTCCTCGTCGGTGACCTTATCGAGCCGCATGTTCCCGAGGGCGGGATACAAGTGGTTCGCCAGGATCAGCTCCTTGGCGCGGATGCTGCTCGCCTTTTGCCGGTTGGCCTTGGCATCGTTCTCGACGAACCTCGGCCCGAAGTCGCTCAGTCTTGGGACCTCCTTTCTTTCCTCCTCCTGCCTCTGCAGGAAGACAGGCGACGACTGCGTCAGAAGCTCGCGCTCCTTGGCTTCGCCCCATCGCTTCGCGGCGGACTTGGATTCAACCGGCGCTTTGACGCGTCGCCGGAACGGCGCGCCGTCCGGGTATGTGAATCGAATGTCGACCTCGAAGCCCACCCGTTTGCCCTTTCTCCACTCTCTGATCTTGATCGTCATCGCCGTGAACCTCCCGGCGATGCCGCTCGTCTTTCGTCGAGCCAGGAGAGTAGGTCATCGCGGCGCACGAGCAAGCGACGCCCGATGCGCGTGACGCCAGGCAAGAGGCCACGCTCGGCCATTGCGTAGACCGCCTTGCGGGAGGTACGCAGCAAGGCGGCGGTCTCATCGGCGGTAAGGAGAAGAGCGCGTTTGAAGGTCTCGGGGCTCCCGGAGGACATGACGACTCCAGGACGCGATCATGTGGCTCTGAAGTTTCACTGCAATCCGCGCGTCCTAGCTTTTCATCGGTCAAGAGCTCGGACTCCTTGCAACTTTTGTTGTGACCAAGACGGAGGATGGACCTCCCCCAAACCAATCGGACGCACGAATCGGATTCTTGCCAAAAAAATGCTCTAGGTTGTCGAAATCCGAGGCCGCTTACCTGCCACGGTCGGCCTCCGGTACATGCGCGGTGATTCTCCCTGCAGCGTCGCGCGAAAGGCTCACTCTTTTGCCAGCCAGGGCGTGCGTGGCATCTGACGCCGGCAATAGGACAAAGCGTGTGCCCTCTGACACCACGGCGTAGGTGGGGTGCCTGGAATCCTGCTGCAGGCGCCCGCGAAACCGATCCGGGGTGTTGGCAAGAAACTGCTCGCCGGTCCGAGCTGCGATTTCCTCTCCTCTTCGTCCGCCGTTCGCGTTCTCTGAGCGTGGCCTCTCTTCGGGGGTGTCAGGAGCAATGCCCATGCCCCGTAGGGCTTCGCGTCGTCTGTCGAGAGCGCGGCGGACGTCTGCGCCGAACCCCCAATGCGACAGCACACCTCGGTCCACCCCGTCGAGCCAAACGGGGCCGCCATGGCCAACTTGCTCCTGCAGTGAGAGCGGCTGCTTGCGGACGAGTAGCCGGTGGCGATCAGCGTCCGCGCCGCGCTCTTCTTGCGCGATTCCTGTGTTGATTGGGGTCAGCACCCGATCGTCGGGCACGCTCTTCATCGAGACAATATCGCCCACGCTCACCTCGTGCGCGCTGCGCGCTTCGAGCGGCACGTGCTACGCGCGCCCCGAAGGCGTCTCTACAACGGCGTAGAACGTGCCCTTGAGTTCGTCGGAGAGACCCTTGCTCGCCACACGGGCGAGAAGGACTGTCCCGTCTTTGGCGGGCCCGTCCTCGAGCTGACAACCCGGTCGAACAATGCGGTAGCGACTGCGGTCGCCCCCGACAGCCATGTGAATCTGCTTGAGGATGTCGCCGCGCACGGCGAGCTCGCGGAGCTGCTCTTGCCACCCCTGGCGGAGCGTCCATGCGGCCGGCCCGATGCGATCAGCGAGCCTCAGCCCCTCGATGTGCTCGAGGCGAGCAACGAGAAGCGACTCATCGATGCGTCCGGCGTGCCGCCGCGAACGCGCTTGCACCCCGGCCGTTCTGTGCCCGGCGCTCAAGCTCGCAGTCCAGGGTTGTGAAGCGCGCCTGGGTGACTTCCCGGGCAAGGGAGCGCCGGACGTCGACCTCCCGCCGCGGGCCAAGCTCCTCGGTCGCAAGCTCCTGGGCACGACTGCGCAACCCGTTCGAGATGTAGCCGCGACTCAGGCGAAGCTCGCGACCGTCCCGGTCGACGCCGCGCACAATCAGATGCGCGTGGGGGTGATCCGTATCGTAGTGATTGACGGCAGCCCACTCGAGGCGGCGCCCAGTGTCTCGCTCGACCTGCGCGAGGTCTCGGGCGTCTTCCGGGGACACGATGATTCGGAACTGGTGCTTCTCGCCGCGGCGAGGCTGGTCGAAGGTTTCCGCGCGCAGGGGCCCGTCGCCGCTGTAGAGAAAGCCCTTGGAACCGTCCTTATTCACCCCGTCGCGCTCGATGTACCGCAAGTGCAGCGACGCCGCTTTCGCGCCACTCCCGCTCAGCCGCACCACGTGCGCCTTGACGACCACTCGCCGGGCCGAGGAACCGAGCCCACGGACCGCATTGCGTAGTCCTTGGCGTTGGCCCCTTCGAAGACATGAGAGCAACGCGTTGCGAAAGCGCGGGCTTGCGCCGCGAGGCGTGTGGCCGCAGCCTCCGCGGATCCGAGGCCGAAAAATAGGGAGTTCGTCGATGGGGCTCACGCGTAACCGACCAATTCGTGTTTGGTGTCCATGAGCTACGTAAACCGTAACCTTTTGGCGTCCTGCGTAACCGGTAGTTTCCTATCTATTATTGCCATATTACCAAACACGTAACCGGTAGCTTTATCTTGCCCTCCGCTTCGCTCCCTAGACGAGCGACCGACCGGCGGGTGGCCTTTCGGTACTGACAGACTACGGGTGACAACGACAAAACAGAATTCGAAGATCGCCTCGTCGGCGATTGCGAGACTCAGGGAACGTCGACTGCAACGGAGCTTTCTGAGGTCCGCCCTGAGCGCCCTCGGAGGCTGCGGTCGATTCCCAGCTTCTTCATGCGATAGATGAGCGTTGGACGCTTGATACCGAGACGCGCAGCGGCTCCGTGCCCGCCTCCGATCACCCAGTTGGTCGACTCGAGGACGGAGAGGATGTGGCGGCGCTGGACGTCGTCCAGTCGGTCCAAGTCGTGGTCGCGCAGTAGGGGCGCCATGGACTTGGGCGCTCTTGCCAGGTGCAGACTCTCTTGGTCGATCTGCGGAGTCGGCAGCCCGGATAACGCAACCACCCGGAGTACACCGTCTGTTGCTAGGATCACTGCGCGCTCGATGACGTTCATGAGCTCGCGTATGTTGCCGGGCCAGTCGTAGTCGCAGAGCCGCGCCATGAGCTTGTCGGAGATCGGTTCGATGCATCTGCCCGCGCGGCCTGCGAATACCGTGACGAAATGGGCTACGAGCTCCGGAATGTCCTCGCGGCGTTCCCGGAGTGGAGGCACCTCGATTGGAAATACGCTGAGGCGGTAGAAAAGGTCCTCTCGAAACGTTCGGCTCGACACCATCGCCCCGAGGTCCCTATTGGTCGCGGCAACGAGCCGCGCGCTGGTGCGAATGGTGTGGTTGCTCCCGAGACGCTCGAACTCGCGCTCCTGCAGGAGGCGCAGCAGCTTGGGCTGCATCTCGAGCGGCATCTCGCCGATCTCGTCGAGGAAGATCGTTCCGTGCTCCGCGGCTTCGAATCGCCCGATCCGGCGCGCGAGCGCGCCGGTGAACGCTCCCTTCTCGTGCCCCATCAGTTCGCTCTCGAGCAGGCTGGCGGGGACAGCAGCGCAGTTAACTTTGACGAAGCCGCCCGGGCGCCCGCTTCGCCGGTGGATGGCTGTCGCGACGAGTTCCTTGCCGGTTCCCGTTTCCCCGTGGATCAGCACGGTCGCGTCGGTCTGTGCAACGACTTCCGCCTCCTGGAGGACGCGTCGCAGGGCGAAGCTGCAGCCGATCAGACCCGGCCCCGATGTGTCTGATCGGGCGCTCCGTCGGACGCCGGTAACTACCGCTAGCGAAGCAGACATGAGCAGCCCCTCGTTCTGTGACTTGGTGGGTGACGGATGCTCCAGCGCGGAGCGCCGCACAGGCGCGGGCGAGCCGGCCGCCTCGGTATGCAAAGGCAGGGCGGGGTATGAGCACCTTTCGTGCCGTGGACGTATGGCGAACAAACCCCAACAAATATGCCGGGGGGCTGCCGATCTTCCGGCATTCATCTGCCGTCTCTCCGGCGGGCGATCCGACGCCGTTCAAGACCTCGAAGGCTTCCCGGGGACATCGCGCAAAGGGCGGCCCCGCGAAGATCACAAACGTACCGGCGTCGCGCCGGCCCACCACCTGAAAGGGGAGCCCCTCCTCGACAATCGATTTCATCACGACTCTTGGGATACCGGACTCGTGGGGCGAGGCTGGGCAAGCCTCGGCAACCTCACGGTGAACACCGTTCCTCGTTCGGGGGTTGATTCGGCGACAACGGACCCGCCGTGCGCGAGGACAATCTGCCGTACGATGTACAGTCCAAGCCTTAGCCCGGGGCGCCCGCCTGGCTCATTGGTCGGGCCGCGGCGCCATGGTTCGAAGAGGTGCCCCATCCGATGCGGGGGGATAGGCGTGCCGGCATTCCTCACTTCCAGGATCACTGCCTGCCCTTCGGCCCACAGCCTGGCGCTGGCAGGTTGCGTAGCACCGTGCTCGATTGCGTTCGCGAAGAGGTTGGAAACGACCTGCTCCATACGCACCGGATCCCAGTCGCCGACCACTGGCCCGTCACTGCGAACCTCGATGCCGCGTCCCTGGCTGCGAATCGCTTGCTCCTCCGCGACGCGAACGCAGACCGCAGCCAGGTCGGTTGGCGTGGTCGCAATGCTCAGTGCTCCTTTGAAGCGACTCTCGATAAAATCAAGCAGCGTCCCGATCAAGCTGTTGATCCGCTCGAGCGAATCAGCCACCGCCTCCAGACGGCGGGAGCCGTCGGTAGTGAGGCCCTTCGCCTGCGCGAGCAGCTGAGTAAGCGCGCTGGCGGCGCTCAATGGGCTGCGCAGATCATGGCAGACGAGGCCGATCACCAACTCGCGGAACTCGAGCGCCCGCTCGAGTTCTCGTTGGACTTTCTTGTCTTGCTCTGCGCGTGCGCTTGCCAGGGTGTTCGCGAGGGTTTCGCGCGCGAAGAGCACCTCTTCAACGCTCCTGCGTCGCTCGACGACCCACCACCCTACCAGCGACGGTACCAAGAACTGCACCATCGAGGGTATGGCCTCTGGGTAGATGTAGAACGAGCCGACGGGCGGCGAGAAGTAATAGTCGAGGAGAGCGGCCGACAGGACGAAAGAGAACAAAGCAGGTCCAGCCCCGCCGAGATTTGCCGTCACGATGACCGCGGCGACGAAGACGGCCGCCGGAAACCGCCCATTTGGGATCGTCCAGTTCGCGAGCAGCGCGAGCACGACGGACGCCACCGCCACGCCCCAGCGGATGTAGGGCGGACGCTCAGAGCTCTGTCGAGGAGTCGGACCGACCATGGGCTGCGCCTATACCGCAAGGGTGCGGAGCATCCGGATGGTCACCGAGAGCGCCGGCAGTGGTGGAGACGGGAGACGAGTTTCCAGGACAGCGCTAGCGGCCGCTCAGGCTGGAGAAGCTGGTCGAAGCCGTCCATCAGTCGACTGGACCGGGTTCCGGGCGGAAAGGATCCGGTCCGCCCCTGGACTCTCATGTCCATGACGCCCGGCTCCAATGGCTGCTGTGGATCCAGCGACCCCCGATAAGCAAGGACGGTGCCGGCAGCCCGAGGCGAAGCGCCTTGGAGCGTCGTCGGGCCGGGCACGTTGCCCACCTTCTTCAGATGACGAAGTGGTGTCGATGATCGCAGTTGTGAGCGCGACGCTTCGTCGGAACCCGAACCCCCTGGACCTTGGCTACCGCCCCACGCGCCTCCGCAGCGCGTCCGCCGGCGCCTCCCCGTCAGCTGGCCTGCCGGTTTTTCGGCACGGCTTGCTGACGGAATCCCGGCGCTCGGCGGTATGGCGACCCGCCCTACAGGCTCGAACGACGTCATCCGTTCCGCAGCGAGGAGAATTCAGTCCAAGGTCCCCTGACCGCGGCACGTCGACTCGCGACGGCCGGCCGTAGGCGCAAGCGGTGCTACGACCACGTCCTTGTATGGAGGCGATGTGCCGCGAGCTCACACCTCGAGCGGCGCGGCACTCCCCACTCCTCCATGCGGCACAGATGCTCACGATGCGCTCGGGCCCCTTCTGCATCGCAGAGAGCTCCTTCACCGGTTGGCTCAAGATGCGCGCCCCGGTCGCGCCGAAGGGGTGACCGAGCGCGACACTCCCGCCGTTCGGGTTGATGCGATCGCGCGGCACCTTGCCGAGATCGCACTCGACCTTCGCCTTGTCGCGCAGAAACGACGCGCTCTCGAGCGCCTTGATCTGATAGAGCACCTGTCCGGCGAAAGCCTCGTGGATCTCCAAGAGAGATGTACTCTCCCGAATCGTGGCGCAAGCCTATCAACGCGTCGACGGAAAGGGCGTGATCCTCGCGTGGCGGGTGGGAGTCTTGCGGAAGCGCACGAGCGTATCGCGCAACTGCTGTTCTCGCAGAAGGGTCTGGTGACTGTGGAACTCCCGGAGGTCGCGGAGTTCTGATCACACTGCCGGTCGCCTTTACGGGCCCCAAGGGCCTCGCCGCCGCGGGTGCGCTGGTGTTCGAGGCCCGCGAGGCGGCGAGTACCACCCGGGCGACAGAGCGGTCTGGACCATGAACTACGCCCGATCGTGAGAGACGAGTCTTTCACGAGCTGCAAGATTGTTCGTCAGAATCCGGCGCTATCCACGGTCATGCCGTGGATGCATGGTGCGGCTCCGCAACGGTCCCGTCGGACGCGAGGAGCCTCCCATGCCGATGATCGACGTGTATGCCGTCGCCGACCTCTTCCCCGCAGATGCCGATCGACACCTCCAGGAGCCGCCGCCGTTCGACGTCGTATGGCGGACCATCGACGGAGTGAAGATTCGCTACGCGAGGAGCGGGACGGGTAGCGAGAAGGTTGTGCTCCTCAGCCCGTGGCCGGAGAGCATCTTTGCCTTTGCCCCTGCGTGGGGAGGGCTGACGAAGCAGTTCGAGGTGCTGGCGTTGGACCTCCCGGGCTTCGGGCGGTCCGAAGCCCGCGAGGATCTCCTCGCGCCGCAGAGGAAGAGGAGTGTAGGTAAGAGCAGGAATCATCCAAACGAAGCAAAATTCGTCAAGACACGTCAAGGCGACTTGGCTACTCCGGGCGCATGAGCGGGACCACGGCCGTCGGCGTGGGGCGGGCCGGTCTAGAGTTCGAGAAGCTCGAAACGCTCCTCGTTGACGGAGAGTTCACTCTATCGCGCGGCACATGGGGACCGGGGCGGACACCGGCCTTACTACTGTCGCCCACCTTCGAGCGTCCGTCGCCCGCGACGCTCGCTCGGCTGGAGCACAAGTTTTCGCTTCGTGACGAGGTCGCCGCGGAGTGGGCCGTGCGCCCGTTAGCGCTCGTGCGTCCGGACGGTCTCGCGACGCTCGTACTGGAGGACCCCGGAGGCGAGCTCCTAGTCCAGCGGACGGGGCGTCCCTGGGAAACGTCGTCCTTCTTGCGAGTGGCGATCGAGCTGGCCGCGGCACTCGGACTCCTGCACGCGCGGGGCATCGTTCACCGAGATATCAAGCCCGCCAATGTCGTCGTGGACGTCTTGAAGGGCAAGGTGTGGCTGAGCGGCTTCGGGATCGCGTCGAGGCTGCCCCGCGAGCGCCGCCCTGCCGAGCCGCCCGAGGTCATCGCAGGAACCCTTGCTTACATGGCGCCCGAGCAGACGGGACGCATGAATCGCTCGGTCGACTCCCGCTCCGATCTCTACTCCTACGGGATCACGCTCTACGAAATGCTCACGGGCACACTCCCGTTCGACGCGCAGGACCCGATGGGCTGGGTCCACTCCCACATCGCCAAACAACCTCGGCCCGTCCGCGAGCGGGCGCCGGGCACTCCGGCGCAGGTCGAGGCGATTGTCGAGAAGCTGATGGCGAAGTCGGCCGAGGCTCGCTACCAGACGGCGGCCGGAGTCGAGGCTGACCTCCGAACGTGTCTCGCCAGCTGGGAGGCCGAGGGGCAGATCCACGCGTTTCCCCTCGGGGAGGGCGACATCTCGGACAAGCTCCTCATCCCCGAGAATCTCTACGGCCGCGAGTCCGACATCGCGACGCTGCTGGACGCCTTCGACCGCGTCGTCGCCACTGGCTGCCTCGAGCTCGTTCTCGTGTCCGGATACTCGGGCATCGGAAAATCTTCGGTCGTCAACGAGCTGCAAAAACCGCTCGTCCCACCTCGCGGACTCTTCGCGATGGGGAAGTTCGATCAGTACAAGCGTGACATCCCGTACGCGACCCTGGCCCAAGCCCTTCAAGGCGTCGTCCGGATGATCCTCGCCGGAAGCGAGTCGGACATCGCCCGATGGCGCGATGCCATCCTGTCGGCGCTCGGCGCCCACGGGCAGCTGGTCGTCGACCTCATCCCGGAGCTCGAGATCGTCATCGGTCCGCAACCGCCCGTTCCGGAGCTCCCACCCCAAGACGCCCAAGTTCGCTTTCAGATGGTCATCCAGCGGTTCCTCGAGGCGTTCGCTAGCGCCGAGCACCCGCTCGCGCTCTTTCTGGACGACCTCCAATGGCTCGACCCGGCGACCCTCAAGCTCTTGGAGAGCCTGGTCACGAGGCGAGAGCTGCAGCACATCCTCCTCGTAGGCGCCTATCGGGACAATGAGGTCGACGCGTCACATCCGCTGTCGCGCAGCCTCGAAGCCATCCGGAGCTCCGGCGCGCGCCTGAGCGAGCTTCGCCTGGGGCCCCTGTCGCTGCACGACATCGGCCAGTTGCTCCAAGACGCGCTGCGCCTGGACACGGACGAGGTAGCGCCTCTCGCGTCGCTGGTTCACGAGAAGACCGGGGGCAACCCCTTCTTCGCGATTCAGTTCGTGGCGGCCCTGGCCGACGACCGGCTCATTTCGTTCTGCAACACCCAACGGCGCTGGACGTGGGACCTGGAGCGCATCCGGGCCAAAGGCTTCACGGACAACGTCGTCGACCTCCTGCTGGGGAAGCTGGGTCGATTGTCCGATGCCGCACGGCGGGCGCTGAGCCACTTCGCCGCGTTCGGAAACGTCGCCGATGCTCGCGTTCTCGCCCTCGTTCACGGCGATGCGGAGGGCGAAGTCGACGCGGCCCTCTGGGAGGCGATTCGCGCCGGACTCGTACTTCGCTCGCACGACGAGTACTCGTTCCTCCACGACCGAGTCCAGGAGGCGGCGTACAAGCTGATACCGCTCGAACAACGGGCGGCCGAGCATCTTCGAATCGGTCGACTCCTCGCGTCACCCCGCGGACCGTCGGACTTCGTGACCGACGTGTTCGAGATCGTCAACCAGCTCAACCGCGGCATCGCGCTGATCGAATCGACGGCGGAGCGCGAGCAGGTCGCCGAATTGAACCTTCGAGCGGGGCGCCGCGCGAAAGCATCGAGCGCGTACGCGTCGGCCCTCGAGTATTTCACGGTGGGGTCCCAGCTAGTGGACCACGGCTGGGCCCACCAACACCGATTGGCATGGGAGCTGACCTACCAGCGGGCGTCCTGCGAGATCCTGTGTGCACGGCTCGATGCGGCGGCGCAGCACATCGCGGAGCTCAAGGAGCGCGCGGCTTCGAAAGCCGAAACGGCCGCGGTGTCCATCCTCATCATCGAGCTCCACGTCATGAGGTCCGAGAACGACAAGGCGGTGGCCGCCGGCGTCGAATGCCTACGGCTCTTCGGGATCGAGATGACCGCCCATCCCCCTCGCACGGATCTGGACGCCCTCTACGACGACGTCTGGCGCAAGCTCGACGGTCGCCGCATAGAATCGCTCGTCGAGCTTCCTCGCCTGTCCGATCCGGACATCGAAGCCGCCATGCAGGTGTTGGCGGTGTTGAACGCCCCCGCCATTTTCACGGACGAAATACTCGCGGGCCTCGACATCTTGCACATGGTGCGACTGACGCTCGAGTACGGCGTCTCGCCCGCCTCGTCGTACGCGCTGGGCTATTTCGGCATCATCCTGGGGCACTACTACCATCGATACGACGATGGGTATCGCTTCGGTGCGCTCGCGCGGGAGGTTGTGAAGCGGCACGAGTTCACCGCATTCGAGACGAAGACCCTCTTCACGTTGGAGCTCGTGAGCATCTGGAGCCAGCCGCTGACGGCGGCGGTGGACGCCGTGCGCGCGGCCTTCTTCACCGGTGTCGAGAGCGGCGATCTCACCATCACCTGTTTCGCGAACAGTCACATCGGTTCCGAGATGCTCGCGCGGGGAGACCGACTCGACGACGTGTGGAACGAGACGACGCGCAGCCTCGCGTTCGCGGAGAAGGCCCAATTCCGCGACGTGGCCATGCTCATCCTCGGAACACAGCGCTTCATCGAGACCATGCGCGGACGCACCTTCTCCTTGGAGTCGTTCGACGGCGAGGGATTCGACGAGGCGGCTTTCGAGGAGGAGCTGTCCGCGCCGGGGCGGATGAGCACCATGGTCTGCTGGCACTGGCTGATCAAGGCGCAGGCGCGCTTCATCTGCGGCGATGTGGATCAAGCGGAGAGGGCGCTCGAGCGTTCCAGGGAGCTTTTCTGGTCTTCGGCCCCGGGTCACGTCCAGAACATCGACTACCACTTCTTCTCCGCGCTGACTCTGGCTGCGCTGGAGGCGCGTGGGCCACGCCAGGAGCTCCGGCAGGAGCGATTGGAGATCCATCGTGCGCAGCTTGAAAGATGGAGGGACAGCTCCCCGTCGACCTTCTCGGGCAAGTGCGCGCTGGTGGCAGCAGAGGTCGCGCGAGCGGAGGCGCGAGACGTCGACGCCATTCGACTCTACGACAAAGCCGTCCAGGCATCGCGGCGCTATGGGTTTCTCCAGGACGAAGCATTGGCGAACGAGCTGGCGGCCCACTTCTACGCGGCGTGTGGGGCCGAAACGATCGCTCGCGCCTGCGCGAGAGAGGCGCGTCACGCGTATTTTCGCTGGGGCGCGCTCGGCAAAGTGAGGCAGCTCGAGCAGCTGGACCCCCATCTGCGGGAGGAGCCTGCGCCTGGCCCAAGGTCTACCATCGGCGCGCCGGTCGAGGACCTTGATTGGGGCACGGTCGTAAAGCTCTCGCAGGCCTTGTCGAGCGAGATCCTCCTCGACAAGTGGATGACGGTGCTGATGACACTGTCGCTCGAGCATGCGGGGGCAGGGTGGGGCGCCCTGCTCGTTCCCCGGGGTGGAGAGCTGCAGGTCGTTGCGGAAGCTGCGAGCGCCCCGTTGGGGATTGAGGTGTGCTTGCATCCGGCACGGGCTGCGGCCGAGCTGCCTGAGTCCTTGTTCCGGTATGTGAGCCGCACTCGCGAGCGGGTGCTCCTGGATGACGCGTCGTCCTCCAATCCATTTGCAGCCGACGCATACTTTGTCCGCGAGGCATGCCGGTCAGTGCTTTGCCTACCACTGGTGAAACAGGGAGAGCTGATCGGGATTCTGTATCTGGAGAACAATCTGTCACCGCGCATCTTTACGCCGGGGCGTTCTGCGCTTCTCGAACTGGTGGCCTCACACGCGGCGGTCTCGCTCGACCACGCGCAGCTCTTCGCGCAGCTCGAGCAGCGCCTGGCGTTCGAGCGTCTCATCTCGGACCTGTCCGCCGAGATTGGCGAGAGCCCCCTTGACGCGCTCGATGTCCGCATCAGCGCCTCGTTGGAGCGTCTGTCGCGATTTCTAGGCATCGAGCGAGCAATTTTTTTCGAATTCACACCTGAGAACAACGAGCTGCGCACGGCGGCGTTCTGGTGCTCGCCAGGTCAACTACCGCCGCCGTCGACGATCGACGCAGCTAGGGTTCCCGTAACGGTCGATCACTTGCGTCGCAGCGAGCCGTTCTGCTGCGAGACGCCAGCGGACCTTCCCGCGAGTGACCGTTGGGTTCTCGATCGTGTGGGGATGCAGTCCTTTGCGGGGCTTCCGGCGTCTGTGGAGGGCGTTGGCCTCGGCTACTTGTTTCTAGGCGCAGTGAACAAGCCGCGGCGTTGGCCCGACGACATGGTGCAGCGACTGCGTGTCGTCGCCGACATTCTCGCCAACGCGCTGGCTCGCAAGCACGCCGAGCGCGACAGGAGAATTCAGCGCGAGCTGGCACAGGCTCTCGAATTTCGGGAGCTCGTCATGGGCATTCTTGGTCACTATCTGCGCAGTCCGCTCGGCGCGGCGAGCGGGCTGGTGCAGCTCGTCCTGCGCCACGAGGGGCTGCCGGAGGTGCTCAGTGACCGCCGTGAGCCAGTCGATGGATCGAATGAACGACCTCATCGGGACCCTCCTCGATTTCACCGAGAGCCGCTTCAAGGGGGGCGTGACGATTGAGAGAACCGCGATGGATCTGGAGCGGACTTGCGACCGCGTCGTCGACGAACTGTTGGCCGAAAGTCCCGGTCGAGCAATCCAACGGCGCTGCGACGGCCCAGTGGAAGGGGACTGGGACCCCGTCCGCATCGAGCAGGTCTTCTCGAACCTGCTGTCCAACGCGCTCAAGCATGGGGACCCCGCGCGGCCCGTAGAAGTGACGCTGCGCAGCGAATGCAGTGACGTCGCCGTTCTCGAGGTGACCAACTTCGGCGCCCCCATTCCGCCGGAGATACTGCGCCAGCTCTTCGAGCCGTTCCGGCGTGGACCGACGTC
>Ga0209648_10001519_pt1 | contig 18866 bp, 17 predicted proteins | sample GraSoi2013_115cm_FD_185830 | JGI IMG/M metagenome (GOLD analysis project Ga0209648, IMG submission 185830) | Grasslands soil microbial communities from the Angelo Coastal Reserve, California, USA - Sample 9_17_2013_115cm (SPAdes) (version 2) | ecosystem: Environmental > Terrestrial > Soil >...
GTACATCGGCGATGCGCCGCCCTATCAGGGGCACGTCGCGGTCTTGGACGCCGCGAGCGGCACTCTCCTGTCCGTCTGGAATTCGCTGTGTAGCAACCGGGCGGGGCTCATCGATCCGGCGTCCTGTGCGCAGTCCGGGAGCGCGATCTGGGGCCGCACCGGCGCCGTCATCGACTCTTCGAACGGTCACATTTTCGTGGCCACCGGCAACGGTCTCTGGGACGGCGGCACGAACTGGGGCGATGCCGCCTTGGAGCTCGACGCCGGCGCCACGCGCCTGCTCGGCAACTACACGCCGACAAACACCGGAGCGCTGGACTCAAGCGATACCGACCTCGGTTCGACGTCGCCGGTGCTGCTTGGCGGCGGCCTCGTCGCGCAGGGCGGGAAGGACGCGCTGATTCGGGTGCTCAATTGGGGGGCGATGGCCGGCACCACCCCGCACCGGGGCGGCGAGGCGCAAGCGGTGTCCACGCCCACCGGTGGCGTGTTCAGCGCGCCAGCGGTGCTGCGTAACGCGGTGGGCACCTGGGTCTTCGCCGCGGATGGCGGCGGGACGGTCGCGTGGCGGTTGACGACCGGCCAGCTGCAGCAGGTGTGGCAGAATCCGAACTCCGGGACGAGCCCGGTCGTCGTCGACACCCTCCTGTTCGTCTACGACCCGGGCGGGGGCGGACTGCGCGTGTACCGGCCCGACACCGGGGCGCCGGTCACGGTCCTCGCGTGCGGGGGCGGCCACTGGAATAGCCCGATCGTGACGGACGGGAGAATCGCGCTCCCGCAGGGGGACGCGAACGCGCGCGCCACGAGCGGCGTGCTGAACATCTGGCGCTTGCCCTGAGCGCGGGGCTCGCCGGTGCCCGCCGGCCGCTCGCGCCAGCCGCACGCGCCGCGGCGGATCGGTACGGCTGCACGCGCTCGGCGACATGAAGCACGAGCAGTACGCCGCGTTGGTCAAGCGGGTCGAAGCCTACGCGGCCGAACATCCGACTGCCTACACGACGCGGGTCGCGTTGCTCGCGACCGCTGGGTACGGCTTCGCCGGACTCATGCTGCTCGTGGTGTTCGCGATCATGTCGGCAATGGGCTGGCTCATGCTCCGCGTGAGCCACGACCGGGTCATGGGGATCGTCTGGCCCATCGTGGTGTTCGGCGTCGCGCTGGCGGTCCTGGGGCGGATGTTCTGGGTGGGCTTCGTGACGCCTAGCGCCGTGCCGCTGCGTGCGCGGGATGCGCCCGGGCTGATCGCGCTGGTGCAGATGCTGACGACCCGCCTCCGCACACCGCGGCTGCACCGCATCCTCGTGACCACCGCCGATAATGTCGGGATCGGGCAGCGACCGCGGCTCGGGCCGTTCGGGTGGTATCGCAATTCCCTCGCGCTCGGTCTGCCGGTGTTGCAGGCGCTCTCTCCGGACGAGTTCCGGGCAGTGCTGGCGCACGAGCTCGGGCACTTGTCCCGCCAGCACGGGCGGTTTGGTTCCTGGATTTACCGCATCCGCGTGCTGTGGCAGCGCCTCGCGGCGCGACCCCCGGGGGATCAGCAATCGGGTTTCGTGGTGCACTGGTTCCTGAAGCGCTGGGGGCCGCTGTTCAGCGCCTACACGTTGGTTCTGGCGCGGCGCCAGGAGTACGAGGCCGACCAGTTCGCGGCGCAGCTCGCGGGCAAGAACATTCTGGCGCGCGGCCTCGCCCGGCTGGAGGTGATGCGGCCCTATCTGCAACAGCAGTGGTGGCCGGCCGTGCTCGCGCACGCGCAGCGCGACCCCGAACCGCCGACGGGAATCATGGGGTCGATGGCGGCGGCGCTCCGAGCGGGGGCGACACCGGCGGATGAGCGCCGCTGGTTGGAGCAGGCCCTGCGGCGCAAGACCGGTCACACCGACTCGCATCCGAGCTTGTCGGACCGGTTCGCGGCGCTCGGCGTGACGGCGGAACCGGTGCTCGCCCAGGCCAAGGCCCCGGGGTCAATCAGCGCGGCGGAGTTCCATTTCGGGGGCACCTTGCCTGCCCTCGAGTCGCAGGTCAGTGCGCTGTGGGCTCGGGAGGTCCGACGCGCGTGGCACCAGCGCCACGAGCAGGCCGCTCGCGCCCAACGCCAGCTCGCCGAGCTCGCCACCACGGAGGCGGCGCGGCCCCTCACGACCGCTGAGGAGTGGGAAGGCGCCCAGCGCGAGCTCGAGCTGGACGGCGCCGGGGCAGCGTTGTCCCGGCTGTGGGCGTTCGTCCAACGCGTGCCGAACCATGCGCAGGCGCGCTACGCCCTCGGCACCGTGCTGCTCGAGCGCGACGATCCCAGCGGGGTGGAGCACATCGCCTGGGCGTGCGAGCGAGAACCGGAAGCCCGGATCCAGGGCTACGATCTCCTGTCGCGCTTCTGCGAGCGCCACGGGCGCTACGAGGAGGCGGAGGCGTACATGCGCGAAGCCTGGGCTGCGGCGGACCTCATCGAACTCGCGCGCGCGGAGCGACGGGGGGTCGAGGTGCGCGATCAGCTGCTGCCGCATGGGTTGACGCCGGACGAAGTGCAGCGCCTGCGGCAGGCGCTCGAGCAGGTCCCGGTCGTCAAAGCCGCCTACATCGCGCGCAAGGAGGTCCACCACCTCCCCGAGAAGCCGTACTACATCGTGGCGGTCGAGATGCGACTGCGGTGGTATTGGAAGCACACGGCGGCGCACGGCCGGCCACTCATTGGACAAGCGCTCCAGGCGCTATCGCTCCGGGGGCCCTGGCGAGTGTTCTGCGGTCGGTTGGATTACCCCTACGTCTGGCGCAAGATCAAACGCCTCCCTGGGGCGGACCTGTTGCGCCGCTAGGGTGTGTTGGGCAAGCGCGGTCGGTCGAACTCGGAGATCGGCGGCCCGTCGCGCCGGGGGGGTGATGGCTGCGATGGCTGTCATCGCCGTTCTCCTCGCGTGGTCGTTGATAGCGCCCGCAACGCGGCAGGATGACCGGAGGCCCGACTCCCGGAGGGCCCGTCCGCGGTTCCCGTACGTCGTTACGAGCCCGCGCGCCTCACGCCGCCTGGCGCTCCAGTGTCGTGCCATCCACGCTCAACGCAACGTCGATGTTGCCCCGCGTGGCGTTCGAGTACGGGCAGCGCTCGTGGGCGCGCCGCATCAGGTCCTCAGCATCGGCACGCGATAGGTGAGGCGCATGCAAATCGAGCGCGGCCGTCAAGCCGTAGCCGCCATGACCGGTGGGGCCTATGCCCACTCGGGACGTGATGGTCGAGTCGGAGGCATCGAGCTTCCGACCCTGAGCGACCGACAGCAATGTGGACTGGAAGCACGCCGCGTACCCGACGGCGAACAGCTGCTCGGGGTTCGTGCCGGACCCGCCATCGCCACCCATCTCTTGCGGGACGGACAAGTCGACGGTGAGCCGCCCGTCCAAGGTGCGGCCGTGGCCCGCACGCCCGCCCGCGACCACTGCCTCGGCTGTGTACAGAACGTTCATGTCGCCTCCTCGTGCTCGACGTGATCCCACCGACTTACTGCCGTTAACGTGGACCGCGGCTGCGAAGTTCAAGCCCCGAGCGGCGATGCCTCTTCGGGCCCGAACGCCGCCGCGTGAGCGGGCACCACGAGCAGGGACGTCGGCAGAGCGTTGATTAATCCTTCGGTCACACTGCCCACCACGGTGCGCGTGACCCATCCCTTCCCGTGCGCACCGACCACGAGCAGATCGGCGTGCCAGTCGGCGGCCTCGCGCTGGATCACGTCCGGGGCCGCTCCGTAGCGGACGATCGTCTCCACGTCGGGAGCGCGAATCAGGGGCCAGACATCGTGCGCCAGCGTGTCTTCCCACTGCTGGTAGTGCTCGGTTGTGTCCGGCTGAGGCACCAAGGGAACGACGGCTTGCGGTTCCACCACACTGACGGCACGCAGTTCGGCTCCGAACAGCGCGGCGTAGCGCTCGGCGGCCGCGAGCGTCGGCGCCGCCGCGGCCGAGGGGTCGACGGCGACCAACACCCGCCTGATGACGGGCGTGCCCACCGTGACCAATACCGATACTGGCGTCGTGCGCGCCACCTCGACACTCGTGCTGCCGCCCAACCAGCGCCCGAGGGTTGAATGGTGCTTGCCGCCGAGTACGACGAGCTCCGCCCCGAGCTCGGCCACCACGTCATTCAGAGCGGTAGCGGGTGCTCCCTCGCGGACGGTGAGCGCGTCGAGCACCGTCGCCGGCACGCGGTTCTCGAGCGCCGCGAGGACCGGCGCGCGTGCCTGTTCGTCGATCAGTGGGTAGGGGTAGCGCTCACTGTGCGGCACGTGGCGGCTCGCGTGCACGAGACGACAAGTCGTCCCAGCGCGTCGCGCCACGGCGACTGCGAACACGGCCGCGGCTGCGCCCTCTGGCGAGGCGTCAACGCCGACGACGATTGGTTTCCATGACATACCGGCCTCCAAGGGTGTGTAGGGCCGACGTTTGGAAGAAGTCTTCTAGGCGCGCGCAGTTGCTTGGGGAACCACGCCTACCGAATAAAGGTTCCAGGCGCTAATTATTAGATGATCTAACTATATGCCCCGCACCGCCGGATAAGGGGCGCAGCGAGCCCGCGGCGACAGGTCGAGCCACGAGCCGGCAGGTCAGCGCACGACTCCGATTGGTGGTGGTTGGCCGGCGACGACACTGGAGTAGGGAGATGAGGAAACCCTCGAATTCGCGCAGCACGTCGACTCGATCGCCTGGGCAGGTGGCCGAGGCGGTGGTGGAGCTCACGCTCCTCGTCACCCACCTGGTGACACCGGCGCTGCGGCGCTCGCGCCCGAAGCACCTTACCCTGTCCCAGCTGCGCGCCCTCGACTTCCTGGCCGGCAACCCCGACGCCGCCCTGTCCGCGGTGGCGGACTACGTGGGGCTGGCCCTGCCCAGCACGTCGGCGCTCGTTGACGGGCTGGTACGCCGGGGGCTGGTGGCCCGCCTCGACGCTCCCGAGGATCGGCGCCGGCTGCAGCTCCGGCTCACGGGCGCCGGCAATCGGGCCCTGTGCGCCGCGCTCGCGGTGGCGCAGGCCGCCCTCGCTCCCCGGTTCGCAGCGCTCGCGCCGCGCGAGCGCGCGCTCATCGCTCGCACCCTGGCCCGGCTCCGCCCGTTCGTGACGCGCGGAAGGAGTCCACGCTCGCCCGCCGTCGGAGCCCGTTCGAACTGAAGCGCCGCCCGCGCGTCCCTAGGCGCGCCCGGCGGCCGCCGCAACGACGGCCAGGTCCTCGACTACCAACCTCCAATGGTCGGGGCGGAGCTGGGCGCGCAGCCGTTCCTGAGCCTGCTCCCAGGCGGGCCACGCTCGGGCGAGCCGTCGCCGGCCCGCCGGGGTGAGCGACCAGCGCACCTCGCGCCGGTCCGCTCCCGGCGTGGCGCGGATCCAGCCCGCGCGCGCCAGCGGCCGGAGCGTGCGGGTGAGCGTCGTCGGGTCGAGGGCCAAGTGCTCGCCGAGCCGGGCCTGGGAGCTCGATCGCGTGCGCTGGAGCGCCTGCAGCAGGGTGAACTGCGTGCCCCGGAGCCCCGTGTCCCGCAGTGCCCCGTCGTACAGTCGCGTGACCGCGCGAGCCGCGCGTCGCAGACTGGCCGAGGCGCACGCGAGCGCGGGCAGGGCTTCAGCGGCCATGCCCGGCGCGACCCATCGCGCGCAACCGACGGAACATGACGACGTGGGTCGCCGCGAGGATCGGGACGATGAACGTCGGGACGATGACGAGTGGGAAGGACACGATCGGTACGATGCCCGGCACCGCGCCACGCAGCGTCAGCGTCGTCGCCGTGAAAACGGCCACGACGAGGTCGAGCAGCCCGAATCCGTTCCAGGCGTGGAACAGCCCACGGCCCAACGCTGTCCGGGGCTCACCGGCGGCGACGAGCACCAGGGCAAGCACTGCCACACCGATATCACCCCACCCGGCCCGCGCGGCGAACACGGGCGCGAGCCGGCCCTCTCCAGCGAGCATCAAGAAGGTGATCCCGATGAAGCGGACGGCGTTGATCCCGACTAGCACCCGGAGCGAGAGCGTGTCAATCCAGGTGCGCAGCGCCGGGAAGCCGGTCGCAGCGACGAGCGCAGCCGCGACGAGGGCGAGGATGATGAGCTGGGGCCCCGGGAACGGGAGGCGCACGAAGAACCCCGTGGCGCCCCCGAGGAGCGCCAGGCCGAGCCAGGACAGGGCGGCGACGACGACAACCCGAGGAATGCGGGGAACGCTCATTCCAGCGACGGTCATGGGAGTCCTTTCGGCAACAGGGTGTGGGGCATAACTCGTTGTATGTACAACTATAGCGCCCGGCTCCGGGTTCCCGCTGTAGGGCGGCCCCGCCCACCAGCTGGCCACTGATGCTGTCGTCTCTCAAATCCCCGCTGGAGACTGGCAAGCCGCTCGTGGCGAAATAACCGTACGCGAGGGGTGGTGGACGCCGACACCGGAGCGCGGCGGACGGCGTATATCTTCTAGCGCCATGAGCCAGCGACACCTGCTCCAGACGACCGCCGCGCTCGCGGCCGACTATCTCGACGGTCTGGCGACCCGTGCGGTCGTCCCCACCCCCGCGGCGCTCGAAGGGCTGCGGGCACTCGATCGGCCATTCCCGGACGGCCCCGCCGATCCGACGTCCGTGCTCGAGGAGCTCCATGGTGTCGCCTCGCCGGCGACGATCGCGAGCGCCGGTGGGCGGTTCTTCGGCTTCGTGGTCGGCGGCAGCTTGCCGGCGGCGCTCGCGGCCAACTGGCTCGCTGCCACCTGGGATCAGGACGCGGGCCTTAGGGTGATGGCGCCGGGAGCGGCCGCAATCGAGGAGGTCGCGCTCCGGTGGCTGCTCGAGGTGCTCAGCCTGCCGGCGGGATCCGCCGGCGGCTTCGTCACGGGCGCCACGATGGCGAACTTCACCGGATTGGCCGCGGCGCGCCACGCCTTGCTCGCGCGAGCCGGGTGGGACGTCGAAGCCCGTGGTCTGTTCGACGCGCCTCCACTCTCGGTCGTCGTGAGCGACGAGGTGCATGTCAGCGTGCTGAAGGCGCTGGGACTGCTCGGCCTCGGACGGGACCGCGTCGTGCGCGTGCCGACGGACGAGCACGGTCGCATCCGCGCTAGCGAGATGCCATCGCTCGATGAGCGGACGATCGTGTGCGTGCAGGCTGGGAACGTGAACACGGGGGCCATAGACCCCGTCGGCGAGATCGCCCGGGTCGCCCACCGCGCCCAGGCTTGGGTGCATGTGGACGGTGCGTTCGGCCTTTGGGCCGCCGCCGCCCCCACGCGCGCGCACCTAGTCGCCGGCGTCGAGGAGGCGGATTCCTGGGCACTCGACGCGCACAAATGGCTCAACGTCCCGTACGACAGCGGGATCGCGCTGTGCCGCGACCCGGCGGCACTCGAGGGGGCGATGGCCGCCACCGCGGCCGCCTACCTCGTCCGCAGTGCCGCACGCGAGCCCGACGCTTACACGCCCGAGCTGTCGCGCCGGTCCCGCGGCGTCGAGATCTGGGCGGCGCTCGCCGCGCTCGGCCGCTCGGGACTGGCGGATCTGGTGGAACGCTGCTGCCGTCACGCCACGCGCTTCGCGCAAGGGTTGGGGGCCGCGGGCTACTAGATCCTGAACGAGGTGACCCTCAACCAGGTGCTCGTGAGCTTCGGCGATGACGCAACGACGCGCGCGGTGATCGCCGCGGTGCAGACAGATGGAACCTGTTGGTGCGGGGCCACGGTCTGGCACGGCCGGGCGGCGATGCGGATCAGCGTTTCCTCGTGGGCCACGACGACCGAGGACGTGGAGCAGAGCCTCGCCGCCATGATCCGGCTCGCACGGCGAGGCGCTCCGTGAGGGGCGCCAAGGGTCTCCAGCCGATCGGTGCCGGCCCTCGGACGTCCGCTCGGGCCGCTTGATAGCCCTTATGCGGGCGCCTTCACGTCCACCTTTGGACCCGCCCTACCAGCCCTCGAGCCAGCGCGCCCGACGCGTACGCTGCGCCGGGGTGACGGCGGGGGCGTCGCTGAAGCGGATCCGGGGCTCGGAGTACCCGGTCACGCCCACCCGCAACTGCTGCTCTGCCCCGCCGCGCGTGATCTCGACGACCGTCGTGTCGCCGACCCCAAGGGCACTGAGCTCGCGCCGGAGATCGCCAACGGTTTGAACCGCACGCCCACCTATCGAGATGAGCTCGTCGCCCGTGCGCAATCCGGCCTGGCTCCAGGCACTCGTCGGATACCTCGTGACCAGACGGAGGGGAGGCCCGGGGCGCGTGAAATCGATCCCGAGCCGCCGATCTGGTAACGGCGCTCCGGCGCTGTCGACCGCAGGCGCCGTGTCGAGCGTGAACCTGAGCCCCAAGCGCCTGAGGACGGGTGTGACGTCGATCGGGGCACTGCCGCGCACCTGGGTCCCGAACACCTGATCCAGGCGGCAGCCGCACACCGAATCGACCACCCGCTCGAGGCTGGAAGAGGTGAACCCCTGCCCGTCCCCGCTCGCGCGGAATAGCGCGCGCATCACGTCGTCGAGGCCGCGGGAGTCACCGGTCGCATCGCGCACGAGGGCGTCGAGCTCCTCCCCGAGCAACTCCCCTTGGAGATAGTAGGCGCCGGTGGCATCGGGATTCGTGAGCGGTGAATCGCCGAAGGCGAGGCTCGCGCGTTCCGGGGAGACCCGCCCGTTCCAGGGCGCCCCGTAATACGCCTTGAGGCGATCGGCGAGGTGATCGAGTCGCGACCGCCGGCCGTCGACGAGACCCGCACGGCGGGGCAGCACGTCAGCATAGTGGATCGTCACGCCCTCGCCCCACCACAGGCCCGTGGTCCGCGCGGGCGGCTGATAGCTCAGCTCGCCGTAGTGATCGGGGCGGATCGCGACCAGGTTCCACGTATGGAAGAACTCGTGCGCCAACTCGGTGAGCGACGCCCGGGGATCGCGCGCGAGCGCCGCGCTCGGGATCCCGATCGTCAGCGACGCGGCATGCTCCAACGCATCCCCCGCACCGTCCTGTATAAGGAGGAAGTAGTCAGAGACGGGTGCGTGGCCGAACACGTCCAGCGTCGCCCCGGTCAGGCGCCGCACCTCATCCACGACAGCCACCGTGTCGAACGGCGCCGCCTGCGGGAGCGGCCAGTACACCATGTGAAAGGTCGTCCCGCGATCGTGGAACGCCCACTCGTGCAAGTCGCCGAGCAAGAGCGGCGCGTCGAGTAGCGCGGCGGCGCCGGGCGCCGCGAATCCGGTCGACGTGCCGCGCCGTGTCAGGGACGTGGCGACGCGCCACTCGCCTGGCACCTCGAGATCGAGCGTCACCGGCACGCTAGCGAAATCCGGCAAGTAGAGGAGGAAGTCCGGGCTGTTGATCAACGCGCCCGTCGGTGCGACGAACGCCCGCCATGCGGCGCGACCGGCACCGCTGGGTGGTTGGACGTGAACGCGATAGCGGACGGTGCCGCGCCCGGCGGGCAGCATGACGCGCCACACGGTGCTGTCTTCCCGCATGATCGTCGAGCCGGCCGTGCTCCGAGATCCTTCGACCCGCACGGAATCGAGAAAGTGCCAATCTTGCGCGTCGTACTCGGGATGGACCTTCATCGCCAGGCGGACGGAGCGGGGCGCATGCTCCAGTCGGATCCCCACCTCGACGATGTCGGGACGGCTCGGATCAATCAGCAACGCGTAGGCAATCGACGGCGCGGGTGGTGCTGTCGTCACGCGCAAGGTCGTGATCGCTCGCACGATCGGACGAGGCTGTGGCATCACCAGCGCGCCGAGGGTCACGATCGCAACCCTGGTCCGAATTTCGAAAGACGGGCTCAAAAGCCTCACCATAGGATTGGTTCTTGATAGATGTCGCTGAGGCCGGGAACGTTTATACGCGCCTTTAGCTCGCTGCGCCGTCAGGCGATCCATCAAGGGGGCCGAGAGGGAACGGGTGCGCGCTTCGGAAGGGCCTGCGGCAGCAGGCGCCCCCGAAGCGCACCCCACCGCCGAGCCACCGCATTTCTCAATCGCGCATCGTTGATTCGGGCGATCCACATGGCGACGTCGCGCGGGCGGAACGTCCGCGGCATGTCGAGCTCGGGTAGATGGGCAAACCGGCGCCCCTTTCTCACCGACAAGTAGAGGGTGTCGAAGAGAGCCTTCTCAGCCGTGGCCAAATCGAAGTTCCGCGCTTGGCCGTAGGGCTCGAATCCGCCGACGAGGGTTGGCTCGAGCTGATGAAACTCGTAGGTCCCGACGGGGCTGCGCAGCGTCGGCAAGCGCTTGGTCGTCACGACCGATATCGCCCGAGGAATCTGGTCAATCACGCCGCGCAGGTTGAGCCCAGATAGGAGGGAGATGTAGCCCCGCGCGTCGCGACTCTGCCTGCGTCGTGTGGCCCTCAGGATGTAGGGCACCACCGCGTATGGCGAGAAGTCGGGGTGTCGAGGCTGTGCCCAGACGCCACGCGTCACGCGAGTGATGACCCCCCGTCGAGCCAGCGAACCGAGGTGGCGCGACACTACGGCAAGCCTTGAGCCCGTGAGCTCCACGACCTCGCGGCTGGTGAACACGGGGCGAATCAGCAGCACCTTCGTTAGGACGACATCGTTGAAGCGCGTCACCGCTGAACGTCCCGCTGTATGGCTTCGATCAGCCGCGCGGCGAACAACCGCTGCTCGTCCCACGAACGGTCGCTACCCAAGTTGGCCCGCTCCGACGGATCGAGAAACTCGACCACGGTGCTCCGATACACATCGTACGGGAGGCTGAGCGCTCGACGATGCGCCTCGCGCAGCGTGTCGTCGCTCAAGCGCCGCCGCAGAAACGACAGATCGAGTGTATCGGTCCTCTTCTCGGCGAGCATGGCGAGATCAAAGACGTCCCGCGCCTGCACCTCAGCGCGAAGGGCGAGGGCCGCGATTTTCTGTCTAACGGCCGGCATCACCGTGTAGTGCATCACCTGGAGGGGGCGATCCGCGGAGCTCAGGTACTGCGATGTAACTCGCTCGTCGGCCGCTTCCAGCGTTCCTTCCTCGGCGGATTCCTCCTTCCGGAACGACACGTCCACCTTCGTGGGAAGCGGCACACCACCCGGGCTCACCACCCTCGCCTTGTATCGAAGCGTCGTCTCCGTGTCTTTGTTCGGCGCTGTTCGCGCATCCACACCGCGAATGCCCAGCGTGGCGAGCTGACGCAGAAACGCCGCATCGTGGAGAAGCCGCCCGATCTCGCGTCTCAGGATCGGCCGCGCGCCGCGGTCTGCATCGAGATCGATATCTTCCGAATAGCGGAGGCTTCCAAAGTAGAGGCGGAGGTTCACGCCCCCTTTGAGACGGAACAGGTGCGGGTCCATGCTCCGGACCAGGTCCCGGAGGAGATGGACGTGGAAGGCTTCGCGGACGGCAACGTCATCCAGCATCATGTTTTAATTATACATCGCAATTTCCCGAAGTGGCAAATACAACGACATAACTAACAGTGTAAGTAAATAAACCACATGTAATTGGACAATACGGCTACCACACACACGGCATGAGCCGGCGTGGGCAGCTAAGCACTGGTGATAGACGAGACGTCCGCAGGCAGGAGTTTGAGAAGCTGCCGATTCCTGCCCACCCACCCCGACGGGGTCTTCGCGATCGGCGACGGCCGCTCTGGGAGTTTGAAACGCGTCGCCTCGCCCAGGGCCGATCGCGCGCGCTGTAGACGATGCCCATCCTGCCGCGACCGATCTCGCGCTCCACCGTGCAGCTACCCGCTACCACCGCTTGGAGCTTCAGGAGGTCGTCGGAGGGCAGGGCGTCCCGAGCGCTATGACTCCCCAACGTGGCCCGGTGCTCAGCTCACCGTCCAGGTCCCTTCCCCCTTCAGGAGCAGCTCCGCCAGGTCTGGAGCTGCCTGGCCCTGCCGGCCCGCGCCGGCGGCGTCGGTATGCGCCCGCACCTCGGCGTCGAAGGACGGGGCGGGATTGCAGTAGAGCACGCCGAGCGCCACCGGGAACGCGGGGGGCTCGAGGGCGACCAGGAGCGTGGCCAGCGCCCGGTTCGTCTCGTCGTGCACCAGGACGTCGCCCAGGGTCACCCCCCCTGCACCGACGGTCGCCACCTCGAGCTCCAACTTCCCCGGCTTCAACCGCAGCCCCCGGTTCTTCTCCGCGCCAAAGAGCAGCGGCTTGCCGTGCTCCACGTGCAGCTGGGTGTCCGCCGCCCCATCCTTCGCGGTGAAGGCGTCGAACACTCCGTCGTTGAAGACCACGCAGTTCTGGAACACCTCGACGAAGGAGGCGCCGCGGTGCGCATGGGCGCGCTGCAGCACGCCGACCAGGTGCGGCTGCAGCGTGTCCACCGAGCGCGCGACGAACCGCGCCCCGGCACCGAGCGCAAAGGCACACGCCGACACGGGGTAGTCGACCGAGCCGCGGGGCGTCGACGGCGACAGCGTGCCGCGGCGCGACGTGGGGGAGTACTGACCCTTGGTGAGGCCGTAGATCTCGTTGTTGAAGAGCACGATCTGGAGATCGACGTTGCGACGCAGCACGTGCAGCATGTGGTTGCCGCCGATCGACAGCCCGTCCCCATCGCCCGTCATCACCCACACGTCGAGCTCGGGGTTGGCGAGCTTGATCCCCGTCGCGATCGCGGGCGCGCGTCCGTGGATGGTGTGGAAGCCGTAGGTGGACATGTAGTACGGGAACCGCGCCGCGCACCCGATGCCGGAGACGAACACGGTGCGCTCCCGGGGGACGCGCAGCTCCGCGAGCACCTTGTACACCGCCTTGAGGATGGCGTAGTCGCCGCAGCCGGGGCACCACCGGACCTCCTGGTCCGAGGCATAGTCTTTGGGCTGGAGCTCGGCGTCGGTGATAGTCGTGACGGTCATGGCGTTCGCCCTCCCCGAATCGCCTGCACGATCTCTGCCACTTTGAACGGCTTGCCCTCAACCTTGGAGAGCGCTTCGGCGGGCACGAGGTACGCCGCGCGCAAGAGCTGGACCAGCTGGCCCGCATTGAGCTCCGGCACGAGGACTCGATCGAACCGCTGGAGCAAGTCGCCCAGGTTGCGCGGGAACGGGTTCAGATAGCGGAGGTGGATGTGCGCGGCGTCGATGCCCTCCTGCCGAACCCGCCGCACCGCCTGGTTGATGGCCCCGTACGTCGAGCCCCAGCCCACGACGGCGAGCGCGCCATGGTCTGCCCCCAGCGCCACGGACTGCAGCGGAATGTCGTTTGCGATACCGGCGATCTTGGCCGCGCGCGTGCGGGTCATGCGGGCGTGATTGTCGGGGTCGTAGGAGATGTGACCCGTGTCGTAGTCCTTTTCGAGCCCACCGATCCGATGCTCGAGGCCCGGTGTCCCGGGCGGCGCCCACGGGCGCGCGAGCGTCACCGGGTCGCGCAAGAAGGGGTGGAACCCCGCAGGGTCGGTCCGGAAGCGCACCGGGAAGCGCGGCAGCGCGCGCAGATCAGGGATGCGCCACGGCTCGGCCGCGTGCGCGAGGAAGGCGTCCGAGAGCAAAACCACGGGCGTCATATACGTGGTCGCGAGCCGGACCGCCTCGATCGCGACCTCGAAGCAGTCGGTCGCCGTCGCGGCGGCGAGCACGGCGAGCGGCGCATCGGCGTTCCGCCCGTGCACTGCCTGGAACAGGTCCGACTGCTCCGCCTTCGTGGGCATCCCCGTCGACGGGCCGGCGCGCTGGGAGTTGACGACGACGAGCGGCAGCTCGGTCGCGATCGCGAGGCCCAGCATCTCGGTCTTCAGCGCCATGCCCGGCCCCGAGGTCGAGGTCACGCCGAGCGCGCCCGCGTACGCCGCGCCGATGGCGGCGCCGATGGCCGCGATCTCGTCTTCGGCCTGGAAGGTCGTCACACCGTAGCGCGACAAGTTCGCCAGCGTGTGCAGCAGCACGGAGGCCGGCGTGATGGGGTAACCGGCGAAGAGCATGCGCTCGAGGCCCGCCCCGCGCATCCCCGCGAGCAGGCCCCAGGCGAGCGCGTCGGTCCCGCTCACCGTGCGATACACCCCCGGCGTGACGAGCGCCGGGCGCACCGTGTAGCCGACGCCGTACTCCGACATCTCGGCGGTCTCGCCGAAGGCGTGGCCCGCGTTCAGCGCCGCCAAGTTCGCCTCCGCGATCTCGGGCCGGCCGGCGAATTTCTTCTTCAGCCAATCGACGGTGACTTGCCGCTCGCGCCCATACATCCACAGCATCAGCCCGAGCGCCCACATGTTGCGGCAGCGGTGCGCCTCGCGCGTGGTGAGCCCGACGCTCTTCACGGCGTCGAGCGTGAGCTTCGTGATGTCGAGCTTCAGTACCTGGTAGCGCGCGAGCGAGCCGTCGTCTAACGGGTTCCCGGGGAAGCCGGCCTTGGTGAGGTTCCGCTCGGTGAAAGCGCCGGTGTCGACCACCAGCGTGCCGCCGAGGCGCAGGTCTTTCACGTCCACCTTCAGGGCCGCCGGATTCATGGCGACGAGCACGTCCACTTCGTCGCCCGGCGTCATCACATCTTGAGCGCCGAAGTGGATCTGGAACGCCGAGACACCGAACGTCGTGCCCGCGGGGGCGCGGATCTCGGCCGGGTAATCCGGGAAGGTGGTGAGGTCGTTACCGGCGAGCGCCGTCTCGATCGTGAACCGGCCGCCCGTCACCTGCATGCCGTCGCCCGAGTCGCCGGCGAACCGGATCACGACCGAGTCGCGCGATTCGCGCAGGGGGGACGTCGTGCTGGCGGACATCAGATCGGAAACTAGCGCGCCGCCGTTCTCCAAGCCAGCTTGTTCCCCTACCCTGCTGCATGCCGGCCTGCGTTCGCAAGAATCAGGAGAGCCTATGCGTCAAGCGACGTTAGGGACGGCGGGCGCCATCGCGTTCACGGTGCTCATGGCTGGGCGCGCCTCCGGGCAGACCCTGAACATCTGGCCAGGGGTAGCGCCGGGATCCGAGCAGTGGACCCAGCAAGAGAAGGTCATAGAGAACACCCCGCTCGGCACGGTGGTCTTTAACGTCGTAACCCCGACCCTGACGGTCTTCCTGCCGCACCGCACCAAGGCCACGGGGACCGGCGTCATCATCGCCCCGGGCGGCGCGTTCGTCGCGCTGGCCATCGATCACGAAGGCTACACCGTGGCCCGCCGGCTTCAGGAAAAGGGCATTGCGGCGTTCGTGCTCAAGTACCGCATCGTGGAAAAGCGCCGGAGTCTAATGCGCCCAGGAGAACTCGAACCCCCAGCCTCTTGATCCGAAGTCAGGCTGAGCGGCCCACGGCCCGAAACCTAGCAGCGGACGAAAGCGAAGGAACGAGGGTGAATCCCCGCGAAGAGCCCCCGAAACCGGGCTGAACCGTGTCGCGGCGAACCCCATCGACGCCTAGAACACGAGCGTCCGGAGGAACTCGCAGTTGCGGCGCGCGTTCGCGAGCGGATCCTTGGCCTCTTCCTCCTCAACGTAGCAGGGCTTCTGGTCGAGGTCCGGAATAGCGGCGAGCAGCTTTCGGAAGTCGACCGTGCCGGTGCCGAGCGCCGTGTCTTTCGATCGGTCGGGCAGCACGTCCTTGATGTGGAAGCTCCAATAGCGGTCGCGGTAGCGCTGCAGGTAGGCGAACGGATCGCCACCTCCCAGGACCATGTTGCCGACGTCGAGCTGATGGCGGACGACGCTCGGGTCGGTGCGTGTCACGAACAGATCGTAGGGTACGGTGCCGTCAATCGGCGCCAGGTGATCGGGTTCGTTGTGGAAGGCGAGCCAGATGCCGGCCCGCCGCGCCACGGCCCCGGCAGTGTTGAAGCGGTCGGCCCACTCGCGCCAGTCGTCGAGCGAGCGCGCGCTGTCGGGTGGGAAGTTCGGGACGATCACGTATTCATGGCCGAGGCGGTGCGCGATGTCGAGGCTCCGCTCCCACCCGACGAACAGGATCGACGGGGACACGTGGGCCGACGGCGCCCGCAGGCCTTCCTGGTCGAGCGCAGCCCGGACCTGCGCGGTCGAGCGGCCGAAGTTGCCAAACGACCAGAGCAGCTCGACGTCGTCGTACCCCATGGCCCGCACGGCGGCGAGGGTCCGCTCGGGGTCCTTGCGCATCGCATCGCGTACGGAATAGAGCTCGAGCCCGATACGGTTGAGACGGGCGCGGCGGCCGCTCGGGAGCGACGTCCACGGGCCACCCGCGAGCGACGCCACCGCGGCTTGGACAAAGGTTCGGCGGTGCATGCGAAGGCTCCTCTTTATGGATCGGCTGGCGCCCAGACGATAGCTCGTCCCTGTCCAAACGTCCAATTACGGCCGACCCGTCGCCCGGCCATCTTCCAGTGAAGCGCGCACCGGGGTAGGCGCATCCATGCCCGCACGGGCCACGTCACCGCAGACCCATTGTCTCTCGCCGGCGCGAGCCCGCGTGGCGGCGGATGCGTCGATCGGACCCTCGGGCTACGGCCGGATGTTCCCAGACCTGCCGGTGCTGGAGGCGGACGAGGGGGCGCTCCGCGCCATCGGTCGCTCGGGGGGCCCGTGCGACGGTGGGGACCTCGCGGACCCGCCCGAGTCGCTGGGGGAGGTGGCGGCCGGCTGGCCCATCTTCGGGCAGTTCGTCGCCCATGACATCACGGCCGACCGTTCCGCGCTCCAAAGTCACGTCGAGCCGGGGCGCCTGCGGAACGCGCGCACGCCGCTCCTGAACCTCGAGTGCCTGTACGGCGACGGGCCCGTCGGCCATCCCTTCCTCTATCAGCGCCAGGATGCCGCGAAGTTCCTGCTCGGCCCCCAGGGCGCGGACGTGCCCCGCAACGCCGAAGGCATCGCGATCGTGGGCGACCCGCGGAACGATTCGCACCTGCTCGTGTCGCAGATGCACTTGGCCCTGTTGAAGGCGCATAACGCGTTCGTCGACGACGCACGGCGGCGTGGCGTGCCCGAGTCGAACGTATTCGAGGCCGCCGCGCGAGAGACGCGGTGGCATTACCAATGGGGCGTGCTGCAGGAATTCCTGCCGTCCCTCGTGGGGCAGGCGCTCCTCGATGAGGTGACGCGAGATGGCCCGCGCTGGTTCCGCCCCACGGGGAGCGGGTTCATCCCGCTCGAGTTCGCGGACGCCGCCTATCGATACGGGCACTGTCAGATCCGCCAGCAGTACCGCCTGAACCGCGAGACGGAGCCGGTGGCCCTCTTCCCGGCGTTACTCGGGTTCAGACCGGTCCCGGCCGGGCGCGCCGTCGATTGGACGCTGCTGTTCGACGCTCCGGGCGGGCCGCCCGCCCAGCGCGCCAAGAAGATCGACGGCCGGCTGGTGCGCGCGCTGATCCACTTACCGGCCGCTATGACCGGCGAAGGGGTGATCGAGGAATACCACTCGCTCGCGGTCCGCGACCTGCAGCGCGGTCAAGGGGTTGGCCTCCCCTCCGGGGAGACCGTCGCCCGTCACCTCGGCGTCATACCGTTGACGGCCGCGGAGGTGGGCCTACAGGGCGTCGGGTGGACGGGTGAAACACCGCTGTGGTACTACATCCTGCGTGAAGCGGCGGTGAAGGCGTCCGGTAATCGTCTCGGCCCGGTGGGCGGCCGCATCGTGGCGGACGTCCTCGTCGGCCTGCTCGATCGGGACCCCGCATCGGTCCGGTCCGCCGGCCCCGCGTGGCGGCCGCGGGCATCGGTGATCGATCTGCTGCGCCAAAGCGGCGGGGCCTTGGGGCGACAACAACGGACCCGTTGACCGCAGGGGGACCCGGCGCGAGCGGTTGCTGTCCGACCGAGTCGATTCGCGCGTCAGTACCGGAACGCGTACTGCAGTTTCTCCGACAGCCGGTTCGAATCAAACGCCCCGGCCCCGCCGTTGAGCGGGACGTCGATGTTGTGCGTGTAGGTGAGGAAGAAGTCGCCGCCCGGCCGGAAGGTCCAGCGGACGCGCACGTCGGTCCCGACTTGGCGCGAGCCCTGCGCCGCCGGGCCCGGGCGGACCTACGGGTGATCGAAAGCCTGCGCGAAGAGTACGGCGATCCCCCACCCTGACGGGCCGGACTAAGTAGTTCTTCGCCGCGACGTAGGCGCCGTTCAACGCGCCGGGCCAGGGTGCGAAACGGCCACGCTCACCAACGTCCTGACTATTGCAGGACAGCTCTCTGACACATCTCGCCCCGCGGGCCTCCCATTCTTGTAGAGCTCCTCATCGGCGCCGCGCGTGCGTTGCGCACCCTGGTCAGGCAAACGAGCCAGCCTCGATGGGTTCGTCCACGCCTTGGAGGGGAAGCCATGTTGCCTCTGCTCACGGCGATCGTTCTCGCTCACGCGGTGCCGGATACGGGGTTGGCGAGCGCGCGCCCTCGGACGTCGCCCTCCACGGCGGTCGCCATCCCGCGGGTCGTCGACGCCGCTGTCACGATCGACGGCCGCCTCGACGAAGCCGTGTGGGCCCGCGCCGCGGTGCTGCGCGACTTCTCCCAATACTTGCCGAGCGACAACCGCCCGGCCGACGACTCGACCGAAGTGCTGGTGTGGTACTCACCCACCGCGCTCTACTTCGGCATCCGCGCCTACCAGGACTCCGCGAGCGTGCGGGCGACGCTGGCCAACCGCGACAAGATCACGGGCGACGACTACGTCGAGTTGCTGCTCGACACGTTCAACGACCACCGCCAGGCGCTGGTGTTTGGCGTGAATCCGCTCGGCGCGCAGGCCGACGGCACACTGCTGGACGCGGCACGCCAGTCCTCCAACAGCATATCCGCGGTGACCACGGGGGCCTACGTCCTCGACCTCAGCCCAGACTACGTCTACGAGTCGAAGGGGCGGCTCACGTCGTGGGGCTACGAGGTCGAGGTGCGCATCCCCTTCAAGACCCTGCGCTACCAGGCGCGCGACCCCCAAGACTGGGGCCTCAACGTGATCCGCGTCGTGCAGGCAACCGGTCACCAGCACACCTGGACCCGCGTGCT
>Ga0209648_10001520_pt1 | contig 18859 bp, 10 predicted proteins | sample GraSoi2013_115cm_FD_185830 | JGI IMG/M metagenome (GOLD analysis project Ga0209648, IMG submission 185830) | Grasslands soil microbial communities from the Angelo Coastal Reserve, California, USA - Sample 9_17_2013_115cm (SPAdes) (version 2) | ecosystem: Environmental > Terrestrial > Soil >...
GCACGGTAAGCTGCAGACTGGCTTCCAGCTCGCGGGGTTGCGCCGAGGCGTCCAGAATATTGGCCGTGACGTCGATGCGGTCGCCGGCTTGTTCCACGTCAAAGCCAATCTTGTCGGAGGTCTGGCTAGCAAGGACGTCGACTTCCTTATTTTTCCAGGACTTCACTTCGATGCGGCCATTGGCGACGTTGTGGATCACAACGACCGGGCGGGCGTTTACCGCGAAATGCTTTTCGAGATGCTGACCCGCGGCTGCGGCGAGCGGTCCCGGGCAGAGAAAAGCTGCGACGCCGAGTAACGGCAGGATGCTACATTTCAAATCCGACCGCAAAGCAGCCAAATTCATGTGTGACCGCAAAGCAGCCAAATTCAAGTGTGGCCGCACAGCGGCCAACTCCATCATTCCAATTCCCATGTTAATCGACACTCCCCCCGCGATCCATCATGGCGGACAATAGTTCGGCCTTTTGCTGATAGGCGTTGGACAGATATTCACGCGCCAGTTCGTCCTGCGGCTCAGCGTTTAAGCGGCGCTCGCAGTCGGCAATAAAATCATTCACTTGCTGCAGGTTCTGCCGGAAAGAGTCGTCCACGGCAGAAGTGCTGGCAAGCTGCATGTTTCTCAGATCGATCTCTTGTTCATTCAGAACTTTGGCGGTTTGGGCGAAGGGAATTTGCCAAGCGGGGCCAGCAACACTCGCACGCGTCTCGGAGGAGGGATCGGGCGGTTGCCGCAATTGCAGAACTCCAGCAGCGACGATCAGCAAGCCCACGGTGGCAGTGGCCAAAGCGCGGCTACGAAACAGATCATGGAAGCCGTGCCACCAGGGCGAGCGCTCACGGTGAGCAGAAACTAGGGGAGTCTTGATAATACCTTCCAGTTCCAGTTGAGCCCGGAGGGAAATCCACACGCGGGCGGGCGGGTCGAGTTCGGCGGGCAATTCATTCGCGGCTGAAACAATGGTTGCGAAATCAGCGACAAATTCCCGGCAATAGCTGCAAGTGGCCACGTGCGCCCTTGCTGCTTCCGGCAGCAGCGCGAGACCTTCCTGTTCGACTACAATTTCCACGTCCTTACATTGCATGACCCTTCACTCCGTCAGAGCCGGCGCTGGATGCCTGCCCCGTTCGACTTCTCTCCATTCGTTCCGGCGCAAATTCCGGATGTCCGCGTGAAGTCGCTTGCACACCGTTGAATTGCGCTCATTGTAGCTCAATCGTCATGCGCCGTCTGGGTTTTTGCCGCATGGCGTTCCTGCCGCGCCTGCTGGCGCAACTCTTCCTTTAGCAGGTCCCGCAGACGGGTGCGCGCTTTGTGCAATTGCGACTTCGAATTTCCCACCGAGCATCCCATAATGTCCGCAATCTCGTTGTGCTCGTAGCCCTGGACGTCATGCAACACGAACACGGTCCGGTAACCCGGCGGTAGCTTTTCAACCGAACGTTCCAGATTGACCCGGTCGACGGCGCCGCTTAAGCGCAAATCCGGTGCGCCGATGTCCTTCCTGGGGCCGCCCGTTTCATCGTCGGGATCCGTCGTTTCTTCGAGCGAAGCCACAGGGAGCGACTTCTTGCGCAGCCGCATCAGCACCACGTTGACCGTCATCCGGTGCAACCAAGTCGAAAAAGCGGACTCTCCGCGGAACGTCCCAATCTTGCGGAAGAGTTGCAGAAAAGCTTCCTGCATGAGGTCTTCCGCGTCGGACGGGTTATTCACCATGCGCAGGCACAAAGCGTAGACGCGGCGGCTATGCAAGTGGTACAGAAACTCAAAAGCCGCAGTGTCGCCGGCCTGTGCCAGACGAATGGCCTCCGCTTCAGTCACCGGTTTGGTGGACTGCCGAGAGGTCGACGCATCGGGATCGCTTGGTCGGTTTCGGGCCAACGGTCCAACAGCGGCGCATCCACCACTTCGGATGCGCCGAATGCCTCCTTGAGTTGTCCTGACAGAAGCCCGCATATCCGAAACAGATACCCCCCAAAAGGGCGCTTATTTCCCGGCTGAGCTTCCCGGATCCCTGCAGGCGAGCAGGCTAGGTCATTTTCCCGCGATTGTGGCCGTTCGTCTATGGCGGATTATACCCTGGGGAAAAGGAACGACGGTTTCCTGAAGCTGAGATTGCTGGTGAACGGTATTTTGAAAAATCCCGAGTTGGTTCTCGGGAAGGGCAATCAAGAAAGACTTGAACACGACAATGGATTCTCTCAAGCAGGTATTCAAGTCGTAGTGATCGGTGTCCACGTCATCCCACATTTTCCCGGGATCCAAAGAAAATCCTTCGGCGAGGTCATCAACGGCATCGCGGAAATCCTTGCCCAGATCCTCGACCATCTCTTCCAGGGTGCTAACTTTCTGGAGGAACTGGAGCCTTTGGGAAAGCAGCACGTGATTGAGAAGGCTGCTCATGCGCGCCGAACGCTGGCCCTTTTGTCCCTGAAAATTAGCGGGATCGAGAGGCGCGGCGTTGGGAATGGTCCCGTAATGCTTGGCGTGCTCAGACAAAGCTCGAAGCAAGCCCGCGAGCATCTCAGTCAGCAGCTTGCAGAGACCCGAAGTGATGCCCACGGCTTGCGACGATTTAGCGGGGTATCCCAGTTCCCGAAGCTCGATAGCCTCATCGAGTAACACGCTCAGCATCCCATAGCTGGATTCGAGTTCGTGGACCTGTTTCTTGAAAACCTGGGCTTTTGCTTCTGGAAGCCAAGCACGCCAATCGTCTTTGACAGACTTGCCGCGGGCTGAAGGGGGGCGGACAAAGTCGTTCACGGGGGTCTCCGTCGGGGCAGCGTGGGGAGTATAGCAAAAATTGATTACAAGCCACAGCATTCTTCGGCGGTAACGGTGGATTGTCCAGGCTTCTTCTGAAGGTGAAGCCAGAATGAGCGATCTGAATGGCTGCCATGCGTCACGTGCTCGCAGCGTGCAACCAGGAGCGTGTTCCTTGCTCAGGGATGACGCGCGCCGTTATACTCGAACGCCATTACTTCCGAAAGGATTTCCGCTTTGCAATTTGAACCTCGCGACCAGTTTGAACAGCGCCAGAAGAAACTCGAGCAGATCCAGGCACTGGGGCACGAACCGTATCCCCGCGAATTTCGCTGGACGGATACGCCCGCAGCGCTGGTGGAGAAATACGGTGAGACTCCCGCCGCGGAATTGGAGGCGAGAAGGAATAAGGAAGTGCGTGTCGCCGGCCGCATCGTGTCTTTCCGGCTGATGGGGAAAGCGGGTTTTGCGCACCTGCAAGGAGGCGGAAAGCGCACTCAGATCTATGTAAAGAAAGATGTTGTCGGAGAGCAGGGATTTCAATTGTTTCACCTGCTGGATCTGGGCGACTCGATTGGCGTGCGCGGGCACTTGTTTCGAACCAAGACCAATGAGCTGTCCATTTGGGTCGAGGAGATTTTCTTCCTTTCGAAAGCGTTGCTGCCGTTGCCGGAAAAATGGCACGGCCTGACGGATGTTGAATTGCGCTACCGGCAGAGATATCTCGATTTGATCGCCAATGAAAAATCACGGCAGGTGTTTGTGACCCGCGCCCGGGTCATCCAGGAGCTGCGAAAGTTTTTTGATGCGCGCGGTTATATCGAAGTCGAAACGCCAATGATGCATCCCATCCCCGGGGGCGCGGCGGCGAGGCCTTTCAAGACGCACCACAACACGCTGGATATTGATCTCTATCTGCGCATCGCGCCGGAGCTTTATCTGAAGAGATTGACGGTCGGGGGATTCGATCGCGTGTACGAGATCAACCGCAATTTCCGGAACGAAGGCATTTCCACGCAGCACAATCCGGAATTCACGATGCTGGAGTTCTACGAGGCTTACAGCAATTATCGCGATTTGATGGACATGAACGAGCAACTGTTCGCGTTGCTGGCGAAAAACATCACTGGGGCCACGACGGTGAAGTATGGCGAAGCCGAATTGGATTTTTCGAAAATGCAACGCCTTTCGATGCGTGAAGCGATCGTCAAGTATTGGCCGGCGGATCTTGAAGGGCCAAGGCCAACAGTGGAACTGCTGGCTGCGACAGGCGGTCCGGGCACGGTGGTGGGTATGTACAACTTCTGGGCCAAGCACAAGGGAGCGGCGCAGGTATTGGCCAAGGGTATGCCGACTGACGGAGAGTGGACCGGGCTGCTTTTCGAGACGATGGCCGAGGATAAACTCGTGCAGCCCACCATCCTTTACGATTTTCCGACGGAACTCTCGCCGCTTTCGAAACAGAAGCCGGAAGATCCTTCTCTCACGGAACGATTCGAGATTTACGTCGCGGGAATGGAAGTGGCGAATGGCTTCTCCGAATTGAACGATCCCGTCGAACAGGAGCGGCGCTTTCTTGCACAGATCGCACAGGGCGGGGAGGAAATGCCGAAGCAGCTCGATGTGGATTATATCCGCGCGCTGTGCCACGGCATGCCCCCGACAGCCGGCGAAGGCATTGGCATCGACCGTCTGACGATGCTACTGACAGATTCGCCCTCGATTCGCGACGTCATCCTCTTTCCCTTGCTACGCCCGGAAGGCGGCGAATCATCTTCCACTTCCGAAGCGCACGGGGCATGACGTATTCTTCCAACCACGATGCGATTTGAATGGTTCGTGGCGCAGCGGTACCTGCGGTCGCCGTACCGGCCCGCGGTCCTGCGGCTGGTCACGTTGTTTTCCATGATCGGGGTGGCTGCAGGCGTGGCAACGCTGGTAATCGCGCTCTCCATGAACACGGGTTTCCGCGAAACGCTGCAAGACCGGTTGCTCGGCGTGACAGCCCATGTTTCTCTGACGAAACCAGGCACCAACGGAATCAAGAACTACGGGGAAATGGCCACAAAGCTCGCCGAGGCGACGGGCGCGCGTTCCGTGACGCCGGCAGTCTACCAGACGGTGCTGCTATCCTTCGCTGGGCAAGCGCGAGGCGTGGTTACGAAAGGCATCGATCCCGAGCGGGAGCGAAAGAGCGACGAAGCGCTGCAGCGCATCGTCGCCGGAAGCCTGAATTTTTCTCCTGACGCGGATGGCATTGACGCGCTGCTCATTGGAAAACAGCTTGCGGAAGAGTGGAAAGTCTCTCCAGGCGATTACGTGACGCTCACAAGTCCGCAGGGAAGATTGACGCCCTTCGGATTGATGCCCCGCACGCGGCGGTTTCGTATTACGGGAGTATTCGATTCGGGCTTTTACGATTACGACGAGAACTGGTGTTTCATGACGCTGGCGGCGGCGCAGGGGCTTTCCGGCGCGGGCGACGTTGTCAACGTTCTCGAGTTTCGCCTGAATCGTCCGGAACGCGCGGGCGAAATTGCGGAACAGGTTCGGCGAGCCGCCGGGCAGGGTTTTTCGACGACAACCTGGATGGAAGAGAATCGCGCGCTGTTCCGGGCGCTGCGACTGGAAAAACTGGTCACGGCGATCTTCATCGGCCTGATTACATTCGTCGCCGGCCTCAACATTCTGGTGGTTCTTACCATGACAGTCACTGACAAGGCGCGCGACATCGCCGTGCTGCGGTCCATGGGAGCGCGCCGCGAGCAGATTCGAACGATTTTCCTTTGGCAGGGAATCAGCATCGGAGCGACAGGCACAGTGATTGGCCTGTTCATTGGCTACACGTTTTCGTTGGTGGCGGGGAACTACCACTTGATTCCACTCGATCCGCTGGTGTACGCCGTTCCCTACGTGCCTTTCCATTCGAATGTATTCGACGGTGTGTGGATCACGGCCGTAGCGATGGGGATTTCCATCGCGGCCACGATTTTGCCGACGCGCGCCGCGGTGCGGCTCCTTCCAGTGGAAATTTTACGGTACGAATGACGACCAAGATTGGACAAGGAATAAGCATATTCTGGAGTCCATTTGGCGCGAGATTTGCTCCTATCTGCGTAAAAGGGAGGTGGGTGAGGCCGGGGCGCATCCCTCAAACCCTGGTTGCAGTAAAAGCCCGCCGCAAGCTGTTGAAAACAGAAAGATTATAGGTGTTCAAGTTTGGCGCAGAAATGACCTCTTTTCGGCAGGCAAGGGACTGGCGGAAATGGGAAACACTTTGGGTTGACTGTTAGCAAAGTGTCTGGGGCAAGCCGCGCGGCACGCGGATTGCAGCAGAAGCATCTAAGTAAGCAGCAGGAGCGCGCGTGAGGAGGCCGAAAGGCAAGGTGGAATGACCCAGCACACACAACTCGCGAGCGGGGTAGCGGCGGAAGATGCGTGCGGCGGGGTAGTTGTTCTGGAATCGCGGGGCCTGAAGAAAACTTACGGCAGCGGCGAGAAAAGCATCTCCGTGCTGACGGATGCAAACTTGAGTTTGCGGCAGGGAGAGATGGTTGCGATCGTTGCACCATCGGGAGCCGGCAAAAGTACTTTGCTGCACCTGCTGGCCGCGCTAGACACACCAACGAGCGGTACAGTATACTTCGCAACGAAAGCCATTGAATCGATTCATGACGCGGCGCTGGCGGAATTCCGGAATCGTGCCATCGGATTTTTGTGGCAACGCCACCAGTTGCTGCCGGATTTTACGGCTGCGGAAAACGTAGCCATGCCGCTGCTGGTGCGCGGCGAGGATTTCACAACTGCGCTGGGGTTGGCGCGGAAGTGGCTGGCGGAGGTGGGCTTGGAAAACCGGGCCGATCACCGCGCGGGGGAACTCTCCGGAGGGGAACAGCAGCGCGTCGCGATTGCCCGGGCGCTCGTCACCGGGCCGAGGGTGCTGCTGGCAGATGAACCTACCGGGGATTTGGACGAGCAGAATGCTTGGGCTGTGTTCGAGTTGCTGGAAAGGCTGCACCGCACGCACAAGTTGACGTCGCTGATCGCGACGCACAACCTGGCGCTCGCCGCGCGGTGTGACCGGGTACTGGCGCTGGAGCATGGCGTTCTGCAAACTCGCGAGGCTGCGGCCTCCGCGAAGGGGGCCCCAGGGGGAGAAGCGAGCTAACGTGTTCGAACGTTACACAGAGAAAGCGCGACGCGTCATATTTTTTGCGAGGTACGAAGCCAGCCAGTATGGCAGCCCGTACATCGAGACGGAGCATCTGCTGCTCGGCTTGATGCGCGAGGACAAAGCGCTGGCCAACCGTTTCCTGCGGCAGCAAGGCTCGATCGAATCGATACGCAAGGAGATCGAAGGCCGCATCACCATCCGCGAGCGCATCTCGACCTCCGTCGAAGTGCCGCTCAGCGCGGAGTGCAAGCGCATCCTTAACATGGCGGCGGAAGAAGCGGAGCGGCTCGGCCACAAGCACGTCGGCACCGAGCATCTGCTCCTTGGCATACTGCGCGAAGAGAAGTGCTTCGGAGCAGAGATTTTGATGGAGCGCGGCCTGCGTCTTTCTACTTTACGGGAAGAGCTGGCGCGGACGTCCGGCGAAAAAACAGCGGCGGCGCGGCCGAAGGAAACTTCTCTGCTCGCGGAATTCAGCCGCGACCTTACGCAAGCGGCTTCGGAAGGCTCGCTGGATCCTCTGGTAGGGCGCGAAAACGAAGTCGAGCGCGTCATTCAGATTCTGTGCCGGCGCACCAAGAACAATCCGGTTTTGATCGGCGAACCCGGCGTGGGCAAGACCGCGATCGTCGAGGGGCTCGCGCAGCGCATTTCCGATGGCGATGTGCCGCCGTTCCTTGCGGACAAACGCATCCTTTCCCTCGATCTTTCATTGATCGTGGCGGGCACGAAGTACCGCGGCCAATTTGAAGAGCGGCTGAAGACCATCATGAAAGAATTGATGGAGAGCCAGAACTCCATCGTGTTCATCGACGAGCTACACACACTCGTGGGCGCAGGTTCTGCGGAAGGTTCGCTGGACGCGGCCAACATTCTAAAGCCCGCGCTCTCACGCGGAGAAATTCAGTGTATTGGCGCGACGACGCCGGGCGAATACCGCAAGTCGGTCGAGAAGGATCGCTCCCTGGAACGCCGCTTCCAATCCGTAAAAGTTCCCGCGCCGGACGAAGAGCAAGCTGTTCAAGTGATCCAGGGTGTTCGCGAGCGCTACGAAAAATTCCACGCTGTCAGCTACACGGACGAAGCGCTCCGCTACTCCGTCTATCTTTCGAACCGCTACATCCCAGACCGTTTTCTTCCGGACAAAGCCATCGACCTGATCGACGAAGCCGGCGCGCGCGTGAAGCTCCGCCAGGCCACCGTTCCCGAAGAAGTTGGCGAAGTCCAGAAGCGCGTGAAATTCATCACCCACCGCATGGAAACGGCCATCGCCAACCACGAGTTCGAAAAGGCGCGTTTTTATTCCGAGGAAGAGCGCAAGGAAAAAGAAAATCTGCGTGGACTGCGCGAACGATTCAAATTGGACGACGCCTCGACCGGCATCGTGACGCGTGAAGACATTGAAGAAGTCGTTTCGCGCTGGACCGGCATCGGCGTGACCTCCATCAAGGAAGACGAACAGCAAAAACTGCTGCGTATCGAGCCGGAACTCCACAAGCGCGTGATCAGCCAGGACAAAGCCATTACGGCGCTGGCCCGCGCCATTCGCCGCAGCCGCGCCGGTCTCAAGTCGCCCTTGCGTCCGGTGGGCTGCTTCTTCTTCCTTGGGCCGACCGGCGTCGGAAAGACGGAAGTCGCCCGGCGGCTGGCGGAATTTTTGTTTGGTTCGGAGAAGTCGCTGGTTCGCTTCGACATGTCGGAGTTCATGGAAAAGCATTCCGTCTCGAAGCTGATTGGCGCGCCTCCGGGGTACGTGGGCTACGAAGAAGGCGGGCAATTGACGGAGCGTGTCCGCCGGACGCCTTACTCGGTGATCCTGCTCGATGAAATCGAGAAGGCCCATCCGGACGTCTTTAATATATTGTTGCAGGTGTTTGAAGACGGTCAGTTGACGGACGGGCTCGGCAATACCGTGGATTTCCGGAACACCATCATCATCATGACCTCCAATCTCGGGGCGCGTCATTTACAAAAGCGCACGGCGTTGGGCTTCCAGTCCGGCGCTGATGAGGTCGGGCAAAAGAGCATGGAAGATATGGTGATGAATGAAGTAAAGCGGGCGTTCAATCCAGAGTTTTTGAACCGGCTGGACGAAGTGATTATTTTCAATCCGCTCGGGGACGAAGATCTGCTCCGCATCATCGATTTGCTGGTGGGCCAGCTGAACGACACGCTGATTCACCGGCAGGTGCAGATCGTTGTATCGCCGGAAGCAAGACAGTGGATACTCGAGAAAACGTGTGCGGACCGCAGTTATGGGGCGCGTCCGCTTCGCCGGGCTTTGCAGAAGTATGTAGAGGACCCGCTCTCCGAGGCGCTGATCCAGGGTGGAATTCAAAGGCCGGCGACATTGCAGATTTACGTCGCAGGGGAAGGCCTGTTGTTCCGGCCCGTGGGTGAGGCAACCCCGGTCGTCCACTAGCGAATCTGACACAACGCACGGAGGTCCCGACCGGGTCGGGATCAACGCACGGCTGGCCCATACCGGGTCCGGCGGGAGAAAAACAACTTGAGTTTGGGGGCGCGGCCTTGACCACCTCAGCGGCCGCTCAAAGAAGAGTTTGTTTGCCGTTTGGTTTTTTTGCGTCTCGAGTGACCTGGCTGATCGCGATTGTGTTTCTTTTTGCGATGGCGTCACCCGCAGCGCCGCGCGAAAATTCCGACGCGGGCGCATCTTCGTCTTCACGATCCTACCTTTTCTCCGCTTCCTTTGATTACGCAACCGGCAAGGAAGTTATAGAGGACCGTTCCGCGGCGGATCCACAGTCCGCCGTGCAACCGCAGCAGTTTGTCATCGACCGTATCGATTTCATCGGCAACCGCCGCGTACGCAGCGACACGCTGAGCGCGCGCATCTTCAGCCGCAAAGGCGACGTCTACAACGAGGAGACATTGCGCCGCGATTTTCAGGCTCTGTGGAATACGCAGTTTTTTGAAGACGTGAAACTTCGCGTCGAAGATTCACCAAACAGCGCCAGTGGCAGAATCATCGTCTTCGAAGTGAAGGAACGCCCGCAGATCCGGCGCATCCGCTACGACGGCATTCATTCCGTTTCCGAATCTGACATTCTCGACCGCTTCAAGGAACGCAAGGTCGGTCTGAGCGTCGAAAGCCAGTTCGACCCGACGAAAATCAAGAAGGCGGAAGTCGTGCTGAAGGAACTGCTGGGCGAACACGGCCGCCAGTTCGCGAAAGTCACTCCGCAGTACGAGCGCATCGCTTCCAGCAACGCCGTCATTCTCGTTTTCAAGATCGAGGAAGGCCCGAAGGTCAAAGTCGGCAAAATTAAATTTAAAGGAAACCACGCTTTCAGCGACCGCAAGTTGATCCGCGCCATGCGCCACGACCGGCCTTACGCGATTCCTCTCTACTTCCGGTATATCCCGGTGCTTACGAAGACCTACGACCGCCAAAAGTTGAGCGAGGATCTGGAAGTCGGCGTTCGCGGCCTGTATCGCGACAACGGTTACTTCAAGGTGTCCGTCGGCGAACCCATTCTCGAAAACATCGACACCCAAAGTTACCGCCTCGGCGTTCCGCTGGTCATGGGGCGCAGCCACGGCAAGGCCGTCAACATCACCATCCCCATCGAAGAGGGCGAGCGCTTCCGCATGGGCACTCTCAAAATCGTAAGCTCCGATCCGGACAAAGCCCTGTCCCTCAAGGTGGACGCGCTGAAGAGCGCTTTCCCACTCAAGCAAGGCGATCTCTTCTCCACCGAAAAAGTTCGCAAAGCCCTGGAGACTTACGGCAAAATTTACGGCGAATACGGATTCATCGATTTCACTCCCGAGCCGGACACCGAAGTCGACGATGCGACCAAAATCATTAACCTGACGCTGCGGTTTGACGAGCAGAAACAGTATTTCGTCAGGCGCATCGACTTCAGCGGCAATACCACCACGCGCGACAAAGTCATTCGCCGCGAGCTGATGATCGATGAAGGCCAGCTCTTCAACAAACGCCTCTGGGAGCTGAGCATCCTGCGCCTCAATCAGCTCGACTACTTCGACAAGATCGAAGCCGACAAGGCCGCGGAGATCAAGCGCAACAGTAAAGAAGGCACGGTAGACATCAACCTTAAGCTCAAGGAAAAGGGCAAACAATCGATTGGCTTGCAGGGTGGCGTCAGCGGCCTGGCCGGCAGCTTCATCGGCCTCACGTACCAGACCAACAATTTCCTGGGCCTTGGCGAGACGCTGACCTTTTCGGCGCAGTTCGGCGATCTTTCGCGCAGTTTCCTTTTCGGATTCACCGAGCCGTATCTATTTGACCGGCCCATTTCCTCCGGCTTCACGATTTTTTCCAGCCGCTACAAGTTTGACCAGGCCCGTCAGGCCGCGCTCCTGACTGGCCAGTCCGTCAGCATCAACCCGCAATTCATTCAAAATTACAACCAGGACAGCACCGGCTTCACGCTCTTCGCCAGCTATCCCATTCGAAAGCTTTCGTTCACGCGCGTGGGGCTGCAATATGGCCTGACGCGGACGAACATTACGGCATTTAACGACGCCTCCAAACTGCTGTTTACGCAGGTGCAGTTCCGCAGCATCGCCGGTCCAAGCGCGCTGAACGGAATCATTTCAAGCACGATTACCCCCACGATCACCTATAACACTGTCAACCATCCGATCAATCCTACCGGCGGAAAGAGCTACTTCTATTCGCTTGGATTTTCGGGGCTCGGCGGCAACGTCAAAAGCATCGCTAATGTCGTCGATTGGAAGTATTACCATCCGGTAAACAAGCGGCGCAATGTTTTGGGGTTCCACGCTTCCAGCGCGTTCATCACCGGGTACGGCGGAGGGGAACCGCCTCCCTATAGCCGCTTCTACATGGGCGGTGAGTCGGACATTCGCGGTTTTGACATTCGCTCCATTACCCCGGTCACCTTTATCCCGGTCGCCACGGCGCAGCAGTTTACCTACAATTGCAATACCTGCCTAAACGGCTCTGGTGGGCCGACCCTGCGAACGGTCAGCGTGCCCGTTCTCGCCTATACCATCACTTTTCCAGGAGGCGACACACAGGGCTTTGGAAATGTCGAGTACCGCATCCCCATCATCGGCAACACGTTCCAGACCGTGCTGTTTTTTGATGGCGGCACCAACGGCATTTTCCGAAAGGGCGCATTGCGGCTTGACCCTACGGGGTTCAGCAATCTCACCACGAACTTTCCAGACGCGCTTAGCTCGGGCGCGCTCGCCGCCGACCGCCGGCTGGGCATTTCTCCAGGAACGAATTTCCGCTTGCGTGGTTCGACGGGCATCGAGTTCGTCGTGCAGTTGCCGATCATTCAGGCGCCCTTCCGGGTCTACTACGCCTACAACATCCATCGTTTGCATTCCCAGCTTTTGGCGCCCCCGGATTTCATTGAGGCCAGTGAGATTTGCGATCCCTCTCTGGGGGACAAGTGCACGACGCTCGGTCGCCTGCCCGCCACTCTGCCTCCGGACGTGTGGAGGTTCCAGGTGAGGCCGACGATCGAGCAGCTTTTGAAAAACCCGGGGAGTCTGAACTATTTCGAGCCGGCGCGCACGTTCCGTTTCACCGTGAGCCGGACGTTCTAGGGTGTGAGTATGATTGTGATTTTCGGAAAGACTTGGGAAGTCAGCAGCGCGGCAGAAGCGAAACACGCGGAAAGCGCGCAAACGTGGGGGAGACACTGGGTATGAAGTGGCATAAGAGTGCGAGGAACATCCTGCTGGCGACGGCGTTCGCCTGCCTTTTGAGCAGCGGATGCGGGAGCAGCGGCACGGCCAATCAGGTGGTTGTCAACATCGTGGGCCCGTTCTCGGTGATGGTGCCGACGCAAACGCAGACGATCACCGCCACGGTCACCGGAGCGACGGACGTGTCTTCCACCTTCGACTGCTCCTACACCACGACTCCGAATCCGACGACGGCCACTCCGAGCCCGAAGCCTTCTACTTCTGCCGAGTGCTCGACCCAGAACGGAGCCGTCGGCGCGCTCTCCAACATCCAGAATACAAGCACTACGGCCGCCTCCACGGCTACTTTCACCGCGCCTCCGGTCTTTCCGGACCAGACCAAGCTCCCCAATGTGATCGTCACGATCACTGCTACCTCCAATGCCGACAAGAAGAAGACCGGCAAGTTCAATATTGCTTTCGATTCCGGAATCCGTGTACACATAGTCCCCGCAACCGCGACCCTTGCGACCTCTGCAACGCAGTTGTTTCTCGCGGAGGATCTGAACAACAATGTCATTTCGCCGGACCAGCTCACCTGGGGCGTGACTTTTGAAGTCAGCGCGAGGACGAGCAGTGCAGACTGCAGCACCGGGACCAACAGTTGCGGTTCCGTCGATGCTACCGGACTTTATAAGGCGCCTGCTGCCGTCCCCACCGCCGCGCCAGCCTCGACCACCACGCCCGTCAATGCGGCAGGGATTGTCACGGTCTTTGCTTTCTCCAAAGTGGATAACGCGCGCATCGCGCAGGCGGCCGTCACCCTTGTCACGGCGGGTGACATTACCTTCAGCGGAATTTCCCCTTCCATTGCGCCCCAGGGCGCTCTCCAGCAGGACATCTTCCTCGCTGCTACCAACGCCAACTCGCAGCTCGGCGTTAATCTTGTAGATTCTTCTGGCAATGCGACTACGGTTGATCCCCAAACGCAGATCAAAGTGGTCTTTGCCGCGGGATCGACTTCTACGTCCATCGGTGCTCGCGTTCGCCTGAGCGCGGACAATTTAAAGACCCCCGGGCACTACACCGTGCAAGTGACCAGCAGCAATTCTTCGGTTACTGTAACGGGCGGGCCGTTCCCGCTGGACATTGTTCCGGTGCGCCCTACCATCGTCGGCTCCACTCCTGGCAACTTTGAAGAATCCGCGCTAGGCCAGACCGGCGGCGTGCCATTCACGATCGACGGAGGTTTCTTTGGCCCTCCGGCTACCCCTACGGTCGCCACTAATTTCAACGGACAAGCGCTGCTCACAAACTCTTCCACATTGGCCGCTTCGGCGGCGCGGCGCCTCACGGGCTTTCTGCCTGCTCCCAGCGGCGCCGGCCATACCGCAGGTTTGTACTCATTCGGAGTGCAGTACACGACGTCGCCAGGGCCGTTTACTGCTCCCACGCCGGCAACTGCCTTCACCAACGTTGCCGTGATCCCGGATTATGGTGGATCGAATTCTTCGAATCCAAATCCACCCTTGGACGTCAACAACAATCCTTTGACTTTGAATCCGGTACCTTCGCCGCCTCCGCCGAACCCTCCAAAAATATATGGCGGACCCGCCCCGTTGATTTCCTTTGGGGCGTCTTCCGCGCCTAGCAGCATTGCCATAGACCGGCCAGACGGCTTGGCTGTCGTGACCCTCGCTGGTGTGAGCTCGAATAACGTTCAATTCATAGGTCTGACCAGCGGGACGCCCACGGTGACGAACCAGGTTTCCTCTGGCGGTAATGTTGCGACCGGTGTGGCTGTGGACGACCAACTCGCTTTTCAGACTCCGTCGCAGCCCAACGTTGCCGCCGTCGTGAATTATGCGAGTAGGTCCCTTTCTATTGTTTCTGTTCCCGCAGGCACTTCGCTTGGAACCGTGGATCTGAGCTGCGTGATTCCCCAATCCGATCCGACATGCCAGGCGGTTACGGAGCCGTTTCCATACTCCGTGGGCATTGATCCATTTTCGCATCGCGCGGTCGTGGCGTTTGCTTCCACAAATATCGGGCTTATCGTGAACTTGAACGCCGATCCTAATGTAACGGCCAACCTCAAGTGTTTGCCGAGCCCCCCGACCACCACCTGGGCGCTGCCCTACTGTCCCATCGATTACGTTACCTTGAATACCGGCGCAAATCCTCAGGTCGCTTTTGAGCCCGGCGCGCGCCTGGCTTATGTCACTCCTGGCGGAGCTGGTCTTTTGTCTGCTGTGAACCTGGCGAATCCATCCGCCGGTTCAGTTGACATTGTCAGTGCTACCCGTGCTTCCAATCTTGTTACCGTAACGACCAAGGAGTCCCACAATCTCAATTCCGGCAATCCCGGGACCGTTCTCATTAGCGGTTTGCCGCCGGGCAGCAACAACAAAACGGATTTCAACGGTTCTTTTTCCGTGGGCGCCGTACTGGATTCCACCCATTTTGAATATTTCCAGGCCGACAAAGACGACACGACCACCTGCTCCGCCTCCTGTCTTGCCAGTTCCGGAACTCCCTTCCTGACCTATACGATTTCGGCTTCCATCGTTGGCATCGCTATTAATCCGGTGACGCGGCAGGCCGCCCTCGCGGACCCCAACGTTACTTTCAGCCAGATTACTTTTATCGATCCTCAGAGCGAGTCGGTCAGCTCGATGAACCTATTCTCGGAGACCACGGGCCAAGCTACCACGGGTGCGCCAGAGTTGGGAGCAGAGACCGTGGCGTTCCAGCCGTTTTCCAATACCGCGGTTTCCTTCAATCCCAAAACGAACGAGGTCTCGCTGCTCGATCCTTCCCTCTTGCAGCGTCCTGCTATCGTCACCACTGGTCAAAACGGCCTTGCCACAGTTTGCGCGGCGAATTGCGCTTCCACCACGCCGACGAATGTGTCCATTCCTGGAGCGATCACCGTGGATTCTGTCAGTAATCTGGTTCTAACGGTGAACTCGGGCAGCGGCACTGTTACCGGCTTCAAACTTGGCACCATTAAGCCTGTTCACATCGAACGCGTGCAAACCCCGGCGATAGACGCTGGGAGCGCTAATGTCACAACGCCGGCAAGCCTCAGTCCTGCCGTGAAAATCACTCTGGGCACGGCGCCAACCGCGGTCAGCGGCGTGAGGATTTTCGGCACCGGTTTCGACTACGGCTCGCAAGTGCTCCTGGACGGCGTTGCCTTTGCCTCGAGTACTCTGGGCAATTTTTCGCCCGTGAGCGTCCAGGAAATCGATGTAACCATCCCGGTGTCCGTGCTCAACGCCGGTCCCCGCCACTACGCGCTCAGCGTTATCAACAGTTCGGGCGTCAGCTCGAACGTCATCGACTTCACCGTTCTCGAAGAAGTCCTTTTGGCTCCCTGCAACGTGACCACCGCGGCGCCCAGCGGTACTCCCGCTGCTCCCGGAGGAGTTGCCATCGACGAAGTCAACAATCTCGCGGTCGTCACCAACACGGGCTCGGGCTGCGCTCAGGTTTCCGTGTTCAGCCTGAATCCCACAAACATTTTCAATCAGACCGTCAACACCATCGCCACTGGCGACACACCCACTGGCGTCGCCGTTCTTCCCCGGCTGGCGTATACCGGGCAACCCGCCGGAACCTCGGGCGTCGCCGTGGTCACCAACAATGGCTCAAATTCCGTCTCTATTCTTGACCTCGTGAACGGTGTTCCGGTCAAGGACGCATCCGGAAATGCCCTCACTGTGAATGTCGGCACGGCTCCCAGTGGTGTGGCCATCGATCAGGAAACGAATCTCGCTGTCATCGCCGACACCAGCTCAAACACTGTTTCCACCATCGATCTCACTCCCCTGGCCGCCAGCCCGATCGGGAGTCTTACTCGCCAATTCGCAGCCGTGGACCAGAACCCCATCGCCGTCGCCATTGACGCCGATCGCGGTACCAACGGCCGTGGCCTCGCTGTCGTAACTTGCCTCGCACTCAACGGCGCCTCCAGCCCGTTCGGCGCTCTGGATGCCGTCGACATCGGAGCGACCACGCCCATCCGATCCGCCTCCGGCTCGACTTCCTTCCTTACTTCTACCCCGACCGGAATTGTCTTTGATCCTTCGGTCTCTCCGGCGCTCTTTTATGCGGTTTCCACCCAGGGCAACGTGATCACCGCATTCAATCCGGACACCACGCAGACACAAACGATTAAAGTAGGCATCAATCCCAACGCCATTGCCTACAATTTCCAGACCGGCACGATCCTGACGGTGAATTCGCTGAGCAACACGATCTCGATTGTGGACTCGCAGACCTTTGCGACCAAGGCAACTCTCGGTATTGGCGGCACATCGAAATTTGCAGCAGCCATCCAGACCTTTACGAACTTGGCGGTCATCGCCGATCAGGCCAACAACCGGGTCATCCTGTTCCCGTTGCCGAAATGACCGGTAGTCCGGAAGCTCTTGGCGGTGGGGCCGACTTGCTGTCTGGGCTGTTGGCGAAGGCTTGCTTTCTGATTGCAGGAAGCAAACCGCGTCGGCTATACTCCGAGGTTTGCGATACGCTCGTAAAGCCCGCTGGGAGCGGAATCAGTTTTTAGCCAAGCTGACTTGGCTCAGGTTCGTTCCGGTTTTCCGTGGCGGACCACAACAAGGAGAGAAAAGTGAATTCTAGATTTGTAGTTCGTACAGCTGCCCTGGCTGCCGCGTGCATTTTGGGTGCCGGAGCCTGGGCACAGTCACCTGCCGCAGCCGGCTCGGCCGCAACAGGCAAGGTCGGCGTCATCAGCATTCGCCAGGCCATCGTTACCACGGCGGAGGGCAAGCTGGCATCCGCGGAGTTGCAGTCGCAGTTCGCCTCACGCCAGAACGAGATCGAAAATCTGAACAAGCAGATCAGTGATCTGCAGCAGCGTCTTCAAGCTAGCGCGAACAAGCTGAGCCAGGAAGAAGAAGCCCGCCTCCGGCAGCAGGGCCAGCGGCTCGCGCAGCGGCTAGATCGCATGAACACCGAATACCAGGAAGACGTAAACGCCGCGCAAGCCGACGTCATCGACCGCATTGGCCGCAAGATGGTGGACGTGCTCGACCGCTACTCCCGCGAAAACGGATACGTCGTGGTGCTGGATTCCTCGGCGCAGAACACTCCGATTCTCTTCGCCTCCACGCAGATCGACGTTACCCAGGACATTGTCCGCCTCTACGATCAGGCCTACCCGATCAAGGCCGGTGCGACCACTCCGGCTAAGCCGGCTGCAACAAAACCCGCGCCGGCGCCAGCTGCGTCTCAGCCACCCGCTTCCAAGCCCTAGCGGTAACACGGCTCCTGGCCGAGCTCAAAACATTCCTAACGTGCCCCGGCTCTGCCGGGGCGCTTCTTTTGTGCACCGCTCTCGATGATGGCGCCTCGCGACACACCTACGTAATGCAGGTCCTTAGACGCATCCTTTCTTGCCTCTTCATTGTCTTGCGCTGACAACATGAACTTCTCGCCACTTCGCTGAACGCCCCACGGCCACGCTGACCCTCTGGTCAGGTTCTTGATTCGAACGACCCTGTACCATTTCTCCGTTGCCTTCTTTTGCAGCAACGTCTTAATGTGGTGGTGTACTGGTCTTCCCCTTGGGAACAAGGAATCAATGCTCGGTATTCGCCTGAACAAATCCAATTCCTCGCCGCTTGAAGGGCCGGACACTTTCCGGGCGCAACAAGCGGAATCCGCCCTGCGGCAACTGGCGCGCCGCGAGTGGTGGCTTTGGCTGTCCGCATTTTTCGTCGCCACGCTCTCGGCGATCGCCTTTGTGCTCTCCTCATTCCCCGTTTTATTCAGGCACAGCCAGCATTTTTACGAAATCCGTTCCGATCAAGCTCGTTGGGGCGTCCTTTGCCTGCTTCTCCTATTCAATGGCTGGATGCTTTACCGTCAATGGTCGTTCCGCTGGCAGAGAAAGCAGTTGAGCGCTCTCAACGGCGGCGCGGACGCGCCTTCCGCTCAAAGCTCCCCCGGTTCCAGTATTGATCCCATTACGGGCCTTCACACGCGAGGCTTCATTGAGCAGCAGCTTGGGAAAGAGATTGCCCACGCGCGGCGGCAGAATACGGCGCTAAGCTTGGCCACGGTGCATTTGGACGAATTTGACGAGGTCACCAAGCGCTACGGTCTATCAGCTGCGAACGAGGCTTTGAAAGAGCTGGCCCGGCGTCTGAAGAGGGCGTGTCGCGGCTCCGATTTCGCGGTGCGCCTGGCCGGCGACGATTTCCTGCTGGTGCTGCCCGAATGTAACCTTGGCGAAG
>Ga0209648_10001524_pt1 | contig 18851 bp, 18 predicted proteins | sample GraSoi2013_115cm_FD_185830 | JGI IMG/M metagenome (GOLD analysis project Ga0209648, IMG submission 185830) | Grasslands soil microbial communities from the Angelo Coastal Reserve, California, USA - Sample 9_17_2013_115cm (SPAdes) (version 2) | ecosystem: Environmental > Terrestrial > Soil >...
GGCGGCGTGCCGTTGGCGGCGAGTACCGCGCCCGCGAGATAGAGCGAGCCGGTGATGAGGATGCGCGGCGGCGGCGCAAGCCCGAAGCGGCCGATCGCGGCGAGCGCGGCCTCCACGTCATCGGCGCTCTGCGCGGGAATGCCGACCGCGCGCGCGGCGTCGGCGATCGCGTCGGCGGAAAAGCTTTTCTCCTGACCGGGGATCGCCACCGCCACGATGCGGCGGGCAAGCCCGGCGAAATTTCTCAGAAAGCTCTCGCCATCCTTGGTCGACAGCATGCCGACCACGAGCACGAGCGGGCGCGACACGCGCTCCTCGAGATCGGCGAGCGCGTTGGCGATGGCGCGCGCGCCGTCCGCGTTGTGGCTGCCGTCGAGCCAGAGCTCGCTTCCCGCCGGACAAAGCGCCGCGAGCCGCCCGTGCGCGAGACGCTGCATGCGCGCCGGCCATTCGGCCTTGGCAATGCCGGTCTCGAACGCCGCCGCCGCAAGCTTCAGCTCGCCGACCGCGCGCAACGCGGCGATGGCGACGCCGGCGTTCTCGAACTGGTGGCGGCCATAGAGCTTCGGCGCCGGAAGGTCGAGCAAGCCGCCGTCATCCTGGTAGACGAGACGCCCGCGTTCCTCCGTCGCGGTCCAGTCCTCGCCGGCGATCTTGATCGGCGCCTTGACGCGCGCGGCCTCGCGCTCGATCGCCGCCAACGCCTCGCGCGGCTGCGCCGCCACGATCGCGGGCACGCGCGGTTTGAAAATGCCGGCCTTCTCGGCCGCGATCTTGCCGACGGTGTCGCCGAGATGTTCGGCGTGATCGAACGACACCGGCGTAACCACCGTCGCAAGCGGGCGATCGACGACATTGGTCGCGTCGAGTCGTCCGCCCAGGCCGACCTCGAGCAGCAGCGCGTCGGCCGGACGGCGCGCAAACAGCAGGAGCCCGGCCGCCGTCGTGATCTCGAATACGGTGATGGGTGCGCCCGCGTTGACGCGCTCGCATTCATCGAGCGCGTCGGCGAGCTCTTCCTCGGAAACGAGCCGTCCCTCCCCCGCGGCGGCGAGCCGAAAGCGCTCGTTGAAGCGCACGAGATGCGGCGAGGTGTAGACGTGCACGCGCAGCCCCGCCGCCTCCAGGATCGCGCGCATGAAAGCGATGGTCGAGCCCTTGCCGTTGGTGCCGGCGACATGGATCGTCGGCGGCAGCCGCCGCTCGGGATGCCCGAGCGCGGCAAGAATGCGCCACATCCGATCGAGCGACAGATCGATCCGTTTGGGATGCAACGCCGTGAGCCGCGCGACGGTTGTCTCGATAGGGGTCATGTCTTCGTCATTTCCAGGCGACCCCCTTGGAACGGCGCGTCGCGCCGGCGCACGCCGCGCGCGAACCGAAGGACGCACGTCAGCCGGCAGCGGGAAGCGGCAATTTGTCGACCGGGGGCTTCGGGCGCGCCTTGGTCAACAGCCTGCACAGATTTGCAAGCGTCGGCCGCAGGTCGGTGCGGTTGACGACCATGTCGACCATGCCGTGGTCTCGCAAATATTCGGCTCGTTGAAAGCCGTCGGGCAGCTTCTCGCGGATGGTCTGCTCGATGACGCGCGGGCCCGCAAAACCGATGAGCGCGCCCGGCTCGGCAATGTGGACGTCGCCGAGCATGGCATAGGACGCGGTAACGCCGCCGGTGGTCGGATTGGTGAGCACGACGATGTAGGGCCGCCGCGCCTCGCGCAGCATCTGCACCGCCAGCGTGGTGCGCGGCAGCTGCATCAGCGAGAAAATTCCCTCCTGCATGCGCGCGCCGCCGGAGGCCGCGAACATGATGAACGGCGTGCCCTTGTCGACGGCGGTCTCGAGGCCCTTGATCACGGCTTCGCCCGCGGCCATGCCGAGCGAGCCGCCCATGAAGTCGAAATCCTGCACGCCGATCACCACCGGCAATCCTTCGAGCTTGCCGAAACCGAGCTTGATGGCGTCGTTGGTGCCGGTCTTGGTGCGCGCATCCTTGAGGCGGTCGGCGTAACGCACCTCGTCGCGGAACTTGAGCGGATCGAGCGGCACCGCGGGGATCGCGATATCGAACCAGGTCTCGTTGTCGAACATCGACTTGAGCCGCATCATCGCCCCCATGCGCATATGGTAGTTGGAGCCGGGGATGACGAATTGGTTGGCTTCGACGTCCTTGTAGAAGACGAGCTGGCCGGTCTCCGGGCATTTGATCCAGAGATTTTCCGGCGTGTCGCGGCGCGCGAAGTAGTTGCGGATTTTCGGCCGGACGACGTTGGAGATCCAGTTCATGACGCGGTCCTTTCCGAGGGAATATATGGATTGCCGGCGCAGCCCTGGCAACCGCGAACAAAGGCCGCGGATGCGTCCACGCCGCCGCGCTCAGCGACGGCGCTGCGCCTTCGGCTTGAGCGCGAAACCGAACGCGCGATCGCCGTCGAACAGCGTGGGCGCATCGCTGGTGCGCGCGCGTTCGATCGTGAGCAGGCGCAGCTTGGTGGTGACGCCGCCGTTGGCGGAGAAGCCGCCGGCCTTGCCGCCGGCGGCGAGCACGCGATGGCACGGCACGATGATGGGGAACGGGTTTCGTCCGAGCGCTTGCCCGACGTCGCGCGCCAGCCCCCGTTCGCCGAGCCGCGCCGCGATCTCGCCATACGAGAGCGTCGCGCCCGGCGCAATGCCGCGCGCGACCTCGTAGACGCGGCGATCGAATTCCGGCACGCCATCCATATCGAGCGCGGCGGCGGAAAGATCGCTCGCCTGCCCGCCGAGCAGCGAGACGATGCGGTCGATCACGCGCCGCACCTCCGCCGGCGGCGGCGCCTCGCGCGCATGCGGATAGCGCCGCGCGAGACGCGCGCGGGTCCGCGCCTCGCCCGCCTCCGGCAGCTGCACGCCGATGATGCCGCGGGCGCCCCATGCGATGCCGCATCGGCCGATATCGGTATCGAAGAGCGCAAAGCCGTGTTCCGTCATGATGGCTCGATTTTAGCAGCCGCCGTTGCGGCGAACATCTCGGATCTTGCGCGCTATTCCGCGGCGACCCGCCGGGCGCCGCGCACCCCGCGGGCGAGTTCGGCGACGAGGTTGATTACCACCGTCACCGTTTTCGCCGTGGCCTTGCCGTCGCGGTCGAGACTCGCCTTGAGCGCGTTCACCAGCGCCGAGCCGACGACCACGCCGTCGGCGCCCGCCGCGATCACCGCCGCCTGCTCGGCGGTGCGCACGCCGAAGCCGACTGCGACCGGCAGCTTGGTGTGGCGCTTGATGCGCCCGACCGCGGCCGCAACCTTTGCCGGATCCGGGGTGGCGGCGCCGGTGATGCCGGTGATCGAGACGTAATAGACGAAGCCCGACGTGTTCGCGAGCACGGCCGGCAGGCGCTTGTCATCGGTCGTGGGCGTCGCCAGGCGGATGAAATTCATCCCGGCCTTGAGCGCGGGCAGGCACAGCTCCTCGTCCTCCTCCGGCGGCAAGTCCACCACGATCAGCCCGTCGACGCCGGCGGATTTGGCGTCGCGGAGAAAGCGGTCGACGCCGTAAACATAGATCGGGTTGTAGTAGCCCATGAGCACGACGGGCGTCGCATCGTCGGCCCGGCGAAAGGCGCGCACCATCTCGAGCGTCTTCTTGAGCGTCTGCCCGGCCTTGAGCGCGCGCTGCGACGACAGCTGGATCGCCGGGCCGTCGGCCATCGGATCCGTGAACGGCATGCCGAGCTCGACCACGTCGGCGCCGGCGGCCGGAACGGCGCGCAGCAGCGCGAGCGAGGTCTCCGGGTCGGGGTCGCCGGCGGTGAGAAACGTCACCAGCGCGGCGCGACCCTGCGACTTGAGCTCCTCGAAGCGGCGATCGATGCGCGTGGTCATGGGGAGGGACGATTTCGCTGCGTGCTCAATCGGGCAAGCCTTTGCGTTTGCGCTCGCGCATCGCCGCCATGCGCACATTGATGGTGCCCAGCATCAACGTCACGATCGAGCCGACGAACTGCACCCATTCCTTGTTCTCCAGAATGGGGCCGGGGGTGAACAGCCGGACCCGCAGGAAATACGCGATGTAGGCGGCGGACACGGCGATCAAAATCCAACCGACGATCTTCTGCCTGCTGATCACAGGCCGCTCCCGCCCTCGCTCATCCTTTTCGCCGTTCCAGATAAGCCGCCACGCTCGCCAAATCCTTGTCGCCGCGTCCGGACAAGTTGACCACCATGAGATGATCCTTCGGCTTTTGCGGCGCCAGATCCATCACCCTCGCCAACGCATGCGCGGGCTCGAGCGCGGGGATGATGCCTTCGAGCCGCGAGCACAGCTCGAACGCGGCCAGCGCCTCCTCGTCCGTCGCCGAAAGATATTTCACCCGCTTGATGTCGTTGAGCCAGGCGTGCTCCGGGCCGATGCCGGGGTAATCGAGGCCGGCCGAGATCGAGTGCGCCTCGTTGATCTGCCCGTCCTCGTCCATGAGCAGGTAGGTGCGGTTACCGTGTAGGACGCCGGGCCGGCCGCCGGCGATCGAAGCCGCGTGCAAGCCGCTCGCGAGCCCGTGCCCCGCCGCCTCCACGCCGTAAATTTCGATGTGGGCGTCGTCGAGGAACGGATGGAACAGGCCCATGGCATTCGAGCCGCCGCCGATGCAGGCAATGAGCGAGTCGGGCGAACGCCCTTCGGCTTCGAGCATTTGCGCGCGGGTTTCGTTGCCGATGATCGATTGGAAGTCGCGCACCATCATCGGATAGGGGTGCGGGCCGGCGACCGTGCCGATGCAGTAGAAGGTGTTGGCGACGTTGGTGACCCAGTCGCGCAGCGCCTCGTTCATGGCGTCCTTGAGCGTCTTCGAGCCCGATTCCACCGGGCGCACCTCGGCGCCCAGCGCCTGCATGCGCAGCACGTTCGGCTTTTGCCGCTCGACGTCCACCACGCCCATATAGACGACGCATTCGAGGCCGAACTTCGCGCACATGGTCGCGGTCGCGACCCCGTGCATGCCGGCGCCGGTTTCGGCGATGACGCGCGGCTTGCCCATGCGGCGCGCGAGCAGGATTTGGCCCAGCACGTTGTTCACCTTGTGCGCGCCGGTGTGATTGAGGTCCTCGCGCTTGAGATAGATCTTCGCCCCGCCCGCGCCGCCATTGGACGCGCCGGCAGCACGAAGATGTTCGGTCAGGCGCTCGGCGAAATAGAGCGGCGTCGGCCGCCCGACATAATCCTTGAGGTGGCCGTCCATCTCGCGGCGGAAGCGAGGATCGTTCTTCGCCTCGGCGTAAGCCGCTTCCAACTCGAGAATGAGCGGCATCAGCGTCTCGGCGACGAAGCGGCCGCCGTAGAGCCCGAAATGCCCGCGCTCGTCGGGCCCGGTGCGGAACGAGTTGAGCTGCTGGACGGTCATGCGCGGCTCATGGCTCTGTCCGGCGCCGCACGCATGCGCGCGCCATCCCGCGCCGCAGCGATGAAGGCGCGGATCTTGTCCGGGTCCTTCTCGCCGGGGGCGCGCTCGACGCCCGAGGAGACGTCGACGCCGGGGGCGGCGGTGATGCGCAGCGCCTCCACGACATTGAGAGCATCGAGGCCGCCCGAGAGCATGAACGGCACGCGGGTTTGAAGCTTCTCGAGCAGCCGCCAGTCGAAGGGCTTGCCGAGCCCTCCCGGCCGCGTGGCCTCGAGCTCCGCCCGCGCGTCGAAGATCAGGCGATCCGCCACGGCGTCGTAGAGGCGGATCGCCGCGAGGTCCGCCCGCTCGGCGATCGGCAGCGCCTTCATCACCGGTAGTCCGAAGCGCTCGCGCACCATCGCCACGCGCTCGGGCGTCTCCCTGCCGTGAAGTTGCAGCAGATCGGGCTCGAGCGCCTCGATGCTCGCCGCAAGCTCCTCATCGCCGGCGTCGACCGAAAGCGCGACCTTTTGCGCCCGGCCGCGCACGCGCTTGCCGAGCGCACGCGCGGCCTCGACGCCGACGTGGCGCGGGGAGGGCGCAAAGAAGACGAAGCCGACGAGATCGGCGCCGGCCGCGAGCGCCACATCGAGCGCATCGGATGTCTTCAGGCCGCAGATTTTGACCAGGACGGACATGGCGCGGGACCTTCTACGGCGCGGTTCTACATCGGCGCCGGCGTTTTGTCTCGCCTCGCCAGTCCTTTGATATCAAAGGAAGAATTCGCGCGGCTAGGCGGCGGGCGGCGGGATCATCAGCCGCGGTGCAGCCTCGCCCGGCGTTGGGTGGGCGACAAGCACGCTTGTGCCCAGGCGCCGCTTGAGGCGGTCGACTTCCGCGCGCAGCTCGCGCGCTTGCGCGTCGGCACGCCGCGCGGCGCGACGCCATTTGCTCTGCCTGAGCCAAGCGGCAATGCCGCCGACCACCACCCCGCCGATCAGGAGCATCAGCATCAAGAGATAGAGCGGCAGCGCCCGCGTGAGGGCGGGGTGCGCCTGGTCGAACGGGTCGAAGGAGACGACGACACTCTGGCGATTGGCGACCGCAACGCTGATGACGACGATCGCGAGCGGAAGGAGGATCAGCGCGGTGACAATCCTGCGGATCATGACCTCAGCTGCTCGGACGATTGAGCCGCTCGCGCATTTCCTTGCCGGTCTTGAAGAACGGCACCGACTTCTTGTCCACCGAGACGTGGGCGCCGGTGCGCGGGTTGCGCCCGGTCCGCGCCGGGCGGTTCTTGACCGAGAAGGCGCCGAAGCCGCGCAGCTCGACCCGGTCGCCGCGCGCCATGGCCGCGACGATCTCGCCGAGAATGGCGTTGACGATGTTTTCCACGTCGCGCTGATAGAGATGCGGGTTCTGCGAAGAGATGCGCTGCACGAGCTCGGACTTGATCATCGCTGCTGCCGTCCCTGCCTGACGGAACGAATCGCCCCGCCCTAGTTCGCAATTGGAGGGTGCCAAAGGGCCAAGAGACCGTCAAGGTTGAGACGCTCCACCGCCTGCACCGCGCCCCACTCTTCCAGCCGCCGCGCGAACGAGCTCAGGCCCACCGCCTCGAGGCTCGTGACGACGGCGGTGTGCAGGAACGGCAGGTCGCCCAACCGGTCGCGCAGTCGATAGTCGCGCACCGGCGTCTGCGGATCGACGTTCTTTTCCCTTGCCAGCCACGCAAGCGCGGCTCGCTCGTCGCCGATCTCGTCGACGAGCTTGAGGGCGACGCCCTGACGGCCGGTGAAGACGCGACCGTCGGCCACGCGGTCGAGCGCCGCATCGTCGAGGTGGCGGCGCGCCTTCACCATGCCGCGGAACCAGGCGTAGGAGTCCGAGACGATCGCCTCGATCGCCGCACGCGCCTCCGGCGAGGTCGGCTCGAAGCCGTTGGGCGCCGCCTTGAGCGGAGACGACTTGATCTCTTCGACCTTGATGCCGAGCGTCTTGAGGAGGTCGGTGACGTTCGGATATTGGAACAACACGCCGATCGAGCCGACCAGCGAAGTCTCCAGCGCGACGATGTGATCGGCCGCAATCGCCGTGATGTACCCGCCCGAAGCCGCCAGCCCGTCGACCACGACGACCAGCGGCTTTTGCTCCTTGAGCCGCATCAACGAGTCGTGCAGCTGCTCGGAGCCGGACGTGGTGCCGCCGGGGGTATTGATGTGCACGATCACGGCCCGCGCGCGCGATTTCCCGAGCCGCTCCAGCGCCTCCACCCGCTGCGGATCGGTGCGGATGAGGCCGGTGATGGTGACGCGCGCGATCGATCCGCTCGTCCCCCCGACCAACACGTCGGTGCCGGGCGCGCGCAACGCGGCGCCCACCGCGATCACGGCGCAGATGGCGACGATGACCGCGCAGACGCGCCAGAAGGTGAGCTTGCGCCGCATACGGCGACGATCGACGATAGTATCGGCATCGAGCGACATGGCTCAGCTCTCCTCGATTTGTCCGGGCTGGCGTCTTACGCTTATTCTTCCTTCTTCTCGGCCGGCTTTTCCGTTGCGCGCTTGAGCGCGGTGCCGAGGATGTCGCCGAGGGTCGCCCCCGAATCGGTGGAGCCGTACTGAGCGATCGCCTCCTTCTCTTCCGCCACTTCGAGCGCCTTGATCGAAACTTGCACCTTGTGGGTGCGGCGGTCGAACTGGATGACGCGGGCGTCGACCTTCTGCCCGACCGAGAACCGCTCCGGCCGCTGCTCGGCGCGGTCGCGCGCCAGCTCGGAGCGCTTGATGAAGGTGGTAAGGTCGCCGCCGACGATCTTCACCTCGATGCCGGCGTCCTTCACCTCGGTCACCTCGCAGGTCACGACCGAGCCTTTCTTGAGATCGCCGGCGCTCTCCATGGGATCGCCCGCGAGCTGCTTGATGCCCAGCGAAATGCGCTCCTTCTCGACGTCCACGTCGAGCACCTTGGCGTTGACCTTGTCGCCCTTCTTGTACTCCTCGATCACCTGCTCGCCCGGCCGCTTCCAGTCGAGGTCGGAGAGATGGACCATGCCGTCGACGTCGCCGTCGAGGCCGAGGAACAGCCCGAACTCGGTCTTGTTCTTGACCTCGCCCTCGATCACGGCGCCGGGCGGATACTTTTCGACGAACACCTCCCACGGATTGCGCATGGTTTGCTTGAGCCCGAGCGAGATTCGCCGCTTGACCGGATCGACCTCGAGGATCTGCACCTCCACCTCCTGGGAGGTGGACACGATCTTGCCGGGATGCACGTTCTTCTTGGTCCACGACATCTCGGACACGTGGATGAGGCCTTCGATGCCGGGCTCGAGCTCCACGAACGCACCGTAGTCGGTGATGTTGGTGACGCGGCCCTTGAAGCGCGCGCCGACGGGGTATTTGGCCTCGATGCCCTGCCACGGGTCGTCCAGCAGCTGCTTCATGCCGAGCGAGATGCGGTGGGTCTCGTGGTTGATCTTGATGATCTTGACCTTCACCTGCTGGCCGATATTGAGCACCTCGGTGGGGTGATTGACGCGCCGCCACGCGATATCGGTGACGTGCAGGAGACCGTCGATGCCGCCGAGATCGACGAACGCGCCGTAATCGGTGATGTTCTTGACCACGCCGTCGATGACCTGACCTTCTTCGAGATTCTGCACCAGCTCCTGGCGCTGTTCCGCCCGCGTCTCTTCGAGCACCGTGCGGCGCGACACCACGATGTTGCCGCGGCGGCGATCCATTTTCAGGATCTGGAAGGGCTGCGGCTGATTCATCAGCGGCGACACGTCGCGGATCGGCCGGATGTCGACTTGGCTGCGCGGCAGGAACGCGACCGCCCCGTCGAGATCGACGGTGAAGCCGCCCTTGACCTGATTGAAGATGACGCCTTGGACCTTTTCGTTGCTGTTGAAAGCCTTTTCGAGCTTGCCCCAGCTCTCCTCGCGCCGCGCCTTGTCGCGCGAGAGCACGGCTTCGCCGAGCGCGTTCTCCACCCGCTCGAGATAGACCTCGACCGTGTCGCCGACCTTGATGTCGGACTGCCGGCCCGGCCCCGCGAATTCGCGCAACGCGACGCGTCCCTCGGTCTTGGCGCCGACATCGATGACGGCGAGGTCCTTCTCGATGCCCACGACCGTCCCCTTGACGACGGCGCCCTCCTGCGGGCTGCCCTGGGCAAAGGACTCTTCGAGCAGTTTCGCGAAATCTTCGCGCGACGGCGTGGCGGAACTGACGGCGGTGGCCATGAACACTCCTCAAGCTACGGCGCCGGATTGTCGTTGATGGCGTTTCGCGCGCAGGGGCCGAAAGTCGAAGAGACCTTCGGCAGCCGCCGCAAGGCTGGTTTTGCGCAGGTTGCAATTTGCCTGCGTGCGACGGTCCGGGCCCGTAACCCAGCGATCAAAACGATGATTTCATGTCCGTGCGCCACCAAAGAAGCGGGCGGAGCAGGCTCGTCCTCCATTGACGGAAACACGGTCAGCCGCGTTTCCGGCCTGCTCGGACGGCTTCGACGAAGTCGATGGCGGCCCGGAATGCGGCGTCTATATCCAAATGCGTGGTGTCGAGCAAGTGCGCATCCGGCGCCGCTTTCAAGGGGGCCACCGCCCGCTGGCTGTCGCGCTCGTCCCGGCCTCGGATGTCGGCCAAGACCTCGGCCTCGTTGACGCGATCTCCCGCCTCCTCCAACTCGCGAGCGCGCCGGCGCGCGCGCACTTCCGGCGTTGCGGTGACGAAGATTTTCACGTCCGCGTCGGGAAAGATGACGGTTCCGATGTCGCGCCCGTCGAGCACGGCGCCGGGCGGCGTGCGTCCGAAACTGCGTTGAAACGCCAGCACCGCCTTGCGCACCTCGGGGATGGCCGAGACCAGCGAAGCCGCCGCGCCCACCGCCTGGCTCTTGAGCGCCGGCTCGTGGAAACGGGTGGGATCGATCGCCTCGGCGGCCGCCACCGCGCGCGCGCGATTCTCGGGCGAATGGCCGGCATCGAGCAAGGTTTTCGCCACCGCTCGGTAGATCAGCCCGGTGTCGAGGTGGCGCAAGCCATAGTGGGCGGCGAGCTGCTTGCCGAGCGTCCCCTTGCCCGAGGCCGCCGGCCCGTCGATCGCGATGATCATGAAAGGTCGACCCCGAGGGCGCGCATCAATGCGGAGAAGCCGGGAAAGCTCGTGGCAATGATGGCGGCGTCGTCGACCCACACCGGCTTTTCGCTGGCCAAGCCCATGACCAGAAACGCCATGGCGATGCGGTGATCCATGTGGGTAGCGACCGTGCCGCCGCCCGGTACCCGCCCTTTGCCGTGCACGATCAGATCGTCGCCCTCGATCTCGACCTCGACGCCGTTCGCCGCAAGGCCGGCGGCGACGGCGGCGAGCCGATCGGACTCCTTCACGCGCAATTCTTTGAGCCCACGCATGACCGTCGTGCCTTGGGCGAAGCTCGCCGCCACCGCCAAGACCGGGTATTCGTCGATCATGGAGGGCGCGCGCGCCGCCGGCACCTCGACGGCGCGCAGCGCCGACGCCCGCACGCGCAACTCCGCCATCTCCTCGCCGCCGTCGCTGCGCAGATCGAGCGCCTCGATGTCGGCGCCCATTTCGCGAAGTGTCACGATCAATCCGGTGCGCAGCGGATTGGTCATCACGTCGGTCAGGATCACTTCCGACCCCGGCGCGAGCAATGCCGCTACCATGGGAAAGGCGGCCGAGGACGGATCGGCCGGCACGACGACCGGCGCCGGCGCAAGCTCTGGCTCGCCTCGGAGCGTGATCTTGCGGCCCTGCGCGCCTTCCGCCTCGACCCTGACTTCGGCGCCGAAATGCTTGAGCAGGCGCTCGGTGTGATCGCGGCTCGCCTCGTTTTCGACGACGGTCGTTTCACCCGGCGCGGCGAGTCCGGCGAGCAGCACCGCCGACTTGATCTGCGCCGACGGCACCGGCGTGCGGTAGACGATGGGAATGGGATCGCGCGCGCCGGCGAGCGTGAGCGGGAGCCGGCCGCCGTCGGTGACGCTTAAGACGTGCGCCCCGATCAGCTCGAGGGGATCGAGAATGCGCTTCATCGGCCGCGTGCGCAGGCTGGCGTCGCCGTCAAAGGTCGCGGTGACGGGACAACCGGCGACCGCCCCCATGACCAGCCGGCAGCCGGTGCCGGAATTGCCGAAGTCGAGCACGCCCTCAGGCGCGCGGAAGCCGCCGACGCCGACGCCGTGAACGCGCCACGCGCCTTGCGCCACGCGCTCGACCGTGGCGCCCAGCGCGCGCATCGCCTTGGCGGTGTTGAGCACGTCTTCGCCTTCGAGCAGCCCGGATATGCGGGTTTCCCCGACCGTGAGCGCGCCGAAGATGAGGGCGCGGTGCGAGATCGATTTGTCGCCGGGCACGCGCGCACGGCCCTTGAGGGCGCCCGCGCGGCGCGCGGTGAGTGGGGATTTGGCGGCGTGGTCCACGGACGGGCTCGGCTTGGCGCAGGCTAGCACGGGGCCGAAAGGGCGTCATCCCGGGCGCCATCATTCGGGCGCTGTGGGCCCGCGCGACGGATGGGGCGCAAGCCGTTTGGCCGCTATTGACACCGCCATTGCGACTCGCCAAGTGAAGCACCTCATTTTAGACCCGCTCAAGGAACCGGAACCGTGGCGAAACCCGAGCTCGGCACCAAGCGCCTCTGCGGCAATTGCGGCGCGAAATTCTACGATCTCAGCAAGGATCCGATCGTCTGCCCGAAATGCCACACCGTCGTGCAGGTCGCGACGGTGAACGCGCGGGCGCGACCGGAGCCCGTCGCCGCTGCCCGCGCTCCTGCGCCTGCGCCGGAAGAAGAGGTGGTGGCGCCGGAGACCGCGGAGGCCGAATTCGTCTCGCTCGAGGAAGCGGACGCGGAGTCCCAAGGCAAGAAGACGCCCGAGGGCGAGGCGGGCGAGGGCGCCGAGGAAGAGGTGGAGATCGAAGACGAGGGCATCGACGACGCCACCTTCATCGAGGAGCAGGAGGAGGGCGACGAGGACGTCACCGACATCATCGGGGACCGCGACGACGAGGAGGAAACGTGAGGTCGGCTCAAGCCGGCGGCTGCGGCAGGACTTCTCCTGGTCACGGCAAGGCCGGCTGATTACAATTCATTTTGAGGTTCGGACGCGATCGTCCCGACACCGCGTCCCGCGTGGGGCCATAGCTCAGTTGGGAGAGCGCTTGAATGGCATTCAAGAGGTCAGGGGTTCGACTCCCCTTGGCTCCACCATTTAACATTTTGAAATCATTACATATTTTATGATCGATTATTCAGCGGCTTACGTCATCGCCGGGCGGGGCTACACGGGGGAAGCACCAATACCGTCGTCCCCGACCGGTAGCGCAAAAAGGCTCCAGTGGAATAACCGCGTTTAAGCGGGCAAGGCCGCGCGTGTTGATAAATAGCGCGACAGCTCGACCGCGTTCAGGAAATCAGGAAACGACCTTCGCTTTGACGGGCTTTCCCCTGGCGTAGAGCATTTGGTGGGCTTTTTGCAGCTCCGGACTGGCCCCGACGGCTCGGGCGATGATGGCCTTCTTCAGGTCGATCATCCGATACACGAACTCTTCGTAGGTCTCGCCGTTGGCGTTGGGCTCCGGGCGCAAAAACGCGGCAAGCGTCCCAAGGGTAAGTGACGGTCCATGACATGCTGCTTCAGCAATTCACGGAGCCCTTCGCGTGAAGGCTCTTCGAAAAACCGGGCGAACGATTCCTTGTGCCCCTTCTGCAGTGTCATGCGCCCTCCCCTACCCTGGTGAGAGGGACGCAAGATAGCGACACGAGCGCGCCCTTAGAAGTGCGCACGCTAGGAGCCCTTGCTCCTTCTGCTTATCCCAACAAGTCATGGACGGTGATCGCCTTCACATAACGGGCGGGATTACTGCCCGCTGTGAGCGCCTTGAAGTGCGCCGCGCCGCAAATGATTTTTCCCGCCTCGATGCTTCGTAGGGCATCCGCAAAAAGAGAGCCCTTTAGTCTCAACGACAAGATATAGCCGTTCCCGCCCATCCTCCTCGACCAAAACTGCCCAGTCTGGATTGTAGGTCCCCAGCGGTGTCGCCACAGTGAACCATCCCGGCAGCTTGGCATAAACCTTGACCGCGCTGTTCTGCTTGTCGAGAGCACCGATTACGCCATCACGCTGGAACCGGAAGAGCTTCTTCCAGACCACTGTATTGCGAATACCGGTTGCCGATTTGACGATGCGCTCTTCGTCAAGTCCCTCACCGCGGTCGCGAAACAGGTGCAAGAGTATGAGCGCATATACGCGAAACGGGTCTTGCTGCGCAGCCAAACGATTTAAGTGCTCGATCAGCGCAACCTTATGGCCGGGATCAGTTTGAAGCCCGGCCCATTGCGCGTCGAACCACTGACTGAGAAGAACGCTTTCGTCATCGGTCTCTGAAGCCTGAATCAGGCTAAGCGGATTGCCTGGGGTGACCCCAAGGCCCTCGGTGGTGAAGCCGAAGGAGCCAAGTATAGCCTGCCGAGTATGGCCGATAGGATCACGTAGGACGATTGCGCTTTGAGGAACGCTACCAGGGGCTCGCCGAACCTCGGCCTTGCCCTCGATCCAGTCCGCACATCGCCGTGCCAGCCAGCGCGCCTGCATGTGATTGCGCGCCGGGCGATCGGCCTCTCCACCCAGGAAGGCCAGATCGCCCTCCCGCGGCAAGAGCAGCCGGGTGGCAGGCAACGCCGACGCTCCTTGAGAGACCTCGGCGAAGGCAAAGAGCGAGAGTGATGGACTGACCACATCGAGTTGCCCATCCGGTTTCAGCCACGGTCGGATGAGGTCGATAACTCGCTCAGTCCCCGTGTTGCGAACGATCTTCATAATTTCAGGCGGTACACGTTAAGCCACCCTAAAGGCACCATTTCTAGTTGAGCCGATCTAGCCACGGTTGGCTAGATGCCCTAGCTTCCCCTGCCGCGCACCGAATTACCCGTAATGGCATACTTGCGATCGTCAACCGTTCGCCATACCGGCATGACCCGAGAGCGGCCCCCCTCGAAGCAACGCGACATATACGATCCATCCGCTCTCTCGCCGCAGGAGACCGAGCGATTTCTCGCCTCGCTAGGCGACGGATTTGGATACTCACATCGAAGCCAACACCTGGAGGAGGCTGCGCTGCCCCGCGTGGTGGAGCCCGGCCTGCTTAAGCATCGGGCCTACTACTACAAGAACCGGCGATCCGAGTACTGGGACGGCGATGAGGAAGAGGAATTTTGGGAAGAATCCGACGGCGATTCACCACCCGGACTTTTCGAGCAATGCCCCATAAATTTCCACCTACCTGCTATTCGAAAATATTTTCAGGAACAGAAGGTGGCGTACTTGGCATACGCCAAATCTTCCGATGATCATGCTTGGTTCGACCAATTGAGCTCCGAAGAACAGTCGAATTGGGAAGCGCACATCTACGGTCAAGTCCTCTACAAAACTTACTCAAAGGCGTGGTACGAGTATCACATCAACCAGCATTTATATTTTTTCGACGAAAGCGTCTCGACGCTGACCCGTCACACCGAACAAGGGTTGGGGCTCGGCCTCGCTCTGATGATGATCACGAATTTCTTGGGAACATTGGGACGACTGATCGAGCAATACTATTGGAAATTCCTACTGGAGAAAGCCGCAATTCGAGGCGTTAGAATTTCCGAGTCGGCGAAATCTGGCGGCCGTCTTCTCGCTTCCATCCGCAAGCGCGAACATGCGGCGTGGCAAGCCGCGGCACGTCTAGTTTGGCAAGAGCATCCAACGAGTTCAAAAATGACCGTCGCGTCGATCGTAAAGAAGCGACTGAAGATCGCTCGCTCTGCGAAGCACATCTCCCGAGTTCTTAGCCGCCCCTAAAAATTGGTGCAGATGCCGGGCACATGCGCCGTTCTGCCGGTGCAGATGCCGGCCAAATGCACTTTCTGATGAGCTAATTTCCCTCGGTTGCCGGCAATGACCGGCGATTCGAAGGGAATTTCCATGGCTTCCGAGAACTACCTGACAACAAAACAAGCGGCCCAACTTTCTGGGTTGTCGGTGAGCTATCTGAACAAACTCAGGTGCTTTGGGGGCGGGAGCCCATTTCTCAAGATCGGACGCAAGTGCATCTATCGCCGCGACCAGTTCGAGGCTTGGCTCGCAAATCACCAGCGCGGTTCAACGTCAGAATATTCCGCGGAACGGGACTGATGTTTCCAGCCAAGTACCCATCTGCGCCCGATGCACCGCACCCCCCTCAGCTCTTGAAAGGGTAACGGCTCATGGCCGCCCCACCATCGGGCACGCTCGCCTTCAATTTCGGCCCAAAGGGGAAGCGCCGAAAGCGGACTCCGCGCCCCAATAGGCGCTCAATTAAAATCCACCGTGCTTATACCGTGGAGGCGGCAGCGCGCGTCACCGGCTGCGCCAAGGGCACGATTCGGCGCTGGGTCAAGTCGGGTGCCCTGCCTGCCATCATCGACCAGAAGCCGCATTTGATCCTTGGCGGCGACCTCTACGACTACCTCAAGGCGCGCGCTATGTCCGGCCCGAAGCTCCAGCTTCACGAGTGCTATTGCTTCAGGTGCCGCGCCCCGAGGGCACCGGCTCTGAACATGGCCGAGTATCTACCCTTGACGGCGACCACCGGTAATTTGAGAGCGCTTTGCGGCACCTGCACGACCGTCATGCACAAGGCAATTCCGCTCGCGGCACTAGCGGCGTTGGCGGGCATTCTAGAGGTGACGGTGCGGCAAGCCACTAAACACCTAAGGGATACCGCCAATCCCTCCCTAAATGATCACTTGGGCAAGGAGCTGAAGATCAATGCGTAAGCATCACCCTCAGAACGAGCGGATTAAATGCGAATATTTCGCCTATCTGGAGCAGGCAAAACGCATGTCCCCGAGCAGCGTTGATCAAGTAGCTGCGGCAATCGCCCAATTCGAGCAGAGCACGAACTTCAAGGATTTCCGCAAATTCCATATCGCCCAGGCGGTGGCCTTCAAGGGCCGGCTCCACAACTACGTCAGCTCCGAAACCGGTCGGCCACTGGCCAAGGCTACCATTCATTCCCGACTCATGGCGCTAAAGGCATTTACGATCTGGCTGGCTGGCCGACCCGGCTATCGGTCGCGGATTAGTTATTCCGACGCGGACTATTTCAACGCGTCGGCCAATGACGAACGCATCGCCAAAGCGGTGCGGGCGCGGCCAGTGCCATCACTTGATGAAATCCGCAAGGCGCTGGCGGCCACGCCCACCAGCACCGTGCTAGAGCGGCGCGACCGGGCGGTGATCGCCTTTGCGCTATTGAGCGGGGCGCGGGACAACGCCATAGCCTCCTTCTCGGTCAAGCACATCGATCTTGCTGCGCGCACCGTATCTCAGGACGCCCGGGAGGTTCGGACTAAGAACGCCAAGACCTTCACCTCGACATTCTTTCCGGTCGGGCGTGACTTCGAGGCGATTGTTGCCGATTGGATTGATGAGGTGGGCAAGGAAGGCTTCGGGTCAGACGATCCTCTTTTCCCAGCTACGAAGATTGCGCTAGGTGCCAATCGCCATTTCGCTGCTGTGGGGTTGGACCGAAAGCACTGGCGGGACGCCGGTGCCATTCGCCGGATTTTCAAGCAAGCATTCGAACGGGCGGGGCTCCCCAATTACAATCCGCATAGTTTTCGGCACACCCTGGCCGTGTTCGGCGAGAAAATATGCCGGACGCCGGAAGAGTGGAAGGCCTACAGCCAGAATTTTGGCCACTCCAGCCCCATGACCACCTTCAACAGTTATGGGCCGGTCGCGGCGCACCGCCAGGCCGAAATCCTTAATGCCCTGGTGGATGCGCAGCCAATTGAACCCAATGGGCCGATCCAAACCGTGAGGCTCGAAGACGAACAAGTGCGGCTGATCCTTAATCAGTTGGCCAAAGCAGGAGTAAAGGAGGACGCATGAAGACATTGTTGCCGACCTATCTCCGCCTTGAGCCTCGGCCTCGTTTACCGACGCCGGTCACCAGCGATGAGTAAATCCAAAATTCTCGCGGAAGTGGAGGCTATTGTTTTCGCCCGTTTGTTCGGTGGCGGTCCATGGCTCACCGACCGGGAAACCGGAGTCGCATTGCAAAGAAGGCTCGAGCAGCTGGGTCTTGAGGAACGAGTTCCGGGGACAAGCGACAGGCGAAATACACCTCTGGGAAGTGAGCTGCACTTTGACCTACTGATGGTGTTCCTGGGGCTATGGGACGAATGGGAAATACCCAGGATTCTTGAAGATCACGGCCTCATCGATGATTTAGAAGCCCAACATATGCAGGATTTGTTACAAGCAGGTCGCGATCCGGAAATCGCCCTGAAGGAGTATGTGCGCGAAGCGTATTTAAAATATTACAAAACAACCAAATTAGTGAATTAGCTCTAATTCCGCCGGGACGTTGAGGTATTCTCTCGATCGAAATTATCTGCGGCTTCGATTATGGTGTCGCGCCGCCCGGCAGGCGCACCGTAAACACCGAGCCTTTGCCCGGCTCGCTCGTCACGGTCACGTCGCCGCCCATCATGCGCGCGAGTTTGCGCGAGAGGGCAAGGCCGAGCCCCGTCCCGCCGTAGCGGCGCGCGGTCAAAGAATCTGCCTGGGTAAATTCCTGGAACAGTTTGGCCTGCTGTTCGGCGGTGAGCCCGATGCCGGTATCCGCGACGGCAAGCTCGACCCAGTCGCGGACGTCCGCCACCTTGCGCACCCGCAGGGCGACCTCGCCCTCCTTCGTGAACTTGCAGGCATTGCTCAAGAGATTGAGCAGAATCTGCTTGAGCCGCATGGAGTCCGCGCTGAGCGCGCCCACGTTCTCCTGGGCCTCGACGATGAGGCGGTTCTGGTTCTTCTCGGCGAGCTGTCCCGCGGTGCCGACGATCTCATCGATAAGCCGTGCCAGATCAACAGGCTCGGGATTGAGTTCGAGCTTGCCAGCCTCGATCTTCGAGAGGTCTAGTACCTCGTTGATGAGGCTGAGGAGGTGGGTCCCGGCGGCATTCACACGGCGCAGCGGTTCCAGCGCATTTTCCGTGCCGAAGCGCGCCGCGTTGGTGACCATCATTTCCGTTAGTCCGATGATGGCGTTCAAGGGTGTACGGAGCTCGTGGCTCATGCTGGCGAGGAACTGCGACTTACGCTCGCTCGCCTCAGCCAGCTGCCGGCTCTTGTCCTGGATTTCGTCGAACAGACGCACGTTCTCGATGGCGATCGCCGCCTGGTCGGCGAATGTCTCCACGAGTGCGATCTGCTTGTCAGTGAACGGCTTGAGTTCCAGTCTGTAGATGGTGATGGTTCCGACCAGGTCGTCCCCTTTCAGCATCGGGACGGCGAGCGTCGTCCGAATCGGTCGCTCATCTCGCACAGCATAGGCATACTCGGGATCGACCTGGATGTCAGGGACGTGTACCGTCCGCCGCTCGAGGGCAGCACGCGCCGAGATGCTGTGCCGTCCCGGAGCGATCG
>Ga0209648_10001526_pt1 | contig 18843 bp, 15 predicted proteins | sample GraSoi2013_115cm_FD_185830 | JGI IMG/M metagenome (GOLD analysis project Ga0209648, IMG submission 185830) | Grasslands soil microbial communities from the Angelo Coastal Reserve, California, USA - Sample 9_17_2013_115cm (SPAdes) (version 2) | ecosystem: Environmental > Terrestrial > Soil >...
ATGATCTTTCCAGTGGTGCTGGGAAGCGGGAAACGTCTGTTCCCAAGCGGAAACGAGAAGAAAGTGCTCAAACTGGTCGAGACCAGGACATTGGGTTCAGGCGTCGTGCTGCTCACCTACCAGCCTGCCAAACCATAACCGGGGCCGGACAGCGCTGGATCGCCCACCGAACGTGGCACCCGCTTCTGAGCCACGACCCGCTAGGGTGCAAAGGAGATCTCTCTATGAATCACCTCTTCGCCACGGTCATCTTTGGCCTGACTGCCTCGCTGTGCTGGGGCAGCGGCGATTTTAGTGGGGGACTGGCCTCCCGCCGTGCCTACACGGGAAGCGTGGTGCTCACGGACTATGCGGTGGGGTTGGTCCTGCTGGTCACACTGGCGCTGATCGGGAAAGAACCCTTCCCTGATCCTGCGGATCTGCTGTGGGGAGGGCTGGCGGGTGTAGCGGGAGTGCTCGGGCTCCTCTCGTTCTACGCGGCCCTCTCCAGGGCAAAGATGGGCATCGCTGCTCCGGTCTCAGCCCTGCTGACGGTAGCGCTGCCCGTCCTCTTCAGTGCGTTCACCGTAGGACTGCCCACGCTGCTGCAACTGGGGGGCTTCGTGCTCGCGGGGCTTTCGATTGCGCTGATCTCACGCCCGCAACGAGCAAAAGGATCCCTACAGGGAATCGGGTTGGCCTTGATGGCCGGCTGTGGCTTTGGGTGGTTCTTCATCCTCATCAGCCGCGTGAATCCCGCCAGCACCTTCTGGCCTCTGGTCGTCGCGCGCTTCACCTCCATCTGTGTGTTGCTCGTGCTGATGCGCCTGCAGCGCAAGCCTCTCCTACCCGGGATGACAGTCGCTCCTCTCGTGGTGCTGGCAGGGGTCCTGGATGCCATCGGCAGTGCCTTGTTCGTGCTCGCTGCCCATAGCGGTCGTCTGGATGTTGCCGCCATTCTTTCCTCCCTCTACCCTGCGGCCACGGTCGGGCTTGCGGCGCTCGTGCTGCGAGAGCGCGTCATACGCATCCAGGCCATCGGGATTCTGCTCCTGCTCCTGGCCATTCCAGTGATCTCGGCATAATCACCGTTCTATGGAGAAAAATTTGTCAAGAGCAAGAAAACGCAACCTTCTGAAAGTTCAAACGTCTAATTACTAGATATCATTCATCAAGCGATCTCTACTCATTAGCAATGAAACAGGTTACTGATTACTACGCTGTGCTGGGCGTCGACGCGAATGCTCCGACCGGGGTTATTAAAAAAGCATTCAAACACCTGGCACTGCAATACCACCCGGACATATACAAAGGTGAGGATGCGGAGGAGAGGATGCGAGAGCTCTTGCTCGCATACCAGACATTGATCGATCCCGAAAGCCGTCGCACCTATGACATGAGCCGCTCAGAACACATGCCGGGCAGCTCCGTACCGGCAGAAAAGAACACTGAGGTATCTCCTACGGCTCGCCGCGACCGCCAGCGCTCCTATGCGTTCCCCACTCTCAACGAGGGTGTTCCAGCACAAATCGATCTGGGCGAGATCACCTATCTGCTTTCCCCCGGGGAGGTACGCAGGCTGAAAGTGCAGGGCAGCTTGCGCGGCGCGAAGGCTCCGTCCATGGCAGAGATCTATTACTGCCATCGCTGCCAGCAGCAGTGGCAAGCCCCTTCACTCCCGGTGTTTTGCCCACATTGTCAAGCGCGAGATTGGCGCGAGTACCTGCTGCTCCGCTGCCAGCACTGCCATGCTGTCTTCGAAAGCGAGCAAATTCGTGACGAGGTGGGTTCGCTGCGCTATGGTGATGGCGCGCTCTGCCCACCCTACGAATTGTTCCCCCTGTGTCCTTACTGCGGCAAAGCCCAGTGGTGTCCCGCTGAGGAAGCTCGCCTGTGGAACGTGCGAGACAGGGCGGCGAGAAGAGCAAAATGGCGGCGGCGTTTCGGACTTGAGTGACAGAGCTAACCTGATTATTCCCCATACTCAGGATCTCTCTCCTTCCTCAGTGATCAGGAAAGTATGCTTTAATGTAGCTGTTTTGCCAAGCATCGCGCTCGCCCCGCAGTAGCGTTCCTCGGTTAGCTCAATGGCGCGTTCCACCGCTTCTGGTCGAATAGTGCGACCGGTAAAGATATGCTCGACAGTGATGTGTACGAAGACCCTCGGATGCTCATCGACGCGCTCCCCATGAATACGTACCTCGTACCCGGTAACGTCCTGGCGCTTTTTCAGCAGAATTGAAAGGATATCCATGCCAGCACAGCCTGCCAGGGCAACCAGCAGCATCTCCATTGGACGCGGGCCGCTGTCTTGCCCCCCATTATGCTCAGCCGCATCGAGGATGACGTGGTGTCCAGAGCCGGTCTCGACGTCAAAGCGCATCCCAGCCTCTAGCCTTGCTCGCACAGTCATATCATTTGCCATAGTGCCTTCCTCCTCTTTCTATATATCTTCTGCACACTGAAAACAAGCCTTCGATTCCTCACTCAGGGATAGGTCGTTCAGAGTTGATTTGGTGACGAATTGCCTCACCTTTCCGCAAGCATAGCACGTCCATCGGCAACAGTCGCACCCATTGGTCCTACAAAGACAGGATTCAGGTCAAGTTCGATGATCTCAGAGAAATCAGTCAAGAGCCATGACACTGACAGTAATGTATGCACCAGTGCATCGATATCGGCAGGAGCATGTCCACGTGCACCTGCTAACAAGGGATATCCCCTAACCTCATGTATCATCGCAAGCAGTTCATCGGTGGCTGCGGGCACGAGTCGATAGGATGCATCGTGCAGTATTTCGACGAATATGCCACCGAGACCAAACATCAACATTGGTCCGAACTCTCTGTCGCGTAGGCCGCCAATAATTACTTCCTGCCCATGTACAAGTTCCTGGACGCTTGCCCCCAGAATTTGTGCTGTGGGTTGTTTGGCGCGCACCCTGGCCAGCATCTCTTCAAACACTGTTCCAATCTCTTCTGGCACCACCCCGACTCGCACCCCGCCGATATCCGACTTGTGGCTGATATCGGGTGAGACGATTTTCAGCACACATGGTTTGCCCAGCGCCTGCCCTGCTGCCAGAGCCTCGGTGGGATTAGTACAGAGAGTCTCGCGTGGAATCCTTGCGCCGTAGGCTGCTAATAGGGCTTTGACCTCACTCTCAAGCAGTAATGTGTGATTCTGGGTGCGTGCTCTAGCTAGGATGCTGGTTGCTAGTTCGCGTGCTCCGGGCGGTGGAGGTTCTTGCATGGACTTGTGCGCTGCACGAGCGCGATGATTTTCTGCATAAGCAACTATGGCTGCTGCTGTACGTGCCGTTCGCTCCGGCCACTCGTATACTGGAATACCAGCCTCCTGTAAGATCGCCTGGTTTTCATCTCCTTCGCTTCCGACTACCCAGCACACATACGTTGGTTTGGCTATGCCTCGTTCGCGCTGGCAGCCTAGCACAGCGTCACGGACTGCCTCGACGTTCTCGCGCATCAGAGCCGAGCGCTGCAGTAGGATGGGTATGATGATATCCACCTCGTTGCATTCATATAGAGCCTCTATGCTGCCAGCGTACATTGTTGGGAAACGTGCCCAGGCAGGTGTCACATCAACCGGATTGCGCGGGCTTGCGTAGGCAGGAATCAATGGCGAAATGCGGGCCTGTGTTTCCTCCGGTAGTTCTGGTACGCTCAACCCGAAGCGCTCGCACATATCCGCCAGTTCGACGCCTGTGCCTCCCGAATTGGTGATGATGGCAACGCGGCGACCCGGTGGCAGTGGTTGGCGACTCAATCCTTCGGCGATGTCTACCATCTCCAGCCCGCTCTCGGCCAGGATAGCACCGGCCTGGCGCACAGCGGTGACAAACGCCGTCACATCGCCAGTCAAGGCGGCTGTATGAGAAGTGGCAGCGCGTCGGCCAGCGCTCGAACGTCCGGTTTTGGTAATCACTACAGGCTTGCGTTGTGCAGTTCGTGCCAGAGCCTCATAAAATGCTCGTCCGTCACTTACAGATTCCAGGAACAAACAAAGAACGCGCGTCTCGCTATCATGTTCGAAGTAGTTCAGTATCTCGTGATCGGTCAGGTCAGCTTTGTTGCCGTGTGAGAGGATTTTAGCGAAGCGCAAATGGCGCTGCTGAGCCAATCCAAAGATTGCCATGCCGTAAGCACCGCTCTGAGTGACGAGGGAGATAGCGCCTCCCTTTGGCGGCAGACCAAGCCCCATTGAAGCGTTCAAACCCAGGTTGCAATTGTACAACCCGAAGCAGTTTGGCCCGATCAGGCGTACTCCTCCTGCGCGAGCCGCCTCGAGCAGCGCTTCCTGTCGAGTCTGACCGTCTGGCCCGACTTCTGCGAATCCGCCACTGAGCACCAATGCGGCTTTTGCGCCAACTTTCGCACAATCATGCATCGCCTCAACGCAGGCCTCCGTTGGGAGAGCGATCACTGCCAGGTCAATTTGACCGGCTACGTCCTGCAAACGTGGATACGCCTGGTGGCCCATAATTTCTGTTTCTCCAGGATTGATCGGGTACAGCTTACCGGGATAGCCCTCCAGCAGGTTTCGCATGAGTATATACCCCAGTTTGCCGGATTTCGCTGAAGCGCCAACAAGCGCTATACTGTGTGGATTGAATGCAGCCTCGCCCCAGTCACTCATTGAGCCAACTCCCTTCTCCTACGAACAACGCCGGTTCACCACCTGTGTGCAGGAATATTACTGTCTCGTCGCGCCTGAAATGCCCCCTATTGCAATACGCAAGGAACCCTGCCATGGCTTTGCCTGTATAGGTTGGATCGAGGAAAATACCTTCGCAGCGTGCAGCCAGGCGGATAGCTTGCGTGCCTTCTGGTGTAGGCACGCCATAGCCAGGGCCGATGAAACCGCCGTGGACGATCACATCTTGTGGTGCAATGGTTCGGGTAAATCCCAGCCGCTCGATGGCAGCTTGAGCTAATGCCAATACCCGTGACTTTACTTCATCCACTGGCCTGCTCACGGTAAAGCCTTCGACACGCCAGGGTAATCGTAGCAGTCGCACGCCTGCAAGTAGTCCGGCTTGAGTGCCACAGGAGCCGGTTGCCAGTACAAGTGCATCCGGCGAAATGTCCTTATTCACGCATTGTGTGGCCAGTTCATAAGCGGCCTGAACATAACCAAGAGTGCCGAGTACCGAGGCTCCGCCACGAGGGATGGGATATGGTCGCCGTCCTGCCGAACGCAACTCAAGCGCTGTTTCCTCGATCGCTCCATCCACCGAGGCACGATCCGGGTTGCCAGTAAAACGTATGTCCGCGCCTAGCAGGCGCGTCAAACGATAATTGCCCTGCACCTGGGGAGGAGTTGTACCTGAATAGACGGCTACCATGTTAAGTCCTGCGTGGGCTGCGGCCGCAGCGGTTGCACGCACATAGTTGGATTGCGGTCCGGCGCCTGTGACAAGCGTATCTGCTTCCTGTGCCAGAGCGTCTGCCAGCAGGAACTCCAGCCCTCGTATCTTGTTGCCGCCGAAGCCGAAGCCTGTCAGGTCGTCGCGCTTGATCCACAGCCGCGGACTGCCAATCGCCGCTGCTAGTCGTGGAGCCTCCATGATTGGTGTCGGCAGGGATGCCAGTAGGACATGGGGGATATTTCTCAGTCCGAGTTCATCTAGACTCATCGATGTTCCTTAGTTCTGCTAAAACCTGGTCAACCATGGCGCTGCATTGGCCTGTATGCCGTTGATACTCGAAGAGGGATTCAATCTCTGTTGTCGAGAGATGCGCGTGTATCTGTGGGTTGTCCAGGATGGCCTCTTTAAGCCCACGACCTGCGGCATGGGCGCTCATCGCAGTTTCATAGACCAATGTGTGCGCGCTCTGTTTGCCTATTCGTGCTGCTAGTGCAAGCATTACAGCCTCTGAAAGTACGAACCCCCCGGTTGCCTCTAGATTGGCACGCATGCGGTCTGCATGGATCACGAGGTTCCCTGTCAATGTGCGCAATAATGACAGCAATTTACCGGCCGCCAGGCAGGTCTCGGCTAATACCGCCCATTCCGCTTTCCACGAGCGGCCATCGCGCTCGTGGTCGTGAACAAGGCTCTCAACGATGAGCGAGCTATTGTGTCGAATGACGCGGGCGAGTGTTCCCAGGTGCTCTGAGATTTCCGGGTTACGCTTGTGCGGCATGGTAATACTGCCGACAGTGCCGCTGGCGAAACCCTCACTGACTTCGCCGATTTCTGGGCGCTGCAGGTTATACACCTCGTGCCCGATTTTATCACCGGTGGAAGCAATCAGTGTGAGCAGATTGAACCACTCGGCCAGCGTATCACGGGCAGTCGTCCACGAAATCGCGGGAGCGTCCAGGCCGAGCCTCGCCAGGAAGCTCTTTTGAAGTTCTAGCGCGCGCGGGCCGAGTGAAGAGAGGCTACCGACGCCACCTGCGAGTTGCCCAACGTTCAGCCGGGACGCAAGTTCTACCAGTCTCTGGCGATGCCGTCGCACTTCCATCGCCCATATAGCTGCCTTGAATCCGAAAGTGATTGGCACGCCTATTTGCCCGTGCGTGCGCCCGGCCATCACCGTATCGCGGTGTTCTGCTGCCAACTGCGAGAGATTGGCCTCGATCTCCTTCAGTTCTCGTCCGACGATCTCTCGCACCCGTCGCAATACGAGCGCGGTCCAGGTATCGGTGATATCCTGTACGGTCGCGCCGTAGTAGAGCCACTCTCCGCTGTTGCCAGGGCAACGTTTCTGGAGTGCGCGGATCAAACCCAGTGTAGAGTGATTGGTGGCCTCAAACCCTGCGCGTACTTCCTCAAAGAAGGCTTCATCGAGTTCTACAGTGCGGCAAGTTGTTGCCACGGCTTGTGCAGCGTCTGGTGGAATCAAGCCAAACTCCGCCTGGGTTTCAGCCAATACAGCCAGGATTTGCAACCACGAATGCGTGCGTGGCACATCATCGAAAAGCCCACGCAGTTCAGGTGTTCCCCATGAGTTCTGATAAATGAGAGAATCGGTAAGATGGACAGGCATTATTCTCCTCCACAAAGCTCCCTGGCGCAACGTACAAGTGCCTCTTCGGCAGCGCCGGTTCTCGCGGCTGCCTTTTTATGCCATGAAGTGCAGATATCTAGCATGGTACGACACTCGGTAAGCATTGCAGCAAGTGGTTCTGGGGCAGCTCCGCCAATCCCTTGACGCGCAGCAACCGCTGCTGCTGGATCAAGTGCTTGAACGAATGCAGCCTCCGAAAGTTGTAAAGGGCGATTCAGTATTACCTGAACTGCTGCGTCGAGGTCAGCGATTGTGAGATCGCGCATAGTACGATTGGCCTGTGTGGCTTCACGTACCAGTCGTCCAACAATGCGATGTGCCGTGCGGAAATCAAGGCCGGTTTCGAGTGTTATGGTCTCTGCCAGGTCGGTGGCCGTGGCAAATCCATTCGCCAGCCGTGCTGCTGCAACAGGGGCATTGAAGCGCAGCCCGGTCAACACCCCGGCCATTAATGTTGCAACTCCAGTAGCTGCTTCGAGCGCACGTGGTACATCACCATAGATAAAGACGCGATTATCTACCTGCCCCGAGGGTGTGCGACCAAGCGCGGCTACGCTGGCCAGCATGCCGGTTAGTTCATTGGTAGCACCGCGCACATACGCCAGGGCGTAAGGATTCTTCTTCTGGGGCATAATCAAACTGGCGCGCGAATGACCCTCGGCAAGTTCAACCAGATCGAATTCGGCAGTTGCGAAGATTTGTAGGTCTTCGGCGAGCCTGTCCAGGTTAACGAGCGCTGCGACGACAACCGACATCGTCTCAATCGGGCCATCGGGTTGCCACATGGCATCCCTGGCGTGCTGTGCCAATCCGTCGAAGCCGAGCAATTCGGCCAACCGGCAGCGGTCTTGAGGTAGTCGCGAACCATTGACACTGCCGCAGCCAGCCGGACTCTGGTTAGTGCGAGTGTACAGCGCCTGAAGACGCTCCAGGTCTCTTAAAAGAGGATAAGCGAAACCAAGCAGATAATGACCAAATGTAGTTGGCTGAGCAGGTTGCAGGTAGGTGTAATCGGCCATGAGCGTCGAGCGGTATTCGTCTGCGCGTTCCAAGAGCGCAGTGCCGGCATTTATCAGCGCATCAACAAAAGCCAGCAAGTACGAGCGCACAGTGATGCGGTAACCGGTAGTCGTTGACTCGCGACGCGCACGACCTGCGCCGAGCCATCCAACGGTGGGTGTCTTAGTCGCCAACCAGGCTTCACGGTTTGTGTAGAGATCTCCCGATTCTGGAATTGGAATGAAATCAGTAGGATACTCGTCTAAGGCGAGCAGAGCGCTCAATAAGGAGACTCCCTCAGCAGGTGGAATCACACCAGTCTCGATGAGCATAACTGTGTGCGCTATGTCGGCCAGGCTCATTCCCTTGAACAGTGCCAACTGATCTGCTAATTCACGCGCAAATGCTGTTTGCACAAGTTCTGTCGCTGGCCCAGTGGCTAAACGGCTACCCACGCCCAGAACGGAATTGTTCACGTTCCTCAATCCCTCCGGACGAGAACTGGATGAACCACCGGGCTGTTTCATTGACGACTTCCCCTCTGTTCACTATTTTGAGGCGATATAGCAGATACTATCTCGGGAGATTCTAGTTTCTCAACAGCATCCGGATGCCACTGACCAGTTCGTTCCAATTCCTCTGCAATGCGATAGAACGTTTCGAAGCGTAATCCTGCCCGTAACGCCTCCAGGGCAAGCACTTCGCCCGTTGGGATGTTGCCAAGGTTAACGTCAGGGCCAAATTGCTGAATCAAGAAGGTCTGCTGGTTCTTGAGTGGTGCTTCCCAGATTAAGCGATCAACCCGTTGCCCCATATGTTCGCATATAGCTGCCACTGCTTCCTCGCGTACTGCGCCTCGGTCATCGTAAATTCCGATACCTTTGCCCGACTCGCGTGATTCGACGGTAACCCATTGAGCTCCCCATTCGAGGTCTTGAAGAGCCTGCTCAGCCAGTTCAATGGCTGTGGGTTGTTGTGTAGGATCCTTCTTGCCAACCTCGGTGATCGTTGTCAATCCGTGATCGAGCGCGCATTGAATGACGTTGCGGCGGCGATGAGGTGGCAGTGGGATTGTGCCATCAGAGATCTCTACTGCGCTAAAGCCCAATGAATGCGCGCGTTGCATGAAAGTGCGGCAACTCCCACGTACAATAGCAACTTCGAGCAATGTTCCCCCCGGATACGTCAGAATGCCATGGGCTGTCAGGTGCAACAGCTTACGTCGCAGTATGTCCGCAGGAACGAAAGCCGATGTGCCGAACGTGCATTTCCAGTGGTCGATCAGATCTCCACACATCTCAAGCATATCGGCAGTTGCGGCCGGGCCATGTCCTTTATCGATAACCATGGTTATTCCGCTCTTGCGCGGTGGCTGTGTCCTCCCGGTCAGCAGACCGTCGACCACATGTGCCCATGCTAGCTCAGGCATAAATGACCTCCTCTGATAGTTTCCTCAGTGCTGCCTCGACCATTGCGAGATCTGAGCCCCAGGGCACTACCATGATATTCTTGTCCTGCTCGATATGCGTTTCCAGTAGACAGCATTTCAATAGTGTAGGTTCTTTGCGTTCACCTGCAATATGGCGCGGACACATCTCGACTCGCGGCGGCTCGTCCCCGTAGAAATGGCGGTGGAATTGCAGGCTGCGTTCACATCCGATCATCGTCCAGTCGTGGCGTTCTGGATGTTGGTCCAGAAAATACACTGGTGCGGAGAGATCATCCAATCCACCAGAGCGACAGGGAACCAGGTAAGCCGATGGATGTACGCTTTTTGCCAGGTCAAGAACTTCAATCCGCTCCAATTCTAAGCGAATGGGCGGGAGATCCGCGTAGCTCAACACTTGCTTTGCCAGCCCGTACAATTTTGGTGGTTCTGGAGGGGCAACCTCTACTACTCGCACCACCAGAGGGTTGGGGTGGTGGATAAAGTTGACATGATCGTACAGTCCCTCGACGATGAGGGTACCCTCTGGCCCGATGCCAAGTTCGTATACCTTCTGGGCTAAAGCGGAACGGTTGGCTGGATCAACATCTGGACACTTAGCATAGACACAGGTGTCTGGAAAGGCCATCACCTCGACGGATGTAATTTGCGAAAACAGTGGTTCACTTTGCGCACGGGTAATAGCGACTACGGCCGTCTCCGTTCCTTCACCTCGGAGCACGATGAAATCGGTACGGCGATAGGCTTCTCGGCTTAGCAACAGCGTAGTGATTGCATCTACTGTCATTGGCCCATCGTAGTGCTGCACGCTGATCCGGCGATAGGGCAGTGGAACCAGGTTTTTTACTGATTTCCATGATTGTATTTGTGTAATTTGGCTCATTACTGCTCACCTCGTTACTATTCAGGCCACTTATCTCTTGCGCCGCCTCCGACGACTGGGTGGAGGAGAAGCGCGGGGACACCCCGCGTTCCGGCAAAGGTCCTATGCCCTCTACACTCCTACACGCAGTGCGCTTATAAGTCCCGCAGGTTAGGCGAACCAGCACGCAAGCGGCTGAGTTGGATAAAGTGCTCAGGATTGAGGAAGAGTTCGTTCATATTCCCCATCTCGTCGATGGTGATTCCCTCGGGCCTTCGCATCAAGTGATCGAGATACTGGAAAGCATCTTTCGCTCCGAAGCCTACATGATGGAATCCGAGTATACGGCGGCTATTACCATCGACAACGGCCTTTTGGAAACCCGATAACTCAGGATACATAAAGGCATAAAGCATTGTGCCCTCAGCACAGGGAAGCGGAATGTCTGCATGAGGTACGCCCTTAGGGGGCATTTGAATCACAACGACATTATCGTAGCGTTGCCTGGCTTCTTCCTCCGACAAACCAACCCAGGTGATCTCGTAGGTAGAATGCAAGAAATCGGGGTAATCAGTCCAGTCGAATTCATAATGTTCACCCATGATGTTACGAGCGGCGGTCATGCCTCCCTTACGAGCTTTAAACATCTCCATTGGCGGGCCGATCAGGTCACCAATCGCATAGATGTTGGGTACACTCGTGCGCATGTGCTTGTCAACGAGAATCTCGCCCTTCTCTCCGACTGCCACACCAAGCACCTCTCGATAGTGTTCGGATTTAGGCCGCTCACCTGTGCCGATGAACGCGAAGTCACAAGCTAGGGACTGCTCGGAGCCGTCCTGCATATCACGAATGAGAACTTCTTTTACATTGCCGCTGCCATCACCTTTAATTGCAACTGGTTCAACACCTTCAAGAATCTGCATACCACGCTTACGCATGCCATCGACTACGTATTGGCGCAAGTCTTCGTCAACATGGTGAAGGCTAGATGTGCGCATCAAGGGTTTGCGCGCTACGATGGTTGTGGGACAACCGGCCGCCTGGAAGAATGACCCATATTCGATAGCAACCTTTGAGCCACCGATGATTACGCAGCGTTGCGGTTCGAAGTCAAGGTCTTCAATCAGTGTTGCAAAGTCGTAGACGCCATGCAGGTTGATTCCAGGGATGGCAGGATACACTGTCTCGGCGCCCGTGCCAAGCACGAGGTTATCCGCCTGGAAGCGTTCCCCTGCTACTTCGACAGTGCGGTTATCAATGACCGTAGCCGGGGTGTTTAGAATGTATTCCAGGTCAAGCTGCTCTTTGGACTGCCAGTTCATGAAGGCATGGGCGCTTCCCCGCCCTTCCTTAAATAGCTGAACCATCTGAAAGATTGATGCTCGTAGATGAGTGGCATCAGGAAACCAGAGTTTTCCCGAGAACCAGCGCATAAGATCCAGTTCGCGCGCCGCTTCGGAGAAGAGGTGGTGTGGCACGCATGCCAGATGTGGGCAACTCCCTCCCAGGAATGGCCAGCGATCAACGATGAGCTGTCGCCCCCCCCTGGCGCGTAGATAGCCTGAACCGAAGCGCCCGCCTGCTCCGCCACCGACAAAAATGGCATCATACTTCCTTTTGTCGTCACGGTGGACATTATAAATCGGCTCGCTCTTTTTCTCAAAATCCGCTATAAGATGCCTCCATTGAATATTCGAGGTGGTAGTAGCAGTGATATCCACAAGTATCTCTCCTATAGATCGAAGCACCGGGACAAGTCAGTTGACTTGAACTCGCGTTGGTGCGTCCGAAGTGGGTCAAAACGACGGATCAGCGCGACGTGTTCAGGCGCAGGTAGTGGCACAATGCTCACTTCCGGCGCAATCACCGGCTCGAATTCGGTGTTGTCCAGCACGTCCTGGACGGTCGTATCAGGGTAGAGCGCACGCAGGCGTAAGACGTGCGTAACTGGATCAAAATCAAATACGCCTAACTCGGTCACAACCCAGTCTGGTCCGCCACCCCGCAAACCCAGAGCTTGCCGGGAGATACCATCACGCGAGATATGGCCGATGGACGAGATAAAATCGATGTGCTGTACGAAACGAAACTGGCGTTTACCAGCCTTGTTTGTGGGCGCGCGATGTCCTGTAGTCCAGATGGTAACGTGCTGAACATCACCAGACAGGTTGCAACCGCCGCCACTGCCAGGTAGCTTGACTCGTGGGGAATCCGGATCGCCAATAGCCGTGACGTTCAAGTTACCATGGCAATCGACCTGCACGCCTGAGAGGAACATGCGCCCCATATCGCCACGGGCCGCTATGTCGAACAGTTCGCTGATGCCGATTGCCATCACGCTTCCTTGCTCCAGTGACCAGTCATTCGAGGTTGGGGGTAGAAATGGTGGCTCGGGGTTGATACCGTAGGTGGCGCCCTCAATATGCACCATATGTGGTGCGTGAGCTCGCTTTGCTAATAGCATAGCGAGTGTCGGTACCGGTGAGCCATAGCCGTGGAAAACTACTTCACCATCCTGGATAGTGCGTGCGACCTGGAAGATCATCACTTCAGGGAGCGTAGCATAGATGATTGGTTCTTCGTTCATGTGATGGCTCCTTCGGGTGCGGTGAAGAGAGCACGCCATGCGTCTTCGCCATCTTTCCAGCTTTCAAGCTCCTCGCGCTTCGCCTGCCCGCCGATACGGGAAAGATACTCGTCGTGGGTTGCAGGCCCAAACACATAACGTGCCAGGTACTCACTTGCAAAAGTGTCTTGCCCTGCCTGTGCTGCCTGGTAGTACTCGGCCAGATGCGCACGGTCATAGGCATAGAAAGGGTAACAGGAGGTGGGATGGGCACCATAGGGAACCTCAACTACTGACTCAACCCAGAAATACGGCACGTTCGGCTCCATCGCACGCAGCTCATCGGTTGGCAATAACTGCTCGACAGAGGCAATTACATGTCTAGAGGCTCGAATGAAAAAGAGATCCGCGACCAGTGGTGGCAGTATCTTCAAATTGCCCTGTGCGTCACCATACTGTGCATGAATGATGGCAACATCCGGTGCTAGCGCGGGTACAAGCACCAGTGGCAAGCCTGTGAATGGACAGGTCATGGTCTTATATTCCGGGTGCAGGCGCAGAAAATCTGTGCCCTGCACGCTTCGCACTGGCAGAAACGGTACACCGAACTCGGCTGCTCGCAACTGCTGAATGATCGTATGGCAGCACGTATCACGGACCTGCACACGCCCGCTTTCGCACGCACGACGAAAGTTTGGCGCCATACCGAAATCCTGCTCGAAACCGATATAAGATTCCTCTACTACGTTGATGGCACCTGCGCCGCAGAGAAGGTCAACGTCTACGCCGTGTGCCGTCCCCACCACGTGCAGGTTGTGCCTTCCCTGGCGAATAAGTTCGCGTAACAAGGCCATCGGCTCGCGCCAGGACAGGCCGCCGCCAATGGCAATAGTCATGCCATCCTGCACGATAGATGCGGCATTGACCAGCGACATCCTCTTATCTTCTGAAGTAAAGATCGGCATAGCTTTTCCTTGTCTTGTTGCAATTCACCAGAGCGCGATAAAGCTGGCCCCCTACTTGATTATCCAACCGCCATCTATCACCAGCATGTGCCCTGTGACGAAATCGGCCTCATCTGAAGCAAGGTAAACCGCAGCAGATGCGATATCTTCCGGTCGGCCGATACGTCCCCAGGGAGTCATATCAATAATCTGCTGGCGTAGTTCTGGTATGTCCAATCTCCAGCGTGTCATCGCAGTCTCAACCATACCGGGGCAGATGGCATTGACCCGAATATGGTTGGGCGCGTAGTCCAGTGCTAGCGCGCGTGTAAATGAGACAACCGCCCCTTTCGAAGCATTATAAGCAGCTCGTGCTGGAAAGGGCACGAGTCCGGCGGCTGACGCAATGTTGACAATAGTACCGCTACCTTGCTCCAGCATCCGTCGAATGGCGGCGCTGGCAACCCGGAACACGCCATTCACGTTGACCTCCATCACCCGCTCCCATTCCTCATCTGGAGTCGTGTGCGCGAGAGTAGCCTGGCGCGAGCCAGTAATACCAGCATTGTTCACAACTATATCCAGGCGTCCCCAGCGCGTGATCGCAGCTTCGACCATGCGCTCTGCATCTTCCCGCACGGACACGTCGCCCACTACAAAACTACCCCAGGGCGACCACAAAAAACCGTCCGTAGTTGGGTCGGTCCCCTCTGCTTGCCCTGCATGTGCAGCGAGTGCTTCATCAATCAAGGCGGCTGTTTCACGCAATCCCCCCTCAGCAATATCACTGAGTACCAGCAAAGCGCCTTCGATAGCAAAGCGATGAGCTATGCCACGTCCTATGCCTGAGCCTGCACCTGTAACCAGAGCGATTTTATTTGCAAGACGCATAAATCATATCCTGATTCACTGAAGAACGGTGTATATATATCCATCTCTCGCGCCGGCAGGACGAGCGAGCACGAGTAATCGCCCCTAAACGGCAGTTAATCCGCCATCAACAACCAGGCACATGCCTGTCGCATACGAGCTATCGTCTGAAGCTAAAAATAGTACAGAACGTGCGATTTCTTCAGGTTGTCCAAAACGACCAAGAGGGTAGCGACTCAGCCTTTGAGCCAACCTTTCTGGAGTATCGTTCTCAATCAGCCGTTGGCCCAGCGGAGTCATCGATGTGCCAGGAGCGATGCAATTTACACGGATGCCATATTGGGCAAAATCAGCAGCCATTGCGCGTGTCAAACTGATAATTGCCCCTTTGGCTGCGGAGTAGGCAGACATGTGTTGCAGTCCAACGAGACCTGCCACTGACGAAACATTAATAACCACTCCCCCGCGTCCACTTTCGATTATCGCCGGAAGTACATACTTCGAACATAAATATGCACCGCGCACATGGACGGCGAATGTGCGATCCCAGGTTGCTTCATCAGACTCGATAACCGTGCCAAAGGATTCAATACCCGCATTGTTAAATAGAATATCAACGCGCTCGAAGCTGCTCAGAGTAGCTTGAACCATCGCCTCGACACTTGAAGCAGAGCTTACGTCAGTCTTTGCCCAGATTGCATGACCACCTGCATTGTTGATCGATTCAGCGACCGCCGCCGCCGCGGTGCCATTGATATCTGCAAGCATCACCGCTGCACCTTCATGAGCGAAAATGCGCGCCGTGACCTCGCCGAAACCTGAGCCTCCTCCAGTGATAATTGCTACTTTATCTTTCAACCGCATGATGTATCCTCAGTTGCAACACGGGCAAAGACCAACACCGTGTTCTCCTTCCCAGGGATGTGGAACGGGTACTTTATCAGGCACTATTTCTGCCTTCCTGCTTCCACATTTAGAGCAGACCCATTCCTCAGGCGGGCGTGTTCCCGCCAGAACTAATCCCTGGAACCTGTGTCCGCACTCCGGGCACGCTAACGTCAAAACGGGCATCGCACTTCTCCAGTTGTGGCTATCCATAGATGTCCGATTGATAACGCCTCCTGGTGGTTGACGCTATCAATCGGATTCCTAAACATACTTTATCAGGCTGTTACTGGAGTTCGCGCCAGTTCGCTACGGACGATTTGTGTGCCAGCTGCCAGCGCGTGTAGCTTGTCGATAGCAATATAACGTTGGAGCAGGATCAGGCCACAGTCTGTGGTAAGACCAAGTTGATCAGCAGGTACATACTGCAAAATCTGACGAATACGGTCGGCTACTTCTTCAGCAGTTTCAGTGATGGTACTCTTCACATCGATCACGCCTGCCCAGAACTGTAAGTGTTTGGGTAAGGGATGCTGGGTAAGTACAGTGCCGAGACCGCTCAGGTCGCGACGTCGACCACCAGTCTCCAGGTTCAACACATCCATTTTGGCCTGGTAAGCTGTTGGGATGACAAAGGTACTGTCACCAGGAGTTGGTCCCTTGCGCTGCGTGAGGTCAAAAATCTCACCAGCCTGCGCTGTATTATCAGGCATGTAGGCTGGTGTGCCACCCCAGTTGCCCCAGCAGATGTGGCAGATAATCTTGGCGTTCTTGACTCCTTCAACGGCACGGTCGAAAGCCTCGATCGCCCAATCTTCAAAACCATAGGGCCAGGTAAACTCGTCGAGCTGAATGAAATCCACTCCGAGCGAATCTACTTCGAGAATGTCCTCGTTGATGGCTTTGGCAATGTCCATTGCCCGGTCACGGCTGGACTTATAGTATAAGTCGTTGGTAGCCTGGGCAAACACCTGAATGCCCGTGTATTGGACCTTGACAGGTTTGTTCGTGGCTTTTTTGAGCGCTTTGGTTTGCTCCACCATGATCGCCCCTCGCCGCTTGACCTCCTGGGTTAAGGTAGCGGCATGCAAGCGACTATAAATAGGAAAGCCGAGGTAACCACCTCTAAGGTCATAACCCATACGCTTGTAGTAGTAATAAACAGCCTGGTCGGCATAGTTATCGCCCTGCACTCGTCCATCGGAAATGATGTCTAATCCAGCCGCTTCCTGATCGTGGGCTAAGGCCGATATAACGTCTTCCAGAGCTTCCCGCTCAAGAGAATCTGGGGGGTGTTGATCTCCTGTAAAGAACCTCGCATAGTTCGCATCCCACCAACGCGGATTGGGATAGTTTCCAACCATGCTCGTAGGGAGCATGACCTCCTGGCCGCGAATTAACATAGTTGCCTCCAAATGTTCAAGGTAGCCCTTGTATCTAACAGAAACATCTTTGTTTTGTGACTTACCAATGCAACTGAACCGGATCTTCAATGATGAAGTTAATACGCGAGTTTACTCAGTGAGTTTTCACCTCCTTTCACTCAATTTGGAATAGCCCTTGCAGCTATAGGCCATAAAACCCGGCTAAACGCCCACGCGATACATGTACTGACGGGTGGGTCAGCAGTGCGTCGAGTACACTGGGACCGTCAAAACGCCTCAGATCATATTGACACACAATGGTCACTCCTGGATACCTATCCACTAGCGGGTTGAGCAATGCTTCGTATTGCATCATGCTTTCAGCACCCGGTGTATTTGGTAGTGACCACGTCATCTCTCCTGTTAAAAACACTCGATCATGCCCTGCGGCCAATGCTCCCAAAATTGCCGACTCCATAAAGGCAAGCATGCGTTGGGCGTCAAAGCGGCCTGTCAGCAAGTAGGCTTCTTCAGGCGGGATAATCCTTAATAACCCAAGATCAACCAGGTCATCTACAGGAAGTCCCTCTTCACGCAGTAGCTCTATGAGACGCTCTGGTGGAGTGCTGTCCTGAATGTAAAGCACTGGCACTCCTGTACTAAGGTGATCTAAAAGATACGATCGCATCATTAGCCACTGTTCGTCCTGATTGATAAAGAACAGGCAGATATGCCGTTCCACGGAAAGTGTATCGGAATTAGTTTCACTTTCTGACACTTGTGCCTCGAGCTGCGGATCGATGGTTTGCATGAACGCCAGTAAATCTTCTTTCAAAAAGCGCCGCTCATTTCGCCCACCCACACGAAAACAGCGTAATTTGCCACTATTGGTCCAACGCCGCAATGAGGTTTCGCTGACTTGTAAGAATTCAGCCGTCTCTGTAATCGTCAAGAATCTCTGTTTTTCAGGCATATAGATCTTTCTTAAATTATTCAATATTAGACTTTGCTCACCTTTACTTAACAAGATTACTATCCTTCTATCTAAAAGTCAAGCTTTTGTGAGATTGAAGGTGAAATATCGGCTCAATCTGGAAGGCCGGGGTCTCCCATGGCATGTATTGCTGCGCGTCGGCCAGGATATCGAGGCCAGCCCGTAAAACTTGACTTTTAAGCAGAAGCAAAGTACACTTGTTAAAGATCAACTAAGGCCAATATTGATTAATTAAGTATAACTACTATGCCCGAAAAACAGAGAATTCTGACGATTATAGAGGCCTGAGTTCTTGCAAGTCAACGAAACCTCATTGCGTTGTTGGACCAATAGTGGCAAATTACGCTGTTTCTGCATTGCAGCAGATTAGGAGGTACATTCATGACGCGGCTTTTAATGATCGTTTCTAGTGCCCGCAGTATCAACCTCGCATCCGACAAGGGGCATACGACCGGGTACTGGGCGGATGAGGTGCTCAAGCCCTACGACAAGTTCGTAGCGGCTGGTGTGGAGGTGGTGGTTGCCACCCCAGATGGAGCACCTCCTCATGCCGATCCATTCGGACTCGAGCCCCGGTTCCACTACCCTGACGAAGACAAGGATTTCCTTTCCCAAGTCACTCGCAGCTTTGCACCCGACATGGATGACATCCTGGTGACGCTCCATCACTTCTCTGAACTGGACTTAATCGCGGCCCGGCGGGTATTCTACGCGCTGGTCGACAGCGGACTCGATCGCGACACAGCCTGGAGCGCCGTTACCAGGGGAGCGCGCACTGCCTGGCGCGATGATCGCAACTTCATCGATGTTCTGTCCGCCGATTCTGTAGTGACGAGCAAGCTAAGCCCAGAGCACCTGCGAGCCCTCGCTTATGAGGTGCAAGACGAAAGTGC
>Ga0209648_10001529_pt1 | contig 18836 bp, 17 predicted proteins | sample GraSoi2013_115cm_FD_185830 | JGI IMG/M metagenome (GOLD analysis project Ga0209648, IMG submission 185830) | Grasslands soil microbial communities from the Angelo Coastal Reserve, California, USA - Sample 9_17_2013_115cm (SPAdes) (version 2) | ecosystem: Environmental > Terrestrial > Soil >...
CGTTTCCCCCAATAGTACTAACATTTCGGCTACTCATTTCGGGGCTTCTGACGAATATGCTAACATGATAAACAGTAAATCATATGAACGCCGTTATGATCACTACATCAACATGTTACTCAAAGCGTTGATTGTCCGTTCCACTACACAGAAGGATGAAAAGCCTTTCCGTACCCGCAAAGGCATCAATCTAAAGCCTGCGCGGCCCGGAGATGTGTCACTATCGCTTGATGGAACGGACAAGTTGATAGCTTTAACCATCGAAGGGACGTAGCGCATGGCTAGGGCGGAAACCAAGGAAAATTCTTGGTCCTTTGACCGGATTTACGATGAATATAAAACGCCTATCTATAACTATGTATATCATTTGGTGGGGGATCGCGAGCAGGCAGACGATTTGACGCAGGATACTTTTTTGAAGGCCTTTCGGGCGCTACCAAAAATGGATGCGAACCTGAAACTGTCGGCCTGGCTGTATCGCATCGCTACGAATACAGCCTATGATGCCCTACGTCGTCGTAAATTGATTGCCTGGCTTCCCTGGCAAGATCTCGACCACGAGCCTGCGGATGTCGAGAGTGCTGATCCTCAAGAAATTTATGGAACAACAGAACTTGTAAGAGCCGCTCTCCATCGTATGCCCCAACAGTACCGGGCAGCATTATTGTTGTATACTCAGGAAGGTTTCTCCTATAGTGAGATTGCTCAGGCCCTGAATATCGCCGAGAGTGGTGTCAAGATGTATCTTTCGCGCGCACGTCAATCCTTTAGGGAACACTACAGGGCATTAGAACAAGGAGGAGGCACAAAATGAACTGCGAGCAAGTCGAGGAACTGCTTAGCGCATACCTTGACGATGCGCTCGCACCAGAAGACCGTCGAGAGGTCGCTGCTCATATACAAACGTGTACAAATTGCAGTGCCCTGCTCGCCGAGTTCAGCCGCAACGATGCCCTGCTCTCACATTTACCCCGTGTCAGCCCGGACCCGGCACTACGCGAACGCATTTTCTCCTCGCCCGAATTTCTCGAACTTACAGGTACTTTCGATGCTGGCACTGAAGTTCAAAAAGAATGGACGGCCCCCAGGCTTCCCGCGAAAAGCCCTCGCCAAAATCCAGCCGGTCGCCCACAACTGGTAGCGATACCAGGAGGCCGTAGTACCTTGCCAACCGCGGCAGTGAATCCACGGGCACGGCGATCAACCCGGCAACGCCGGAGTTCACGCAGGCTAGCTGTACTGTTCGTGAGCATCGCTGCTGTTTTGATCGTCGCTTTTGCTATTACGAGCCTGCTTAAAGTTAATTTCTGGCCGCATCAAACACCGACTGCAGCCACCAATGGGGCAATCACTCCTCCCACGGGCTCGCAGCAAGGTGGACCGCTGTCGGCCGGTTTGCGCGTTGTCTACCCGCGCCAGGGAACGCTACTGAGTGCGCTCTCTGATGGCAGCAGACAAGCCGACCGTCTTACACCGGCCACTGTAACTGTAGCAGAAAACTGGGTGGTCAGCCCGGCACAGGCTGGAAGTTCGGCTGGTGATAAGCTTGCTTATATCGATCTGCAGCGTGCGTTTGTGCACGTTATACGCAGCGATGGCCAGCAGGATACCATCGTCGGGCAGCCGTTGCTCAAAGCTGACGTACAACCTGCGGCTGTCTGGGATACAGGGACGGGAGCGACTATTCTCAATAGTCTCGCCTGGTCACAAGATGGAAGCATGCTAGCTTTTGTTGCCGATCCCACCGGCATGGGACAGACTAAACTGTATATCTACTCGACTGAGACAGGTACAGCACAAGCGGTGCCATCCGGTAAAGGCAGTGTTTCTCACCCTGTCTGGTCGCCCGATGGCATACGCCTGGCGTTTGAGGTCACGGACAATGGAGTCGTTAGCATCCTTGACTATAACACACAAAACCACGGCGTGTTGACGATAACCGGCGGGATCAATTCCGGAGATAGCGTCCTCACGTTGGACTGGTCACCGGATTTGGATGCTCCTGCGATTACTTGGAGTGTTGGGCAGATAGGACACGTCCATAGCCTGTGGATGCGGCGTGTAGGCGTAGGCGAAATGATGGAGCCGCGCCAACTGCTGGCAGGTGACTACGTGCAGGCGATCTACAGCCGCAATGGTCACGAGGGTATGGGAAGCTGGCTGCTAGTGACTTCCATTGCGGGGCGTGCGGGTAATCTCCGGCGTATCGACGTAACGCCGGGCGCGGGTTTTGTATCCTTGACCTATGGCAAACAGGTGAGCTTTGCCCAGTGGTCAAGCGATGGCACGCGTGTCGACTACCTGGATGCCCTTTCCTCCGGCGTAGGTACCTTGCATGTTGTGAACGTCATGACCGGCGTCGACTCATTGATCGCCACGGGCGTTGTCAATGATCCTGCCCCTCCTGCCTGGTCTGCCGATGGTCAGGAATTGATCTACAGCACAGGTACACGCATAGGCGTCGTCAATCTTGCAGCAAATGATCAAACGTTTTTCCTCACACTAAAAGGGGTGGCCTCCGCATTTATCTGGTCTGCTACCTCGTCACACCAGGTGGTTGTAGCCTTGAGCGATGGCAACCAGGGCATCTACCTGGTAGATACCCGGCAGAATACATGGCTGCAAGTGGATAAGCAGGGTGCCAGCGGTCCATTTGAGTGGACGGAGATTCCCTAGATTCTCCCTTCCCCTGTTTTATACATGCAGTAGCAGCATTAGCCATCTTCACGGGGAAAAATTGAAAAAACTGTAGAGATTTTCTCACTATTGAGAAAATTGATCCTAAAAGTGATAACAAAAATGCCAATTATACGTTATAATACATAGGCCTGGGATGGAAAGCGGGATGTGCGTGAGCAAGCATATCCACCTCGACGAGCAAGCTTGTAGCGTATATCTGGTTTTTGTGCAGCCTTTTCCCCATGGGGTTTGCACGCGCACCTCCTGGAGTCGCGCGTTGCTATTTGCATACGCGTGGTAAGGGGAGGACGAGCTGGCACCCCGTCCTCCCCTTACTTTTTTTAGTTTGAGAAGAGGTCGCATGCGATTCACAGTGCGGTCATTAGGGGGAAAATTAATAATCAGCGCGGCATTGACGCTTTTGCTTTGTATGCTCCTTTTCTCAACTACGTCCTGGCTTTTGTTGAGGTTCTTCTACGAGCACGAAGCAAGAAGTGGTGCCACTACACACCTCCTCGCCATAAAAAAGAACGCAGACCATACTCAAATGGAGGCAAAACCTAACTATAACAACCTTGCCGCAGACCTGGTACGCAATACCGACTCGAATGTCGTTCTCTGCGAATCAGGGCGTATAGTAGGGACGGCTGTGCATGGTATAGCCGCTCTTAACCATATATCGGAACAGGCCCTTTGTACCCCTGGCGCTATCAATATAATCGGCGGAGCAGAGGATTACCTCACGATGTCTGTTCTTGTTAAAGCCCAGGGTCAGTTGAAAAGTTCACCCTCACTCCTGGTCGTGGACATCGAACCGCTTTATAACATTCCTGCTCATGTTGGAAAGGCCATACTGATTCTGCTCTTCCTGGGTATCTTTATCATTGCGCTGGGTGTGACGGCCTATGCCCTGATTGCGCGGAGGTTCCTCATTCGCCCCATACGCCGGCTGCAAGCGCGTGTAGCAGCCGTGGTAGCCGATAATGCAGATATAACACTCTCAGCATCGACGATCGACGAGCTGACCATGCTAGCCCGCTCATTCAGCCTGCTCTCGGAGTCTCTGAACATGCAAGAGAATGAAAGCAACGTCATTACAAAGCGGATGAGTGAATTGCTGGTGATGAGCGATGTGCTGATCTCGACATTGAACCTGGAAGATCTACTCGGTGAGATCGTGTCACGGCTGGGACAAATCATGCAGGTAAAAAACGTGGCATTGCTCTTATATGGTCGCGAGATGCAATCCCCCTGGGCAGTTGCGCAGTGGTCGGACCAGCAGCAGCAGCTTTCCAATGGACATATGCCTGCCGGCAACTCAACACAACAGCATGGAGCTGTCACGGTGCATGCAGACCCTGCTGGAGATATCGCCATGGTGGTGACCTCAAAAATGGCAGCTATCCCGGCGCCTCGCTCGCTTCCACCATCCAGCGGGAAACGGCCGGCTATCCGCGCGCCCAAGCTTACTTCTCAAATGGAGCAATCCGGGTTGCATCGCCCTCGTATTCCACGTCCTGCGCTGCGCGATCTGGATATGATACTGGCACGTATGGCGATGCAGAAGCAGAAAATTGCGTATGGCGAAGATATACAAAAAATCTACCAGGATCGCGGCGAAGCCTGGTGCCGTATGGCATTAGCGGCCGGCTATCGTTCGGTGATTGCCGTGCCCTTACTGTTGCAAGAGCAGGCTATCGGCGCGGCTGTGTTCTATGGAGACAAGCCCTACCAGGTGAGCCGGCGTGACACGTTTCTCTTAAGCACTGCGGCAATACAGAGGTAAGCCGGCGTGACACGTTTCTCTTAAGCACTGCGGCAATACAGGCGGCAATGGCAATTCAAAACGCGCTCCTGTTCGCAGAGGTGAAAGATAAAAATGCCGCCCTTGAGCGCCTGAATCACCTGAAGTCCCAATTTCTCGCCACTGTTACCCATGAATTACGTACCCCGTTACACAGTATTATCAGCTATGGCGCGTTAATTTTAGAGGGGTTCGTCGAAGGAGAACTGACTGCCGAGCAGGAAGAGCATATTCAGTTCATAGTGCACCGCGCTGAAGACCTTTCACGCCTGGTAGACGATATGCTGGATCTTTCCAAGATTGAGGCAGATCGCCTGGAGGTCAGGGTTGAACCCCTGGCACTGGAACCGAGCTTGACGGAGGTTGTGAACCAGTTGAAGCCGATGGCGAACAATAAAGGCTTACGCCTGGTGCTGGAAATGGAGGACTCCTTGCCCATGGTTCTGGCGGATAGCCATCGCCTGCGCCAGGTTGTCATTAATATGGTTTCCAATGCCTTGAAGTTTACAGAAAATGGCAGCGTGGCCATTCGATGTACCTTACTCGAACATTCTGACATGCTGCGTATCGCGGTGAGTGATACGGGTATCGGCATCTCACCAGCCGTGCTCGACTATATTTTTGAAGCATTTCGTCAGGCCGATGGCAGTACCACGCGCCGTTTTGGTGGCACGGGACTCGGTTTGACGATTGCGAGGAAGCTGGTCGAATTGCAAGGTGGCGAGGTCTGTGTAGAGAGTACCGTGGGACAGGGTTCAACCTTCTCGTTCACGTTGCCTGTAGCCTCTCCCTCCAGGGTACGCGCCTGAAAATAACGCAGTAGAAACTAGGAAGAAGTGGACATGAGTACAGCTATTTCGCCAGTTCCGACACCTGGCACGCGTCAACCGACCATCCTCATTATTGAGAATGAAGTTTCAAATCGCATCCTGATCGAGCGAGTTCTCTCCACGCGAGGCTATCGCTGTGTTTCCGCTTCCAATGGGCAGGAGGCGCTGAACCTCCTCGATCACGAACATGTAGACCTGATTCTGACCGATCTCTCGATGCCCGTGCTCGATGGTTATCGCACGACACAGTTGATTCGCGAGCGCCCGGCCCTGGCGCATGTGCCGATTGTAGCTGTCACTGCTTATGCGTTGAACGATGAAAACGAAGCAGCAATGCAAATTGGATGCAATGAATACCTGACCAAGCCATTTAAGCCTCGCCAGCTGTTAGAGCTGGTGGATAGATTGCTCCCACAGGGATAAACTCCATTGAAAACATCATTCCTGGTATAGACATGTGGAGAGAATGCCTGTCACCCTGAGCGCAGCGAAGGGTCTGGCTCGACGGGCGCAGAGATCCTTCGCTTCGCTCAGGATGACAGCCCGGACCCCTCTCCAGTCCGCTTCCGGGAAGCCTTCTCTCCAAATGTCTATTCCTGGTACAAGAAGGTGGCACGTTTTATAAGAATTTGCTATGATACATGTTAATAAAGGTGATCACCCGGCCGGTCATACATGAGAGGTGACCGGTCAAGCTTTTTTGGGTCACTCTATTGAAGAAATTTCTTGGAGTTTTTTCCTATGGATATCCGCATAACAAATCAGGCAGTGAAAGATGTGCCATGCGATGCCCTGGTCGTGGGAGCGGCTTACAAGCAGGTAGGGCAACAAACAGGAGCTCTCGTATTAGCTGGAGCGGCCAGGGACGTGGATAACCTGCTGGGCGGCCTTATTCATAGTATCTATGCCGGTGGAGAGTTCAAAGGTGAGCGGGGAGAATTGCTTACTCTACACCCAATGGATAAGTTAGCCGCTAAGCGCATTGTCATTGTGGGTTTAGGGTCTCAGGAGCAGATCGATTCACAAGTAATTCGCCGCGCCAGCGCCACGGCTGCTCGCCATTTGCAACAAACGGGGGCGCATCAGATCGCCCTTGCGATCCAGCCTGAGGAATTTGACCTGGAAGAAAGCGTGCGCGCTGAGATAGAGGGAGCATTACTGGGCCTGTATACTTTCAAAAAGTATAAGCAATCAGGCGTCAATGGCCAAGGTATTACCAGCATTAGCCTGCTGGCCGGTACTGCGAACAGGGCCGCACTCGATCAAGCAAGAGAGCATGGCGTTGTACTGGCCGAGGCCACAAACCTTGCACGCGACCTTGTGAATGAGCCACCCAACGTGCTGACCCCATCTGAACTGGCTAATCGTGCTGGCGCTATGGCCGGACAATTTGGGCTGGAATGTGAGGTACTGGATCGACCTCGTATGCAAGAATTGGGCATGGGTGGACTGCTTGCAGTGGCACAGGGCAGTGCGGCACCCCCTAAATTCATCATCCTGCGTTATCGCGGCGCTCCCCAAAGCAAAGAAATGGGCATTGCGCTTGTTGGCAAAGGCATTACCTTTGATAGCGGTGGCCTCTCGCTCAAGACCGCTGAACAGATGCAGAATATGAAGACCGATATGGCGGGGGCTGCGGCTGTTGTTGGCGCGATGTATGCCATTGCTGCCTTAAAACCAGCCATCAATGTCACTGCCCTGGTGCCGGCGACCGAGAATATGCCGGGTGGTACTGCTTATCGACCGGGCGACATCCTACGTCTTATGAATGGGAAGACAATTGAGATCGTCAATACAGATGCCGAAGGACGCCTGGTGCTGGCCGATGCGCTGTCATACGCTGTAGAAGAGGGGCTTTCGCCAATCATCGATGTGGCAACCCTGACGGGCGGCATCGTGATTGCGCTGGGCTCGGTGATGTCGGGCTTATTCTGTAACGATCAAGCGCTCAGTAACGAAATTATTACTGCCGGGCAGGTTGCCGGCGAAAAGTTCTGGCCCATGCCGCTAGACCAAGAATATGAAGAAGAGATCCAGAGCGATGTCGCTGACCTCACACAAACGGGCGGACGCGCTGCTTCTTCAGCCAAGGCGGCGAAAATCCTGGAGCATTTCGTAGGAGATGCGCAGTGGGCTCACCTCGACATCGCCGGTACAGCCTACATCGATAATAAAAAACCGTACCAGGAGAAGGGCGCTACAGGAGTTGCCGTGCGCACCCTGGCGGAATTCGTACTTCGGAGAGCAAGATAGCGGTTTACGTCTCTCCCTACTAGAGCGAAGAGAAATGAAGGGCCACTTATGTTAACGCAAGAGACAGTAGCACCAAACTTCACGAGGAAGGATGCGCGCATTGCCGGGTTGCTCGATGATATGCATGCAATCCAGGACCTCAAGGCCGTATATGACCTCGCGGAGTGGGATCAGAATACTGGGATGCCTGAAGGTGCGGCAGAAGTACGTGGCTACCACATGGCAACGCTTCAGGGTGTAATGCACGAGCGCTGGACAGACCCGCGACTGGGAAGCCTGCTTGGTGAGTTAGGCGATGTAATCGGGCGGTCAGACTATACTGATGCTGATCGCGGGCTGGTACGCGCGGCGCGGCGCGATTACGATCGCGCAACAAAATTGCCTCGCGAGCTTGTTGAGGAGATGGCGCGTGTGCAGGCCGGCAGTTTCGATGCGTGGAGGCGTGCCAGGGAGAACAACGATTTCGCCAGTTTCGCTCCCTGGCTGGGCCGCACCGTCGCTCTGCAACGCGAGGTTGCAGATCGCCTTGGCTATGCTGGTACGCGTTACGATGCGCTCCTGGACCTGTATGAGCCGGGCATGACGGTGAGCGCACTGGATAGGCTATTTGCCCCTGTACGCGAGGTGAGCACGACCTTGCTGAGGCGCATTGAAGCCAGTGGCAAAACAGTCGATGACTCCTGCCTCAAAGGGGAATTCTCAGAAGAGCAGCAGGTGAAATTATGCAAGGTATTGCTCCGTGGTATGGGTTACGACTTCTCACGTGGTGGCATAGCCATATCGCCGCATCCTTTCACCACCAGTTTTGGCAGTCCATTTGACGTGCGTGTCACTATTCATCCTGATAGGCACTTCATTCAATCGTCGGTGATGGCCGCGATTCACGAGGGTGGTCATGCCCTCTATGAGCAGGGGAGCGCTGAGGCGCTCGTGCGCACGCCTGTTGCTGGCGGTGCATCGATGGGAATGCACGAGTCCCAATCTCGCCTGTGGGAGAATGCGATTGGGCGTTCAGAAGCGTACTGGCGAGGTCAGTATGCTGCCGTTCGTGAAGCTTTCCCAGGGCATTTCGCCGCTGTAGATGCTGCCACGTTCGCCCGCGCGCTCAACAAGGTGCGTCCGAGCCTGATTCGCATCGAGGCTGATGAGGTGACCTACAACCTGCATATTATCGTGCGCTATGAGCTGGAGAAGGCGCTTGTCAATGGTGATGTGACCATCGAAACACTGCCGGCTCTGTGGAACGCGAAGTATCGCGAGTACGTGGGGGTCGAGCCTGCAACGGATTCTGAGGGTGTGCTGCAAGACATTCACTGGACCTCGGGTTTTGGCTACTTCCCAAGTTACACCCTGGGTAATCTCTATGGCGCACAGATATATAATGCGCTGCGCCGGTCATTCCCCGACTTCGATGAGCGGCTGGCCACCGGCGATACAGCCTTTATCCTGGATTGGCTGCGCGAAAACATGTACACCTTCGGCGCGGTCTACCTGCCCGAGGAGTTGATGCAGCGCGTGACAGGCGAGATTCCCAACCCTGAGTACTTCGTACGCTACCTTACCAGCAAGTTTGAGGCAATTTATCATTTGCCGGAAACTTCCTGGTAAGCGGAAAGACATCGCAGCACGACCTGGCGGCGACAGGGAGATCCAGGCAGTGCTACGGATTCTGCCCCACACGTGCTATACTATTGGTATGAAGATTCATACTCGCTACTTTGCCTCGTTCCGTGAAATAATTGGGCAGAACGAAGAGGTATTGACGCTGCACGAGGGAGCTAACGTCGCTGACGTGCGCGCGTTACTCCTAACGCGCTACCCACGCTTACAGCCGATCATGGAACGTTCTGTCTGTGCCGTCAATCACAACTATGTACCCGTAGACACGGTACTTCATGAAGGTGATGAGCTTGTCTTTATCCCCCCGGTAGGTGGGGGATGCCACTAAGTCAGGAGCAGCCGCTATGGAGCCTTTGATTCAAATAACACGTGAGCCGCTTGATCGCGATGCCCTTATCGCCGCCGTTACCCATCCAGGCGCGGGAGGTATTGTGGTCTTCGAGGGCGTGGTACGTGACAATGCACGGGGCAAGCAAGTACGTTATCTCGAATATGATGTCTATCCGGAGATGGCCATAAAGCAGGTACGCGCGATTGTTGCCGAAGCAGAACAGCGCTGGGGTGCCAGGCATGTCGCTGTTGCGCACCGCGTTGGGCGACTCGAAATTGGAGAGGCCAGTGTGATCGTCGTCGTGGCGACCCCTCACCGCGCCGAAGCTTTTGAAGCTTGCCGCTATATTATCGATACGCTCAAGGCAACCGTGCCTATCTGGAAGAAAGAGGTAGCCACCGGTGGAGAGGAGTGGGTAGAGGGTTGAATTCTTTAGAAGTTTTGAGGGTTACGCAACAGAATTTTTTATGGTACAGTTATAAGTAGTCATTGTTTTCCTGGAGAAAAGTATGTCGTTTCATCCAAATTTTATGCAAAGGTTTTCTCCTGGAGGTCGTTGATGAACTTATTCCAGAAACAATCCCGGCTTAATCAACTCTTCACCCAAAGCCCTGTTAATGCTGCCTACCTCGCCGGTTCTCTCTCGACTCGCACGACGTTTGGACATCTTACCGATATAGATGTCGCCATTTTGCTGATGGAGCAGATCAAGTCAGATCAATTTCTTGATTACCAGCTCTACTTTTTCAGTGAACTGGCAAAGAGGTTGGAGTCTGACAATATCGACGTGGTGATCCTGAATCAGGCCTCGCTCCTGCTCAAGTTGCAGGTGATTAAGTATGGCCAGATACTTTTCAGCCGCGACGACAAGCTGCGTGTGGCCTTCGAGACGAAGGCAGTGATGGACTACCTCGATTTCAAAAAATTTGATGAGATTCAGAACCAGGCGCTGAGCCGCCGTCTCTATGGCCAGGTGTTGCCGGTTGACAAGGAATTGCTTCAACGGCATCTGAAACAATTGCGTGAGGCGCTCGTCATTTTAGGTGATCTGGGGAAGACGAAGCGTGAGGAATTTACCGCAGATTATCACATCTTTGGCCTGGCTGAACGCTACTTACAAATAGCGATCGAGGCCTGCCTGCAAATCTGCGGCATCCTGGTTGCTTCGCTTGGGCTGCGCCGCCCTGAGGGCTATTACGAGCTTCTCAGCATTGTGGCGGCTCAACAAATCATCCCGCCTACACTTGCCTACCGCCTGGAAGCGCTTACCAATCTGCGTGATGCCCTGGTACATGACCCCGATGCGCTCAACCGCGATCTCCTCTATGACGATATCCAGAACCGTCTTGGAGATTTGGAAGCCTTTGCTAATGCGGTTGAAGAGAAGCAGACGAAGTAACGTTGTCCATATGAAAAAGGGGCTGCACGTGATCAGGGCAGCCCCCTTTTCATGCAAAAAAAGATGGTTTGCTCATTCTCTCGCGGCTCGCAGGGTATTCGCCTGCTCCATAGCCGCCGCCGCTTCCTCTGGATGGCCCATCTCCTCGTGTATCTGTGAGAGCGTTTCATAGGCGAGGATCATTGAGGGATCCATAGCAATAGCCTGCTGTGCCATTTCAAGGGCTTCATCATAGCGCTTCACCTCGCGAAACGTGTCGGCAAGATCGTTATAATAGTCGGCATTGAGCGGATCGCTGTCAATAGCGTCCTCGTAGTTTTCAATGGCTTCCTCGTGACGACCGAGCGCGTCATAAGCTGTGGCAAGCTGGTAGTAGCCCTCAGGATCATCCTCGGACTGCTCCAGTAATGTCTGGCTGGTCTGTATCGCATCGTCATACCGTCCCATACTATTGTAGGAATCGGCGAGGCCCGCATAAGCTGCCGCCAGGTCATCCTGGTCCAGGTCATTTTCGGCCTTAACCAACGCCTGATAGGCATTCACGGCGTCATCATAACGCTCGAGTTCCAGGTAGGCTTCCGCCAGGCTAAAGCGTGCAGTGTAGCGGCTAGGGTCAAGCTGAACAGCCTGTTCATATGCGCGAATAGCTTCTTCAGTTTCGCCCTGGAGGGAGCGCCAGGTACCCAGGTGTTCCCAGGCCTCGGCATCATCGGGAGCCATGCTTACGATACGCTCATAGGCATCTCCGGCCTGGTCGGGATCACCCATGGCCTCGTAAACTGCCGCCAGAGTGTCATAGACGGTCCGGTCTTCAGGATCAAGTCCAAGCATCTGGTTAGCAACGGAAAGGGCCTGGTCATAGTGCCGCATGTCGAGGTAAAGGGTGGCGAGTTCGGCATACCGCGAGGTATCGCTTGGGTCTTCGTCCACACGCCTCTCTTGCTCCATGATGCGGCGCAATTGCGCATTCACCCGTTCGCGTGCATCACGTAAGTTATCGGCGGCCAGGCTGTTTTCAGCATTGAGAATCAATGCCTGGCGGTAGGCCTGGATTGCGTCTTCGTACATATTCTGTGCGAGGTAGGAGTCTCCTACACTCAGATAGAGCTCGTCGGTGCCCTGGTCGAACTCGAGCGCCTGCTGGAAAGTCTCCAGCTCTTCCTCGTGCATGCCTAATTCGCCATAGAGATTGCCCAGATTGGTATATGCATCAATTAGCTGTGGGTCGAGATCGATGGCCCGTCGATAACCGGCAACGGCACTCTCTGAATCGCCGAGAAATTGTTGGGCCAGCGCCAGGTTATAGCGAGCGCGGGCATTGGTAGGGTTGGCATCGATTGCTTTCTGGAAAGCATCCGCCGCCCGCTCGTAGTCTTCATCTTGTGCAGCTGCATTGCCTTTGTCCGTCCACTCTTGCTCTAGCTGGTTTGGAGCCTGCGCTCCGATGCCGTTCTGGCCAGTGGTATCAGCGTTTGCCGCATTCTGGTTCTCATCCATAGGTACTCGTTTCTCCTCTATTTCTACCTGCACACATTTCTGTATGGTAGTGGTGCTAAGAACTCGTGGAAATTCCTTGCGTAGTATAGCACGTTCGGCCTGCTGCTTCTAGCCCTCGTATTACTTCGATACACGCAAGGTCACTTGAAATTCGTAACGAGTTCCGGCAAAGAATAGTTCCGAGTACTCTATAGGTAATCCCGTCTGATCGAAAGCCGTGCAGGTGAAACGCAAGCCAGGCTCGTCGGGTTGTAATTGCAGCAGCTCGGATTCACGGGCAGAAGCCCTACCACCGGCGATCGTATATTCAGCAATGTAAGGGCCGAGTCCTTCGCTCGTCATCAGTTGGTAGAGAGAGCCCTCGGCTACTTCTTTTGCTCGCTGATAGACGCCGCTGGCACGAGGATAAGGCAGGTAGTCAACCTCGTAGGCGATAAGAACCCCGTCTGCGCTGCGCAGGCGCTCCAATCGCACCATTTGTTCCTCGTCCGTCAAACGCAGGCGCTGGCGTGTAGCCTCGGCGCCACGTACTAGCTCATCAATCAGTAAAAGGCCCCCGGGACGTTTCCCGCGTCGTTTTAGTTCATCCGTCAGGCTAGCCAGTTCGCTCAAGGTCTGTTGAACTCGCGGCTCGCACACGTATGTCCCCTTTCCGTGCTGCCGGTACAACAGGCCCTCGTTGACCAATTCCGTGAGGGCCTGCCGCACAGTAGCACGACTGACGCGATAGCTTGCTACGAGTTCCGGTTCGGAGGGTATAGCGGTATGCGGAGCGAGATGACCTGCTCGGATTTGCTGCCTCAGCACTTCTTTCAGTTGGTAATAAAGTGGAAGTGGATTTGTACGTTCTAACGTAGGCATATACGGTTCCCCCTATGTCCAGACAACCACCTGGAGAGATCTAATACACTATGAGAAAAATATATCATAAAAACTGGCGTCTCTCCAAGATGAAGAGACACCAGTTGTCCCAAATTGGACCGATAAAGCGAAAACTGCTCACAGTTCTGCAGGATTAAGCAGCTCCTACGCCGTTTTCGGCAAGGACTTTATCGATCTCGTTTTTCAGGCGCAGCGGATGCGGTCCGATTAAACGGCCAATCTCGCGGCCTTGATTGAAGATGAGGAGGGTTGGAATAGCCTGGACGCGGTACTGGACGGGAACGTGCTGGTGCTCGTCAGTATCCATTTTAGCGAAGTTCAGCCTTCCCTGGTATTCATCGCTCAATTTCTCATAAACAGGCGCGATTGCGCGACAGGGACCGCACCAGGCAGCCCAGAAATCAACGATAACCGGCTTATCAGATTTGAGTACCTTCGACTCGAAATCCTGGTCTCCTACATGAAACAGGTTGGCATGGGTATCCATTACGTTACTTACTCACTTTCATGGCTGTGTATTCGCGTGACGTTGAGATAATGATAGTTTCTCAAGTAACTCTATTCAAGAAAACAACATCGTCTTAGCTCTTATTCCCATCCGACACAATGTGTGCCTTTGCGAGTAGAGGAGATATGGCCCGCGCAGGAGAGCTCTATCTTCTCTACCCGTAGGACGCTACCTCAGCCGTGCTAAAGTGCCAGGCTGGCTAATTCCTGCGATTGCCTCCCTGCAGGATACTCAGGAGCATCAGGATGTAGAGGAACAGGTTCAGCACCGTGATAAAGAGCGAGACTGTAATGCCGATGGCATTGGGCATCGTATCCGCCAGGTACTTGGCGCGCTGCACGTAGTACAAGACATACGCGGAGAAAATGCCGATGCCTAAGACAGAGATCAAGAACACAAAGAACGTACTATGGAAGAAGAAGCTTATCAACCCCGCTACAATCAGCAAGATCAGGCCCATGAAAAGGTAACCGCCCAGGTTTGAGAAGTTGCGTTTCGTCGTCCATGCGTATACTGCTAATGCCAGTGACGTGATAGCTGTGATCAAAAAAGCCTCGCCCAGGATATTACCGTAGCCTGCCCCAAGGTAAAGACCCAGGATACGCGAGAGCCCCAATCCCTCTAAAAAGGTGAACAGGTATAGCAGAAAGAGATTCAATCCTGGGGTGTTGATGGCGAAACTCAGGATAATGAGAGTAACAAACCCTCCAATAACGACAACCAAGTAGCCTCCAGTCGTGAGGCCGATGGCGAATCCTACCAGGGCACCGATGAAAGCGAAAAGAAAGGAAAAGGCCAATAATCCCATAACCTTGCTGATCAGGCTACCCGCCTGTGCATTCTCATAACCCTGAGGCATGGCCTGGTACTGATAGCGAGAGGCACCAAAAAGCCCACCACGGTTTCCTCCACCAAAGGGGCTGTTATTTCTCGGAAAATTGTACATGATAAACCTCAATTGAACGCTCTGCTCTTCACGAATAGCGAAGAGCAGCAAACTTGCTTATATTGAAATTACGTAAGACAGAAGAAAGTTGTTGCATTTTATCATTCTTGTATGAAAGAGCCTGGCGGCAGAAACACCAGATTCGTATACTACTATGCCGGTATGATTCCTCCCACCATAGTAAGTTTATCACATAGCTTATCAGACAGCAAAGATGAGAGTGGTTATCTCTTCCGGCGGTTTCCTTCCGGCGATTTGTTTGGTGGTTCATCACCTGGCTGTGTGACTAAGGAAGCCTCGACGATATTAGTAATGTCGCAACGCGGGTGGTTATTATCTGCATGCCAGTAGAGCAAACTCCCTGTAGGTTTCCGCATCAGCCCACCGCAACGTGGACAGCGAACTTCTCTTTCCCCCTGACCCTGAGTCATGCTGAGTTCTCCTTTGAAACAGAGCTAGTGGCATTATAAGTGGTTGTTTGCCTGATACTATCAATTAAAAGACGTGTGGCGTACAGCCCTTCAGGGGCAGTCATAAAATATGGTCAAGCAAGCACCTGTCAGGGGCTACATAACGCTCCATACACCACAGATTTCGCAGTAGGCGATACCAACCTCACCAATTGTCTTGCTACGTGTGTTCCAGCGATCATAGGCAATAGCAATGGAGCCACAATTCCAACAGCGAGCGCGTCCGCCGGCTTTACTTTCTTCAGAGAGGTGATGAAGTAACAGGCTGCGTGCCTCATCCGACCCGGTATAGCCGGGGTTGTAGGCCAGGTGCAGCAAATTGCCTAGCGGTAAAGCGATTTCATGTGTCGGCGCTTGCGGCGAGGTCGCCGGAGCATACGCTGCTGGCAGTTGTGGAGGTGGTTGAGGAGGTCGCCGGAATAACTCACCACGCGCAGTACGCCTCCCCCCCTCGATAGGGGGAGTGTGCTCCTGGTGCTCTGCACGATCTCCATTGGATACAGATGTGTATGGTGGTGCAGGTGTATTTTCCATGCGCTCATTCAATGGTGCGCCTTCCTTCTCTCCATCCATCGAGAAGCCTGGAGCTTCTCCGGGAGTGAGCGATTCTGGGGCACTTTCGGCTTGGTTTTCTAGATGATTATTGTCTTCTGGCTGATCGGGCTGATTTGCGCGTCTGCGTCGTGTTACTGGCATAGGAGCTTGCTCCTCAGAAAAAGTGTCTACTCTAATTGCGAGTGCATTATATCACAGTACAGAGAGAAGTTCTACAATCACATAGATGCGGTGCCGTCTGGTGGCATTTTCCGCCGGGCGAGCGTACATAGAACCATACTCGCCCTGGCGTGCTCTAAGGTCATAGTTCGAAACTGCTAACTTTTAAAGAAGTCAGCGTTGATCTGAATATACTGTTTCCATTCTTCAGGAGTCGCCGACTCTTCAAAGATAGCCGTGACGGGGCACGCAGGTTCACACGCGCCGCAGTCGATGCATTCATCAGGATTGATATAAAGCATCTCAACAGTCTCAAATTCCGGCTCATTCTGCGTAGGGTGGATGCAATCGACAGGGCAGACATCTACACAGGAAGCATCCTTTACGCCGATGCACGGCTGAGTGATAACATAGGTCATGGTCTGGATATCCTCCTCTTGGCTCGCTATGTGAGAACCCGCCTACATAGCGGCTAAGTTTGTGATTTTTATGGCAAAGTGATAATTTCAGCCTCTTTCAGTATAGTGGGTCGCAAAGGTAATGTCAATTATTTTGTGCTTCTCCATCCTTGCGGAAGAATCCCATACCCGTAGGGGCGAGGGCGGTGGGGTCGGGAAGGGTGGGCCTTGCTCCTTTCGTCTTGCCTGAGTGCGAAGCACTAGCTGCGCAGCAGCGTTGGCAAGACGGATTGGTGCCAGTGGTCGCCCGCTCGCTCCCCCTGATGGACGTAGACCCTATTTTGTGCCGCGTTACGCTGCTAGTGAGAGGCCAAAGAAGTAATCACAGCTTTTCCAATTTGCAGGTGTGAGAACGCAACTTCAGTGCCCTGTTCCTCTACGCAGAGGCCGATATCACCCAAGCTTAATGGTGGTTTTAAGGGATCGGTCATTGGAGCGCCCACAGGTTTCTGATTCACATAGAAGGTGAAAGTATTGTCCTTCACCTCGGCAGTAATCACATTACGTTGCCCGAAATTGGGTAAGAGATCACTGACAATGCCAGAGCCTATTGGTAGATGCCACCCCTGTTCGTCGTGGCGCAAGAATTCGTACTGGCCGTCCCCTGGGTCGATTTCAAATAGGTAGTATTGAAGTGGATCCATTGAGGAACGCAAAACGATGCCGTTATAATCGCCACCATCGCGTGAGCCCTGTATCTCGGACGTTGTAACTGTGAGACGGAAGTTAGTAAACATATCATTCCCGACGTAGAAGGCCATTGCGATGTCCTTAGGGAAAGGGTTAAGGATATGATATTCTCCCTTCTTGAAGAAGAAAGTGGGAAAACTCTGCGGCCATGCACTTTGCTCACCCGCCAGGTAATCAGTTGGTGTGGTAGTGGGCGTTGGCTGCACACGTGGGGGCGTATTTGGAATTCTGACAATATATACGGTGATTACGGAACCGGCGATTACCAGCAGCAGCAGAACCGCCGACAGCACATAGCGACGCAACTTAAAAGCGCCTTGCCCAACGGGTTTTATTTGAACAATAGGCTCCAAGGCCGCGATGGCTTGGTTGCCTCCGCCATTGGAAGCACTGGCTCTTTTTTTATCACTGCTCTCTGAGAGAGCGTGCTGATCTGCGTCAGCAACGGCTTCTGCAAAAGCGGCACTGAACTCGCCGGCCGTCTGGAAGCGTTCCTCGGGCCACTTGGAGAGGGCTTTAGCAACCACCTTGTCGATGTGCGGGGTGACATCGGCGCGTAGTGTTCCGAGCGCAGGTGGTGTTTCATGGACATGCATGAGCGCCATAGCAATAGAGTTTTCGGCTTTGAAAGGGGGGCTGCCAATCAGAAAAAAGAAAAGGGTCACACCAAGCGAGTAGACATCTGAACGACCGTCAAGCGGTTCACCGAGGGCCTGCTCGGGCGAGATATAATCGGGAGTACCCATTAAGGTCTCCGCTGATTTCATGGATTGTTGCACGGTTGCGTCCTCAGGTTGCATCAGGCGCACGATGCCGAAATCCGAAAGCATGGCGTGACCCGCGCCGTCCAACAGGATGTTGGCGGGTTTGACATCGCAGTGCACGCATCCATGTTCGTGCGCGTAATCCAATGCAGAGGAGATTTGTTCCAGGTAGTATTGCGCTTCGCTTAGCGAGAGGGGGCCGTGCCTGCTAACGTATTCAGCTAAGGTTCCACCAGCCATGTAAGGCATAACGATGTAGGGTAATCCGTGATGTTCGCCATAGGAGTAGATAGGGAGAATTTTTGGGTGATCCAATTCACTGGCCGCTTGCGCTTCACGAAGGAAGCGGGTGTAAAAATTTTTCTGCATCTGTTTGTCCATGGTGGAACGCGGCAGAAAGACTTTGACGGCGACTTTTTCATCTGGTGTGCGGCTTTGAGCCAGAAATACCGCGCTGGATCCCCCGTAGCCCAGCAGTTTTTCGAGAATACACGAGCCTATTTCTTGCCCGATTAGATGTTGCCCCCTGGTAGTAGCCACGCTAAGGCTCCTCTCGTGCCCCATAAACGGAAGTAAGCAAGTGCGCGATGCCTGGGATACAACGAAACGAGTGAGTAAAGGAAGAACCAATCTGATTTTATCAAGAACCAGGGGTGCGTGTCAATATTTAGAAGAGAAAAAACTACTGGTCGCTTCTCATTTTGAAGAAAATTTACATGAGAAGCGACCAGCATGCCTGCCCAGAACGCTTGCCCAGAACGCTTGCAAGTTAGATGACAAATTCGCCGTCGCGCATGATGACCCGGCCATCTACTTCAATTGTGCAGTGGCTTGGAATGACATCCACGTGGATTTTGGCATTCCAATCAGCGCCCGTAAACTCGGGATAAGGATTGCCGAACGCAACATGCAGGCCGGGCATTTTCTCGTCCTGTAACAGGTTGCCCACAAGTCTCTTCAGGCTGGTGAGCGTGCCGATAGCAAATTCACC
>Ga0209648_10001530_pt1 | contig 18823 bp, 16 predicted proteins | sample GraSoi2013_115cm_FD_185830 | JGI IMG/M metagenome (GOLD analysis project Ga0209648, IMG submission 185830) | Grasslands soil microbial communities from the Angelo Coastal Reserve, California, USA - Sample 9_17_2013_115cm (SPAdes) (version 2) | ecosystem: Environmental > Terrestrial > Soil >...
TAGATGCGGACCGTGACGCCGTCGATGTCGTGCTCTTCGATCCCCTTGAGGCGCGCCTGTGCGGTTCGAGCGCCTACCGACGCCGGCGAGAAAGGTCCGCCCTGGTTCTGTTATTGGCGCTGTGGCGTGGGATCCGCCAAGGTTGGAGGGGAACGCGCAAGTCGGCGAGTCTGGCTTGCCGCTGTTCAATCTGCTGCTGCCGGCTGCGAATCTCGCGTAGCGCAGCCTCGGCCTCCTCCTGGGTGATGAACGTGCGCTGCATTGCTGCGGCGATCCACGCGCGGTCCGCGGCGGTTTCGTTAACGAGCGTACGACGCTCGACCGCTCGTTCGCTGAGTTCCGTCAGGCCCGCGAACTCACCCGCGCGCACCAATTGACACTGCACCCACGCCGCTCGCGTGATGTACAGCGCGAGGCCGAGCAATAGCAGGACTCCAAAGACGCCGAGCCCAACAAACGCGCGGTAGGCGGTTACGAGGACGCCTCCATCTGCTCCATCCTGAGCCGCAGGCCTCAGCACGACCCGCAGGACGCCGAGTGTGATTGCACAGGTCGAGGCCATGCCAAGCGAAAACAGTCGAGCATAAGCCCACTCCCGGCCGCTGGGCCGCGCGGCGACGGCGTACCCCATAAGGGCCGCAATGCTGCATCCAATTAGAAACCCGACCACCCGCAGCTCCTAAACTCGGTGTTACTGCTCCGCGGAGTCTACTGGGACCGCTCAACTGATCAATATCGTACTCGTAGAATTGCAGTTACAGTGTCCCTTCTTGGCACTCAGTTACAATGTCCCTATGTTGGCACTGATTGACGTACTTGCCGAGCTACCTGTAGCTTTGGGCCGCCTGATAAGCCCGTTGTATTCTGGTATTCTCTCGAAGCAGTTAACGAATCGGATGCTGGATTTCCTTATCGCGAAGCATGTCCCCGAGTACCTGATCCGCAAGACGGAAGAGGCGCTCTTCAGCGTCCCCGTCACGTCGAGTTAGCCCCCATGCAGTTGACGGTTCGCGAGGCGGCCTCGTACTTGCGCGTCGACGAGGCGACGGTCCGCCGCTGGATTCTCCGCCGCGGTCTCCCCGTGCATCGCGTGAACGAGCGGCTCCACCTGAACGCGATCGAGCTCTGGGAGTGGGCAACGGAGAACGGGATAGCGGTCTCGCGGACCCTGCTGGAACAGGCGCAGCGGCAGCCTGAGCAAGTCCCACCGTTATCTGAGTTGCTGTCCGCCGGCGGCATTCATCATGACGTCAGCGGGCGGGACAAGGCGAGTGTCCTGCGGGAGATCGTCCAGCGCCTCCCGCTGCCGGCGGAGGTCGACCGGGAGTTCTTGGCGACGACGCTCGAAGCGCGGGAGGCCATGGGCTCCACCGGCATCGGGGACGGCATCGCCATCCCGCACGTGCGGAATCCGATCCTGCTCCACGTGACGGCCCCGTTCGTCACGCTCTGTCTCCTGCGTGACGCCGTAGAGTTCGACGCGGTGGACGGCCGGCCCGTTCACGCGCTCTTCACGGTGGTCAGCGCAAACGTCCCCGGGCACCTCCGTATTCTCGGCCAGCTTGGCTTCGTCCTGCATGACGAAGAGCTCCGGCGCCTGCTGAATCACCGATCGCCCGGTTCGGAAATCCTCAGCCGCGTGCGGGCAGCGGAGGGGCGAGCGAGCGGCGTGTTTCGGTCCTCGCAGTGACGGCGCTCGCCATCGCCTTGGCCTGTTGGGCCGTGGGCGCGGGGGGCGGCATGCTGCTGCGGCGCCACCGGGTGAGCATTCTGCTCGGCGGCGGTGGCGCGATTGCCGGCGCGGCCGCTGCGGGGCTCGCCGGCGCTCAGGCGCTGGCCGGTGCCGTGACGCAGTACTGGCGCGCGCCATGGAGCATGCCCGTCGGCGCACTCGCATTACGTCTCGATCCGCTCGCGGCGGTCTTCCTGCTGCCCCTCGCGGCCGTCGGGGCGCTCTGCGCGCTCTACGGCGTCGGGTACCTGCGCCGGCACGCGCACGGACGGCCGATCGCCGGGTCGCTCGCAGCCTACAACATCCTGCTGTTGAGCATGGCGCTCGTGGTCGCGGCGAACGACATCGTCCTCCTGCTCGTCGCGTGGGAGCTGATGACACTGAGCTCGTGGGCGCTCGTCGTCAGCGATCACGACGCCCCCGCTGTGCGCGCGGCGGGTTTGCAGTACCTCGTCGCCGGACACCTAGCGACGATCGCCCTTTTGCTCCTCGGGCTCCTCCTGGCGACCGGGAGCCGCACATTCGAAATCGGCGCCCTCTCGACGCCTGCAACGGTCCCCTCCGGGGCGCTGTTCGGGCTCGCCCTGATCGGTTTCGGTACCAAGGCGGGGATTGTGCCGATGCACGTCTGGCTGCCGGACGCCCATCCCGCTGCGCCGTCCCACGTCTCCGCGCTGATGTCGGCGATCATGATCACGATGGGCTTTTACGGCTTGGCGCGATTCATCCCGCTCTTCGGTCCGCCGGCGCTCTGGTGGGGGTACCTCTTGATGATCCTCGGGGCGACGGGCGCGGCCGGCGGTGTGGCGTTCGCCCTCGCCCAGCGTGACGTGAAGCGCGTGCTCGCCTACTCCACAGTAGAGAACGCCGGCCTCGTGACGCTTGCGGTGGGCATGGGTCTCCTCGCTACCGCACAGGGAGAACCCGTGCTCGCCGGCCTCGCGTGGACCGCCGCGCTGCTGCATCTGTGGAACCATGCCCTCGCAAAGGCGCTGCTGTTCCTCGGGTTCGGCGCCATCGCCCAGGGTGCGAAGAGCCGCAGCCTCGACGCCCTGGGCGGATTCCTGCGCGGCTGGCCCCTGGTCGGCGGGCTGCTGTTTCTTGGCGCGGCGGCGCTGGCGTCGCTCCCCGGTCTGAACATGTTCACGAGTGAGTGGCTGTTGCTCCGCGGGGCCCTGCTCGGGGCCGTCTCGACTGGCGGCGGAGGGGCCGCCGGCGTCGCGTTCCTCGGCAGCGTCCTGGCCATCGCGCTCACGGGCGGGCTCGCCGTTGCGTGCTTCACCAGGCTCGTGGGCGTCGGTCTCTCGGGCTCTGCCCGAACCGCCGAGGCCCAGGCCGCGCCGCGTCCGGGCTGGGCCATGGTCCTCGCTCTCGTGTTGCTTGCCGCCGCCTGCGCCACCATGGCCCTGATTCCCAGCGGCGCGGCGGGCGTGCTCGGCACGGCGGTGGCCGTCATCGCCCCGGCCGCGGATGCGCAAGCGGCGCCAAACGTCCTCAAACCGCTCGGCATGGTGGTCCCGGTGCTCGCTGCAGCCACGGTCCTTCTGTTCGGGCTCCGGGCTCGAGCGGGTCGGCGATCCCGCCAGCGGCAGGACGCTACCTGGGGGTGTGGGTATGCGGTCCCGACGGTGGCGATGCAGTACACATCCTCATCGTTCGCCGAGCCGTTGACGCGGATCTTCCAGCCGGTGCTGCACACGGAGGTACAGCGACTGACGGAGCCCGAACAGTCCTCGCTGTGGCCGCGGGTGGCGCGCTGGGCCTCGTGGACGGCGGACCGGGTGCTGGTCGGCCTGTACCTGCCGCTTTTCGCCGCCGTCGCCCGCGCCGGCCAGCGCCTCCGCGCCTACCATCAGGCTCGCGTCACATGGTCGCTGCTCTACATCGGCGTCACGGTCCTCACGGTGCTGACGCTCCTCTTCCTCCCGGGGGCGCGCCGGTGACGTTGGTTGCGGTCGGTCTAGTCTTGATTGTCCTGGCGGGCGTTGCTGCGGCAGCACTGTCGCGACGTCCCGCCGCGGGGGAGCTGGTCTTTCGCGCGTTGTTCGGCACGGGCTGCGTCGCCGGCGCGGTGCCCGCGCTGGCCGTGTTGGCGGGCGCCGTGGTGCCCGACGTGAGGCTCCCCGGCGCGGTGCCGTTGGGCGGGTGGGTGTTTGGGCTCGATGCCCTCTCAGCCGTTTTCCTCCTTGCGATTCTGAGCGTCGGCGCGGCGTGCGCCTTCTACGGGCTGGCGTATCTCGCACGTGAGCGGGGCCATCGCGCCGTCGGCGCCGCCCATCTGCTGCTGGCGTTCCTGGTGAGCGCTCTGGCCGCGGCCGTGATCGCCCGCGCGGCGGCTCCCTTTCTCATCGCTTGGGAGGTGATGGCGGTGACCGCCTACCTCCTGGTCGTTCTCGAGCACGAGCGTCCCGAAGTCCGTCGCGCCGGTCTGATCTATCTGGCGGTGACGCACGCCGGGACCTTGCTCCTGTTCGCCCTGTTTGCCACTTGGGCCGGGGACGCGGGTGATTTCAGTTTCGCCGCCCTCGCCGAGCACCGGCAGCTCTTGGCCGGCCGCGGCGGGATGATCCTCGTCCTGGCCCTGGTCGCGTTCGGGCTCAAGGCGGGACTCGTTCCGTTCCACTTCTGGCTCCCCGAAGCTCATGCCGCGGCGCCATCGCACGTCTCCGCGCTCATGTCGGGGGTCGTCATCAAGATGGGGGTGTACGGGCTGCTGCGGACCGTGCTCCTGTTCGGTCCCCCGCCACCCTGGTGGGGATGGGTCGTGCTCGCGCTCGGCGCGTGCTCCGGTGTGCTGGGAGTTGTGTGGGCCCTCGCGCAGCACGATATCAAACGGCTCCTCGCCTTCCACAGCGTCGAGAACATCGGCATCATCCTGCTGGGCATCGGCGCGGGCGCCTTGGGCCTGGCGTACGGGCACCCGGTCATCGCGGTGCTGGGCTTCGCCGGGGCCGCGCTCCACACGCTCAACCACGCGTTGTTCAAGAGCCTCCTGTTTCTCGGCGCGGGGTCGGTGATCCACGCGACGGGCGCGCGCGATATCGACCGGTTCGGCGGGGTCGCCCGGCGAATGCCCACAACGGCGGCGGCCTTCCTGGTCGGCTCGGCGGCGATTGTGGGGCTCCCGCCGCTCAATGGATTCGTGAGTGAATGGGTGGTCTTTCAGGCCCTCCTGCGCGGGGGAGTAGAGGGGGGCGCGCGCGATGCCATCCAGCTCGCCGGACTGGCCGCGGTGGCGCTGGCGCTCATCGGCGGGCTGGCGCTCGCCTGCTTCGTCAAGGTGGTGGGTGTTTTGTATCTCGGAACGCCGCGAGATGTCGTCGCGACCACCGCCCGGGAGCCCACCGCGAGGATGATCCGCCCGGTGGTCGGCCTCGCCGTCGCCTGCGTCGCGATCGGGCTGCTCCCGATCGTCGTGGTGCCGCCGGCGCTGCGAGTGGGCTCGCTCGTCGCTGGCATCGCGCCGGGCGCGGTGGGCCCGGAGGTCGCCGCCGCGGGTCCTGCCACCGCGTTCACCCTGGGATTGACCGCCGCCTTGGTCGCGGCCTGGGCGGCGCGCGGCGCGTTCGGCCGTCGGCAGCCGCGCCTCGAGGCGGCGACGTGGGCGTGCGGCTACGCCGCGGTGACCCCTCGGATGGCGTACACCGCCTCGTCCTTCGCCGCGCCGCTCCTTGGCGTCTTCCGGCCGGTCGCCGGTGTCCGCACCGCCCGCGTCGGTGACACCTTTGCGACGCACCCGACAGATCCGGTGCTGGAGCGGGTCGTTCTGCCCGCGTGGCACGGCGTCCGGGCCGCCGCTGCGGGGTTGCGGCCCATCCAGCGGGGCGGGCTGCAGCTCTACCTGCTGTACGTCGTCGTCGTCGTCGCCGCCGTGCTGCTCTACCTCGTCGCAACGGGTCGGACGCTGTGACCTGGGAAGGAGGGGCCGCTCTCGGCATCCTGGGCATCGCGGCCCCGGCGGTGCCGGGCATCGCGGTGAAGACCAAGTCGCTGCTCACCGGCCGGCGCGGCGCGCCAGTGCTGCAGCTGTATTACGATCTTTGGAAGCTGTTGCGGAAGGGAACCGTTTACAGCCGGACGACGACCTGGGTGTTTCGCGCCGGCCCGGTCGTCATGCTCGCGTCCCTGTTGGTCGCCACCCTGTTCCTCCCGCTCGACGGCCGCGCCGCGCCGGCAGGCTTCGCGGGCGACTTGGTGGTGTTCGCCGGGCTGCTCGCCCTGGGGCGCTTCGCGCTCGTGCTCGCGGGGTTGGACACGGGGTCGAGCTTCGAGGGGCTCGGCGCGAGCCGCGAGGTCACGATCGCGAGCTTCGCGGAGCCGACGCTGTTTCTCTGCTTCATCGCGCTCGTCCTCGCGACCGGCGAGATCTCGCTCGGCGGCATGCTGGGGACGCCGCTCGCAGTGGCCTGGCCCCGCGCCGGGGCGTCCCTGAGCCTCGTGGGCATCAGCTTGTTCGTGCTGCTGCTGGCCGAAAACTCTCGCGTGCCGGTGGACGACCCGGCGACGCACCTCGAGCTGACCATGATCCACGAAGTCATCGTCCTCGACCACAGCGGGCCCGACCTCGCCCTCATCTTGTATGGCGGCGCCCTCAAGCTGGCGCTCTTCGGCGTCCTGGTCGTGAGCGTCTTCGTGCCCCGCGCGGACCTCTCCGGGGGCGTGGCCGTCGCCGTGCTCGTCGCGGGGGTCGCGCTGGTGGCGGTGGCAGTTGGGGTCGTGGAGTCGATCATGGCGCGGCTCCGGCTGAATCGCGTACCGCAGCTGCTCGTCGGGGCCGCCGTGCTCGCGTCGTTCGGCATCATCCTCCAGCTCCATTGACCATGCACAACGCCGCCCGGCTCGTCCTCCTGCTCATCGTGCTCTCGGACCTCGCGGTGCTCGGCACGACGCGGCTCACCAGCTGTATCCGGGGGCTGGCCGCGCAGGGCGTGCTGCTCGGACTCCTGCCGCTGTTGCTGGCCCCGCAGCTCTCGGTGCATGCCGTCAGTCTCGGGCTGGGCACCGTCGCCGTGAAGGCCGTCGTGCTGCCGTGGTTCCTGGCGCGCGCAATTCGGGAGGCCGCGGTGCGCCGCGAAATCGAGCCGCTCGTCGGGTTCATCGGCTCGCAACTGCTCGGCGCGCTTGCCATCGCTCTCGCGTTCGCCATCGCCTCCCGTCTGCCCCTGCCGCCGACGCAACAATCGCTGCTCGTGCCAGTGTCGCTGGCGACCCTCATGATCGGCTTCCTCGTCCTGACCACGCGACGCAAAGCGCTGATGCAGGTGGTGGGCTATCTCATCCTCGAGAATGGGATCTACCTGTTCGGGTTGACGCACACGGAGAGCGTGCCGTTTCTCATCGAGCTGGGGGTGCTGCTCGACGTGTTCGTCGGCGTGTTCATCATGGGGATCGTGGTGTTCCACATCAATCGCGAGTTTGACTCGCTCGATTCGACCCGACTGACGGAGCTCTCGGACTGATGCGGCTGCTCGCCATCTGCGCGCTCCCCCTGCTCGCCGCGCTCGCCGTCCTCGGCTTGCCCGTGTTCCGAGGGCGCCGCGTTCCGGTCGGCCTCCTGGCCGTCATCGCGCTGACGCACCTGTTTCTGGTTGCCACGCTGTGGGCGGTCCCGGAGCCCGCCGCGCTGGGCGGCTGGATCGCCGCCGATCCGCTCGGCCTCACCGTCCTCACCTTGACCAGCGTCCTCTTCCTGGTCACGGTGACCTACACCGTCGGGTACCTGCGGCGCGAGAAGCCGCGCAGCGGCCGCGTGTTCGCGGGAGGCCTCCTGGCGTTCCTGAGTGCCGCATCGGTCGTGTCGCTCGCGCAACACCTGGCCATGCTCTGGGTCGGAATGGAGGCCACGACGCTGTCGGTCGCGCCGCTCGTCTTCTTGCGCCGTGACCGTCGCTCGCTCGAGGCGACGTGGAAGTACCTCGTTATCTCGTCGGTCGGCATCGCCCTCGCGCTCCTCGGCACGTTCTTCCTCGCCAGCGCGCAAGTCGACGTCCCGGGTCGGCCGCTGGTCCTCCCGGACCTGCTCGAGCATGCCCGCGAGCTGCACCCGGCGTGGCTCCGCGTCGCGTTCCTGTTCCTCCTCGTCGGCTTTGGCACGAAGATGGGACTCGCCCCGATGCACACCTGGAAGCCCGACACCTATGCGGAAGCGCCCAGTCTCGTCAGCGGTCTCATGGCCGGCGCGCTGACGAGCTGCGCGTTCCTCGGCGTCGCGCGCGTGACCGAGGTGGTGATGGCCGCCGGGCTCGGATCGTTCGCGCAACCAGTGCTCATCGGGTTCGGGCTCTTCTCGCTCGCCGTCGCTGCCGTGTTCATCATCGGCCAGAGCGACGTGAAGCGGCTGCTCGCCTACTCCAGCGTGGAGCACATGGGGCTGCTCGTGCTCGGGCTCGGGCTGGGTGGCGTGGGAGCGTACGGCAGCATGCTGCACCTGGTCAACAACGGCCTCTCGAAGGGTTGGGTGTTCCTCGTCACCGGGAATATCGTGCTCGCCACCGGAAGCGCGACGGCGGCTGGCAACCGAGGATTGATCCGCACGCTGCCCGTGTCGGCGGCGCTCCTCGTGCTCGGTCTCTTCGCCGTGACGGGCTCACCTCCGTTCGGGCTGTTCATGAGCGAGTTCACCATCCTGCGCGCGGCGATCAATGCGGGGCACCCCTGGATTGCGGCGGCCATACTGCTCATGCTGGCGATCATTTTCGTCGGGATGGCGGCGCTCGTACTCGGGATGGCGCTCGGGGAGCCCGAGCCGGGCACCGCCCCTGTTCGGGAGAGCCCGTGGCTCGTGGCGGGCCCCATGGGGCTGGCGGCCGCGGTCCTGATGCTGGGCGTCTACATCCCGGGCCCGTTGCATGACGTCTTGGCGCGCGCCGCCACTGCCCTCGGTGGAACCGCGCCATGAAGCGGTTCCGGGAGCTCGGTCTTCGCAACCGGCGTGCCGTCCCCCTGGATGCGGTTCTCGTGGAGCCGATGGAGCGCTTTCATGAGTCGGTGGTGGCGGCCGTCGCGGAGGGCTGGCGGCTCGCGGCCTTCTTTGGCATGCCGGACGGAAGCGACCAGACGCGGCTCATCGCGATCCTCGCCGACGATCCCGGAGGGGAGCTCGGCGCGACGAGTGCGATGGTGGGGGATCGCTACCCGTCGCTCACGCCGGTCTGTCCGCAGGCTCACGCGTTCGAGCGGGAGATCGCAGAGCAGTGCGGCGTCATTCCGGACGGCCATCCCTGGTTGAAGCCGCTTCGGCGCCATCCTCCCGATCACCTGCCGCCCGACCGGCAGGCGGGCTCCCTGGACCGCGAAGGGTATCCGTTTTTTCGCGTTGAAGGGGAGGAGGTGCACGAGGTCGCCGTCGGCCCGGTCCACGCCGGCATCATCGAACCCGGCCATTTTCGGTTTCAGGCGCACGGGGAGCAGGTGTTGTTCCTCGAGATCATGCTGGGCTATCAGCACCGCGGGGTGGAGCGACTCCTCGAACGCGTCGATCGCGATCGCGCCGTGCTCGTCACCGAGTCAATTGCGGGCGACACGGTGGTCGGCCACGCGGGGGCGTACTGCGGTGCGGTGGAAGCGCTGGCCCGAAGTAGAAAGAGCCCGCGGGGGCAGACGGTCCGTGGGATCGCGCTCGAGCTGGAGCGCCTGGCGAACCACCTCGGCGACCTCGGCGCGATCGCGGGGGACATCGCCTTCCAGCCGGCGGCGGCGTATCTGGGTCGCATGCGGGGCGAATGCCTCAACCTCCTGATGCTGCTGTCCGGGAATCGCTACGGGCGGGGCCTCGTCCGCCCCGGCGGGGCGGCGTTCGACCTCACGCCGGTCATGGCCGGTGAGATGCGCGACCGGCTGCAACACCTCGATGAGGAGCTCGAGCCGGTGCTCGCGTTGCTGTTCGAGAGCGCGTCGGTTCAGGCACGGCTGGAAGGCGTGGGTGTCGTCCCCCGCGGTGCTTGTGTCGAGTACGGGTTCGTCGGCCCAGTGGCCCGAGCGTGCGAGCTGCCGCGCGACGTGCGGCACGATCACCCCTGGGGGAGCTTCCGCTTCGCCCACATCCCGGTGGCCACGGCGTGGGCCGGTGACGTCCTGGCGCGCGCACTGGTCCGGCGCCTGGAGATCCAGCGGTCGCTCGAGTTCACGATCGAGCAGCTTAACGCGCTCCCCAAGGGTCCCGCCCGAGTGAACTGCGGCCCGTTGCGAGCGAACGAATTGGCCGTGGCGATGGTCGAGGGATGGCGCGGCGAGATCGCCCATGTCGTGATCACCGACGCCGGCGGGCGCGTGCGCCGGCACAAGGTCGTCGACCCCTCGTTCCACAACTGGGCTGCCGTGGCCCTCGCGATGCCCGGGAACGAAATCTCTGACTTCCCGCTCTGCAACAAGAGTTTCAACCTCTCATACGCCGGCCATGATCTCTGAACTGAGGATGTAGCGGTGTTCAATTGGCTCAAGACGTGGCTGCAGCAGGGGATCCGGACGTCCCGCTTCCCCCGAGACGGGGCGGATTTCCCGGAGCGCTTTCGGGGCCTGCCGATTCGTGATCCGGCGAGATGCGGGGACGGGTGCCGGCAGTGCGCAGGGCAGGCGCCGTCAGCCTTCCTGAAAATGCAACCGCATGGGCTCGTCGAGCTGGATCTCGGTGCGTGTTTGTTCAGCCCGGAGGAGGCCAGCGCCTGCTCGGAAGGCGCGATCAGCTACAGCCGCGACTATCGCATGGCCGCGTCCACGCGTGAAGGGCTGGTCAGCCCGACTGGCGAAGTTGAGCTGGCACGGGCCCTCGAGGGGCGTTCCCGGAAGTTGTTCGGGCGCTCCCTCCGGCTCCGTTCGGTGGTCGCGGGGAGCTGCAACGGCTGCGAAGCGGAACTCGTCGCCCTGGGCAACGTCGTCTTCGACCTCGGCCGCTTCGGCGTGCAGTTCGTGGCCTCTCCGCGGCACGCCGACGGCATCGTCGTGACGGGCGCGGTGAACACCAACATGCGGGGCGCGCTCGAGAAGACGTTCGAGGCGGTCCCGTCCCCGAAGCTCGTCATTGCGGTCGGGGCGTGCGCGCTCAGCGGGGGGCCGTTCCGCGGGAGCCCGGAAGTATCCAACGGCGTCGGCAACCTGCTCCCGGTGGATCTCTGGGTGCCCGGGTGCCCGCCCCACCCACTCACGATGCTGGACGGCCTCCTGCGGCTGCTGGGCGTGATCGAGAGCGGGAAGCGCGACCGCTCCTAGCGTACCGAAAGCGACGAGGCCCGGCCTCGACGCCGGGCCCTCGCACGAGTTCTCGACACCTCACTTCTGTTTTGGGCTACGTGGTGGCGGCCAACCACCAGGCTTTGGCGCGTTGGGCGACGGCGGTCCAGGCGGGTTACCCGGCCCCTGGGGTTGCTGCTGAGGCGGCTTCGGCGGTGGCGGGTTCCCCTTTTGGGGCTGCGAGGGTTGAGAGGGCTTTCCAGGACCGGTCACAGATCTACCTCCGCGCGCCGCGGCGCGCCGTAGGGGTTGAACGGTGGTACAGACACCTGCGAGCAGCGGTTCCCTCCACACCTCATTTCTTCTGGCTGCGGCCGGGGCTTCCCTCGGTGGGCCCTGCCTCCACCGTCTCGCCCACCCTGGATCGACGTCATTGCGCTCGCTGTTGCGCGCGTGGCGGCGCACTTCTGCGTCAATCCAAGTACAACTCAGTAGTTCTTGACCGTGGCAGTAACTCTACGTATTCTGAGAACAGCGTGTCAAGGGAGAGGAGACAACCCTTTGAACGAGGAGAAGATGGAGCGGGACGACCGCCTGATGACGGTGAAGGAGCTGGCCGCATACCTGAACTTGAACGAGCGGACCGTCCTGAAGCTGGCTGCGGACGGCCCCATGCCTGCCGTCAAGGTCGGTAACCAGTGGCGGTTCCGGAAAGCCATGATCGACGCCTGGCTCGATGACCAGATGCTCGGCATCTCTCGCCGCTACGTCGACCCGCCGCGTGGAGAGCGAGCTGGCGGGCTGCTGCTCGACCTCGCGAGCTGTTTCGCGCCCAGCCACATCCTTCCTGATCTCGCGGCTCGCACCAAGACCACGGTAGCGGAAGAGCTGGCGGCTCACGCTCACGCGCTCGGGCTCGTCCGCGACAAGACGTGGTTCGTCGGCGGCTTGATCGAGCGCGAGAACGTGATGCCGAGCGCAACCGGAAACGGCACTGCGTTTCTGCACACGCTGCACCGAAATCCCGAACACGTCGTCCGTCCGTTCATGATCCTCGGGAGATCGAAGCGCGGCGTGGACTTCGACGCGCTCGACGGCGGGCTGACGCACCTCTTCTTCGTGCTCGGGCTCAAGTATGAGGAGCTGCATCTACCATGGCTGACGAAGCTGTCGCACATGGTCGCGCGCCGCGAGGCCGTAGAAGCGCTTCTCGTTGCTCCAGACGCCGCTGCTATCTACGCAAGCCTCGCGGAGGCCGAGCGCAAACTCCAGGCACCGGCAGCTGCCCTGCCGTGACGGCCTAGCGAACTGGTGTTGTGGGAAGTTGAGCGTGCGTTGCCCGAAGCGTAGGATGCCGCGACCAGGTTCACGCGGGGAGTGGCGCGCGGAGGTGAAGCACGTGAGGTAGTGGTGGGCGCGATGGCTTGGTGGGATGCGTTGGTACTGATTGGCGTGGCGGGCTTTGCGGTGGGCATCGCAGGCGCTCAACTCGCGTTGTTGCGCCTGCTGCCATGGGGGAAAAACTGGCACGGGGGCGGCTATTTCTAGGTAGGCGCTCCTGCTGAGCGCGAACCGCTGCACGGGCGCTCTGCTCGCAGGCCGATTCAACCCGCGTGGCTTATGGCGTGGCGATGATTCTGGTCGACCGTCCGGGGGGCGCCGATTCCCGTCTATTTGATGCCAACTCAAGCCGCCGCGGCGAATGCCACCCGTTAGCCACACGCTCATCGACCACGTCCGCGCCCCGATCGACCGGGTCTTCGCCCTCCTGAGCGACCCCGCCCGGATGCCCGAGTGGCTCCCGGGCTGCACCGCGGTTGAAGCCGAGGGCCAGCTCAAGCACGGCGCGCGCTTCAAGGTGCGCTTTGGGGCTCGCCTGACGGAGTTTGAGATCGTCGATTTCGCCCCGCCCAAGACGTTCGGCTGGGTGGAACGACGCCAGCGTATGGGCTCGAAGACGTTCTTTCGACTCGATTTCGTCGGCGGATCTACGACAGTCACCGTCAGAGACGAGTGGGCACCGCACTCCCTCAGCGCTTGGGTGCAGGGTCGGCTGCTACCGACGCGGCAGGTGCCGCGCCACCTGAAAGCGATCCTCCAGAACCTGCAGCGTCTCCTCTCGCCCTAACACGATAGACCCTCGGTCGCCCCCGCGTCCCGAAGACTTGGTCTCTGATCAGCCCCGCCCTGGCTCTCCTGATTCCGCATCCAGGCGCGGCTGTACTGCAATCCCATGGTCAGCGGCTCGTAGCGGTCGAACGTGGCGCGCGTCTTCCGGCTGCAGACCGTGGTGATGTCGCCCTCGTCGGCGCGCGGCCGTCCGCCATAGGTCGTGAACCAGCGGTGGCGATCATGCCCTTTTCGACGACGCTGTTGGCCTTCTTGCCGCGACGCTTCTCACCTCGAAGCCAAAGCCTTGACACCCGGGGCGCCGCGGCGCTATGTGTCCGCGCGTCGGTTACCCCGGCGGTAGTCTGGCGTCTCCAAGTCGTCTTCCCGCGGGAGGTGGAGCGATGGCAGCAGACCAGGAGACGGAGGTCTCCGAGGCGCAGATCGCCGTGCACTGGCCAGAGGAGGCGTACTACGAGCCTCCTGCGACGTTCATCGCGCAGGCAAACGCAGCCGACCCGGCCTTGTTCGAGCGATTCAGCGAGCCCCACTTCCCCGAGTGCTTCAAGGAGTACGCCGACCTGCTCGCCTGGGATGCCTACTGGCACACGACCCTGGACACGAGCCACCCGCCGTTCTGGAAGTGGTTCGTGGGAGGTCGGTTGAACGCCTCCTACAACTGCGTGGACCGCCACCTGGCGACGAGTCGGAATAAGGCGGCATTGATCTGGGTCCCTGAGCCGGAGGACGAGGATACCAAGGCGATTACCTACCAGGAGCTCTACCGCCGGGTGAACGAGTTCGCCGCGCTGATGCGGGACTTCGCTGGGGTGAAGACGGGCGACCGGGTGACCTTCCACCTGCCGATGGTTCCGGAGCTGCCTGTTTCCATGCTAGCCTGCGCCCGGCTCGGCGTCGTCCACTCCGAGGTGTTCGGCGGGTTCAGCGGCACGGCGTGCGGCGAGCGGATCGCCGACTCGGGCAGCCACATCCTGGTGACGATGGACGGCTACTACCGCAACGGCGAGCTGATCGACCACAAGGCCAAGGCCGACGAGGCTGTGGCGAAGGCCCGGGCGCTCGGCGCCGAGGTCGCCAAGGTGCTGGTGTGGCGACGGCACCGCGGCCAGTATGCGTCCAAGAGCCCTATGGTCCCGGGCCGGGACTTCTTCGTGGACGAGGTGCTCGGTGACTATCGCGGGCGGGTAGTAGAGCCGGTTTCCATGCCCGCCGAGGCGCCGCTGTTCCTCATGTACACCAGCGGCACGACGGCCCGACCGAAGGGGTGCCAGCACTCGACCGGCGGCTACCTCGCCTACGTCACCGGCACCTCGAAGTACTATCAGGACATCCACCCTGAGGACACCTATTGGTGCTTCGCCGACATCGGGTGGATCACCGGGCACTCGTACATCGTCTACGGCCCCCTGTCGCTCGGCACGACGAGCGTCATGTACGAAGGCGTGCCCACCTATCCGGATCCCGGCCGCCCGTGGCGGATCGCCGAGCGGCTCGGCGTAACGATCTTCCACACTGCGCCCACCACGATCCGCATGTTGCGCAAGCTCGGCCCGGACGAGCCGAAGAAGTACAACTACCGCTTCAAGCACATGACAACGGTGGGCGAACCGATCGAGCCCGATGTCTGGCGCTGGTATCACGCCGTCGTCGGCAAGGGCAAAGCGGTCATCGTCGATACCTGGTGGCAGACCGAGAACGGCGGGTTCCTGGGCAGCACCCTCCCCGCCCTTCAGCCGATGAAGCCCGGGAGTTGCGGTCCAGGGGTCTTGGGGATCTACCCCGTGATCTACGACGAAAAGGGAAACGTGGTCGAGGCCGGGAGCGGCCGGGCCGGCAACATCTGCATCCGTAACCCCTGGCCGGGGATCTTCCAGACGGTCTGGGGCCAGCCCGAGCGGTTCGTGCAGATCTACTACGCGAAGTACTGCCGGGACAAGAACAGCAAGGACTGGCGCGACTGGCCGTACTTCGCGGGCGACGGCGCGGTCCAGGCCGCCGACGGCTACTTCCGAATCCTCGGCCGAGTGGACGACGTAATCAACGTGGCCGGCCACCGTCTCGGAACGAAGGAGCTGGAGTCGGCGAGCATCACGGTCGAGGAGATCGCCGAGGCCGCCGCGGTCCCGGTGATGGACGAGCTCAGGGGGCGGGCGGTCGAGATGTACGTATCGGTCAAGCCGGGTGTCGTTTCCGGCCCCCACATCGAGCAGAAGGTGGCCAAGGCAATCGAGACCGCGATTGGCAAGATCGCCCGACCCAAGAACGTTTGGATCGTTCCCGACATGCCGAAGACGCGTTCTGGAAAGATTATGCGCCGGGTCATCGCCGGAATCTCCAACTTCAGCGATGTCGGCGACACGACTACGCTGGCGAACCCCGAGGTCGTGGAGGTCATTCGCCGGCAGGTCCAGGCAGAGAAGGTGGCTCGCGGCGAGCTCCCGCGCCAACTCTCGCCGCAAGAGCTCGAGGAGATCAAGGCGTTCGGTCGGGCCGAGTAGCAGGTTCAAGCCGGCGTGGTGGAGATGACACAGCAGTATCTTGTCGGCGAGCTGTCGCTGATCCTCGGTGAGCTGCAAGCTGCCGCGACGAACGCAGCGGCCGTGCGTGACGTCGGGCGGCTGCGTCGGGAGGCGGAGATTACGCCTCCGGCGGCGCTCGGCCCCGTGGTGGCGCGCGCCGTGAAGTTGGGCGGCCGGGTGTGCTGGGACGCCCTGACACAGGGAGAGAGCGCGGCGTTCATACGCGACACCGCCATTTACGCTGAACTGTGGGAGTTCGGCGTTTGCGCCGGCCTCCTGGAAGAAGGTCAGACGAGCCACGAAACGGGACGTTCGTGACGGCTGCGCGGGTTGTGCCATGGCGTACGCTTGTTCTGTGTGCCTGGTCGACCGGCGACTCGCTCGGCTGCTCGCCGGAACCCGGCGCCCTCGACCGAGGTCACCAGGAGCAGGGTGCCAGCATTGGATACGTGGTGTCGATTATGGTGTCGATTGGGACCGGCTTGGCGCCGTGAGGGCAGGGGAGCATCCCGGCAGATCGCGCTAGCCGTCAACGAGATGCGGACGTAGCGTCGGACCTACGCTCCCCACGGCACCGCCTGTTAACCGGGAAGTTGGAGGTTCGAGTCCTCCCGCCCCAGTTCGCGTTACGCGGGTCCATTCCGGGCACATGGGTAACAGTTTATTCCGGGGACATAGGTAACACTTTCGAGCCGAAGGGATAGTCGATGGGTTGGACGCGGGCCGCTGCGTCGTCGAAGTAGCCCAAATCGTAGTGCATGAAGGTGACGAGCCAGACGCGCTCGCCCACCTGGGTCACCCCCACATTCTGCCCCGCCAACACCTGACTGAGACTGACCTTGCGACCCTGGAAGCAGATGCGGCCGCACCGGGTCACGGGGACCGTGGCATCGTGGTACGGATAGGTGAGCTCCTCGAGGCCCCGATAGACGCGGGGGGAGCGCCGGTAGAAGTCTGCCGGCACCTTCATGGCGAGCGCCTGATGGGGGCGCTCCTGGTTGTAGTACTCGACGAAGGCATCGAAGCGCGCCTGCTGCTGCAGCACGTTGGCCTCGGCGGGTTTCGTGGTTTCTTGTTTCAGCGTGAGATGCATCCGCTCGTGCCGGCCGTTCTGCTGGGGGCGTCCCGGTTGAATGCGCTCGATCCGAATGCCGAGCCGCGGCCACCACACCGCCAGAGCGGGCCCCATTGCCGTCACCTTGGGGAGAGCGTAAGCTGACACCATGACCACCAGAGCCATCGTGGTCAAACTGTTGGCGGCATGCCTCCTTTGTCTCGCTGTGGTTGCTGCCCTCGCCATGCTCGTGCAACATTTGCGGCGAACCTGACTCGCTGTCATCCCTTCAGCCTGGGAGTGTGTCGATGACGAAGAACATGGGCACCGCGGACCGAGTCGTTCGCACGTTGATCGCGCTGGCCGTCGCCGTGCTCTATTTCACCGGCAGGATCAGCGGCACACTCGCCATCGTGCTCGGGATCGTCGCGATTGCCTTCGTCCTGACGAGCCTCGTGGGATGGTGCCCAACCTACCTTCCGTTCGGGCTCTCAACGCGCAAGCCGTCTAGCGGCGCGTCGACGACACCATAGGAAGCTCCGGAGGCTGGCGCTGGGCCCTCAGCCGCGATATGGCCGAGCTCGTGGCGAGGCAATTGCCGACCGCGGCGGCGATTAGCCGCGCGCGGCATTCGGCCCGTGACCGGCTCGGTATTTTGCCGAAGTTCCGAAGGTGTCCAACAGCATCGGCGTCGACGTCAGGGAGAAAGCCAGTGCCACTGCCTGATTACGCGCCCGTCCCGCCATCGGCGCTCGGACCCGCGCCGAACGACAGGGGTGTACGACCGGCGCCGGTGAGCGCCGGCCGTGCAGCCCTGATCAGCGTGAGGTTGGCGGTTCAACCTCCACTCAACCCCCACCCGGGTCCGACGGTGTAGACTGACGCTTGGTTGACGGTTTCGGGGGTCGATTCTTGACCTTCCGGCCTCGCCTCGGCGATCTACTCTTGGGCGAGGTGCGCCTACTGATTGGGGTTTGCGTCGATTGTGCCGAATTCGGTAGGCAGGAAGTTGGAGGTTCGAGTCCTCCCGCCCCAGTTTGGAGTTGCGCGCCCGACGCAGATCAGACAAGAGAACGTGTGCGGGCGTTGGTCGAACGAATTCGCACAGCGTAGCCATCTCGCACGCGGTGCCGCTCACGCCGCGCAGCACGACAATTTCGCGACGTCCTTGGTGAACGTCTGCGCCGCGAGCTTGATCCCTTCCGAGGCGGTCAAGTACGGGTGGAAGGTCGAGGTGAGGTCGTCGACCGTCAGCCCGAACTTGATCGCCAGCGTCGGCTCCGAGATCAGTTCGCCCGCCTCGGCGGCAAGGATGTGGGCGCCGACGATCTTCTTGGTCGCGGCGTCCGCCACGAGCTTGATAAAGCCGCGCGTGTCGCGCGCCGCGAGCGCTCGTGGCAGGTGGTCAAGCGGCAGCTTCGAGGCGAGCGGCTCGATGCCCTGAGCGCGCGCCTGGTCTTCCGTGAGACCGACGGACGCCACGGCTGGATCGGTGAACGTCACCTTCGGCAGCGCCGACAGATCGTACCGGCGCTCGCTTCGCGTGAGGGCATTCTCGGCCGCCAGGGCACCGCCATACGCCGCGACGTACACGAACATGGGATCGCCGATGACGTCGCCCGCGGCGTAGACGTCCGGGTTGGTGGTTTGCAAGAACTCGTTGACGACGATCTCCCCGTTCTTGCGGAGTGTGACGCCGATCCCCTGAAGCCCGGAGCCGGCCGAGTTGGCGCGGCGACCCGTGGCGACGAGCAGCTGGACCGCACGGGCGGTGCGTGTCTCGCGGCCGGCCCGGAACTCGACCGCATAGCCGTCGCTACCGCGGCTGACGCGGTTGACCTGGACGTCGGTGTAGACCTCAAGACCCTCTAACCGCAGATAGTCCCCCAGGGCGTTGCCGATATCCCCGTCTTCCGCCGGCACGACACGGGGCAGCGCCTCGAGGACCGTGACCTTCACGCCGAGCCGGGCGAACATCTGCGCCAACTCGAGACCGACGGCGCTCGCGCCAATCACGATGAGCGATTCCGGCTGGCGCGGCAGCGCCATCGCCGAGGCGCTGTCCAAGTAACCGGCCTCCACGAGCCCCGGAATCGGCGGTGCCCAAGGGGATGCGCCGGTTGTCACGACGATCCTCCCGGCGGTGATCGCACGACCATTCGCGAGTCGCACGTCGTGAGCAGAGACCAACGTGGCGCGCTCCTCGTAGAGCGTAATCGATCG
>Ga0209648_10001532_pt1 | contig 18808 bp, 19 predicted proteins | sample GraSoi2013_115cm_FD_185830 | JGI IMG/M metagenome (GOLD analysis project Ga0209648, IMG submission 185830) | Grasslands soil microbial communities from the Angelo Coastal Reserve, California, USA - Sample 9_17_2013_115cm (SPAdes) (version 2) | ecosystem: Environmental > Terrestrial > Soil >...
ATAGCCAGGCCGCCGGCAAAAGCGCGCCGGACCGGGGCGTACCGCGCTGCCAGCACCACTCCCCCAGCCTGTCTGCCTCGGACTGCTTCGATCTTGAGCCTCACGGTGCGTGACGTAGAAGGTCATCAAGAGCGCTCGCCCAGCCGCGATCTGGTCGGCCAGGACGGCCTCGATGCTCTGGGCTCAGGCACGCCGATCAGGTGGCTCTGCACGCCGAGGTCGACCGGATCCGCCGATGAGCGGATGCTCCTGCACAGCCGACCCCACACCACCGTGGCGGCGCTGCTCCGGTCGATCCAGACGTTTACCTTTGGAGGCGTGGACGGACCGCCGGGCTGGGAGCGCTTCGACTCGTGCTGGGCGCGGCTCGATCGAGCCGCCGAACATCTGCACGCGTTCGGCGAGGCGTGGGCGGCGTTCCTCGCGGACGATCCCTACCGGGTTTTCGTCGAGGTCAACGACGACGGATCGGGCGTCGTCGGGATCCGGCGCGAACGACCTTTTCCGCAGCGGTTGCCACTGCTCATCGGCGAGTTCCTGTACGAGCTTCGCGCGACGCTCGACAACTGCCTGTACGAGGTCGCGGTCATCCACAGCGGGCAGAACCCTCCAACAGGCGCGTCGCAGCTGCAGTTTCCGATCTACAGCACGCCGGCCGACTGGGGTCGCAACGTGTACCGGCTCAAGCACCTAAGCGACGAGCACCGGCAGATGCTCGAGCGCATCCAGCCCTACCAGGCGCAGCGCCGGGGCCTGAACTGCCTCGGGATGGTGCGCGAGCTGGTGCCGCACGTCGAGCCGGCGGGTGAGCCTTCTTGATCAGTGCGCGGCTGACACCGAAGTGCTCGGCCGGCTCGCTCAAGGTCGCTCCCACGCTGAGGTAGATGCCGCGCTGCGCGTCGGTCAGCTTGCACAGGGGGTGCAGCTCACCCACCTGAGTCATCGGTGCGTTGTCGTACCTGCTGTGGCACGGGATGCAGCGAGGCTCGTAGTGCTCGACCTCGGTGCCGTCGGTGCCGTGGATCTGTGACCAGTGGGCGGCCTGACCGCCGCAATCCACACAGAGCTGGTCGCGGGCCTTACCCGTGGCCGCGCTAACGCGATGGTGCAGCGCACGCTGCGGGAGCTGTGGGTCGAGTTCAGCGCGTGACCGGCAGGCCGTTGATCAGCCACCGCTGCCCTGCTGCACAGCGGTCACCGACAGCAGCTTGACTTTCCCCTTGCAGGCGGTCGAGCCGAACGAGATGTTCAGCCGCGTCTTCTGGTTCGGCGGGATCACCGCCAGCGAGATCGCCTTGACCGGCTTGCACGTCCCGGCCGGGAGGTGCCCCGGATCGGCGATCCGCAGCATTGCGCTGGCGACGCCATTGGGCGGCAGCGTCACCGGCTTGCGGGGCGCCGCCGGGTCCTGGGTCGACGGCTGGCCGATCGTGGTGTCTGGCGTGCCCGCCGCCTGCGCGACGCCGGGGTAGCCGGACAGCGTGCACGCGGCCTTGCCCAGGTTCTTGAACATGATGACGATCTCCAGGCCGGCTGCAGAGCCCTGGGGAGATCCCACCGAGGCGGTCAGGTCCCTGGTCAGGCAGCTCGCGACGGCTGAGGAACCCGACCCCGGTGAGGGGGTGGGCGGGGACGCTGACGTGCGGGCCGAGGCTGCTCGCCGGCGAGCTGAGGGGTGCGCCGAGGGGTGAGCAGTGGCGGCGGCAGCGTGCGCCGGCTGGGCAGCCGGGCTGGAACCCGAGCACGCGCAGGTCGTGAGGCCCATCGCGGCCAGGATGGCTATCAGGAACGGCTTCATCTTCGCGGATCCCTTCAGGTCAAGCGGCACGGCCGTGGTAGGAGTCCCGGCAGCCCTGGGACCAGCAGGTACGTTGCGAGAGCCTCTAGGGGGATCGCCCAGGTTTCGGCGGACCGCCAACTGATGCCGGCGGGCGGCCGAGGGCGGCCTGGAAACCGGCGCACCGCCGCGGCTGGCGGACGCGCCGGTCGGAGCGGCCGCCCTTCCCCGAACAACGCAGTGTGCTGCTCATCCTGGTACCGGCCCCCGTTGCTGACGTGAAGATCAGCTGCTAGCGCACCCTTGGAATGCGCACCAACGCGGCCCCGCGAGCTATCAGCTCGCTGGATGCCGCTTCCTGATTCTTCCCATCCGCTGGCGACGGCGAACGGCTCGGCGCCCGTGATCATTCCGCCTGCTCGGCGGGTCTATCGATCACCGCTCCCGTGAGCTGGCACCCGGTTTCGGGGACTAACGAGTGGTTTCATGGGCTCTGCGGGGCCACGGTCAGCCGGCCGGCCCTGAGAGGGTCACGCCGGTCTCGCGGCGGATCACCCGGCCGCCCGAGATGGCCATCAGGTTCCCGCGCCTGATCTGGCGCACCAGCTCGTCGGTGTCACACTCGATGAACTTGCTCACCGGGCCACCACCTGGAACGCGCCACCGGGGACGTGGGCCATGCCTTTCGCCGTAATCCGGGCTGCCCAGTTGTCCTTGGTCACGGGCTCGGTCGCCCACTCAGCGAGCCCCAGGTTCACCAGGGCCTGGATCGTCGGCCAGCGCAGCCGGTTGTTGTTGGTCAGCGGGCGCGGCCGCACGCCGGTGCTACCGGGCGGAGATGCTGATCAGCGGGTATTTTCCTGGTCGTAGCCACTCCAGGACCCTGATCAGCTCCGCGCGCGGCAGGGACACGCAGCCAGCGGTGGGACCGCCGGTCCCGACGTGCAGGAAGACCGCGCTGCCCAGGCCAGGAACGCGGGCGGTGTTGTAAGCGATCACCGCCGCGTAGTCGTAGGCAGGCACATTATGCATGGGCTCGGGGTTTCTGCCTGGATTGGCGCGGAGAGCGCTGACCCACTCGTTGTACCGGGGGCTAGCCGGGTCATCGTCCCAGTAGTCCCATCTGAAGGCGTGCCGGAACGGGAAGGCGAAGGCCAGCTTGGGCTGCACGCCGAAGAAGAAGCTGAACCCGTAGGTGCCCGAAGGGGTGCGCCCGTCTCCCTCCCGCTTCCTGCCCGGAAACGCGATGCCGTTGTAGCCCACCCGGGCGGTCCAAGGCCCGGCTATGAGCACACGCGTGCTCCCGACGACCCGGTACAGGCGCATGGTGGCATAGGTCGTGGAATGCGAGGCGGCTGTCACCGCGATCAGCTGCCGCACGGCCGGGGTGGCCGCGGGCTCCGCCCGCCCGCCGCTCGCCGCAAGCGCGACCCCTGCTGACGCGAATCCACCCATCACCACCAGCAGCGCCAGCGCGAGCAACCGCGAGGTGCCAGCGGCCCAAAGTCTGTCCTTGCCCGGAATCTTGATGGCCATTGTGCCGCCTTGGGTAGCGATGTCCGTTATAAACCTTTTTCAGTTACATAGGATAACGGACACGCGGCCTCGGAACCCCTGGTGTTAGGACTGCGGATGCCAGATCATCCTCGGCGGGATCGCCGGTTACGCGGCGGCCTGCTGCGACGCCAGCCACAGCTCCCCAAGGAATCGAGCGTAGGCGGGCGGCGGCCCTGATCATAGGCGGCGCCGAGACCGAGCTGGAAGCTGTGGCCGAGCCGACCGAGAGCTTGTTCCGGCTTGACTGAGAGACGCAGTCGACACCTGGAAGGGAGACCCATGGCGACGGACCTGTGCGTCCTCGCAGTGCCGGGCTACAGCTACTTGCGGCCACCGTGGACTCGGCGGGCACGCCGTTGCGGCGTGCGATGACTGCCTTGCGCATGTCGAGGTGACGCCGGTCGTACGACTCCGGCCACGAGGGCTCATGCCGTCCTGATCTGGGCTAAGACGGCTTAGCCGACTCCTTGGGGGTTGACAGCGCCTAAGCCATCTGGGGAGACCGGAGTAAGGCGTTCATCCGATGCGGCGGCAGGCGCCTTACGGCGAGCCTTGAGGGTGTGGGACCAGACAAGGTTCCCAGGGGCCAAGGAGGAACCATGCGCCCCTAGAGGCGAGCGGAGCAGCGATGATCAAGACGATGTACGACCCAGCGGTCACCGAGGGACGGCGAGAGTCGGGCCGGCGGCCGAACTCGCCACTCAGCCTCTACCTCGCGCACGGCTTTCATGGTCTGCGACTAGCGGCCAATCGGCTAGCGGACGTTTGGTACGACCCCATAAGCGATCGCTTGAACCAGGAGCGAGCGCGCGATCAACAGATGCTGCGTCGCCATGGCGTCCACTACAGCCACAGCCTGCACGACCGCTCATCGAGATGATCACGCAGGTCAAGCCACCGCCGCGTCAGCGTGCTCTCCAGCCGCTCCCGCGTTCCCCTCTCAGTTGACCCTGACCGGCCCCGAACGGGAGGGCCGGTCAGGGAGTCTGGGTGTCAGCGGCCGAGCAGGTCGCGCAGCTCGGAGTCGAGGTCGCCGGTGATCTCGTTGGCGTTCTCGATCGCCTCGCGGTACTGCTCCGGGTCGGTGCTGTGCGGGATCAGCGCGGGGACGTCGTAAGCCCTGGCGATCTTGCGCAGCATGTCGTGGCTGACCGGCTTGGTCAGCACCTCATCGATCAGCAGGATCGCGGCCACGCGGGCGAACTCGGCCCGGTAGCCCTGGGGGCACGGCAGCACCCGTCCGCCCAGCTCGACCACGCCGAGGACCGGCGCGGTGCGGCTGAGGTAGGTGTTGATGATCCCGAGGTCGGTGGTGCTGTAGATCCCGCACCCGTGGCCGCCGGAGCCCTTGCATTCCGGGCCGGGGCTGGCGACCCTGCCGTCCTTGCCCAGGTGGACCACGTCGAACTGGTCGTCGTCCTCGAACATGTCACGGGCCGAGCACCTGGCCTCCATGCTCTCGCCGTCCTTCGGCCACGCGCCGAGCGGGATGCCGAGCGCGCCGACCATCCAGGAGGCTTCCTTGGCCTTCTTCGAGCTGAAGCCGCCAGCCGGGGTGGTGGAGCCCAGCGTCTGGTGCGTACGGTCCAGCGTCCAGGTGCGGAACGCCAGGAAGGTCTGCGGCACGTCCGGGACGGTCAGGTCGGTCCGCCTGGCACGCGGCGAGCTGTCTGGCCACGTCCGCCGACGGGCGGAACGGCGGCGTCGGCCGCCGGTTCAGTCCCGCCAGGTGCGGGAACAGTAGCGCCTGGACCTCCTCGGGGAAGCTCGCCAGGTCGAATGAGTCGTCGATTGTGATCCCGGCGGCGGCCAGGATCTCGCTGATCCGCTGCTCGACAGCGCGCTGCCTGGGATGTCCTCAGCTTCCGGATCGGCTTCTCCGGCCTGGAACAGCACCGCGTTCAGGTCAACGGGCTCCCGGTAGACCGAGACGCTCGATGGCACGGTCACGGTCAGCCAGGGCCTCGTCGTACCGCTTCATCTCCACGTAGGTGGTGCCACGGCTGGCGATGGCCCAGGCGTAGCCGGGGTCGAGGTCGACGGCGCGGTTGAGGTCGGCCAGGGCCTCGTCATAGCGTTCCATCAGCCGGTAGGTGGCACCATGCCTGGCGATGGCCCAGGCGTAGCCGGGGTCGAGGTCGACGGCGCGGTTGAGGTCGGCCAGGGCCTCGTCATACCGCTTCATCAGCCGGTAGGTGTCACCGCGGCCGGAGAGGGCCCCGGCGCCGCCGGGGTCGAGGTCGACGGCGCGGCTGAGGTCGGCCAGGGCCTCGTCGTACCGCTCCATCAGCCGGTAGGTCTCACCGCGGCTGGCGATGGCCGAGGCGCAACCGGGGTCGAGCTCGATGGCCCGGCTGAGGTCCGCCAGGGTGTCAGCGCAGCATGCGCGGGTGGGAACGTCAGGGCAGCCTGATGATCAAGGGAGCCAGAAGAGTCCGGCCCCTGTGATGAGGCTGGGCGGAATCGCGTGAGGGACGACGTTACGCGCGACGGTCACCGTTCTTCGCATAGATCCAGGATGCGGGTCTGCGGCGTGCCTGCCAGCGCGGGCGCGCTTTGCGGCGACGGCCAGACCTTGGTGCGCAGGAACTCCAGGAATGCGCCGGCCTCCTCGGCCGTGCCGAAGTCGAGGCTGACGACGATGTAGGCCGGGTCGTCAGCGGGCCGGAGGACGCGGTGGTGCTTGACGCCGGACTGCCGGCGCAGTTCTTCGAAGCGGTCGAACGCGGACTTCCACACGCCGTAGTCGGTGATTGCGTGCTCGATATGCAAGGTGGTCATGCCGCAATGCTCGATCAGCCCGTGTAGCTGGCGCCATCCCAGATGTCTGGGATCCGTCGCCGCTTAGGCTTTGGGGGTGCTCGACGACCGTCGGCTGCGCGTAGACCTGCTCGGCAAGCTGCGCCGGGTGGTCGGTTTCGACGCGTACGCGTTCCTGGTCACAGATCCGGAGACTGCCGTCGGCTCGTCGCCTCTCGCTGACGTCCCGATGCCATTGCTCGGGGCGCTGCCGCGCCTGATCCGGGCCAAGTATCTCACCGCAGCAAACCGCTGGACCACCCTCGATCCTGGCCAGGTGGCGCTGCTGAGCACGGTGGGCGACGGCGATCCGTTGCGCGCCTTGCTTTCCGAGCACGGGGTCACCGACGTCGTCTCGCTCGTGTTCCGTGATCGCTTCGGCCGCTGGGGATTCCTGGACCTATGGCGCGCAGGTGATGTGTTCACCGCCGCGGATGCCCGCCGCGTGGCCGCTTTCGCTGGACCCGTCACCGCGGTGCTGCGTGAGGCGCAGGCGGCCACTTTCGTCGCCCGTCCGTCGTCCGCGTCACGACCGGGGCCTGTGGTGTTGCTCCTCTCGCCCGAGCTCGAAGTGATCGGCCAGACTCCGCAGACTCACGAGTACCTGCAAACCCTCATCCCAGCCGAGCAGGGGCGCGCGCCGGTTCCCGCGAGCGCCTACAACGTTGCCGCGCAACTGCTCGCGGTCGAGTCCGGAGTGGACGATCACCAGCCGAGCGCCCGGGTCCACCTCGCCGCCGGGCTGTGGCTCACCTTGCGTGCCGCCCGCATCGGCACCGACATCGCCGTCACCATCGAGGAATCGACACCCGCCGAGCGGCTCGGCCTGTTCACCCGCGCCAGCGCCCTTTCGACGCGCGAGTCGGAACTGTTGACCCATCTCGTCTCCGGCGCCGACACCAGGCAGATCGCCAGCCGGATGTTCCTCTCCGAGCACACCGTGCAAGACCACCTCAAGTCAGTGTTTGCCAAGACCCAGACCCGAAGCCGCAAGGCCCTCCTCGCCCGCGCCCTCGGCACCTAGCGCTCGGCCCGAGGAGGAACCTCACCGAAAGCACGGCGTCGAGCGTTCTCGCCATACGATCAAGCACGCGACCGAGGCGGAGCTGACCGAGCTGGCCCGCGAGCTGGACAAGACCCACCCCAGCCCCGCGGGCAGCCTGCGCGAGCACATGGCCGAGACCCTGACCGTGCTGCGGCTGGGCGTACCGCCCACCCTGGCCCGCACCCTCCGCTCCTGCGCCTGCCGAAGCTGCACGCCGCGCTCGACGCGTGCTTCACCGAGAATGTCAGCGCAGCATGCGAGGGTGGGAACGTCAGGGCAGCCTGATGATCAAGGGGCCGCCACCGAAGTTCAACGGAACTCGGGACAACCTCCGGAAGAGGAGAGCGAGATGACTGAACGCATTTCGTTAGAGGGGAAGGTCGCGGTTGTGACTGGGGCGGGTCGCGGGCTGGGGCGGGCATACGTCGAACTTCTCGCCGAACGAGGTGCCCGGGTCGTGGTAAACGACCTGGGGACCGACGTATCGGGGTTCGGGGAGGACTCCACGGTAGCGGAACAGGTGGCCGACCTCATTCGGTCACGCGGAGGCGAGGCAATCGGGAATGACAGCGATGTTTCCACCCCTGAAGGTGGCCGTGACCTGATGGCGACAACCATCGAGCATTTCGGGAGAATAGACCTTCTCGTGAACAACGCTGGTATCTGCGGAAGCCAGCTATTCGAGGACGCCACCCTTGACAATTTCGATCACTATTGGCGTGTGCACCTCGGCGGACCGGTTAACACAGTGAAGGCTGCCTGGCCGTATATGGTCGCACAGCGCTACGGGAAGATCATCCTCGTCACGTCATACGTCGGCCTGTTCGGACTACGTGGCCAAGCCACCTATGCGGCGGCCAAGAGCGCAGTAGTCGGATTGATGCGCATTCTTGCAATTGAAGGTGCTGAGCATGGGATTCTCGTGAACACCATTTCGCCAGTCGGGTACACGAGGATGCACCCGGCCGCAGGATCCCGCGTGGCTGAAGCGGATGGAAAAGCCGCCACGCCGGTTGCTGCTGTTGCGCCAGCGATCGTCTGGCTGGCAAGCGATGGTTGTTCGGAGACGAACAGCATCTACCACGTGGAAGCCGGATCAATCCAACGTATCGCCATCGTCATGGGACCTGGCTTCTACGATCCACATCTGACACCCGAGAGCATCGCCGAGAACTACGCAAAGGTCGAATCGATCGAGGGCTTCTCCGAACCGGGTCCGTTCGAGCCCGATACGTAGCTACAGGTACCTGCAACGGAGAAGTCTTTGAAGACCGACGGTAAGTCATGGAGACCTCGACTGGCGGGAGACACAGCCTAAGACTTTCTTGTCCACTCGGCTGTTTGAGCCGGATATCCCAGAACGTGCATCCGCAGGGCTGACAGCAGTAGCCCCGAGGTGCCGGTAGAGGGCGCGCAGAACGGGCACGCCGAACGTCGGCGCCCGCCTCCGACAGCCGCGCCAGATCGGCGGGTACGCGCGCGCCCGCGGCCTCGTCAGCACTCACAATCCGTGCTCGGGATGCTCATCGAGCCCTGCCGGAGCGTCACCACACAGTCCAGCCGCAGGATCGTCATATAGCGAGGTCGCTAACACCAGGGCCTCCTCATACCGCTGCATAGCCTGGTAGACCTGGCCGCGGCTGGCGATGGCCGAGGTGTAGCCGGGGTTGAGCTCGATGGCCCGGTTGAAGTCGGCCAGGGCCTCGTCGTACCGCTTCCTCAGCCGGTAGATCTCACCGCGGCTGGCGATGCCCCGGGCGTCGACGGGGTTAAGCTCGATGACACGGTTGAGGTCCGCCAGGGCCTCCTCATACCGCTCCATCAGCCGGTAGGTCTCACCGCGGCTGGCGATGGCCGAGGCGCAACCGGGGTCGAGCTCGATGGCCCGGCTGAGGTCCGCCAAGGCCTCCTCATACCGCTGCATAGCCTGGTAGACCTGGCCGCGGCTGGCGATAGCCGAGGTGTAGCCGGGGTTGAGCTCGATGGCACGGCTGAAGTCGGCCAGGGCCTCCTCATACCGCTCCATCCGCCGGTAGGTCTCACCGCGGCTGGCGATGTCCAAGGCGTCGGCCGGGTCGAGCTCAATGGCACGGTTGAGGTCGGCCAGGGCCTTGTCGTACCGCTGCATTTAGTCGTGGGCCAGGCCGTGAGTGGTGATCGTCCGGGCGCCGGGAGCCTGTAGCGGCCGTTGTCCTTTAGTCATCCCGCCTCCTAGGCGTCGACGGCCCTTTCAGCACAGTTTGTCACCAGCGGGGACCGTAAACAAAGCACCAGAACGCAGGCTCGGTGCATGCAAGGATGACGGCGCTCGCCAGACTCGAGACGGGGTGCCCAGGGAAGTGTGCCCCTGTCCGCGCAGGGCCCGGTCACCGACCGCCGAGCTGCCCTGGTTGCGTCCAGGGTCCTGCCCAGGAGATCGCCGGCCCTGGCCGAGAACACTGCGCTACCCGATGCCCCGATCGCCTTGCGTCTGCACATGAAAGCATCGCGCAGAAGTGGTGCATCTGTGACTGTCACGGCATCGAAGGCCCTAACGGGCGAACGACTCATACTCGGCAGCGCGAGCCCCTGGCTGCCGCCCCCTATGAGTGCTTACTTTCTGTAGCGGCCGATGCCCCGGGCTCCCGGATGCCGTTGGGCCAAGGTCCGGCAGGCATGGTGTTGCCCACCCTGGAATTGCAGGTCATATAAGCGAGCGGTCCCGGACGAGGAGGCAGCCCGCCCGGACCGCGCCGTACCAAGCGGCTACCCGCGCCGGCGCTGGCAACCCGGGCCCCGGGCCTCAGCGCGCCGAGGTGCACCAAGGATGACACACGCAGGCCAAGACAGGCGGGCGCGGGGCTGGGCAGGCCCGGCGACGGGCGCGGCCAGAGCCGGCGGCCACCGGGCCGGCCATCCCGGCCGGCCGCCGGACCGCTCGATGCGACCTCGCGCTGTCCGCAGCAACGCTGGGGCGAGGGAGGGCCTCGGACCGCCGAGACGGCGATGCCCAGCGACACGAGGGCGGCTTCGAGCGCGACCACGGCTCTAGCTCCCGCCGGCGACGATGGCAGAACCCCTCGCCGAGCTCACTGCCTCCGTGCCCCGGTGCCCGGGTTCCTGACGAAGGCAACGAGTACCGCAGCCCGCCTGAGCCCGGATGCGACGACCACGAACTGCCCATAGCCAGGCCGCCGGCAAAAGCGCGCCGGACCGCGGCGTAACGCGCTGCCAGCACCACTGCCCCAGCCTGCCTGCCTCGCACTGCCTCGATCTTGAGCCTCACGGTGCGTGACGTAGAAGGTCATCAAGAGCGCTCGCCCAGCCGCGATCTGGCCGGCCAGGCCGGCCTCGATGCTCTGGGCTCAGGCACGCCGATCAGGTGGCCCTGCACGCCGAGATCGACCGGATCTGCCGATGTGAGTGCGTCCGAGGCACTGCGGTGATGCGCTATGCGACCGGTTTATCGAGTTCATCGATGATCAAGGCTTCAAGCAGCTCACTAAGTGGCGTTGCAGCATCAAAGACGGGGCGGTCCGGCGGGCGACCAGGCACGCTCAGTTCCTTACGAGCGCTGCGGTGGAAATCGTTATGGGGACAGCCGCGTGCTTCTACGGCGTGCGCGGCTGAGGCGCCATTGCCGACGTGCGAATTGCGGCCGTGCCAACGGCCCTGACGAAGCCAAGGTCATTTCGGCGAAGCGCACCCATTAGGTCGCGCTCGATGGCATGGAACAGCGCGTGTGACTCGGCCGTGGCACCGTGGAAGTAGCCGGCGAAGGGTTCCGGTGCGATCCGCAGCAGTAGCGAGAGCTCGCGGGTTCTCACCGTCACCGGTGCGGTCTTGCCGTCGATTAGACCGACGTACGAGAACGCTCGCCCGGGTCCGGCGAGGCCGATCGGGATGCGGTGCCGGCCGCGCTCGATCGTCATCTCGACTGCGCCGTTCAGCGTCACGTAGCAAGCGCGAGGCGCTTCCCCTTCATGCTCGAGGACGCGCCTGCGTGGAATCATGAACAGCTGCGAGCCTTCGACGAGCGACCGCAGGTGATCAGCAGCGAAGTCGCGAAAGAACGCGAGGTTGCTCAGGTAGTCATCCGGTGGCGCCGACTCCGTCAGCTCGGCGGCCGTCGCCGGCTCTGACGCGCCAGGCGGCACGTCGGGAGGGAGCGAGTTAGCGAGCTGCTGGTAGCGGTCGCGCAACCGGGTGCACGCGACGGCGCAGATCCTGCGCCTGAGCGCCAGCGCGGTCGGGCTTCGCCGCAGCGTCAGCGCGGCGAAGTCGACCCGGCTGAGCGACCACAGCCGCGCTCGGTCGAGGACGCGAGCGGTTGCGCTGCGCGTACCGCCGGCGATCAGCGGCAGTTCCCCGATCACTTCCCCCGGGCCGAGCGTGGTCAGATGGACCTCGGTTCCGCCAGGCTGCCGCAGGTAGATGCCGATCCTGCCCCCGCTTATCAGGTGAAGCGCGTCTGCCGCCTGGCCTTGACGCCAGAGCAGTTGGCCGGGCGCTAGTTCGATCGGCTGCATGACTGCGACCAGGTCGTGCAATTCATCCGCCGTCAGCTCGGCAAACAGCGGCACCTGCTGCAGGAAGGCGACGGTGATTGTGGAGCCTTCCGGCCCGCCGCCGGCATCGGCCTGCTCAGACATCGAGATCAAGCGCCTGAAATCTCAGCCCATCGTCTTTGATCCACGCCGTCAGCATCGAATACTCCGGCACCTCCAGCCACGTCGAAACGTCCTTGGTCAGGGGCTCTGAGGCCAATATGAGCGAACGCGGCCTGTCGCCCGCCAGCGTCATCATCCACTCCCCACCGCGCTCCAGATACTCGTCACCGAGCGTGTACCAGAGACTCAGGTAGGCCAAATCCCATTCTAGGAACGCCGGATCCTCGGGCGGGTACCAGCCGTAATCGAACGAGAACCGTGTCACGATCACGCATTGGCCCGTACTGACGAACAGATTGACAGCAGATGAGATGCGAATGTCGTGGCGCTCGCGCACGCGTCGCACGATCGACAGCGTCTGCGTGACCGCGGCGACGAGCTCGTCGGGGCCGGGGACACCGTACGGGTCATCGAGCTGAGAGAGCAGCACCGCGTAGAGCCACTCCGTGTCGGTCGTTCCCTCGATTCGCTGCGCCAGCTCGGGCCTGATGAACTCCAGCAATCCGTGGCGCATCCTGCCGAAGTCGCGCAGGATCCCGTTGTGGGCGAGCGCGACATGGGCCCCGCTGTAGAGAAACGGGTGCACGTTCTGCTGCGAGACGACCTCTCCGGGGCTGTTCGACACGCCCCTCACGTGGGCCAGGAAGCACCGCGGGGCGATCTTCCGCGCCAGATTCTCCAGATTGCGATCGAAAGCGGGGAGCGTGGTGACCCGGTAGACGAACGGCGCCTCGGGCATCCGGGAATCCGGGTCCCACGCCACCATCCCGAAGCCGGCGAGGTTCAAAAATGAAGCCATCATGCGCGGGCTGTACGCCTGGCGAGCCAGCGAGCTGTCCGTGGTGAACAGGACGTGCTCGACGTTCAGCGGTGGACCGAGGTAAGCGAGGACGCGGCACATCAGACGAATACCACCAGCGGCCGAGCGTCACCGGAATGGCCGGCGAACAGGCCCGCCGTCACGCGTGAGCCCGGGCCTGCGCGGGCAACGCCGAACTGCCCGCAGACCAGCGCGCCGAGCGACGAGGGCAGCAGCGCCGCTGCCGGTCGAAGCGAGCCGCCAGCCTCTCCCCGCGATCCCTCCACTCGGCAATCATATCCGGACTGGCTCGACGGACCTTCGATAAGTTGCCGGCCAGCAATGGCCCCCGCGCATCCGGCGGACAGACGGTTGCGCTGTGCAACGCCTGATCAGGCTGGCATTGTGGCGATTGATGCGGGCTGGCCCGAACGAGGTCCGATGACGCAGCCAAACGAGGCATTGGTGTGAACGGCCAGCCTGGTCCGCTGTCCACGTGAGCCCACGCTTTGGGAGCTGCCCGCCGCCGCGGTGTCGTGTCAGGACTAGCGTTCCGCGAGCGTGCCTACGAACACGGTGGTGACCGAGGCGGCAGCGGTTCCGGTGCAACGCTTCGCGGATGTGCAGGCGACGCTGCTGAGCAAGCTGTCCGTGCTGCCCGCAGGGGTGGGGATGAGCTGAATGGCCCAGCTCTTGCCGTTCCACCGTTCGGCCAAGGGGACCGCGCCGGAGCTAGTGGATTGCCCGCCGACCGTTATACATCTCTGGGTGGTTGACCGCGGGGCGGGTCCCCGGGTCAGCGGCTGCGGTAATTCCCCAGTTTTGGCTGTGCTCGACGGCCTGCATGAGGCCGAGCTCGTAGCGGCGGGCGGATGCGTGCAGCGGCGAACGCGAGGAGGTCAGATCTGCTAGCAGGCGCAGCTGGTCGGCCACGGTGGTGGTGGTCAGCCCCCAGTAGCCGTCCGCCGGCGGCCAGGTGCCGCGCAGGCCCAGCGCCGCGTTGCCGACCTCTATGCCCGGTCCCCCCCAACGGCGTTCCAGAGCGCGGGTGCCGCGCCGTTGTCGCTGTCCTCGATCACTCTGGCGGCCAGGGCCTGATCTTCCCCGCTGAGGGACGCGCCGATCTGCTGGTGCTGCGGCAGCAGGACGGCGAGGATGTCAGCTTTGACGATCTTGGCGGTGTCGAAGGACCGGGTGGCGTGGTAGGTGGCGGTAGCGCCGGTCGTCTGGTCGACGACCCCGACCGCGAGGCTGGCCGCCTGGTGTCGCAGCAGCGGCGCGAGGGCGGCAGCCAGCCGCGCGTCCGACCCGCTCGCCCGGGGCGGGCCGGGCGAGCGGGCTGCCTGCCCCGCCGTCTCGGCGCCGTGCGCGCCGCTGCGGCGGTCGGCGGCGGGTCGGCTGGTGCTGTGCTGTGCGATCGGGGTGGCGCCGTCAGGTGTCTGGACCGCCGCGCACGCCGTGAGGAATGAGACGGCGATCACGGCCGTGGCGCGCCGCCAGGCATCCGCTGCCCGCATCCGAGGTCCTCCCGTCACGTCTGCCAAGTGCCGGGCCGCGCTGGCAGCGACGGCGCCCAGGCAGCCGCCTGGCCGCCTGGGTCCCTGGTCATACCGTCCAGAGCGCCTGGGTGGGTGACATGCGGGCGGCGCGGATTGCGGGCAGGAGTCCGGCGGCGGCGCCGATGAGGATGGCGGCGCCGATGCCGCCGCCCCAGGCGAGGGCGGGGACGACGACGGCCCAGCCTTTGGTGTGGGCGTAGCCGGCGGTGGCCAGCGCGCCCGCGCCGACGCCCGCGGCGCCGCCGAGGAGGGCGAGCAGGATGGCCTCGGACAGGAACTGGACGCGGATGTGCCCCTTGGTGGCGCCGAGGGCCCGGCGCAGGCCGATCTCCGACCGTCGTTCGAGGACGGAGATGACCATGATGTTGGCGACCCCGACGGCGCCGACCAGCAGGGCTACCGCACCGAGGCCGAGGAACAGGCCGTTGAGGGCGCTCTTGGCGTCGGCCTGGGCGACCAGCGCGGCAGAGGGCTGGGAGACGCTGACCTGGCCGGGGTTCTCCGGGTTGGCGGTGGCCGCGAGCAGTGACTGGACGGCGGTGACCTGGCTGGTCTCGGCGCGCACGTAGATGACAGAGGGATGGCCGTCGAAGTGCAGGTAGTGCTCGGCGGCGGGAAAGCCGACCAGGACGGAGGTGTCGATCTCGGGGGCGAGCACGGCGGGCTTGAGAATGCCGGCCAGGTAGAACCACTGGCCGCCGAGCCAGATCCGCTCGCGGGGCCAGATGCGGTCGATCCCCAGCCGCTGGGCGGCCACCGCGCCGAGTACGGCGACGGGTTCGTGCGCGGTGGCGGTGTTGAGGTAGCGGCCTTGGGCGATGCTGGTGCCGACGGCAGCCGGCAGCCCGAGACTGGCCGCCTGGACCGACAGGCCATTGGTGTTGATGGCGGGGATGATCGGGCTGCGGTAGACCGATACCTTGACCGTCCCGGTGTCCTGCACGGCGGTGACCGCCGCGATCCGGCCGATCATGCCTGGTGCCGCCTTGGGCAGTTCGGCGGTCCCGCCGAACGGGTTCTGGCCGTTGGCCACGGTGAGCAGGTTGGTGCCGAGCTTGCCGATCTCGGCGAGCAGGCCGGCCGAGGAGGACGCCGACAGGCCGAGCACGGCCACGATGGCGGCCACCCCGATCGCGATGCCCAGCGCGGACAGCCCGGCCCGCAGCTTGCGGGTCCGCAGCCCGACACTGGCCACCCGGGCCAGGTCGGCGGGCCGGAGCCGGCTGACGGCAGGAGTGCTGGTCATAGCGTGCCTCCCTGCGGGAATCGGGCCAGCCGTTCGGCCGCCTCGTCGTTGCGCGAGGCGGGCGGGGCGTGGCCGGTGTCGGTGACGATCCGCCCGTCGAGCATCTCGATCTGCCGGGGCATCGCCGCGGCGATGGCCCGGTCGTGGGTGATGATCACGATGGTGACTCCCTGCTGGTGCAGGTCCCGGAACAGGGCCAGCAGCGACTGGCCGGTCGCGGAATCGAGGTTGCCGGTGGGCTCGTCGGCCAGCACGATCGCGGGCGAGCCCACCAGCGCCCGGGCGACGGCCACCCGCTGGCGCTGCCCGCCGGACAGCTGGGTCGGCCGGGCGGCGGGCCGGTCGGCGAGCCCGACCAGGCGCAGCGCCTCCCGTGCGCGTTTGCGCCGTTCGGCCAGCCCGGTCCCGGCGTAGAGCAGCCCGTCGGCCACGTTGTCCAGCGCGGTCTGGTGCTCGGCCAGGAAGAACTGCTGGAACACGAACCCGATCCGGGTGGCCCGCAGCCCGGCCAGGTCCCGGTCCGTCATGGCGGCCACGTCGAGCCCGGTGACGCGCACGGTGCCGGTGGTGGGCCGGTCGAGCGTGCCGATCAGGTGCAGCAAGGTGCTCTTGCCCGACCCGGACGGGCCGAGCACGGCCACCAGCTCGCCGGCCTGCACGGTGAGGTTCACCCCGCGCAGCGCGGTCACCGGCGGGGAGCTGGGGTAGATCTTGGTCACCGCGTCCAGCTCCAGGACGTTTCCCCGGCCGCCGGCCAAGGCTGGCGCCGCAGCGGGATCGGCGTGCAGCCCGGCGGTCATGGCGCGGGGACCACGACGTGCTGGCCGGCGGCCAGGCCGGGGCCGCTGACCTGGACCAGCCCGGCGGCGTCGTCGAACAGCCCGAGGCTGACCGGCACCAGGTGGTGCCGCCCGCCGGCGCTGACCTCCTCCACCGCGTAACCGCCGCTGGCGCGTGCCATCAGCGCATTGACGGGCACGACCAGGGCATCCTGCACGCTGGCGGTGGTGAGCGACACCTGCACCGGGGCCTGGTCCAGGCTGCCGGTGGCGGCCGGGTCGGCGGGGGTGACCAGCACGGTGACCGTCGGGGTGCTGCCCCCGGTGGCGACCTTGCCCACCGAGGAGACCACGCCGGGCGTGGCCTGGCCGCCGGGCAGGGTGATGGTCACCCGGTCCCCGGCCTTCACCTCGGCCTGCTGGGCGGCGTCCAGGGCGATGGTGACCACCCGCCGGGCGGAGCTGGCCGCCAGCACCGTCCCGGCGGCCGGCGCGCCCAGGCTCGCCGGCACGGCCGTGACCCTGATCGCCGACGGCAGGAACACCGCCTGGCCCAGCGGCAGCGTGCCGGCCTGCGTCAGGCCCAGGTGCGCCTGCAGCCTCTCCAGCGCGTACGTCGTCGCCCAGCTGAAGTAATCCCATCCCGCCGCCGCGACATCGGCGCTGCTGGCGTAGCCCAGGGCGACCAGGTCGCGGTTGAGCTGCCGCACGTCCGCGCCGCTCATCCCCTCTGACAGGGCCCGCCAGGCCGGAACCTGGCCATACAGCAGGAACACCGGGGTGCCGTTATCGACCCGGTACAGCACCTGGCCCTGCCGGATCACCTGCCCGGCGGCCGGCAGCCAGGTGATCGTCCCGCCGCCGTGGCCGGCGACGTTGTAACTGCCCGCGTAACCCAGCGTGCCGCTCACGCTGGTCTGCGACTGCAGCAGCTGCTGGGTGATCGCGGCCAGCGAGGTCCCGGCGGCATTGCCGGCCGCCGCCGGGGTGGCCGGGCCGCCGAACGGTGCGGTGATCGCGATTGCCGCCCCCGCAGCGGCCACTCCCGCGGCCGCGCCGGCCAGCAGCACCCGGCGCCGCCGCCGGTGTGGCCGCGGCTGGGCCGGGCCGGGCTCGGCGGCGACGGCCATCGCGGCTTCTGCCTGCGGCGTGACGGCGCTCATGCCCCACCGCCGGAACCACTGCCGCTGGTGCTCAGCGACCCGCCCTTGCCGCCGCCTAGCTGGTATTGCTGGCAGGCCTTGTTCGCGGACTGATAGCGCGGGTTGTTCGGGTCCAGGTCGCTGCCCGGCTTGGCCTGGATCTGGATCTGGCCCTGGCTGGTCGGGTCGGGGAAGTCGGAGATCCCGTGCGCGCGCATGCACTGGGCGAACTTGAGATTGCCCGCCTTCACCTGGGCCTGCTGCGCAGGGCTGAGCGCTGAGCCCGGCATCAGCGACTTGCAGGTCTTGTCAGCCGCCTGGAACTGCGGTGATGCCGGGTCGAGACTGGTTCCCTGCCCGCCGCTGATATTGATCCCGCCGCCCGCGCTGGGGTCGGGGAAGTTCTTGATCCCGTGGGCTCGCATGCACTGGGAATAGGCCAGCGCACTGGTCCTCTCCGACCCGCCCGGCGACCCCGCGCCCGCGCTGGGGTTCGGCGAGCCGCCGGAACAGGCGGCGGCCAGCAGGGCAGCGCCGGCCAGCGCGGCGGCCAAGGGGCCGGCCCGCCTCAGCCGGGTTGGCCTCTTTCCCAGGCTCTCGTTGCCGTGGGTGTCGTTGTCGCGCATCTCGTGCTCCTTCCGGTGCTCGGTGGTCGTGCCTCGCAGACGGTTCTACGGCACCGGCGGTTTCGGAAACGTATCTGCGCGCGCTGGATCCCAGGCCCGCGGCGAACCGTCGTCACGTCCCGTGCAAGCCCGTAATCGCGCAGGTCAGGGACGTGAAACCGTTCTGAAACCATTCGGCCGGTCATAATGAGCACGACGGGAGATCGCCCGGCTTCCGGGTCGCCCCCCAGCAGGCCGGGGGCCGGGAGGATGGCGCGGAAGGCGGGAGCGACGGTGCGGGTGCTGGTGATCGAGGACCATGCCGAGATGGCCGAGGCGGTGGCCACCGGCCTGCGCCGGGCCCAGATGGCCGTCGACGTCGCCTTCGACGGGCCGGCCGGGCTGGAGCGCGCGCTGACCGCCGAATACGACGTGATCGTCCTGGACCGGGACCTGCCCGGGCTGCACGGCGACGAGATCTGCGCCCGGCTCGTCGCCGCCGGGTGCCGCAGCCGGGTGCTCATGCTCACCGCCGCCGCAACAAGCGAGGACCTGGTGGACGGGCTCGGCCTCGGCGCCGATGACTACCTGCCCAAGCCCTTCGACTTCCCGGTGCTCATCGCCCGCATCGGGGCCCTGGCCCGCCGCGCGCACCCCGCCGTCGCGCCGGTGCTGCGGCACGCGGACCTGATGGTCGACACGGCACGGCGGCGCGCCTGGCGGGCGGGCCGGCCCCTGGAGCTGTTGCCGAAGGAATTCGGCGTCCTGGAACTGCTCGCCGCCGCCGAGGGCCGGGCCGTGTCAGCCGAGGAGCTGCTCGAACGGGTGTGGGACGAGTTCGCCGACCCGTT